>JACXTT010002351.1_pt1 | contig 30092 bp, 21 predicted proteins | sample 9270951 | NCBI WGS metagenome assembly JACXTT01 (sample SAMN15532306, study PRJNA645909) | rock metagenome | isolation source: weathered quartz diorite | place: Puerto Rico | collected 2017-06-21 | reverse complement strand
CCACGCCTTGAAAAGGGAGCGTTTGAGCATACGGGAAACAGCGGCCGGAAGGCGAAGCATCCCTGGAAACGATGGTCTCTTCCTTGATAAGACCCGGGTGGCCGGGAAAATCGAGAGCGTGAATTTTTACAAGACCAGTGACGGGATCGAGGAGGGCAAGACTGGTGTAGTCGTGGTGAATGACGCGCTTGAGAGTGCTGACGATACTGCGAAAAACTTCGGCCAATTCGCGGCTGGTGACGAGCGCATTGTTGATTTCCAGAAGGGCCTGAAGGCGATCGCGCTGCAGGGCCAACTGTTGCTGATAAGCCTGCGAACTCTCGAAATTAAGAGCGTTATCCACGGCGACGGCAACCTGGCTCGCCACGCGTTGCATGAACTGGAGCTCCGCCTCGGTGATGCGTTGCGGCGTGAGCCGGCCAAAGCCCATGGCTCCCAGGCGGCGCTGTGCGGTCGTGAGCGGAACGAGGGCGATGGAGCGGACTCCGTGCTCGCGCACGCGCTGGATGAATTCGGGAAACCGCGATTCTTGTTCGATGTCGTCCACAACGAAAGGCTGCTGTGTTTGCAGGACCCAGCCAGAGGGATTGTTCTCGACTGGGCTTTCGCGCCCGGCCACTTTTTCCGTGGGGATGTGAGTTTCCAGAACGTGGAGGCGCATTACGTTGCGCTCGGCATCGTGCAGGACGAGCGTTAGGAAGTCAAATTCCACGACGCAGTGCAGGCGTTCGGCGAGGTCGTGGAAAAGCGCGGGAAGATCGCGCTGCTGGGCGATGGCTTCGCTGACTTCGAGCAAGGCCTCGAGGAGGCGTCGAGAATGCTCGAAGGGGGCCGCCAGTGCCGCTTCGGGCGGAGAGATGACGTGGTCCGCCATATCACGCAGGATAGCATCCGGGCAGGAAAAGGCTCAACCGATGGGGTGGCGGGCCGGGCGGCGCGGGGGCAGTGGAATTACTTCGCGGGAAGAGGCTTCTGATACTTGCTGAGGTCGACGGTCTTCCACTCGCCGCGCTCGATGCCTTCGCGGATTTGCGAAGCGGTCTTGCCCCTGCGAGTTTGTTCGTAAGTGTATAACTCTTCGAGGATGCAGGTACCACAACCGGAGCCGTGCTTGCTCACGAAGCAATCGAGCAGGCTCTCGTGGCCTTGGCTGCGGTCGCAGTGGCAGTAGCAGGGCTGCTGATACAGAGCCTTCTTTACTTTTGCCGCGGCCGCGTAGGCGTTCTTGACGACAGGATCAGGGAATCCTTGAGGGTCCATCGTAGAGGGAAGAGCTCCCTGCGGAGGTTGGGAGTGATAGGCGGGCACATCGGCAGCAGGTTCTTGCGGCGAGCGTGAAGATGCGCCTTGCGCGAGAGACATCGAAATCAGCACGAAGGTTACGAGAGTTGCGCTGGCAAGAGAACGGTTGGCCGCAAACATAAATCGCGCCCCTGCGCCGCGCGGCAAAAGCTTTGCTGAAGCCGCCGCAGTGCTTTCCTACTTTACGGCGAAGCGAAGGGAATTTCCAGTTTGCCGGTCAGGGCAAGCGAACGACGCCGATGCGGATCGGTTCGAGCTTGGTGACGTCCATGACGTGATCGCCGTTGAGATTATCGACTTGGCTGTTGGCGATGAAATAGAAATCGTTGCCGCGGATAGCGCCGGTGGTGGGCAGCACGGTGAATACCGTGCGGTTTTCAAGCACGATTGTCTGCGTGACACGCGAGCCGTCTTTGGCAAGGCGAAATGCGGCGATGCGCGGAGAGCCAATGTCGTTTTGGATGGCGATGAGGCTGCCCTTGTGCCAATAGAGGCCGTCGATGCCGGCGAGCGTGCAGCGCGGGCCGGGAATCATGTCGCGGCTTGCTCCCCCCGTCAAGTCCACGGAGAGAACGCCGAGCGCATCGGCGACATAAAGCATGCTGTTATCGTCCGCGAGAGCGATACCATTCGGATAGAAAAGCGTGCGGTGAAGCGCGAGGGGAGTAAATGTCTTGGAAGCAGGCGCGAAGCGATAAACCTGGTTGCTCAGGCTGTCGGTAAGGATGACCTCTCCACTCTTGCGAACCACCAAGTCGTTGAAGCCGTGCGGGCCCGGAGAAGAGATCGAGTAACGCCCGAGCAGTTTTCCCGAAACATCGAAATGGAGAAGCTCCGCCCGGCCGTGGTCTTCCTCGAAGGAATTTGCCCACACGCTGCCGTGGTTAGGATCGAGCCGGATGCCCAATACTGGCAGCAGACGATACTGGTCACTGGGTACAAAATCGGAAGTTCTGCTTTCCGGATTGATTTGAACGATCTTCCGCCGGTTAAGGCTGCCGAGGTAGAAAAGGTCTTGCGTTGAATCGTAAGCCAGGCCTTCGGGTACGAGGTCTTTTTCCTGTGTAATAAATGCTTGATGGGCCTGGGCGACAATGGGAAAATCGCGATGCACCCGCTCAACCAGCGCATCGAATTCCTTCGTGCCACGCAAGCCGCTGAAGGCCGGTTCGCCGGACGGATCGAAACCTTCCTGGAGCGCGACACACTCTTTGAGGAGTTCAATTGCTTCCCGCGTTTTGCCCAAGCGTTGCTTCCACGCGGCCAAAAAGAAGAGCGCGGCACCGCGATCCGGAAGTTTCGGCATCAACTGTTCAACGCTGGCGATGCGCGCACGTAATTCGGCAGCGTTGTCCGGCTCCGCGGGAGCGCCTTTCGTTTCTTCTTGAGCGCTAGCGGGGGTAAGAAAAAAGAGCAGACAGAACAGGAGCGAAAATACACGCGAGACCATGCCACAATTTTAGACGAGAAATTCAGAAATTCGCGTACTCCAATGGGAGGAGATTCATTCAGACCAAGGGCACAGGAAAGGCTTGGCCAGGGCCAGCTAACGGGCCGGCAGTAGATTGTGCGACCTGATGTTGCACGCGGAGATTCCGCTGGACGCGGCGGCCCCAACCACGCACAAAAGAAAAGTTCACAGCTCCACCGATGGCCGAGCTGGCAAAAGGAATCAAGCGGCCGGCCCATTTCTCGGCAGTTTCCTGGCCGAGCTTTACCGCCAGGCGCTGCGCTATGCGGGGCGCGATTTTTTCGAACATCTGTTTTTCGACAAGATCCTTGCCGTAATCAATTCCCGCAGCCGCCGCGGCCGCCTTCCACATTTCGAGCCGGGCGTCCGGCCCGCGCGATTCGAAACCGTATAGAAGGCAGAGCCGCTGAATCAGACGCAGCGTGATTACGGTGAGCAAACCAGCGTCAGGGAGAAACGTGATCATGCCTCCCAACCCAAAACCCGCGCCTTCCACGACTGCCAGGCGTGCGGAATCGCGGATGAGGATAGTGGCGATGGCGTCCAAGCGCTCCAGCGGCAAATCCTTCATGCGGCCGAAGTCGGCGACCCACACACCGTGCTTCTCGGCAAGTTCCCGGCGAAAAGCTTCCGGATCGATCTCGATGGAGCGCAGCCCCCGGAGAAACCCGAATCGCATGAAACGGCCAAAGATGCGGCTTCCCGAAGTTCGAGGCGAAGATCGATGTAACTCTGCCATGGCTAAGATCATCCTAAGGCGGTTAGAACCTCCGGGCAACTGCGGAGTTGCAAGGGCATGCAAAAACCCTGCATAGGGGGTATTACCCGGCACGCGGCAGAAAAGCGACCGTACTACTTGACGCCGCGAAAGTTTCCAGTAAACTGCCCTTTCCTTCGGGAGAAATGGCCGCGAGACAGTCAAACCGATGGCGACGCTACCACAATTCGTGCCCGCCGAAGTCGTCCACGATTTCGACTTCCCGCAGCGCGAGGCCGCGTTTTTCTACGGCCTATTTCTGCGGGGGCATTCTGCAGAGCATCTGCGCCGGGATATCGAAGTGCCTCCGGCTGTCCTCGCGAAGTGGCATCGCGAAGGAGAACGTGATCCGCAGTTGAAAGACATATTTACCCGCATCGTGGAATACCGGCGGCACGTGCTGGCTATCTTTGACACACTCGTGGGCTCGAACGACCAAAACCAACGCGTCCAGTAACTCTTTTTCCTGCCCGACTTCTCCCCTGTCACAAGAATCGGTCCCGTTTTGGGCAATCTGCGTGGACAAATCTGACCTGTACCAAGGTTCAGGTCAAGAACCGTCAGGCAACCCGAGCGACAAGAAGGGTTTCTAAGCCCAATTGGGGGACAAGTGGTAGAAAATGCAGGGGATCTCCTTTTAACCAGCATTTGACGGGGCGCTTGTCCAGGGGTAGAATCCAAACGTCCTATGAAGCAGAGGTGTCTCTTATGTTACGGGTGAGTCGTGTCCTGTTTGTCGGCCTCTTTTCCTTGGCCATCGCCATTCCGCCGGTCCCCGCGCAACAAGCAGGAGGCGAAAACGCGCCGCCCGCTCCTCAGAAGATGGATAAAGAACACAAGAAAAAACTGAAGAGAGCGGAAAAAGAGCTCGAAGGGCCTTATAAACAGTGGCTCAGCGAAGACGTGATTTATATTATCTCGCCCGAAGAGCGCAGCGCTTTTCTGCAACTGGAAACCAACGAAGAGCGCGAACAGTTTATTGAACAATTCTGGCTGCGACGCAGCAGTAATCCCGGCCTAACTGACAAAGATTTTAAGGAAGAACAGTACCGCCGCATCGCCTATGCCAATGAGCATTATGCTTCCGGGATTCCGGGATGGAAGACGGACCGTGGTCACATGTACATCGTGTGGGGTCCGCCGGACGAGGTGGAAACGCACCCAACGGGGGGCACCTATGACCGGCCCATGGAAGAGGGGGGGGGCTCGACGTCAACTTATCCATGGGAAAGGTGGCGCTGGCGGTACATTGCCGATATCGGCGAAAACGTGGAAATGGAGTTCGTGGATCCCACGGGCTCCGGCGAATATCACCTGACGATGGATCCATCCGAGAAAGATGCCTTGCTGCACGTTCCGGGTGCGGGGTTGAGCCTGATGGAACAGATGGGCATGGCTTCGAAGACCGACCGCTTCACGCGCTCCGACGGAACATTCCTGCCGAAAACGCTCGGGGGAGAGACCGCCAGCATGAACGAGTTCAACCGGCTGGAGCTGTATGCGAAGGCGTTTAAACCGCCCGAGGTCAAGTTCAAGGACTTGGAAGCATTGGTGACATCGCGGCTGGTCCGCGACCAGATGCACTTCACGTGGCGCACGGATTTCCTGAAAGTGACCAACGATACGGTGCTGGTGCCGGTGACCGTGCAGGTCCCTAATAACCAATTGTCGTTCCAAACGAAAGAAGGCGTTCACTCGGCGACGATCAATATATTCGGGCGCGTGAGCACGCTGACGGGCCGCGTAGTGCAGACGTTTGAGGACTCTGTCAGCCGTGATTTTCCTGATAGCTTGTTCCAGCAATCGGTGAAACTCCAGTCCATCTATCAGAAGGCCGTGCCGCTCCGTCCAGGCTTGTACCGCCTCGACTTGGTGATCAAGGACGTGCAAAGCGGAAACGTGGGAGTGACCAATTCGCGCCTGGCCGTTCCGCGCTACGAAGATGAAAAGCTGGAATCCAGCACCCTGATTCTCGCCGACCAGATCGAACATGTTCCGGCTAAACAGATAGGGACAGGACAATTTGTGCTGGGATCTTCCAAAGTACGGCCGAGACTCGACAGCGATTTCACGGTGAACGAGAAGCTAGGGATTTACATGCAGGTGTATAACCTCAAGCCTGACGAGAAAACCCACAAATCAAGCGCAACGTTTCAATTCACGGTGAAAAAAGGCGGCGCGCAGGTGATGCAATTCAAGGAAACCTCGGAAGAGATGAAGCAGACCGGCGAGCAAGTGACGATTGAGCGGCTGCTTCCCCTGGCCACGTTAGCGCCGGGGAAATACGCCCTGGAAGTAATTGCAACCGATGGGCACTCCAACCAATCAATTACCAGAACGGCGGAATTCACGGTGAAGGCGGCGCCGGAAACAAAGTCGGCGGCGAACATCACGCCCGGGAGGTAAGTGACGTGAAACAAGGACGGCTCCGACCCCTGGGGGCCCTGGTCCTGACCGCAGTAAGCTGGTCCTTCGGGGCGAGCACGGCGGTCGCGCAAGCGAAACCTGTCTCCGGCAAGCTCGCGGGCGTCGTGCGCGACACAATTGGCACGCCCCAGCTTGGCGCGAGCGTTGAAGTCATTCCTGAAGCCACAGGAAAGCTTTCCAGCCTGAACCTTCTGACTGACACGCAAGGCATATTCCGGGGTGACCGCGTCACTCCTGGGTTGTACTCCGTGCGCGTCACGCTCGCTGGTTTTCTGCCGACCCTCGAAAAGCACGTCCGCATCACGGCAAATCTCACCACAGTTGTCCGGATTGAACTGGAATCGATGTTTTCTTCACTCGAACAACTACGGCGGCAGCCAACCACGGCACCCGTGGAGAGCGACGACTGGAAATGGGTGTTACGTTCAGCCTCCGTGACCCGGCCCGTGCTCCAGTGGGTGGATCAAGACTCGGTGGTTGCTGCCGGCAAGACGCCTGAAGGTCAAACCGGGCAACCCCGGATGAAGGTGGAATTCACGGACGGCGCCCGGCGTCCGGGTTCAGTTTCCAATCTCGCATCTTCTCCCACCACGGCGTTTGCCTACGATCAAAAACTAGGCGGCGCAAGCAGACTCATTCTGGCGGGCCAGATGAGCTATGAAGACGAAGCGGGTGCAGGCGGCATCGCGACCATTTGGTTGCCCTCCGGTTCGCTCGGGGCGGGTCCCCATACGGCCCTGGTGCTACGGGAGGCGCGGCTGGGCCCACTCGGGCGCACCTTCCGAGGCGTGCGAGCGGACCAGGGTGGTTCCATCGGCCTGGGTGATCGCGCGGTCCTGCGCTATGGCGCAGAGTATGTATTGGTCGGGCTAGGAACGTCCGCGGCTTCGGTGCGGCCGCGGTTTGAATTGGACACTCGAGTTTCGGAATTGTGGAGCGCGTCTCTTGTTTTCGCTTCCCAACCCGGAGCTCCCGGTGTGCTTGAACCCCCAGAGGGTGAAAGCGGATCCTTGTCGGCAGCGTTAAATGAGCTGGACGCTTTTCCCGCGTTGCTTTGGCGCGGTGGACATCCCAGGCTGGAGGGGGGAGTTCATGAAGAGGTGGCGGCGGAACGCAAAGTAGGGGCGCACGGAAAATTCCAGGCCGCTGCGTTCCACGACGATGAGCGCCACGTTGCTGTCTTTGGGCGGGGCAGCGATCTTCCCGCAACAGACTATTTTCAGGATTACTTTTCGAATGGATTCGCATACGACGGCGGCTCATCGAGCAGTTGGGGTGGAAGGTTGGCGCTGCGTGAAAAACTGGAACATGATGTTGAAGTGACCGCCGCATACGCTTTCGCCGGAGCGCTTACGCCTGGCGACGCAACGAACAGCGCACTTCGGGATGCCTTGCGAACCGCGTCGCGGCACTCGTTTGGCGCCAGCATCTCGACGAAAATCCCTCACTTGGGAACGAGGGTGAACGCGGGCTATAAATGGGTAAACGGAGTTAGCGTCTCGCGTGTGGACAGCTACGGGGAATCACTCTTTCAACTGGATCCTTACTTGCACCTAAGCGTCCGCCAGTCGCTGCCGAAATTCGGACCCGGCAGATGGGAAGCAATAGCCGATTGCAATAACCTGATGGCCCAGGGGTATGTGCCGGTCAGTAGTAGGGATGGTCGGATTGTCCTCGTCCCCGCCTTTCGCACTTTCCGAGGTGGATTGAGCCTGCAATTTTAGGCTAAACTTGACCTTTAGAAAGTTGTATGGTCTCTACCAGAAATTGGATTTGACCGCATTGGCCATGTCAAATTCCTTGGAAGAGCTTGAATAATAAACAGTTACGAGAATGGCCTCCTACCAAAGAATGGACATTCAGTTGCATCCACTTTCAATGCGCGAGTTGGATTCTCGTCAAAAAGTAAAATGAAGCAAACCTTGCGAGTAAGTCTCGGGGCAGTCTCGCTGGCGCTTGCCACGCTTGCGGCGATGGTGTTTGCCTGGTTGAACTTCGTCCAGCGAACACAGTTTGAGACGCCCGATGATGGCGTCGCTTGGCTGGATACATCACATGGGGTGGAGGCCTGGCAAGTGGCTGGCAATTCTCCCGCCATGCGAGCGGGCATCCGCCGCGGCGACCTTCTGATCGCCATCAACGGCACGACCGTCAGCAGTCAAGTACAGGTTACCAAACGTCTGTGGCGCGCAGGGTTGTGGACCCAGGTACGCTATAAACTGGCGCGTAACGGCGAAGAGTTCGAGACGCCGCTGGTCACAGCGCCGGCCGATAAGCCCGCCTCCATCGAAAATTATCTTCGCGTGGTAGGGCTATTGTATCTCTTCATCGGAATGTTCATATTTGCGCGGCGGTGGAATGCGCCGCGCGCCGTTCATTTTTATGTGTTCTGCCTGGTCTCCTTCATCTTTTATTCGTTCCACTACAGCGGCAAACTCGATGCCTTCGACTATGAAGTTTATTGGGCGAATATCCTGGCGAGACTGCTCGTGCCCGCCTTGCTGCTTCATTTCGCGCTGGTATTTCCGGGGCGCACCGAAGACGCACGGCGCTCCTTCTCGAAACTTGGCTTTGTCTATGGCCCCCCTTTGAGCTTGTTTGCGATCCACGTGAGCGCTGCGACTCAAGTGCTCGGATTTGTGCCCTGGCTCGGCTCCCGAATTGTGCTCGACAAAATCGAGCTCAGCTACCTGGGTGCATGCTTTCTTACGGCCGGGCTGGCCTTTTACAAGAGTTTTCGTAGCGCGCCTTCCGGCATCCTGCGGCAGCAATTGAAGTGGCTGACCGGAGGCACGCTCGCGGGGAGCTTGCCGTTCACGCTGTTTTACATCGCGCCGTTTGTGTTCGATCTTGCGCAGTCCGCGTGGATGAAATTCGCGGCGCTGAGCCTGGTGCTGATCCCGTTGTGCTTCGGGTACGCCATCATCCGCTACCGCCTGATGGACGTGGACATTATTTTCAAGCGTGGCTTGGCGTATACGGTGGCGACCGCGGGCGTGGCGGCCGTTTATTTCGCACTGGTCGCCCTTATCGCGGAAATCTTTCATGCGCAAACGAGCGGCCCGGCCGGCGGCATGATCGCCATTGTCACCGCGGCATTTCTTTTCCAGCCCTTCCGGGAATGGATTCAGGGGCGCCTTGACCGCTTTTTCTACCGCGACCGTTTGGACTACCGCCGCACGCTGATCGCATTCGGCGGCACTCTAACGAACGAAGTCCGCATGGATCCCATGCTGGGTTCCGTGATGGACCGTGTGTCGCAGACCCTGCTTGTCGACCGGCTGGGAATTTTCATGGAAGATTCCGCGCAGCCCGGAGAGATGCGCTTGGCCAGGTCGATGGGTGTCCGGCTTTCCGAACCGATGGATCTCACCTTTCTCGCGCCGGATAGAGCCGAGTTCGCCCGAGGCGCCCTCTTTTTCGAATCACCGCGTTCTGCAAAAGAGGTCACCGAATCGCAGCGACGCACGCTCGAACAGCTGGACCTGAATTATTTCGTTCCCTGCCGCATCCGCGAACATACCGTTGCTGTGCTGGGTCTGGGAAAAACCGTGGATGGCGATTTTCTATCTAGCGACGATGTGGAGTTGGTGCAGACGATCGCAGGCTATGTGGCGGTCGCGCTCGACAACGCGCAACTTTATACTTCGCTCGAACAGAAGGCCCTGGAGATCGTGCGACTCAAGGATTTCAGCGAAAACATTGTGGAGTCACTGAACGTTGGCGTGCTGGCCGTAGATTTGGGCGGAATCGTCGAAAGCTGGAATACGCGTATGGAGCAGCTCTTCGGCGTCGCGCGGCAGGAAGCTGTCGGGCGTCAACTCGGCTCGTTGCTGCCGCAGGAGCTCGCGACGGAAATTACCGTGCGGGGCGATCAGGAACAGATTACAGGAATTTACAAACAGCGGGTGCATCATCAAGGCAAGCTGCTGACGCTGAACGTTTCGATCACGCCTCTGGTCAGCAAGTCCGGCGAACGTATCGGCCGACTGCTGCTTTTCGACGACGTGACGCAGCGCGAGCGCCTGGAAGAGCAGATGACGCAGACCGAAAAGCTGACCTCTCTCGGGCTTCTGGCGGCGGGCGTGGCGCACGAAGTGAACACGCCTCTGGCGGTCATCTCCAACTACATCCAGATGCTGGCAAAGCAGATGCCGGAGGGTGACCCGAAGCAAACCCTCATCGACAAGATCGTCAAGCAGACGTTCCGGGCCAGCGAAATCGTCAACAACCTGCTGAATTTCTCACGCACAGGAGGCACCGAGCTGATCGACGTGGACGTAAACCGCGTAGTGGAAGAAACGCTGTCGCTGGTGGCGCATCCCTTGAGGACCTCGCGGATCCAGGTGGTGAAACATTTGGGCGAAACGTTACCCGCGGTGCGTGGTTCGGCCAACAAATTACAGCAAGTCTTCCTGAATTTGTTTCTAAATGCGCGGGATGCCATGCCCGGGGGAGGCATGCTGGAAGTGCGCACCGGCGCGCACAACGGAAGCGTGGAGGTCGAAGTCGCCGACACCGGCGCAGGCATATCTCGCGAGCATATTCACCGTATTTTCGATCCATTCTTCACGACCAAGGGCAGCGGCCGGGGCACCGGCCTGGGCCTTTCTGTAAGCTACGGAATTATCCGCGAACACAAGGGAAAGATTGACGTACGTTCGACACCCGGAAAAGGCACCTCTTTTCACGTTGAGTTCCCTGCCGTCAGGAAAGCAGCGCATGTCTAAGGGCTCGATACTTGTAGTCGACGACGAATCGGAAATCCGGGAAGGCCTCGAACTGCTGCTGACCAACGAGGGTTACGGTGTTTCCAGCGCGGATACCGGGGAATCCGGGCTGGCGAAGCTGGAGGAACACCCCTTCGATTTGCTGCTGCTCGACGTGAGCCTGCCTGACCGAAACGGTCTCGAGCTGTTACGCGAAATCCGGCGGCGCGATCCGGAACTTTCCGTCGTGCTAATCACAGCTTACGGATCCATCGAAATGGCGCGCGCCGCTTTCAAGAGCGGCGCGATGGATTACATCACGAAGCCGTGGTCCAACGATGAACTGCTGGCGCAGGTGGCGCAAGCCGTGGAATCGCGGCGGCTCCGCGAGGAGAACCTCCACCTAAAGCGAGCGCTGAAGCAGCGCTTCAATTTTCCGAACATTATCGGGAAAAGCGAGAAGATGCTGGCGCTGCTGGACCTTGTCGCGCAGGTGGCGCCATCGCGTTCCACCGCACTGATCAGTGGAGAAAGCGGAACGGGCAAGGAGCTCATCGCCAAGGCCATCCATTCCGCGTCTCCTCGCGCGGATAAAGCCTTTGTGCCAGTGAATACCGGATCGATTCCCGTGGACCTGCTCGAATCACAGCTCTTCGGCCACGTCAAAGGCGCCTTCACAAGCGCGGTGGCATCCAAAAAGGGTCTCTTCGAAGTCGCCGATCAGGGAACGATTTTCTTTGATGAGATCGCGACCATCAGCCCGGAAACTCAGGCCAAGCTGCTCCGCGTCATTCAGGAACGCGAATTCATGCGGCTGGGAGGCACCGAACAGATCAAGGTTGACGTACGCATCGTCGCCGCCTCCAACGTCGACCTGCTGACGCTGGTTCGCGAAGGACGTTTCCGCGAAGACTTGTATCACCGCTTGAATGTGATTCACTTGCAGCTTCCCCCACTCCGCGATCGCCGTGAAGATATTCCCCTGCTGCTCGCGCGTTTTCTCGAGCGGTACTGCCGGGAAAACAGCAAGCCGCTCAGACAGTTCACCCAGACGGCGATGAAGTTGATGATGGATTATGAATGGCCCGGCAATGTGCGCGAACTCGAAAACGTGGTTGAACGCGCCGTGGTTCTCTCCACTCAGGAGAGAGTGGATGCGGATCTGTTGCCCGAAAATATCCGCAGCAAGGAAATTGTTCGGGGCGTGCGACTGCAGCTCTCCGAATTTGTTCCCGCCCTGCCCGGCGAACCCGGCGCGCGCGCCGGGGCCGATCATTCGAAACCTTCCCTCTTTCAAATCATGGACGAGATCGAGCGGCGCGTCATTGTGGACATGCTCGAGCGCACCGGATGGAATCAGACGGAAGCCGCCGAACGTTTCCTTGTTCCGCTTTCGACCCTCAATCAAAAAATAAAGCGCTTGGGAATCGACGTGCGCCGCCGTGGCCGGGGCAACGACTCCCTTTCGGCTTCCTCGGGCAAGTAGGTCTGCGCTCAGATTGCGCTGCTTTTGCTTGTTACTTGCTCATCCAATAATTTCATCTTGCAACTCTCATTCGCCCTAGGCAGAGTACCGGGGGATGATCTTGCGCTTGTCCACCCCCGCGGCACGTGCCACGATCGTTTTGTTTGCACTGGGTTTGTGTCTTTCCCTCTTCTACTTGAGTATTCGTAACGCCCGCGCGGCACACGAGGCCGGCCGGGAAACTCTCGAAGGGTTCGAACGCGCCACGCAACTCGAACCCGGCGACGCGCGCAACTGGTATCTCCTCGGGCACTACTTGCAATACAATCTCGAGCAACCCGACGTCCCGCGCGCCATCAGGGCTTACCAGACTTCTCTCTCTTTGGATCCACGCTCGGCCGACACATGGCTGGACCTCGGCAACGCCCTTGAATTCGAAGACAACATCGCCGCGGCCAGGAAGTCATTCCTGGAAGCGAAGCGCGTCTATCCCCTTTCCGCGGAGGCCGCCTGGCGTTACGGCAATTTTCTCCTGCGACAAGGAGAGTCGGACGGGGCTTTTGCGGAAATCCGGCTCGCCGTGGCCGCCGATCCCAAGCATGGCGGGGAAGCTTTCTCGCGCTGCTGGCATGCCGACCCTGACCTCGACTTGATTTTGGATCGTGTCCTGCCGGCAAGCCCGGAGGTCTACCTAGCGGTGATATTCGACCTCGCGTCTGAGGATCGAATCGAGCCGGCGCTCAAAGTCTGGTCCCGGCTTGCGGCGCTGCAACCGAAATTAGAACTGCCCCAAGTCTTCCCTCTTATGAATTTGCTGATACGCGGTTCTCGAATGGAGATGGCGAACCGAGTCTGGGGGGAGGCAGTACGGTTCAGCGATTTGCCGACATTTCCTGTTCCCGCGAGTTCCGTGGTATGGGATGGCGGCTTTGAAACGGGTGCGGTCGGTGGCGGATTCGCCTGGGAATATCCAGTGTCATTCAATAGCGTTCAAATCCGCCTGGACACGAGAGAAAAGCATTCCGGCAGGCAATCGTTGCGGTTGCAGTTTAATGGCAAGCGCAATTCGGATTTCGAGAATGCCTGCGTCATCGCTCCGGTTCGACCGTCGACGTCCTATCGCTTCTCCGGCTGGGTGCGGACGAGAGGCCTGACCACCGATGAGGGCGTGCGTTTTAGTCTGCGATCGGTGGATGTGCCCAGCGCGCGGGTATTTCTGACTTCGGAAGTTCACGGAAGCGAGCCGTGGACACTCGTCGAAGCCTCCTGGACATCGGAAAAAGGGTCTCATGGTGTGCAAATCTGCATCCGCCGGAATGCAAGCGGCAAGCTAGAAAATGAAATCCGCGGGACGGCATGGGTGGATGATGTCTCGCTGGTTCCGGAAAATCCCGGAGTGCCGCGGCCATGAAGGTTCTCCGGCTGGGCATCTGCGTACTGGTCGTCTTTGGCGTGTTGGCGCATGGCGCCGTCGAGCCGTGGGCTCGCGCAATTCTGGAATTGGGCGCGGGAATCCTCTTTCTTGTCTGGGCGGCGCGCGCCTATTTCCAGGAGGAAGAAATTTTGGTCATTTCTCCTCTACTACTGCCGCTTTCGGCGTTTGCGCTTGTGATTTTGGGGCAATGGTCGTTTCACGCCACCGCTTCCCCGCACAACACGCGGACCGAACTGCAGCTCCTGCTGGCCTATGTGATTGTGCTGTTCGTGGCGGTTCAGGCCTTTCGCACGGGCGGGGATTGGCGAGGATTCATCTGGTTCCTCATGGTGTTCGGCTTTCTGGTTGCAGGATTCGGTATTCTGCAGCACCTTACCTTTAACGGCAAACTGTACTGGTTCCGTGAGATGCGTTATGGCGGCATTCCATTTGGGCCGTATGTCAACCGGAATCACTTTGCGGGATTCATGGAGCTGGTGATTCCCATCTCGCTCGTGCCTCTGGTAGTGGGGAAAGTCCGCCGTGAGCGTTTGTTGATTGTAGGGTTGTTCGCCATTCTGCCCTTGGGTGCTCTATTTCTTTCCGCTTCTCGTGGGGGCATCATCAGCTTGGGCGTCGAGCTTGCCGCCCTTGCCTTGCTTCTGCTATTGCGCCGGGGGGCAGACTGGCACATTCTCGGGGGGGGAGCTGTCGTTCTAGTTGCAATTTTGATGGTGTCCTGGCTCGGGGTGCGTCAGATCCTGGATAGATTCTCTTCCTTACAAAGTTTTGAGGTGACCGTCGGAAAGCGCGCCTCGATGCGGGCGGATACCTGGCGGATCTTCCTGGATCATCCCTTGAAGGGCACCGGACTAGGTACCCTGCAAACTGTTTTCCCCCAATACGAATCGCTCTACGACGGCAAGGTGGTGAACCACGCGCATAATGATTATCTGGAAGGGCTGGCAGAGACAGGAATCCTGGGGGGACTCTGTTGCGCGGGGTTCTTGGGAATCTTGTTCTTCGAGTCGATTCGCCGCTTGCCACCACGGAACCGCGCCTTTGCTGCCACGGCTCATCTTTCCGGCCTGGTGGCATGTGTCGGATTCCTGGTGCATAGCCTGGTGGACTTTAACCTGCACATTCCCGGTAACGCTCTACTATTTTTTATATTAACCAATCTAGTAACTAGTGATATCCTCTGACCAGCGTCCCAATCAGCCAGGCCGGGACACCCTCTTATCAGAATGCACAAACCCTGATTGACTTGTTCCCCCCGGCGCTATACTGGGGACTTGGGGGTCATCCACTCGAATGCAGCCAGCTAGACTGGGTGCGCGTACGTTGTTTTGTGTCTCGATCACGTTGTCCGGGATGTTGGCACTCGCATCGTCCAATGCTGCGCAGACCGTTCTTGAGACGCCACAACAGACCAATGATCGAATCCGCTCACGATCCATGGTTATCACCAGGATCGCGCCGCACGACTACATCATTGGCAGCGGCGACGTACTTGCTATCCAAGTTTTTGACATTCCCGAACTGAGCGGCGACGTGCGTGTCAGCCAGACGGGGTCGATCGGCGTCCCGCTGGTACCCGTGCGATTGCACGTTTCTGGTTTGACAGAAACCCAGACACAGCAAAAAATCGCGGAAGTCCTGGAAGCTAACGGCTTGGTATCTCACCCGCAGGTGACCGTCAGTGTAAAGGAGCGGAAGAGCAAGCCCATTACTATCGTAGGTGCGGTCGTCCATCCCATGGTTTATCAAGCTGACAGCCCCGTGACCCTGATCGAGGTTCTCGCCGAAGCTGGCGGAATTGCGAATGATGCTGGGGATAGCGTCATCGTGACGCGCTCTGATTCGGCAAACTCAGACGATTCTTTGGAACCCCCGCCCATCGGTATGGAAGATGTAACTCCTGTTTCTCCGGCACAAACTTCTGGCGCGGAAACCGCCAGATCCACGGCGATGCAGACGAACCCCGTTTCACAAGGTGCCACATCCCAGCAGACAGCGACTAGCTCTGCCAGCAACGTGGGCGGTTCATTGATGCCGGTAGTGGCGCCACCGAACCTGCCCCCCGCTTCCGGCAACATCATCACTGTCAATTTGAACGAGCTTTTGGAAGCCGGCGGCGCGCAAAACAACATCGCGTTGCAGGCCGGAGATATCGTGACTGTGCCGCATGCCGGTATCGTCTATGTCCTGGGAGCGGTCACCCGGCCAGGAGGCTTCGTTGTTTCGAACGACCGCGCTCAGTTGACCACTCTCAAGGTATTGGCTCTCGCCGGCGGCATGACTCGTACGGCAAAAACCTCTCAAGCCGTAGTTATTCGCAAAGACAACCAGGGCCACCAGCACGAAGTGGCCGTGGACTTAAAAAAGGTTGTCAAGCGGGAAGCAGAAGATTTGCAGCTTCAGCCCAGCGACGTCCTGTACATACCAGAGAATGCCGCAAAACAAGCCATGCTGCGGGCGGCTGAACTCGGGCTCGCGATCGGTTCGGCAGTCGCAATTTTCCGGATCGCGTATCACTAGAAGATGGCAGAAGAACACAATATCGTACCCCGCGAAAACGGTTCGAACGGCGCCGTGGAGATGATTGCCCTGCCGGCGCGCCTGCCGGCCTGGGACCTTTCTCCCCACGAGCCGCATCTCTACGACTATCTGCTGATTCTCCGCAAGCAGCAGTGGCTCATTCTCTCTTTTCTTCTGGCAGTCGTGACCATCGTTTCGATCGCCACTTTCCGCATGCGCCCCGTCTACGTTTCAACGGCGCGCATCGAGATTGACCGGGAAAACGCCAACATCCTGCCGTTCCAGGGCGTCGATTCATACGACTACATGGTGGACCTGGACAATTACATCGAGACACAAGGCAAGATCCTGACGAGCGAGACACTGGCCCTGCAGACCATCCGGAACGGAGGGCTCGCGGCGTACCCGGAGTTTGCCTCCAGCGATGGATCCTCGGAAGCGATCAATAGCGGCAGCTTGGCCAACCAAAAGCGGCCGCCTGAACTCGCCGCATTCCTCGGCGGCCTGAGCGTGAAACGCGTCCCCAACAGCCGGCTGATGGACGTTACGTTCGAATCCACCGACCCGCAGCTTGCGGCCCGCGTGGTGAACGCGCACCTCGAGAACTACATTGAACAGAATTTCCGCAGCAAGTATGAAGCCACGGCTCAGGCATCTTCCTGGCTTGCCGACCAGCTCACTGAACTTAAGATTAAGGTGCAAAAATCAGAGGACGCGCGCATCGCCTACGAGCGGGAGAATCAGATCTGGACGCTTGACGACAAGCAGAACATCACTACCCAGCGCCTTTCCGATGTCAACAAGGAGTTCACCGAAGCGCAGAGCGAACGGATGAAGAAGGAAGCGCTCTATGAGTTCGCGAAATCCGGGGACGTGGACACGGTGCCTCAATTACGCGACAACATGGTCCTTCAGGACGTCATGAAAAAGCGCGCCGAGACCTATACGCAGTACACCGACGCGCTCAATCAATATGGGCCAAACTATCCGCGAGTGCAGCGTTTGCAAGCGCAGATTAAAGAAATCGATGCTCTCGTGGAAAAAGAGAAGAAAAACGTCATCAACCAAATGGATAGCGACTATCGCGCGGCTCGCCAGCGCGAGACTCTTCTGACTCAGGCACTCGACCGGCAGAAAGTAGAAGCCAACCAGATGTCCGAGCGTCTGGTCGAATACAACATCCTGAAGCGCGAAGCGGAAGCCAACAAGACTCTGTACGACGGACTCCTGACCAAACTCAAAGAAGCGGGTATTTCCGTGGGCCTGCGCTCCTCGAATATCCGCATAGTTGATCCCGCGATGGTTCCCACCACCCCCGCCCGACCCGCCAAGACGCGGAATATTTCCTTGGCGTTTCTGGTCGGACTGGTTGGCGGGATCGGTTTGGCCCTCCTTCGCGAGTACATGGACAACACCGTCAAAACCCCCGATGACATTGAGACCATCGCGCGCCTGCCGTCTTTGGCCGTTGTGCCGGCCTTCGCTGACAGTGGCAAGGTCCGGCGTCACGCATTGCTCAAGGGGATGTCGACGAACGGCCACAGCAAACAGATTGAGCTGGTTGCGCAGCATCTGCCAAAGTCACAGATGTCGGAAGCTTTCCGTGCGCTGCGCACCGCGCTGTTGCTTTCGCAGGCCGATCACCCGCCACAGGTAATTCTTGTCACGAGCGCCTTGCCGCAGGAAGGAAAAACCACCGCGGCTGCGAATTTGGCGGTCACTCTGGCGCAACTCGGCGACAAGACCCTGCTTATCGATGCTGACCTCCGGAAACCCGGCGTGGGCCGGCTGCTCAATCTGGGGGACGGCAAATACGCTGGTCTGAGTTCCTATCTCGCTGGAGTTTCAAGCCTGGACTTGGTAACTGTTCCGCACCCCGCGATTCCCAATCTCTCTGCCATTCCCACCGGGCCGCTGCCGCCGAATCCTGCGGACCTGCTCTCTTCGCACAAATTGGTTGAAGCCCTTCAGGAACTTCGCTCCAGACATAAGTTTATCGTCATCGACTCCCCCCCCATTATGGCTGCCACCGACGCAGTAATCCTGTCGGTTCTTGCTGATGGAGTGCTTCTCGTGGTACGCAGCGGAGAGACACCCAAGGAAGCCTTCGCGCGTACGCGCGATCTTCTGGCCAGCGTCAAGTGCCATATGCTGGGTGTCGTTTTGAACGCGGTGGACTCCGGCGCACCTGACTATTACTATTCTTATCGTTACTATCCGTATTCCTATGGATATGGTCCCCAGGAAACCAGGAGCGGGATTCAGGACGACGAGGCTTATGCGGTCGCCCGCAGAGGATCCGGCGATCGCGACGAAGCAGATGAACTCTGAGGAGGTTTTTTGCGCTACTTGATCACGGGCGGAGCCGGATTCATAGGCTCCCATCTGGCGGAACGTTTGCTCGATCGCGGCGACGCTGTAACTCTGCTTGACAATTTGTCCACCGGCAGCATGGAAAACATCCGACATCTCAAGGGCCACCGCCGGATGGAATATCATCTCGACTGCATCGAAAATCGCCAGCTCGTTGCAGAGCTAGTGGATGGCGCGGATATCATCGTCCACTTGGCGGCAGCTGTCGGAGTGCGGCTGATCGTGGAAAGTCCCGTCCGTACCATCGAGACAAACGTGAACGGCACGCAAATGATTTTGGAGGCCGCCAGCAAAAAGCGCAAACTGGTCCTCACTGCTTCGACTTCCGAGGTCTACGGGAAAAGCACGCAGGTTCCCTTTCGCGAAGACGCCGACCTGGTCATCGGGCCGACCAGCAAAGGACGCTGGAGCTATGCGGCTTCGAAAGCGCTCGACGAGTTTCTTGCCCTCTCGTATTGGAAAGAGAAAAAGGTTCCCGTGATTGTCGTGCGTCTGTTCAATACCGTCGGTCCACGGCAGACGGGGCGCTACGGGATGGTGCTGCCCAACTTCGTCCAGCAGGCCCTCAAGAACCAGCCGATCTCAGTCTACGGTGACGGGAAACAGTCCCGATGCTTCTGTGATGTGCAGGATACTGTCGAAGGGCTGGTGCGGTTAATGGACCGCGATTCAGCCGTCGGCGAAGTAGTCAACGTCGGGAATACAGAGGAAATCTCCATCGAAGGCTTGGCCCGCCTGGTAAGGGAGCGCACCGAGAGCAACTCTTCGATCCAGTATGTGCCGTACGACCAGGCTTATGAACCGGGTTTCGAGGACATGATGCGCCGCGTTCCCTCGGTAGACAAACTAGCCTCCTTGACTGGTTTCCGTCCGCAGACCCCGCTTACGGAGATCGTCGACCGGGTGAGCTCCCACTTTCTGCAGAAGAGCCAAGGGTTTTTGCAACCCCTGGCCGTGAGCAAGGCCGTCTGACCCGGGCTGCGGAAAATACTGGCGCCACTGAGAATAATCATGTTAATTTCTATTGTAGTACTTTTTTAAGGTCTCTTCCGGCCCTAGGTCGTAGTCCTGCGTTTTCGACTCCTGAATCTAGCCGGCTGGCACGTGATCCCGCGGGAGACGCCGGAATCCCACGGATCGTGCGACGGGTGCTTCACTCATGCAACACGAAGGCGCAACGGCCTCGCCGGTTTCCGGTGAACGCAAGTCCGAGCACATTCTCGTTTTCCTTTTCTTGCTTTCCTTACCGCTGATCAACCCCTGGATCCGCGGTGACGGAGTAGGGTACTACGCATTTGCACGTGCTCCTCTCATCGAGCACTCCCTGGATTTCGAGCGCGATTACCTCAATGCGAATTCCGGCTTTCGCGAACACCGGGTCGATGAAACGGGCCATGTCAAGACTTTCTACCGCACGCGCACCGGCCACCTCGACAACCATTTCAGCGTGGGCCCCGCGATTCTCTGGACGCCCTTTCTCTTGCTGGCCCACGGCGCCGTGCTCCTTGCCAGCGCCGCCGGCTCTGCGGTGAGCGCTGACGGTTTTTCCGCGCCTTATCGAATCGCCATGGCGTTCGCCACCGCGCTTTACGGCTTTCTTGGTTTACTGCTCTCTTTTCGGCTGGCCGGTAAGTATGTCCACTGGCATTGGGCATTGCTTGCTACGCTCGGCGTCTGGTGGGCTAGTTCGCTCCCGGTTTATATGTACTTCAACCCCTCATGGTCCCACGCGCAGTCCGCTTTTTCGGTCGCTCTTTTTCTCTGGTATTGGCACGAGACGCGCGAGGATCGCACCCTGCGCCAGTGGCTGCTGCTGGCTCTGATCACAGGCTTGATGCTGAACGTTTACTTCGCCAATGTGATGGTGCTTGCCGTCCTCCTGCTGGAAGCCATCCCGCAGTATCTCGCGGCTTTCCGAGCGGCGCAGGGCTGCAGCCTGCCGGCCCGGACTCTCTTTTTCAGGCATGTCACCTTCACCCTCATCGTCTTGCTTTGCCTGTTCCCAACATTCCTCAGCCGCTACATCATCTACGGAAACCCTTTCGAGTCCGGTTACATACCTCTGAATGATTGGTTCTGGCGCTCCCCCTTCTTTATTGCGGTGCTGTTCTCCTCGAACCACGGACTGTTCGCCTGGACTCCCCTTCTGCTTCTCTCCTCCACGGGTCTCTTCCTCTTCTGGCGGAGCCAGCCTCGCATCGGCGTTGCCTTTGTTGCTGCGGCGCTTGCTTTTTATTTTTTGATCGCTTGTTATCCGGATTGGGCGGGGATCTCCTCCTTCGGCAACCGTTTCTTCATTTCTCTGACCATACTCTTTATTTTGGGCCTGGCCATCATGCTGGACCGCATCGCGCGTCTCTTTCGCAAACCCTCTGCTGCAATGGCCTCCGCGGCCTTCGTATTGGCCTGTTTTGTCCTCTGGAACCTGGCTTTTCTTTTTCAATGGGGCGCGCACCTGATTCCCGCTCGCGGGCCGATCTCCTGGAACGAAATGATTCACAATCAGTTTTTTGTCGTACCGCGGCAGATTTCCGCGGATCTCCAGCACTATCTCTTCCGCCGCGGGGACATGATGCAACAGATCGAGCAGCGCGACTCCGAGCAGTTGAAGCAGCGTGACGAGGAGTGACATTCCCCTTTTCCGGGCTTGCTTTTTTGACGGACCGCGGGCAGCACCCTGCGCCGTGCTTGCGCATCTCTGATACCCTTGACGAGGGTCTATGTTCTCTCGGGATCTCAGGAACGTTTGATGGCTTCGCTCACAGCCCCTCCTCCCGCCATGCCGCCTCTCGCGGCGCGTGCCGCTCTGCCCGTTACCGTGCGTATCGAGCCGCCGAGTGGCTGGTTCGACCTGCGTCTCCGCGAAGTCTGGGAATACCGCGAGCTTCTCTATTTTTTCGTTTGGCGCGACGTTAAGGTCCGCTACAAGCAAACGCTTGTCGGCGTCGCCTGGGTCATCCTCCAGCCGCTCCTCACCATGGCCGTATTCACGATTTTTTTCGGCAAGCTCGCCAAGCTTCCTTCGCAGGGATTGCCTTACCCGGTTTTTTATTTCGCGGCGCTCGTTCCGTGGATGTACTTCTCCTACTCCCTGCAGAGCGCCACCAATGTGGTCGTGGAAAATCAGCGCGTTATCACCAAGGTCTATTTTCCGCGACTGGTTCTTCCTTTTTCCGCGGTGCTTTCCGGCCTGGTGGATTTTGCGATTGGATTTCTCGTCCTGGTCGGCGTCACGCTTGTTTTTGGCATCCATCCTGGCCTTGCCGCTCTCTGGCTGCCGGTGTTTCTCCTCCTCGCCATCTTGACGGCCCTCGGTGTGGGATTGTGGATGTCCGCGCTCAACGCCCTGTACCGCGATGTACGCTATGTCATGCCCTTCATCGGGCAATTCTGGATGTTGGCATCGCCGGTCGCCTATCCCAGCTCGCTCGTCCCCGAACGTTGGCGCTGGCTCTACGGCTTGAATCCCATGGCCGGGGTGATCGATGGTTTCCGCTGGGCCTTGACCGGCCACGGCCAGCCTCCCGGCCCGGTTATGTTGTTGTCGGCGGGCATGGTCGCGGCCGTCCTCTTGGGCGGCTTGATCTTCTTCCAGCGCATGGAGAGTACCGTTGCCGACCGCGTCTAGCCCTTCGTCCGCTCGCATTCCCGAACTCGACGGCCTCCGCGGCCTCGCAATCTCTCTCGTAATCCTTGCCCACTACATCGGGAGTGTCGAGCATGCCCCTCTTGGCTATTGGATCCACCGATTACTCAGTGCGCTCACGATCGGCTCGAGCGGGGTGGACCTCTTCTTCATCCTCTCCGGTTTCTTGATCGGCGGCATTCTTCTCGACGCGCGGAATTGCCCGCATTACTTCCGGCCTTTTTACATGCGGCGGGTATTCCGCATTCTGCCCATCTACTACCTCTGGACGACCATTTATGCCGCGTTGGTTCTCGGTGTCCTCTGGCATCTGCCGGGGTATTTTTCCGTTGCGCCCAGGGACCTGTTGCAGGTTCCTGTTCACCTTCTTTTCTTGCAGAACATGCAGTTCGGGATTGCGCCGTTTCCCTGGCTGTGGTTTGCGGTTACGTGGTCGTTGGCCGTCGAAGAGCAGTTCTATCTTGTGGCCCCGCCGTTGATCCGATTATTGTCGTCGCGAAACTTCCTCATCGTGCTTGCGATGACGATCAGTCTTGCGCCTCTGCTTCGCTTCGTGGTGTATCAGTACTGGCCGCCACGCAGAGTCGAAGCGGTATTTTTGATGCCCTGCCGGGCGGACGCCCTCGCTTCCGGGATGCTCCTCGCTCTCGCTTGGCGCAAGGATGGGTTTCGCGCGCTTCTCGTGAAATACCGCCGGAATTTGCAGCGCGCCTTGCTCTTTTTGTTTCTCGGAGTGGGTGCATTGCTTTGGTGGTTGGCTCACCCGCTCAATATCGTCTCGGCCACTATTGGCTATTCCTGGATCGCCATGTTTTACAGTTGTCTGTTGCTCGTCTTGCTTTCTCACACGCAAGGTTGGCTTGCCGGCATGATGCGCTGGAGTGTTCTTCGCTTTCTCGGCATGGTCTCGTATTGCGTATATATGATTCACTTCGCGTTCAATTATCTGGCGCACGGGCTCCTTTTGCACGCCGCGCCGCAGGTCTACAATGCCAGGGGCGTCGGCGTTTCCCTGCTAGCGCTCGGCCTGACTCTGGCGGTGGCCACATGCTCGTGGCGCTACTTTGAACAGCCTCTAATCCGCCGCGGCCACAGCTATGCCTACGCCGACACCGCGGGAGAACAAAGGTCGCGAATTCTTTGACCTGCAAGGGCTCAAGCAAACGATGAACACCACCGTCATTCATGGCGAATCTCTTGGCAAGCGCTATCGCCGCGGCCTCCATGCCGAACCCGGCCTGCGCCACGCGATTGAAAACTTCGTTCGTTCGCCGCTTTCTGTCTTCCGCAGCAATAATCAAGAATCCTTCTGGGCCCTCAAGGACGTCTCCCTCGAAGTCCACGAAGGAGAGGTTGTCGGACTTATCGGCCGCAACGGAGCGGGCAAGACCACGCTGCTGAAGATCCTTTCGCGGATAACGCGTCCCACTACCGGCTGGGCCGAAATTCGCGGCCGCGTCGGCAGCTTGCTCGAAGTCGGCACCGGTTTCCACCCCGAGCTGACTGGCCGCGAAAACACTTTTCTTTCCGGCGCTATCCTCGGCATGAGCAAACGGGAGATCGAGCGCAAGTTCGACGAAATTGTGGCTTTCGCCGAACTCGAAAAATTCATTGACACGCAGGTCAAGCACTACTCCATGGGCATGTACGTCCGCCTGGCCTTTGCCGTCGCCGCGCACCTCGAGCCGGAAATCCTCCTCGTTGACGAAGTCCTCGCCGTCGGTGACATCCGTTTCCAGAAAAAATGCCTCGGCAAAATGGGCGACGTCGCCCGCTCCGGCCGCACCGTTATTCTCGTCAGCCATCAGCTTAATCAGATCCGCCGCCTCTGTCAGCGCGTCACGTGGATCGACGAGGGACAAACTCGCCGCGCAGGCCTGACCCACGAGGTCGTCTCAGCTTATGAGAGCGCTATGTCCAGCGGCGCACGAATCGGCACTGCGACTTCTTACGCTGCGACCAAGGGCCGCTTTCTCGGCTGGGGAATCGTGGAGCCCTGCGAGCAGGGACCCCGTACCCTGGCCACACTCGGCCCCTTCACCATTAAATTCACTATCGAGATTTTCCAGACACTCCTGAACGCACACCATGGAATTTCGTTGTTTAATCACGAGGGTCAACTCATGTGGGGCTGGGCCACCAATGAGGTTAACGTGACCCCTGGCGAGCACGAGTTTCTCTACAACCTTGCGGGACTACCGGTCCGCCCGGGAGCCTACACCTGGCGCGTCAGCCTATACGATGACTACGGCGAACTAGTCGACTACATGGACTGTCTCCCAGAGATGATTGTGGCCACCGAAGTCCATCAACATCCCCGTGATGAATGGGGCGGCCTTCTCAACATTCCCAGCGAATTTAAGATTTCCTCAAAGCGTGCAGACGGGTCGTGACCCAAACGCGGCTCGCAGCTTTAGGTTTTGATTCGTTAGCCTAATCAGGCAACTCCTCTGCAATCAATCGGTTCCGGACTCTTTTGTTAAAACTGGGGAGTGGGTACACCCCCCAAATTAAGCGCCTTGTGCTCAAGCGCCTGCGCACCCTTTTTTTCGCGACGCAAGGGCATATCCTCGCCTATTTATTTCGGTCCCCTCTCCATCCCGAGAAGCACGGACCTTATCCAAAGCAGCACATTCTCTTGCGTTGATCGCCCAACGAGCGCAATTCCCTGCCCTGTGGTATACTTTCGTTGCGCTTAATACCGCGGTTGTGTTGTGCGGTTCCTCTGGTTTCGTACCTGATCTGAGAACATCCGCCCTCCGTTCCTCCGTACGTTTTCAGCGTAATTCAAGAGAAGACTGGCAACGCAATACGTTGCGTCAGCACCAAAATTTGTGTGCACGCCACGATTGCACCAGCAAGAAAGCTAAATGCAAAATTTTTCAGAACTACCGATTTCTTCCTATATAAAGGAGCGGTTGTCGTCAGCTAATTTTTCGACGCCCACTCCCGTTCAGGCGGCGGCGATTCCGCACGCGCTTGAAGGCAAAGATGTGCTTGCGACCGCGCAAACCGGGACGGGCAAGACCCTGGCGTTCCTGGTTCCCCTAGCAGAACAACTCCTGCGGCGAAGCACGCCGGGAATCGCAGCGCTGGTGCTCGTTCCCACGCGCGAACTCGCCATGCAGGTCGTGGATCAGTACAACGCTTTACGGGGCAAGCAACTCTCGCCAGCGGCGCTGGTGGTCGGCGGCTTGTCCGAAACCCAGCAATTGAGCATCCTCCGCAAAGGCGCCAGCGTGGTCGTGGCCACCCCAGGGCGCCTGGAAGATTTTCTCGACCGCAGGCTTATTCAATTCCACTCACTGCAAGTGCTGGTGCTGGATGAGGCGGATCGCATGCTGGATATGGGATTTCTTCCGGCAATCCGCAGGATAGTGGCGGTGCTCCCCAAGGAGCGCCAGACGATGTGTTTTTCCGCAACGATGGAGGGCGATATGGCGCGCCTCGTGAAGGATTACACAAGAAATCCGGTGCGCCTCGCGTTCGGCTCGACCCTGAAGCCGTCGGAAAATGTGCGGCTTCAAGCGTTCGAGGTTGCCCTTGACAGTAAACAAGGAATGCTGCACCACCTGCTCATCAAAGAGAGCGGCCGGTGCCTAGTGTTTTCGCGCACCAAGCGCGGCACCGAGCGAATTGCCAGGAGCCTGAATCGCGATGGAATCCAGGCGGCCATGATCCACGGTGACAGGTCGCAATCGCAGCGCACCGCAGCGCTAACCGGGTTTCAACAGGGGCGCTACCGCGTGCTGGTGGCGACGGACCTAGCTTCCCGTGGAATCCACGTTCAGGATATCGCTCACGTGATCAACTACGATCTGCCCGAAGTGGCGGAGAACTTCATTCACCGGGTTGGCCGCACCGGGCGAGCGGGTAGACATGGAGTTGCATCTACGCTGTTTGTGAGAGAACAGCGGAGCGAGTTATTCCAATTGGAACGCACACTTGGCATTCGGATGGAAAGGATGCGAACGGATGGCGCCTTGCCTGAACCGAGGGATCAGGTGCAACGAGGCGTGGATCGTCGGCCTGCGGGTTCCGGGCCGAGAATAGTTCGCCTGCCGGGTGAAATTCTGCAAGCGCAGATGGAGAGCTAGAATTTGCCCGAATCTTGGCCGGGGTGCAGACACCGCCCCGGCTGGTTTGTGGCCAATTCACTGAAAAAGCGCCCTAAACAGCCCTCAAGCGTCAAATTTCCTGTAGATTTCCTTCGATCCGCGGCTTTTTGGACGGCAGCAGAAGCCCCGTAAGTAGTGTATAATATAGTTGTTCAAGTTCTGGAGCTACAGCTACCGGGCCAGTCGAGGGCATCGGAATAGTCGGAATCCAGACCACAACGAGCGGCAGGGCTTAAAGTAAGCCACGGCTGCAATCCTTACATCGCCTTCCCCGTCAACCATGCGGCGTGCATGTATCTTTTTTCATCGGGGTATGGTCTTTAGTAAGGCCCGGCCAGTTTTGGCAGCGGCTTGAGGGGGAGAGACCTTCGTGCTTGCGATTCAAGAAAAATCTGAGCAGATTCGCGACCTTATTAGTTTGGGTAAGGAACGCGGATTTTTGCTTTTCGAGGAGGTCAACAAGGTCTTCCCAACGGAAGAACACACGGCGGAAGAAATCGAAGGCCTGTTTTCCAACTTCGAGCGGGGCGGCATCGACATTTACGAGGATGATTCGGCTGCCAGGGCCGCGCACATTCCGGTCGAAGTAGATGAACGAATTGCCGTCGAGGCACAGCACGAGATCAGGCAGAGCGAGGAGGTTGAGCCCGATCGGGCAGCGGGTTTGCAGGACAATGCCGGCGACCCGGTGCGGATGTATCTGCGCGAGATGGGCGTTGTACCGCTCTTAACGCGAGAGCGCGAGGTGGCCATCGCCAAACGCATTGAGCGTGGGCAACTCCTGATGCTCAAGACAATTTCGCGCTCCCCTATCGTGTTGAAGCACCTGATGACGATGGGCCGAGAGCTGTGTGAGGGCAGCCGATCGATCAAAGAAATCGTTCAGTTTGATGACGAAGATCTAACCGCTGAAAAAATTGAAGACAGGACTCGCCGGACGCTGCGCGTCATCGATAAAATCGGAAAGCTCTACGAAGCGGCGAGCCAGCAGGCGGCCCGGCTGGAAAACATCGCGAGGTCGAACAGGCGCGCGCATCTTCGAGCCCGGCGTCGATTGGCGCGGACGCGGATTGGGATGTCGCTACTCGTCCGCTCGATTGATTTCAGGGAACACGAGAAAAAGCGCCTGATTGATCTTCTGCGGCATACCGTCGAACGGCTGCATACCCTGGAACGCGAGGCAGCCCGGCTCGAACGCCGCGCCAGCACCACGCACGGAAATTCGGCGGTGGAAGCGCGCAGAGAACTGCGTTTGTGCCGTTCGCGCGCGAGGGAGATCAGGGAGTCGAGCGAGGTCGAGCCGGCAGTCCTGAAACGGGCACTTACGTCGATCCGGCGGGGAGAAGCTGAGGCCGACCAAGCCAAGAAGGAGCTAACCGAGGCAAACCTCCGCCTCGTTGTCTCGATCGCCAAGAAGTACACCAACCGTGGGCTGCAGTTTCTCGACCTGATCCAAGAAGGCAATATAGGTCTCATGAGGGGAACCGACAAGTTTGAGTGGCGCCGCGGATACAAGTTTTCCACTTACGCTACATGGTGGATTCGCCAGGCGATCACACGGGCCATTGCGGACCAAGCGCGCACGATCCGCATCCCCGTGCACATGATCGAAACCATCAACAAGCAGTACCGCACCAGCCAGCAGCTCGTGCAGGAGCTTGGAAGGGAACCTACGTCCGAGGAGATTGCCTCGAGAATGGAGATTCCCGTTGACGCGGTGCGCAAGACCAAGAAAATTGCCCAGCAGCCTCTGTCCTTTGAAACGCCCATCGGTGAGGACCAGGAAACACATCTGAGCGACTTCGTCGAGGATAAGGGTGTTGTGTCTCCGTCTGATGCAGCCATCAACCTCAACTTGAAGGAACAAATGGCCTGCATGCTGAGCACACTCACGCCGCGTGAGGAAAGAATCATCAAGATGCGCTTTGGGCTGGTTGACGGGAGTGAACACACACTCGAAGAGGTTGGAAGGGTATTCGATGTGACTCGCGAGCGAATCCGGCAGATCGAAGCGAAGGCACTGCGAAAGCTGCGCCATCCCTCGCGCTCGCGAAGGTTCCGGATCTTCCTGCAGGGCGCTTTCTAAGATTAGATGGAGATCGTTCGCCTTGTGAAAATGTCCGCTAGCGGGATGAAGTACAAATAAGGAGAGGAAGTATGAAAAGTCTTTTTGTAGGCAACATGAGTTTTCAGACGACAGAGAGCGATTTGAACGCACTGTTCAAGCCGTTCGGGCAGGTAGGCCGCGTCAACGTGGTCAAGGACCGCGAGACTGGCCGCGCCCGCGGCTTTGCCTTTGTGGAAATGCCCAATGACGAGGAAGCGGCCAAGGCGATTGCGGCGCTCGACGGAAAAGAGGTGGGCGGGCGCAACCTGAAGGTAAACGAAGCGCGCCCAAAAAGCGAACAGCGCGGGCCACGGAGTGATGGCGGCGCACGCAGCAGAGGTGGATTCTCGAACGAAGATTATCGCGAAGCCGCTAGGCAGCCGCGTGAGCCTCGCTGGTAGTCCCCGATACGTGTCCCACTGCATTGTCAGTTACCATTGCGAAATCAAGGAGAGCCGATGGCAATCACATTCCAAAAACGTCAGAAGGAAATGAAGAGGCAGGAAAAGCAACGTGAGAAGGCAGAGCGACGCGCGCAGAAAAAGCTTGCCAGGCGCGCGGCAAACGAGGCAGTGCAGGAAAATGTACCGGAGCCCGTAAAGCCAGAGACGGAAAGTTGAATCGTTTAGCCAGAATTCTTCCCTGCATAGCACTGCATTTCTAAGAGTGAAGCGTGAGATGGGGACTCGACAAGCGATCAGCCGCTATAGATAACTGGTTGACATGGAAGGGAGTTGGCTCCCCAGGTACAGAGCAGTTTGCAGGAACGTTGTGCGAACAGCGTCCTGCTCTGAAGGATTCCGATCTAACTGATCCAGGCACAACCCAGAGAGGACTGCATGGTGGTATTCCTTCGAGTTCACCGAAGCCCGTGCACCACGGGCGCGCACGGCTGATGGCAAAGGCTCCCCAATCGCTCTCAGATAGAAGCCGCTTCTAATTGAGAGCCCCGCCATGATGCTTGCGCTTGCAGATTCGGCAGTAGGCCGCGGGTTCGCTCAGATTCGCGCTGGTCGCTTCAGGCGGGCCTGTAATCAGATCTCCGCCACCAAATTCAAGCCCGGGAAGAGATTGGTTTAAGCACCTTCAGATACGCGAAGCCGGCCTTCAAGTCATCATCGGTGAAATTCCGGAAGCACCGCCAGGGCATCGAGACCGCAGATTCGGTGCCAACACCTTGCTAGTGCTTGACTTAGCCCGCCGCCAGGGCCGTTTGCCGGTGATAAGGGAAATTCCCCACATTTATCCAACTTACCCCAATCAAGAGGTCTCAGGACTCCCGGGTTGCCGAGCATCCGGGAGTTATCGCTGGGTGGCTCAAATCAAAATGCCGGGCGCGGCCACTTCCACGAGAGCGCGTTTTCGTCGTCTCGGTGACTCCGTCTTGCGCAACATCAGTGTGGTAGCCTTTCAACCGCTCGCGCCCTGGCCACCTACACGCTGCCACTGATCTAAAACTGGTCCTCGGACCAGTAGCCCGTAGCTCACCGGCGGCGCACCCTTCTTGTGGCCTGGCTCTAACCAGCCCTTGTCCATTGCGAATCAGAGAGCCGTACATGATCCGTCCGCGATCTCTGAAAGATGCTCTCGTTCTTATCGCGCTAGGCGGAGCCTATTTCGTCGCCGGAAAATTTGGTCTGAAGCTCGCCTTCGTGCATGCAAGCGCGACCGCGGTGTGGCCGTGCACGGGGATCGCGCTCGCGGCCTTCCTGACTCTCGGCTACCGCGTCTGGCCCGTGATCTTTGCGGGCGCATTCCTGGT
>JACXTT010002350.1_pt1 | contig 30094 bp, 28 predicted proteins | sample 9270951 | NCBI WGS metagenome assembly JACXTT01 (sample SAMN15532306, study PRJNA645909) | rock metagenome | isolation source: weathered quartz diorite | place: Puerto Rico | collected 2017-06-21 | reverse complement strand
GCGTCCCGATCGCTTGCCCCGCGATGGCCCGCTCGATGTTCCCCTCTTTGTTGAAATTGAACACCAGGATCGGCAGCTTGGCGCCGCGGCACATGTCAATGGCGGCGGCGTCCATCACGCGCAGATTGTCGCGCAGCACCTGCGTGTGCGACAGCTTCTGATACTTCTGGGCGTGCGGATTGATTTCCGGGTCCTCCGTGTAGACGCCGTCCACCTTGGTCGCCTTGAGCAGGATATTCGCTTCGAGCTCGCAGGCCCGCAGCGCCGCCGCTGTGTCGGTCGTAACGAAAGGATTGCCGGTGCCCCCCGCGAGAATCACGACGCGGCCCTTTTCGAGATGCCGAATCGCCCGGCGATGGATGTACGGCTCCGCGATGGTCTCCATGCGCATGGCGGTCATGAGGCGCGTCTCACAACCGATGCTTTCGAGCGAGCTTTGCAGGGCCAGGCCATTGAGTACGGTGGCGAGCATGCCCATGTAGTGGGCGGTGGTCTTCTTGATGACGCCGCCGCCGGCGCTGAACTGGTCGCCGCGCAACAGGTTGCCGCCGCCGATGACAACCGCGAGCTGCACGCCGCGGTCGTGGACCTTCTTCATCTGCTGGGCGATCTTGAGGGTGTCATCGATATTGATGCCACTCTTGCCCGGCGGACCGAAGCCTTCGCCGGAAAGCTTGAGCAGGACGCGCTTGAACTTGGGTTTCAAGGGATCGTTGGCATCGTCCATAATTCGTGAGTTCCGCGACCGTAGGGACAAGCTGCCAGCTTGTACCTGATTTCCTTCCGGCAACGAATGCTTCCGGGACAAGCTGGCAGCTTGTCCCTACGGCATTATATCAACCGCTCACACCGTCAGCACGCGATCCCTGCCGGCAATTTCCCAGCGATCCACGACCTGCCCATTCTCGACGACATACGCGAACTGATGCATCGCTGACGTCGGGCACACATGGGCCGGCAGGGCATACGCCACATCGCCCGGCTGAAATCGCTCGGCGTCCGACGTCTCGACCACCAGATGCTCCTCGTTTTGCAACACATGCTCCCCCTTCACGTCCAGAAGCACGCAGCGTTTGCCCGCCGGCGGATCGGACGCCACCGCCTTGTAGCCGAGATCGAACGTCACGCGCGTCGCCGTTGGCCGGCTGATGACGCGCGTCAGCACCAGGGCGGCATGAGCGAACTCACCCATGTCCTGGAACCATTGCCCGTAGTTGAAATCGTTCAACACGCACGTCCCCGGCGAACATTCCGCCCCCGCGATCTCCAGCGTCGCGAACACCGGAAACGTCGGCGTTCCCCCAAGCACCATCCGCGGCACCGGCATCCCGGCTTTCGTCAACACGTCGCGCATTTCGAGCACCGGCGTCAGCATCGCCTGCACCGCGGCCTTGCGCTCCTCGAGCGGATGCTGATGGTTATGCCCATCGTACACATGAAACCCGCCCGGCTTCAGGCTGGGCGATTTCGCGAGCATCTCGTAAAGCGTCCGCGCCGCTGGCCCTGCCGCGATGCCGGTGCGATGCTGGCCGACGTCGAGATCGAGCAGCACCTCCGTTTGCTGCCCCGCCTTCTTCATGGCATCGGACAACTGCTGGATGCCGACCGCATGATCGGCAATCACGGAAAATTTACTCCCTGGATACTTCTTCACCAGCTGGGCGAAGCGCGTGCAGTTCGGCCCGACCAGCGGATACGACAGCAGAATGTCCGGCGTCTCGCACTGGGCGACCATCTCCGCCTCGGCGATGGTGGCGCATTTCTGCTTGGTGATCCCGGCCGCGCGCTCCATCTTGACGATCTGTCTCGTCTTGTGCGTCTTGACGTGCGGCCGCAACCGCTCGGGATTGCCGACGCGCTTGACGAGGGCCTGGATGTTGCGGGCGATGAGGGTCTTGTAGAAAATCAAACCTGGAGAAAAAACCTGCGAAGGGTCCTTGATGACGTATGCGGTGTTCATGGATGTCGTCCTCAAGAGGATCCAGCCATAGATGGAACACAGATGAAACACAGATAAGAGAATCAGCAGGCGAATCGTTTGAATTCAACCTTCTCGCGACCGAAGTTGATCAGGAGGCCGATCTTGATGCCGGTGGCCTTCAATTCGTTGATGATCTGGGCTTCGTCAGACTTCTGGTACTCCTTGGCAACTTTGAGCTCAACGATTACGCAATCATTCACGAAAAGATCGGCCTCGTAATACGCAACACGCACGCTCTTGTAAAACACGTCGATCTTGGCTTCCGTCTTCACTTCGAGCCCACGCAATCTTAACTCGACCGCCATCGCCATCTGGTACACCCTTTCCAAAAACCCATATCCGAGTACCCGATGCACCTCAAACGCAGCCCCGATGATCTGTTCCGTCACATCTTTGTGCAAGAACTCCATGTCATCCTCTCTTCCTATCTGTGTTTCATCTGTGTTCCATCTGTGTTCCATCTGTGGCTGGACTATTCTTCGTGCGGTCGCCGCCGCTGTTGTTTTACGTCCGAGCGCCGTTTTTTCTCGTGCAATCGCCGCTTCTTCGCACCGCGCGACGGCCGCGTTTTCTTGCGTGCTTTCGGCACGTGCAACGCTTGCAAGATGATCTCCCGCAGCTTCTCCAGACAATCCTCGCGATTGCGTTCCTGATCGCGATATTTCTGCGACATGATGATCAACTCGCCGTCCAGTGTGAAAAACCGCGGCTGCTGCTGGGCGAGGCGCTGTTTCACGTCCGCCGGCAATGCGGAGCTGGCGGCGATGTTCCAGCGCAGAACGGCCTTCGACGCGACCTTGTTGACGTTCTGCCCGCCGGGGCCGCCGGAGCGCGCGTACGTCCAGGTGAATTCGTCGTCGGAGATTTGCAGGAGTGGGGTGATTTCGAGCATGATTCCTTTGCATTCCGCTAGCGGCTTAGCGTCCGCGGGGCGCCATGCGGACGCCAAGTCGCTCGCGGGAAAATCATGAAACCTTCCCGCCGCCGTTGTGGTAAACTGTAATGTCACCCATATCCTGGGAGATTGTACCATGAATCGGCGCGACTTCTTGCAGAAAACTGGCGCTCTCGGCGCCGCGGGGCTGTCGCTCAGCTTTGCGTATCAAGACCAACCGCAGCAGCCGGCGGGTCGCAATATCCTCGAACCCGACGGCCGCCGGCCCTACCGCGGGCCGAACGTCATCCTCGTGCGCTTCGGCGGGGGCGTGCGGCGGCGCGAAACCATCGACGATCCGACGCGCACCTATTGCCCGTTCATCTATCACGACCTTTACAAACAAGGCGGCGTCCTCTTCCCCAAGCTCGAAATCGAAAGCCTCGACGGCATCGTCACCAGCCACGGGCAGGGGACTCTGTACATCCTCACCGGCAAGTACGACCGCTACGAGGACATCACCGGCCGGCCGTTCTCGGATCGCTTCGAAGCGAAGGTGCCGACCCTGTTCGAGTACTTCCGCCATGAATACGCGATCCCCAGCCACCAGGCCCTCATCATCAACGGCGAGGACCGCATCAACGAGGAGTTCTACACCTTCTCGAACCATCACAATTTCGGCATCCGCTACAGCTCGACGGTGCTGAGCCTGTATCGCTACAAAACGTTCCTCCTGCGCGACGATATCGAGCATGGCCGCATCGCGGTGAGCGAACTCGCGCAAAAGCGGCGCGAGCTGCACGACATGGAGAACCGCGACTATCGCGTCGAAAACCGCGAACGCGTCGTGACGCCGGAACTCGACGCTTTCTGGCGCAAGTGGCGCGACCACTATGGCCGCACCGGCATGGTCAACCCGCGCGGCGATCGGCTGCTTACGACCCTCTCGCTGTGGGCGCTGCGCGAGCTGAGGCCGAAGCTGATGATGATCAACTTTCAGGATCCCGATTACGTTCACTGGGGCCCGCGGCAATTCTACACCCGCGCCATCTCGATCATCGACGAAGGGGTGCGCGAGATCTATAACGCGACGCAGGCGGACGACGCCTATCGCAACAACACGGTGTTCGTGGTAGTCCCCGATTGCGGCCGGGACAGCAATCGCGCGATGCCGGTGCCGTACCAGCATCACTTCAACACGCGCAGCGCGCATGAGATTTTCGCGGTGATCGGCGGCCCGCGCGGGATGGTGCCGCACGAACGGACGCCGGTCGATAAGAAGCAGCAGCAGATTTTCATCGCCCGCACGATCGGCCAGATCATGGGCTTCCCGACGGATCTCGCAAACAACCAGTCGCTGTTGGCGGCGACGTAGGGACAAGCTGGCAGCTTGTCCCTGAATTCGGGACCAAGGGGGCCGGCGCTTCGGGGACAAGCTGCCAGCTTGTCCCTGAATTCGGGACCAAGGGGGCCGGCGCTTCGGGGACAAGCTGGCAGCTTGTCCCTACTTGTGTGTGTGGCTCAAAACGGAACACGTGACCTATGTCACCTCCCAACGAAACCGGCATCCAGAACCTGCCGCCGCTGAATCTGCCGCCGCTCGCGGACGAGCCACCCGTCGTCAAGGCAGCGCCGCCGCTGCACGTCGAACCGCTGCCGGAGACGCCGCCGCCGAAGGCCGACAAGCCCGCGCCGCCGCCCGACCGCGCCATCAAAGAGAACCAGCTGCTGACCATCGGCGGCTGGATCGCTCGCGTCATCGTCGGCGTCTTCATGATCTGCAATTTCTTTCCGCTCAGCTTCATCACCGCCATCGCCGCGTTCGGCTGGCTCCAGCGGCGCATGCAGGCGATTGCCCTGCGCGGCTGGTGGCGCGAAAGCCCGCGCCGGCTTGAAGGCACCTTCCAGGCCTTCTGCGACACGCTCGGCGCCAACGCTCCGGTCGAACGGCCGCGCTGGTTCTGGCGCGAACGCATCGTCCAGTTTCTCAACCGCCCGCAGCGCAGCGGCGCGATCGCCCGATTCTGCGGCACGATTTTCACGTTCGCCACGCTGCCGGTGCATTCGCTGTGGCTCAACTTCAAGACCGGCATCGCGGGTCTATTCACGACCTACATGCTGACCGGCTGGCCTTGCTCGATCATGCTGTTTTCCTGGTATTTCGGCTGGTTGAATTCGTTTCACAAGGGCTACGAGGACGCCTTCCTCGGCCTCGGCTTCGGCCTGCTCGGCGGTTTCTTGCTCATCCTCACGCTCGTCTACGTGCCGATGGCGCAGGCGCATCAGGCGGCCGCCGGCGATATCGCGTCGTTCTTCCAGTTCCGCGTCGTCACCCGGCTCATCCTCACGCGTTTGACCCCCTACGTGCTGCTGCTTGCGGGGCTGACGCTGACCGCGCTCGTCTTCGAGTTTCCACGACTCGTCACCGCCGATGAGAACTTCGCAGCCAACGCCGCCGCAACGCCGCAGGAGGCCTACTTCATTCTCGAGCGCTGGTGGTTCGGCTGGTCGATATTTTTCTTTCTTGCCCTGCTAACCTTGCGAACGCTGGCGGCGCTGATCTATCGCTCGGCGATGCTGAAGGCGGTCCGCGCCGGCACGATCCTGACGACCGATCTGCCGCCGCGCCTGGCGCTCTGGTTCGAGAAACTCGAAATCGTGCCGCAGGCCCAGGTGCCGCAATACATGATCCTGACGATGCTGCGCGCGGCGATCGGCATGAAATGGCGGTTCGTCCTGTTCGGCGCCATCTTCTTCATCTTGCTCATGTTTGTCCTGCGCTTCTATTTCGCCTATTTCTTCGTTTTTAGCGAGTATCGCGGCATTCTCAATCATCCGGTCATGCATGTGCCGTGCATCGACTGGACGCCGTGGCATCTAGTGCTCGGGCATGAGGAGTGATCGCTTTGCTTCATGCAGAATTCTGCAGTCATTTCACGACAGGGGGGTGGGCGTGAGATGAATCGAAATAATGAAACAAGTCATTGTTCCACAAGCACTTAATTCGTTCAACGCCTCGTGCAACGAAATGAGGCGAAGGCGAGGCTGCCTTCAACTTGACCCGCCTCGACAAAAGCGCTACCATACGGCCCGGACCTTGCTGACCTTGCATTCCCACGGAAGGGACGGGCATGACGGAACTACGTACCAGCTCCCGAACGGATTGGCTGCTCATCGGTGTCCTCGTCGCGCTGGTGTTGCCGTTGCGCATCTGGCTGATATGCAACACCGAGGTGACCGCGCGCGACAGCATCGGCTATATCCGCTACGCGCTGAACTTCGAAGAATTCACATGGAAAGAAACGCTGATGAAGCACCATCAGCATCCGGGCTATCCGCTGCTCGTCTTGCTTGCGTCGCAGCCGATTCGCACGCTTGACGACGCGACGACGCCGGAGAATATGGAGTTAAGCGCTCAGCTCGTCAATTTGATCGCAGCGCTGCTGTTGATACTGCCGATGTACTTCCTGGGCCGGCAGTTTTTCGGCCACGCCGTCAGCTTTGGAGCGGTACTCTTGTACCAGTACTTGCCGACGAGCGCTCAGCACCTGTCGGACGGCATCTCGGAGCCGGCCTATCTCGTGTTGCTGGTGAGTGGTCTGTTGCACGCGGTACATGCCGTGCGCGATCGCACGGTATGGCGATGCGCGCTGTGCGGCTTGTTTGCCGGACTGGCCTACCTGACCCGTCCCGAAGGGGCGCTCATCCTGCCGGCATTCGGCGGTGTGCTCATTGTGATGCAAATGCTGCCGGCATGGCGGACCACCTGGCCTCGTTTTCTCGCCTGCGGGTCGGCCGCAGTGCTCTCGGCTGCGCTGGTCGGATCGATCTATGTCTGCACCACCGGACAAATCACCAACAAACCGGCGCCAAACTTCATCATCGGCAACTCCGACGCGCCGGATGCCCGCCAGATGAGCCTCGGCGCTCCAGGCGGAATGCATCTTTTTGCCGCACGGGTGACGTTCAGCGATAACAAGTCGATACGCATGGCGTCCAGCGTCGGCGCCATCTTCGCCGAGATCAATCAGGGCTTCCACTACGCCGCCACGGTGCCGGCGATTCTGGGGTTCCTGTTGTCGTTCGGCATGCTGCGTCGCCAACCCGGCTTCTGGATGATCGCGGTCTTTGGCGCGATTCACGGCGTGGTTCTGGTCGCGCTCGGCATGGCGGCAGCCTATGTCTCGGACCGTCACGTCATGATTTTCGTGCTGCTCGGCTGCTTCCTCGCAGTGGCGGGACTGCGTGAAGTTCCGCGCACCGCCCTGACCTGGTTCAAGATAGATGATGGAACGGCATGGTATCGTTCGGCGCCAGTCTGGTTCGCGCTCCTCTTCGTAACGTTGATCAACTCCAGTTTGCCCAAGGCGACGCAGCGACTGCACGGCAATCGCGCCGGCAATCACGCCGCGGGTTTGTGGTTGTCCGAGAAGATCAAGGAAGGCGATCACGTCGTGGACGATCACGGTTGGTCGCATTTCTTCGCCGGCCTGGTCTTCACCGAGAGCGCACAGCCAGTCCTTCCGAAGGACTATGTGCCGACCTGTTACGTGGTCACCACCCGTGCGCGCGATCCGCAGGTGGATGCCGAGCGGCACGCGAGGGTCATCGCGAAGAGCGCGGAGGTCGTCTACGTTTGGCCGGCACAGGCTGAGGTGGATAAGGCCCGCGTCGTGATCTACGCGCAGCCGCGGAATTGGGAAACGCAGCGGTGGTGGAAATCCTCGAATTGATGCAGCTTAGCCCGGCCGCAACTTCGGCGCGGTGTGCGAGTAATTCTCGGCGGCATGAGCGAGGTCGAGCAGCGACTCCATCGGCGGCGTCAACAGGTGCCGGCAACTCTTGCCGACTCGCTCTGCCGCGTGGGCCAAATCGAGCAAGGCGATCATCGACGGCGCCCATTTCTTGCCACAGCTTCGGCACACCGGCTGATCCTGCTCCTCCGCGAACAATGCCAATCCGCTGCCCCCGCGACAGCGTTCGCCGCATTTGGAACAGCACGTCTCGCTCGCTACATCGACCAGCCGAATGGTGTAACATTCCATACAACCGCACCCGTCGCTCGTGGAGACCCATTTTCACACAGTGGCAACCGCCGCGTCGAACTGACCACGGCAATGATCGGCATTCAGGCTGGTGCATCCACGGCTCACCGGACGAAAATGGGGCGGCAAAGGGACGCCGAAGGGCCGAGGTGCGCTCCTCCGAAAGCGATTCCTTTGGCGTCTTTTGGGGAACGATCGGGCATGGCTGGAAATGAGGCGAACCTTGCAGGTCAGGCAAGATAATCCTGCAAACTTGTCAATAGCGCGGCACTGTCGGATCGACCTCAAGCGACCAGGCGTCGATGCCGCCGGCTAGCGAGCGGACATTGACATGGCCGAGCCGCAAGAGGTATTCCGCCGCGGACTGGCTGCGCACGCCGTGATGGCAATAGACAACGAGAAGCGTCGCCGAATCGGCTGGAACCTCCGCGGATCGCGCCGGCAGCTCGTTGAGCGGAATCAGCACGCTGTCGGGCAACTTGGCGAGTTGATTCTCAACCGGCTGCCTCACGTCGAGCAGCCGGATTGCCTGGCCGTTCGCGAGCTGCTTGGCCAGCTCGCGTGGCGTGATCTCCTGGGCCATGAACGAAATCTGCCTTTCCGGACGTTGTGCTTGGAATTTAACGCTCGCTGGGGCCGCGCGAGCGCTAAACCGCAAGCGGCAGTCGATCATTTCTCCTTCTTTTCCTTTTCTTCTTTCTTCTCTTCGATCGGCTCCTTGACCGGCTGCACGAAGTGAGTCGTCTTCTTTTCGGCGATCAGCCTGGCCGCGTGAGCCTCGGCCTCGGCCTTCTTGGGATACTCATATTCGGCGACCTTCTGATGTGAGTTATTGAACACGCCCCAGACCACGCGCATTCGCGTCACCTTGGGGACGCGGGTCCGCTTCGGCTTCGGCTTGGGTTTCGGCTTGGGCTTCTTCTTCTTTGGCGCCTCTTCGTCGTCGCCATCCTCGCCATCCTCGCCAGGCTCCGCATCGGCGGCGGGCTCTTCCTCCTCGTCGTCATCGCCTTCTTCTTCGTCTTCTTCTTCGTCGCCCTCGTCGTCGTCACCGGCGACCTCTTCTTCGTCAAAATCGGCACGCATTTCCCGATAGTTCTGTGTGCGCTTACGAGCCATGGTGTTTATCTCCTTCTCCTGCGAAATCCACCTCCCAATCAATCGTTTAACCTATGGCCGAGGCGACCTCGATGCAAGGGGGGCCGTCGGCGAGATGATATTTCACGCGGTCCGATTTGCGCTTATCATAAACCCATCGGCCCGCACGAGGAACGTCTTCATGAATGAGATGCCACGCTTTACCGCTTCGACCCTGACCCTGCTGCTGCTGGTTCTGGCCGGCGCCGGTGGAGCGCGCGGCTGGTACGTTTCGACGTGCACGGACAACGGCAAGCGTGAGCCGGCCTTGCTCGTCCAGGGGTTGCCGCCACGCGTCGCGCTGCCGGACGGCGCAGCGTGTCGAGGCCGAGCGGCGCCGACGCAACTCGATAACCTCGCCGCGAATTTCGCCGAGCAGCAATGGTTCGGCGGCAAGGCCCCCCTGGCCGAGCGTGAAGAGCGCACCGCGCACGTTGCGCCTGCCTACCCAATGCTGCTGGGCGCCTTGGTGTGGTGGAGTGACGAGTCGGCGGATGTCAATATGCGCTGGCTGCAATGCGTGCTCGGCAGCCTGACCGCCGGCTGCTATTTTCTGTTCGCGCGGCGAGCCTTCCACAGTACGCTCATCGCCACACTTGCAGGCCTCCTGTGTGCTTGTCATCCATTCTGGATCGTCAACACGGCCGAGATCAACGACGGCGTGCTGATAGGCTTTTTTGTCGGCGTCAGTCTGGCGCTCGGGGCGCGCGGCGGGCAGGTCGGCGGCGCGTTCACCGGCCTGGGATTCGGCGTCGCGCTCGCCGGCGTCGCCATGACCCGCGCCGCTTTACTTCCGTTTGCGCTCGTCGGCCTGCTTTGGTTCCTATGGGAATGCCGGCGCTTCCCGCTCGGCTGGTTCGCTGGGTTGCTGGCTATCGTCGGGCTCGCCAACGGCCTCGCCCCATGGGCCATCCGCAACTATCAAGTGTTCGAGCGGCCGATTCCTGTTGCGAATTCAACCTATCTGCACCTCTGGGTCGGCAACCATCCGCACGCGACCGGTTCGACGCTTGAGGAACCGGCCTTGCGCGCGACCCTGTCCGAGGAACGCCGGCGGGCGCTGCTCGATGAGCCGGATCAGGCGACTCGCTACAATCGACTGGCGCTCGAATTCTGGCAGGAAGTCGAGGACCACCCGAGCGACACACTGGCCCGCCGACTCAACGCCGGCCTCGTGTTTATCTTCGGCGAGCGCTGGTTCAAGCAGCGCCGGCTCGGAATGATGCGGGACAAAGACGACACGATTGGCGAGCCGCCCGCCTGGTTGCGCGACCACGCGGAGATGATCCTGCACGCGACGCTACTGGGCATGGTGGTCCTCGCGCTATTCGGCTGGCGCTGGAGTTATCCATGGCGCCGCTACGGACGGGCCGGCGTAGTCGCCCTCCTGTGCGTGCCGTTGCCGTATGTGCTCAGTCATGCCGAGCCCCTGTCGGGCCCGCGCCTGCCGCTCGATGGCGTACTCTTGTGCTATGCGGCATTCGCCCTGGTGAGCATGATACCTGGAATTGTTCGAACGCCGAAGGCGAAACGGGAACAAGAAGAACGCTGAACCTCAGCAAGCGGGGACGCGAAATTTTTTCACGCATGAACCACGACGACCCACTCGCATTGTTTCTGCCGCCGGTTCGCGCCTGGTTCCGCGCCCATTTGGGCCTGCCGACGCCGGTGCAGTGCCAGGGCTGGCCCGTCATCGCCGCCGGCAAGCACACACTCCTGCTGGCTCCCACCGGTTCCGGCAAGACGCTGGCGGCGTTCCTTGCATGCCTCGACGGTCTGTGGCGGCAGACACCCGCTCAGCCCGGCGTGCAGATTCTCTACATCTCGCCACTCAAGGCGCTCAACAACGACATTTATCGAAACTTGCAAGTCCCGCTGCAAGGCGTCGCCGCCGCCGCGGAAGCGTCCAGCGTTGCGTTGCCGCGGATCGACATCGCCGTCCGCACGGGAGACACCTCGACGGTTGAACGCCAGCGCATGGTCCGCAAACCGCCGCAGGTATTGATCACGACGCCGGAATCACTGCACCTTCTGCTGACGTCCAAGGCCCGCGCGACGCTGCGCCATGTCACGCACTGCATCGTCGATGAAATTCACGCTCTGTGCCCCAATAAACGCGGCGTCTTTCTCGCGCTGCTGCTCGAACGATTGCAGTTGCTGAACGCGCGCGAATTCGTGCGCATCGGCTTGTCGGCAACGCAACGGCCGCTCGAAGAAGTCGCACGCTATCTGGGCGGCTACTCCTATGACGCCGCGGACCAATGGCGCGAACGACCCGTCACGATCGTCGATGCCGGCTTGCGCAAGAACCTCGACCTGCAAGTGGTCAGCCCGGTCGAACAATTCGGGCCGCTGCCGGAGAAATCGATCTGGCCCGCAATTTACCGCCGGCTTGCCAAGGAGATTCGGCAGCATCGTTCGACCATTGTCTTTGCCAACAATCGCCGTAGCGTCGAACGATTGACGGCCCAACTCAATGAGCATTTGGCGGAGGAAGCCGATTGGGAGGGCGAGGCTCCTGCCGAGCCGCGAGCTTTTGCAGACGCCGGTTCGACACGAGCCTCGCCCTCGCAGATCGCGCCGGACGAGAAGATTCTCGTCCGCGCCCATCATGGCAGCGTTGCGCTCGAAGTGCGTCAGCAGACTGAACAGGCCCTCAAGGAAGGCCGGCTGCGCGCCGTCGTCGCGACGGCATCGCTGGAACTTGGCATCGACATGGGCGCGGTCGATCTCGTTTGCCAGGTCGAATCGCCCGGCAACGTTGCGCGAGCCTTGCAGCGCGTCGGCAGGGCAGGGCACCTCGTCGGACAGTCGAGTAAGGGCCGGCTCATTCCCAAGACATTGCCGGACCTGCTCAATCAAGCGGTCCTCGCGGCCGAGATGGCGGCGGGACGCGTCGAGGCTCTGCGCGTGCCGATGAACTGCCTCGACGTGCTCGCCCAGCAAGTGATAGCCATGACTGCGCTGGAGGATTGGCCCGTGACGGACCTGTATCACCTCGTCCGCCAGGCGTATCCGTATCGCGATCTGACGCCAGCGGCGTTCGATGCCGTGCTCGAAATGGTCTCGGGCCGGTATCGCTTCACCCCCTGGAATGCCGCGACCGAGGGCGCGGTTTCCGCCGAGCCGCGAATGGCGCCGACGCAACAACTCACCGCCTTGCAGCCGCGCATCAGCTGGGATCGCGTCCATCAGAAGCTGCAAGCATTGCCGGGCAGCCAGCGTCTCGCGCTCGTGCACGGCGGCACGATTCCCGACACCGGACAATACGCCGTCTACACGAGCAAGGGCCTGCGTCTCGGCGAAGTCGATGAGGAATTCGTCTACGAGCGCCGCATCGGCGACACGTTTCTCCTGGGCACGAACGCTTGGCGCATCCATCGCATCGAGACGGACCGCGTGCTCGTCCATGCCGCCGAGGGCACGCCGGCAATGGTACCGTTCTGGCGCGGCGAGGCGACGGGGCGCAGCTACGACCTGGGTCTGGCGCAAGGCAAGTTCCTGCGCGAGCTGTGCGCTCGCCTCGATCAGCCTGACTGCCTCGACTGGCTGCAGGACGATTACTTTCTCGATGCCGCTGCCGCCCGCAACCTGCGCTATTTCGTGCAACGGCAGCGCCAGCGAACGAATTGCGTGCCGACCGACAGGGTTCTGCTGATCGAAACCTCGCGCGACCCGCTCGGTGATTGGCAAGTCATCCTGCTGAGCCCATTCGGCCGTAGCGTAAACCTCAGCCTACGACTCGCGCTGGAGCATCGCTTGCTCGAGCGCCTCGGCTATCGTCCGCAGTGCCTGCACCACGACGACGGCATCCTGATCCGCCTCAGCGAGAGCGACGAACCGGTGCTCGATCTGTTTGCAGGCATCACCCCCGAAAATGTGCGTGACATGATCCTGGAGGAGCTGGCCGACAGCGCCCTGTTCGCCTTGCGTTTTCGCCAGAACGCGGCACGGGCGCTGATGATGCCACGCGGCGCCGCCGGCAAACGGGCGCCGCTCTGGCTGCAACGGCTGCGCGGCCGCGATCTGCTCCAGGTCGCGCGCCGGCACCCCGATTTTCCGATCATCGCGGAGACGTTTCGTGAATGCCTGCACGATCATCTCGCCCTGCCGCGCTTGCAGCAATTGCTGGGCGACATCGCGTCGGGCCAGGTGCAGATCGAAACGCGCCGGCTCGAGCTGCCGTCGCCGTTTGCCGCCGGTTTGCTGTTCGCGTTCACGGCCGCGTTCATGTATCAGTTCGACGGCGTCGAGGCGTCCGGCGAGCGCGATCAAGCATCTCTCGACAAAGCGCTGCTCGATCAGCTTATCGGTCACGACGACCGTCCTTTGCCGCTTGATCCGCGCGCCGTGCAGCAAGTCGATCGACGCCTGCGCGGCGTCGGCCTGCCGCCGCGCACCAAGGTGGAAACGGCCGAATGGCTGCGCCGGCTCGGGGATGTCTTGCCCCACGAAGTCGAAGGGCCCGTCCATGCATTGTTGCGCGAACTTGAACTGGAGAATACGGCAACGAGGATCGCCGTGCCGAACGGTGACGTGCCGTCGCGCTGGATTCTCGCCGAGGAAGCCGATCTCTATCGGCGCGCTTTCGCAGCCGATAGCGCCGATGCCGAAAAATCGCAGGAGGCCGCCGCGGTCGTCCTGCGACGCTTTCTCGACACGCACGCGCTTATCGGCCTGGAAGACATCTTGCAGCGCTATCCATTCGAGCGCGGCTGGGCGGAGCGCCGGCTCGACGAATGGGCGAGCCAGGGCCGGCTCGTGCGCGTCATCGCCGCGGATGCGACGCCGCTGCAATGGTCCGCCCCGGAGAACTTCGAACAGGTGCAGCGCGGCACCCTGTCGATCCTTCGGCATGAAGTGCTGACTTGCCCGGCTACGCAGTTTGCCGATCTTGTCGTGCGCTGGCAACACGCTCTTGCCGCCACACCAGCGCCAGTTCTTAATGACGTTCTGCACCAGCTGCACGCATGTCCGCTGCCGATCGAGCTGTGGGAGCAGGCGATTTTGCCGACGCGTTGTCCGGGCTATGTGCCGCGGCATCTCGATGACCTGATTGCCGCCGGTCAATGGACGTGGCATTGCCGGCGCGAGAATGAGGAGGGCGCGGTTGCGCTCGCATTCGTCGAGCGCGGTGCATTGCCGCATCTAACGCCGCCAGATTTCGAAGGCGCCGCGCTGGATCAAGCGGAATCATCGATCGTGGAGACTCTGCGCAACCGCGGCGCCTTGTTCAGCGCGGATGTTGCGACGCAAGCGAAGCTCTCAGCGCCGAAAACGCGCAACGCCCTGTGGGCGCTGCTCCGGCTGGGACTGGTCACGAACGATCAGTTCGATTTGCTGCGCCGCGGCGAGCCGCCGCGCGACGATGAACCGCCGCCGATGCGTTCGCGCGGTGAGGTGCGCGCGTTTCTGCGCGACAGCCGACGACGTCGCGACAACACCTGGCCTGAGGGACGCTGGTCGCTCCTAGACTGGGGCCAGCCCGATCCGGAAGCTGCCGCATTCTTCCAGGCGAAGCTCCTGCTCAACCGCTACGGCATCGTTGCCCGCGAGCTGGCGCGCATGAGCCATTCCGCGCCGCCGTGGAATGTCCTGTACGAAATCTTGAGCCGAATGGAGTTGGCCGGCGACGTGCGGCGAGGCTACTTCGTCGAAGGTCTGTCGGGAGCGCAGTTCGCCCTGCCGGAGGCCGCCAAGCTGCTATACGACATTGCCCTGCCGAGCCAGACACACGCGCCGGTGATCCTGCTGCACAGCCTTGATCCGGCCAATCTCTATGGCAGCGGCGCAGCCCTGGAACTTCCGCAGGCAACCAACGATGCCCGTGCCTTTCAGCGCCGGCTCGGCAACTGGCTCGTCCTCAAGGCCGGCCGGCCGCTGCTCTTGATCGAATTGCAAGGCAAGAGACTGACAGCACTTCCCAGCGCCACCCACGACGAACTGTTGCACGCCGCCGCACGACTCCCCGAATTGCTCAAACGCGCGCCATCACGCGACGTGCGGCACAAACTCACCGTCGAGACCTGGAACGGCGATCCGGTCACCGGCACGATCGGCCGCGAACTGCTCGAACAGGCTGGCTTCGTGCGCGACTATCAAGCGATGACGTTATACGGCGTGTGGCAGAAATAAACTCGAAATTGGCGATCAGTCAGGTTTGACGCTATCGCCGCGTTGTGGATAGGCGACAGCGACGAAGCCGCGTTCCTTCAACGTCTTCAACAATGCCTCCGCCTGGTCCGGCTCGCCGTGAACGAGGCGTACCTTTCGCTTCACGTCGGCCAGCGGCGTCAACATCGCCAGCAGGTCGTCGCGGCCGGCGTGGCCGGAGAACCCGTTCATCACCACGACCCATTGGCGCATTTCGTCGGCGATGCCCTTGACGGCCTCCTCGCTGTTGTCCTTCTGGATCATGCGCCGCATCAGCTTTTGCAGCTCCGGCGACTTCTCTCCGACCTTGCGTTTCTTCTCTTCTTTCTTTTCTTCTTTCGGCGGATCCTTGCCGAGCACTTTCGCGACAGCCAGGATGACTTTCCGCGAATCGGTGCCGTTCGGATCGGTGAGAGCGAAGTTGCTGACAACCTTGTTGTCCTTGGCGATCAGCACGGTGATCGACACCTTATCGTTGAGGCCATACGCGGCGGGGCCGTCCTTGCCGCCGTCGAGGCAGATGCTGACGGGCGATTGCAGGCTGAGTGACGTCTCGGCCCGTTTGAGGAAGCCCTCGGTCTTGTCCCTGTCGCCGCTGACCCAGACGATGTGCGTCGCCAGCTTCGCGTTCTCGGCAGCGTACTTATCAACGGGGCGCAGGAACTGCAAGCCGGGCCGGGTGATGGCGTTGTCCGACGCGGCGTGCATGAAGATGATCAGCGTCGGCCCTCCCTTGGTTTTCTCGATGACCTTGAATTCCTTGCCGGCTTCGGGGCCGGAAAAGGCGTGAGCCTTGAAGTCGCCGAGCTTGTCGCCGACTTGCGGCCCGGACGGAAACGAATCGCCGCCCGGCTGCAGCGCAAGCGCGAAAAGCAACGCGGAAGTCGCAAACATGATTCACTCCTCCAAAGGTCACGGAAAACGGCGTGCCAGTTCAAATATCCTAATGGAAAACGCCACCCCGTGCACGCCCTATTCTCTCGGTGCGGTGATGTTTGTCGAGACAGGTGGATTGAATTAGACAGCATCAATCGAAAGTTGCAAGCTGGCTTGCGGTGCTGGGAGAAAGCATCGACTCGACCGCCTCTTGAAATCCCCGATGGAAATGGGTTGCGTTGCGCCTGTGAGTTTTACACACACACGATGACAGCCCCATTGCGGAAAAATTGATTTGCATTGCGCTTGCAAGTTTTACACACACGTACACATGATGGCACCCTCAGTTCAATCAATGACAAACAGCGGGACTCATGTCAACTTTGGCGCTCCAGAAACACATTTCCGCGTTTGGCAGTGTATAGCAGTGTCTACTGCAAAATCCCCCCAACCACATGCCCTGGCACCAGCTCGCGCGGCTGGTTGAGATGGTTGTACATGATGGTCGCCGGGTTGATACCCATGCTGTGATAGAGCGTTGCCAAGAGATCAACCGGATGCACCGGGTTGTCGAGCGGGGCGGAGGCGGTCGCGTCGGAGCGGCCGTGGACGTAGCCGCGGCGGACGCCGGCGCCGGCAACGATGCCGGTGTAGCAGTAGGGCCAATGGTCGCGGCCGTCGGCGCTGTTCGAGTTGCCGGAGGTGCTGACGCCGCGCAACGGGCTGCGGCCGAACTCGCCGACCGCGACGACGAGGGTTTCGCTCAGGAGGCCGCGGTCGTCCATGTCGGCGAGAAGGGCGGACAGGCCGGTGTCGAGCATCGGGCCCGACTGGCGGCGCATGCGGTCGGGCAGGCCTTGATGCACGTCCCAGCTATGGTTGTCGGAGTTCGCGACCTTCGGCCAGTTGATCTGCACGACGCGCGTGCCCGATTCGATCAGGCGGCGGGCGAGCAAGCAGCATTGGCCGAACGTGTTCATGCCGTAGCGCTCGCGCATTTGCGTCGTCTCCTGGCCGAGCTCGAAGGCGTTGCGGGCCCGGCCCGACAGGATGAGGTTGAGCGCCTGGCTATAGTACTGAGGCAGGTCGTAGCGCGCGACGGCCCGTTCGATGTCCGGCATGCCTTCGGCAAGCTGATCGCGCAGCCGACCGCGGCGTTCCAGACGCGACGCCGGGACTTCAGGCCGCAGCTGGAGATCGTCTACCGAGATTCGATTCATCTTGGTCTGGTCCATGTCGTCGCCGGGCGGGAACAGGTAGTACGGATCATACGCCCGGCCAAGGAAGCCCGCGGTACCCCCCTTGTTGACGACGTTGCTCTCTTGCAACGGCCGCGGCATCATCACGAAGGGCAGCGTCGGCTGGGTCGGCGGTTTCAGACGCACCACCTGGCAGCCGTAGTGCGGATAGTCGCGCGGCGTCGGCGGCTCGAGCTGGCCTGACGGGCTGACCGCGTCGGCCTGGTAGCCGGTCATCATCTGGTAGATCGCGGCAGTGTGATTGAACAAGCCAATCGGCGTGTAGCTCATCGTGCGGATGAGCGTAGCCTTGTCGAGAACGCCCGCAATTCGCGGCAAAAGCTCGGTGACGCGCGTGCCGGGGACGCGCGTATCGATGGCGTTGAAGATGCTGCGCACGCGCTCGGTGGCTTCGGGCTTCGGGTCGAGCAAATCGAGATGGCTCGGCCCGCCCTGGAGGTAGATCATGATGACGCTGCGAGCGCGGTTCCAGCCGGGGCCGCCGTTGCCTGCGGCGGGGGGATCGGCTTTCGCTTGCAGCGAGAGGATGTCGGCGAGCGACAGTCCGAGCATGGCGGAGCCGCCGATGCGCAGGAGTTCGCGTCGAGTCATGCCGTCGCAGGTCGCTTTGCCTTGATCGCCTGGAATCACGAGCATCGGAAGTCCTCCGAGATGGGGGCGTGGGTGGGTGCGCGGTATCGGTTTGTTCACTTATGTTATATCTTCGCCCACGGGGGCGCGTCAATCAAGAAATTCCACGAATTTGCCGCTTGCGGCTTAGCGTCCGCGCGGCGCCGCGCCGACGCTAAGCCGCAAGCGGCTACGAATCTAGCCAAGCGATGAAACTCGCGCGCGTCAGCGGCGTCTGCATCCACGACGTATCGGGCAGCGGCAGCTTCAACGCCTCGCGCACCGTCTTCCAGCCGTCGCGCAACGGCTCCGACTTCGGCATGCCGCGCTGCGTGATCCAGGTGAACTTCTTGCGTTTCTCGCACTCGGCCGCGATCTGCAAGGTGAGACGCACGTCCTGCGCGACATAGGCGAGCACCTTGGCATGCTCGCCCTTGCCCCAGAGCCTCGGCGCCTCGCTGCCGCTCATGCCCTCCGCCTTGCCGGGCAGGCCGAGACCTTGCGCCACTTTCTCCATGCCGATCGGATAGCCGAGCCGGCAGACGATGTGAAACATCATGTCCACGTGATCGTGAACGCACGTCCGGCACTCGTCGCGAGCGCCCGATTCCTCGGCGAGCACGTCGAAATCGAAGCTGGCGCCGTTCCAGGTCAGGATCGTGTAGCCTTGCGAGGCCATGAGGGTCAGATGGGCGACGACCTGTTGCAAGTCGGCCTGCGACATGCGGCTCGCGGGATTGCCTTTGGTCTTCGCGTGCCACAACCTCGGTTCCGCATTGCTGGCACAAGTTGCGGCGCAGCAGATACCGAGCGGGCGATGGTTGCGCCACAGCGAGAAATCGCCAGGCAGTTCCTTGGCGGTTTCGATGTCGAAGGCCAGGTATTTGCGCGGGGTTGCCATGGGGTGATTCTATAGGATTACCTTCCAACCCGATCATGTTTGCCTCTCGTCGTTTGGCGCCCGCGGTGAAGCGCCGCACGCTCGACGTTTCCACGCGAGCGCGAAACGAAGAGAGGCCCAAGGAGACCCGCCATGCCAAGCCGCGCCGCGACCGAGTACCGTTACGAAAAACTGACCTGGCCCGAGATCAACGAGGCCGTCGATATGGGCAAAGTCTGCATCTTGCCATGCGGCGCCGTCGAGCAGCACGGACCGCATCTGCCGCTCGACGTCGATCTCATCTGCCCCGGCGGTATCGCCAAAGGGGCCGGCATGGCGATGCCCGACAAGATCCTCGTGTTGCCGATCGTCGCCTATGGCTATACTGGGCACGTCATGGACTTCCCCGGCACCATCAACAACGACTTCGAGCACTTCATGCACCACGTGCTCGACATCACCAAGTCGCTCGCCTACCACGGTTTCAAAAAGATCATCCTCCTCAATGGCCACGGCTCGAACATGCCGAACCTCGATTTGGTCGCCCGGCGGACGAATCTCGAAACCGATGCCGAATGCGTGCTGTGCGCGTGGTGGCAGCTCCTGAGCGTGGACAAGGCATTCATGCCGCGCTGGCGGCAGAGCAAGTTCCCCGGCGGCTGTGCCCATGCGTGCGAGCTGGAGACATCGCTCTATCTCTACCTCGACGGCGACAACGTGCGCAAGGACCTGATCAAGAACGGCGACATCAGCTTCAACAACGACAACAGCCCGTTCAACTGGGTCGATCTCTTCGGCGCCGGCCCCGCGACGTGCATCTCGTGGACCAGCAGCTACAGCGACACCGGCGTCCTCGGCGAGGCCGAGCTGGCGACCGCGGAAAAAGGGAAGGAAGCCTACGAGGAAGCCGTCAAGCAGTTGTGCCGCTACGTGACGTATTTCCACCCGAGGCCGAAGGACGTGCGCAAGGACCGCCATCGCAAGAAGCCGACGATGCCGATCCCTTGGGGCCAGCGGCCGCTCCAGTAATCACAACGAGCCGGAAGCGTTAGCGACGGGTCCGTTCAAGACCGTCGCTTACGCTTCCGGCTCGTCAATCACGTTAACGAGCCGGAAGCGTTAGCGACGGGTCCGTTCAAGACCGTCGCTTACGCTTCCGGCTCGTAAAACAACGCTATGAGCGATCCCCTTGCGTATTTCATAACGTTCACCACCTATGGCGCCTGGCTGCACGGCCGAGCCCCTGGTTCCGTGGATCGCGAGCACAACGCGGCGGGCACGCCGTTTCTTCCGAACGATCCGCAACTCGAAGCTGCAAGCCGTGCGGCCATGCGCCAATCCCCGTATGTCTTGGACGAACAGAAACGAGCAGTCGTCTTACGCACGATTCGTGAAGTGGCGGCACATCGGGGCTGGAAACTCTGGGCCGTGCATGTCCGGACCAATCACGTACATATCGTAGTGACTGCATCGCAAAAGCCCGAGAAAGTCATGGCCGATTTCAAGGCCTGGGCAAGCCGTCGCCTGCGCGAGGCGTTTGACGAATCGACCGACCGCGACCGTTGGACCCAGCACGGCAGCACGCGCTATCTCAACACGCAATCGGCTCTGGAGAACGCGGTCGCCTACGTTGTGGATGAACAGGGGGATGCCATGGCCTGCTGCGATTCTCGAACCGATCCCGAAACCAACGAGCCGGAAGCGTAAGCGACGGACGCACGCCCAACCGTCGCTCACTTCCGGCTCGTATGATGATCCCCATGCAACCCGTCACGCCGAAGTCCGTCGCTCACGCTTCCGGCTCGTTTGTCACCGCCGATTGCGTGCCGCCGCCGGAGTTATCATGAAGTTGGTTTACGAGCCGGAAGCGTGAGCGACGGTTTGTGTTTGTGCCCGTCGCTAACGCTCCCGGCTCGTATGATAATTGCATGAAAATCACCCAAGTCGAAGCCATCCACCTGCGCCTGCCGGTGGTCAACGAACGCTGCGACGGCAGTCAGGATACGCTCGTTGTCAAGGTCCACACCGACGTAGGCATCAGCGGCGTCGGCGAGGTCGATTCGTCGCCGTCGGTTGCGAAGGCGATCATCGACGCGCCGGTCTCGCACAAGATTTCCCGCGGCCTGGCCGAATGCGTGCTCGGCCAGGACCCGTTCGAGATCGATCGGCTCATTCATCGCATGTACGAAGGATCGATCTTCTTTGGCCGACAGGGGGCCGTCATCCAGGCGATGTCGGGCGTCGAGATCGCCCTGTGGGACATCGTCGGCAAGGCGACCAAGCGGCCCATCTATCAACTGCTCGGCGGCGGCTTTCGCAAGAAGTTTCGCGCCTATGCCTCCATCCTCTTCGGCGACACGCCCGACGAGACCGAACGCATCGGCCGCGATCTAATCAAGCAAGGTTACCACGCCGTCAAGTTCGGCTGGGGCCCGATGGGGCAAAGCGAGGCGAGCGACATCGCCCACGTCCGCGCGGCTCGCAAGGGTATCGGCCCTGACGTCGAATTGATGGTCGATGCGGGGCTGTGCTGGGACACTGCCACGTCGATACGGCGCGCCAAGCAATTCGGCGAGTTCAACCTGGCGTGGCTGGAGGAGCCGTTGCACCCGGACAACATCGACGGCTATCGCCGGCTGTGCGCGAGCACGCCGCCGATGCGCATCGCGGCGGGCGAGGAAGTCTGCGACATCAAGGAGATGGTCGCGCTGATGGACGCCGGCATTGACGTGGTGCAAGTGGACGTGACGCGCGTCGGCGGCCTGGCCCGCAGCAAGCGCATGGGCTGGGACGCCGCCGAGCGCCATCGCCTGGCGGTCAACCATTCGTACAAGACAGGCATCAACATTGCCGCTTCCTTGCATTTCGTAGCAGCGTTGCCAAACACACACTACTTCGAGTACTGCGTCGAACAAGGCGCTCTACGGCAAACGCTGACCAAGCAGAGGTTCCCCGTGATCGAAGGCGATATCCGCGTGCCGGAGGAGCCGGGGCTTGGAATTGACTTGGATGAGACCGTCGTCGCAAAGTATCGCGTTGGATAGGTCATACTGCAAAAGGAGAACAACAATGAAAATCGGCGCACGCAATCGACTGGAAGGCGACGTGACGGAAATCAAGCGCGGCACGATCATGTGCCAGGTCAAGGTCAAGATCGCCGGCGGGGCCATCATGGAATCGGTCATGACGATCGATTCGCTCGACGAGCTAGGCATCAAGGTCGGCGACAAGGTCCGCGTGGCCGTCAAGGCGGTCAACGTAATGCTGATCAAGGATTAGATTGGCTCGGCGGCGTGCCTTCTTGAATCGACTCGCTGCTTGGCATCGCCGGATTCCTGGCGCGAGCGCCGGCGCCTTCATCGTCAAACGCGTCCAGGGCAGCCAGGCGCGGGTCGCGCTGCGCTCGGCCTTCGTACAGGGCCAGGACACCCGGGCGCGACAGCATGACGATCGTGATAATGCCGAGAACTGTCCCGAATGGAAAGTTTAGCAGCTCGATGCACGCCATGACGAAGCAAAAGCGATAGCGCGAATGAGTCCCCAACGACCGGGCCGTCAGCGCCTCCAGCAAGCACATTGTCCACACGAACAACCCCAGGGCCGCTTCGATCAGGGTGAGGATCAGACCAAAAAACATCGCTAATTCGCGGGGAACTGCCTCGATCAAGCCCGCCATCATGGCGACGCCGAGCAGCGCGAACGACATCACGATACACCCGGTCAACGCACTGCCGGTGGCGAGGAGGTAATAGAAGATCGACAGGATACGAAGATGTCTTTCGTCCGGATTTGCTTCGTTGTTTTCGGTCATGATAAGCGAAATCCAGGGGCGACCGACTAGCCGGGTTCCTTGTACGAATGCGTCTCTCAAGTCGACGAACCTTCATGAATTGCACCGGATCGCCGTTTGCAGCTCATCTTCAGGGATCGCAGGCCGCCGCCGCCTCGGCTTCGCCGATCGCACGGTGTTGCCTCACAAACTGCCACAGCACCGCCGCTGCCAAAAGCAGGGCGGCCGGCAGATAGAACGCCGGATCCCACTGAGCGCGTCCCTCGAAGCCGGCGTGCTTGCGCCAATCGGCAAACCGGCCGAAGAAAAACTGCGAACCCAGCGCGCCCACGACTCCGGCACTGTTCAGGAGGCCAAACAAGGCGCCGGGATGTTTGCCGGCCACTTCGAACGTGACGGCCCACCAGGTCGGCAGCGGGCAGAACATGAACAGACAGGCGAACGCGCAAAGCCATGCGGCCAACATCGTGTCATCGACGAGCACGCTGCCGAAAAGACAAGCGGCCGCCAGTGGAAAGCAGATCAGGCAAAGCAGTCGGCGGGCGTGATAGCGATCGGCCGCCCGGCGCGTGATGACGTCCGCCAGATAGCCGCCCAGCAGCGAGCCGGCCGTCGCGCCAGTGAGTGCAAGAGCCGCCAGCCACTTGGCGATGTCATTGGTGACCTTCTGGCCATCCCAGAGCCGTGCTTCTTGAAGATAGGTTGGGTACCAGGTGAAGAAGAAATACGAATTGAACGCCGTCAAGCTGATGATGACGCTCAGGAGCCAGATGTTCGGATGGCGCAGCACCTCGCCCCACGGGATCGGCCCGTGAACGCGGCCAATGGGTTCCGCGGTACCGATCAGTCCCACCTCCGCCGCGTTGACGGCGGGATGCTCCTCCGGCTTGTCGCGAAACCACCAGTAGAAAGCAGCGGCCCACACGACGCCGGCGATGCCGAAGAAGAGAAACGCCCCGCGCCAGCCGGCCTGCGAATCGATGATCCACCCCGCGACGATCGGCGCGATTGTCCCCCCAACGTGCATCGCCGCCTGGAACCACCCTTGCGTTCGGCCACGCTCCGCAAGCGGGAACCAAAGCTTGATGATCCGCGCCGCGTTCGGCACCGCCCCGGCCTCGCCGGCGCCGAAGAGAAATCGAATCGCGATCAGCAGCACCAGGCTGTTGATGGTCACCACCAAGAATGAAAGATCTATGTCAAAGGCGAATTTCCAGACGCAACCCGTTAGGGCCGTGAACGCCGACCACCACAGCACGATGCGCGTCAGCACGCGCCGCGAGCCATAGCGATCGCCCCATCGGCCCGTCGGGATCTCGAATAGCCCGTAGGCCAGCGTGAAGGCCATGCTTACCAGGCTCATGTCGGTGTTGGTCAGCTCGAATTCCTCCCGCATCGGCTTGAGCGCCTGGGCGATGCAGACGCGGTCGAGATAGAGGACGAACGCCATCGAGCAGAGGAAGGCAAGGACGATGAAACGCGCGCGCGTCGGCGCCGGCAGCGTGACGTCAGAAGTGTCCGTCGTTTGCATGGCAGTCGAAAGATCGTACCATGACGACAGGCGAAACTAAAACAATTTCCATGGTGCTCGTTGGATCTAACCACCGAGGCACAGAGATCACAGAGAAAGAACCTCGGATGCACAAACAGCCCGCCAGCCATTTGAGCCCGAAACCCGCATTAGAAAAGTTCGCTTCCCACTGTCTTGTCTCTGTGCTCTCTGTGCCTCTGTGGTTAGACGGGGAGTCGAATTCATGAGCATTTTCCGCGCTTGGGGCGTCGAGCCGATCATCAACGTCTCCGGCTCCGTCACCCGCCTGGGCGGGGCGCCGATGCCGACGGCGGTGCTCGACGCGTTCTGTGCAGCCGCGCAGGACGCGGCGCCGCTCGATGTACTGCAAGGGGCGGCCTCGCGCGTGATCGCCGAGGCGACCGGGGCGGAAGCGGGCATCGTCACCAGCGGGGCATCCGCGGGGCTCATGCTCGGGGCCGCGGCGATTCTCGCGGGATACAACCTTGGGCGCATGGAGAAATTGCCGCACACCGAGGATTTTCCGCACGAATTCGTGGTAGCGCGCGAACACCGGAACGGCTACGATCATGCAGTGCGCGCCGCCGGCGCCCGGCTGGTGGAAGTCGGCTTTCACGAGATCGTCGCCGGCGCCGGTGTGCGCCGCGTTGAGGCGTGGGAATACGAAGCCGCATTCGGTCCGAAGACGGCAGGTATCCTGTATGTGTATGACGCACACGCGCAGCCGCCGTTGGCGGAGTTACAGAAACGCGCTCATGCGGCCGGCGTGCCGATCCTGGTCGATGCCGCCGGCGAGCTGCCGCCGCGCATCAATTTGCGCGACATCATCGCGACCGGCGTGGACCTCGTTGCCTTCTCCGGGGGCAAGGCGATTCGCGGCCCGCAATCGACCGGCATCCTGTGCGGCGCGCGCGACTACGTCGGCTCCGCGCTCTTGCAAATGCTCGACATGGACGATCACTTCGACCTGTGGGAACCGCCCGCCAATCTCATCGACAAATCGAAACTCGCCGGCATCCCACGCCACGGCATCGGTCGGGCACTCAAAGTATCGAAGGAGCAGATCGCCGCACTCTTGACGGCGCTAAAGCTTTTCACCAGCGGCGCATACGATCGCGAGTTGCCCGACATGGCCCGGCGGCTGCAGCAGATCGCCGATGCGCTCGCGAAATCGCCGGTGCGCTGCCAGATCTTTCCCAGCGACGGCCAAACGTATCCAGTTCTGGAAATCACGCTGACCGGCAAGAAATCGGCGTTCGACGTGTGCCGAGCCTTACGGCGCGGCAAGCCAGCGGTACAGGTGGGGCACATGAAGCTGGGGCAAGGGACGCTCGTCGTCAATCCGCTGCATCTGAATGACGAGCGCACGGTCGCGTTGATTAAGCGATTGACCCTGGAGCTCGCGTAGCCGGCGCCAGGTTAGGCCCGGCGGACCGGATCGATCCACGTAACCTCGAAGGTGACCGTGAAAGTCGAAAAGAGCGCGTTTCAGGCATGGCGAGACTCCGGTCGGCAAGCAGCATACGTGAAGGTCAGCGCGTTCCCGTATACCTGCTCGCGATGGTGCGCGTGCGGCGCGGGTCATTCGATCTCGCTCACGATATGATCCGGGTTGCGCGGCACCAGGCGGAGTTTGGTGCAATCGATCAGGAAATCCATGTCTTCAAGGACGATCGCGCCGAGCAATACCGTTTCGCGCTTCGGCTCTACAATCGCTGTATACACGCCGTCTCGGCCCTGCAAGCGGAGGTAGACCGCGCTGGCCTCCGAGCGAAGACCCTTACGACCATCCGCATAACGCACCTCGGTCTTGCTCTTCTTCAGCGGTAGTCCGAGTTCCTTGGCGACGGCAAGGGGCAACACCAGCCGCGTGGCGCCGGAATCCGCAAGTGCGCGAATTGTCTTGCGGCGTACCTTCGCGGGATCCAAGAACCCAGCCAGCGCATTCTCTACGTCTCGGTTGTTGGCAATCTCAACGTCTACGGTAAGTCGGCCCATTCTGGGTTTCCCATTGGCTTTCATGGCGTACCAATCCTTCCGGGCGTCATGTTCATACTACTCGAAATAACAAGGTCGCCAAAGCCTGGTGGCCGCTCGTTTACGCGAATTGCGTCCATTTCTGCTTCATGAACGCCAACCCCTTCGTGTACACATCCTCCGGCGCGGCAAACAGATCGCGCCACACCTTGGTCGCTGCCGCCAGCGCCGGCAGCGCTCGGCCGAACGATTCGATGACCAGCCAGCCGTCGTACTTGACCTCGCGCAGGGCCTTGAAGCTTTCGTCCCAGTGGACCATACCGGTGCCGGGGACGCCGCGATCGCTTTCGCTGATGTGGACGTGGGCGAAGTGCGGGTGCAGCGCCTTGATCGCGGCGCCCGCGTTCTTCTCCTCGATGTTGGCGTGGAAGGTATCGTACATCGTCTTGAAGCTCGGATGATTGACCTTTTGCACAAGGTCCTTGGCTTGGGCCGCCGTCGTCAGGAAGTAGCACTCGAAACGGTTGAGATACTCGATGCACATGGTAACCTTGTGCTGCTGGGCGACCTCGGCCGACTGCTGGCACACCTCGACGCAGCGTTTCTTCTCGTCCTCGGTCGGCCCGTTGCCGGTGAAGACCGCGAGCGGCGAATGGAACGGGCCAGCCAAAACGTCGCCCCCCATGATCGCCGTCATCTCGATGGCCCACTGGTGCTGCTCGACCGCCTTCCTGCGAATGGCCGCATCGGGGCTGATCGGATTGGCGTCCGGTCCCACGCAGGTGACGGTGGTGCAAGCGAGCCCCTGCTTCTTCAGCTCCGCGGCAATCGTCTTGTAGTGATTGGCGTCCCCCTCGAAGAGCGGAATCTCGACGCCGTCGAAGCCGGTCGCCTTGAGCTTGGCGAGGAGCGGAAAGTGCTCCTGCGTGATATGAGTGTTCCAGAGGAGAAGATTCATACCGGTTTTCATGGGAGGGACCTCGTGATGTGAGTGGTTCTGGATGGCAATATTGTACGAAATGGAATACAACCACCGGCCGCAAGTGCAGCATGCCCGCGCTCTTCAACAGGTGCTGATCGATCAGATCTATTTCCTCGAGGCGGAAATAAGATCGCAGTTCCTTGAGACATGCGTCCGTGAGCTTACCATAGGGGAGCGAGAGAATGCGTAGAACTCTGCCGCCCGATTTTCGCCAGTTCACGGCAACAAATCGCTCACACGGCACTCAAAGCCAGGGAGCACGTCTTCGCCGGCCACGGTCGCCGTTTCGTGCAACAGCCGGCCTTCGTCGGCGTTGCGGTAAATCGTCAACGTGCGGTCCTCCGGCGCGATCACCCACACGAGGCGCACGCCCTTGGAAAAATACTCGCGCAGCTTGGCGAGGATTTGCTTTCTCGTGTTGCTCGGCGACAAGACCTCGACCAGCATGTCTGGCGAAATTTCAATGTAGCCGACGGGGATTTCTTGCAGACGGTCCTTGCACCAGTAGGAGATATCGGGGCCGCGCACACTGTCGGGATCTCTTTCGGTGATGAAACCGGCATCGTTGCACACGAGCGTTCCGCCGGGACCGCCATAAACGAAATTGCTCAGGCGGTGAACCGTCTTCACGCAAGACGCGCCGTGTAATGCAACAGGGGGCGGCATGGTGATGATCTCCCCGCGAACGAGTTCCTGCTGCAATCCGTTCGGCGGATTCGGCATCAGGAAAAACTCCCCAGCGGTCAGCAGTTTTTGAACTACAGTTGACATCAGCATCTCCCTCCATCCGTGGATTGTAATGATCGCGGGCGCCAAACTCAAGGCCGCACTCACTACGCGACTGCTCTACTTCACTTCCTGCCATTGCCGCACCTTCGCGGAATCAAGAATCGCGTCGAGCACCAACTGCGTCTCATACGCATTGCGAAAATCGGGCTGGGCCGGCTTGCCGCCGGCGATGCCGTCGATGAAGTCGGCGACCTGGTGGACGAAGCTCGATTCGTAGCCGATTTGCAGGCCGGGGACCCACCACTTGCCCATGTAGGGATGATCGCCATCGGTGATGTGGAGCTTGTGCCAGCCGCGGATTCGGCTTTCGTCCTTGTGGTCGAAGTACTCCAAGCGGTGGAGGTCGTGCAGGTCCCACTTGATCGATGCTTTCTCGCCGTTGATTTCAAAGGTGTAGAGCGCCTTGTGGCCGCGGGCGTAGCGGGTCGATTCGAAGAGGCCGAGCGAGCCGTTCTTGAAGTGGCAGAGGAAGGCGCAGGCGTCGTCGATGGCGACCTTCTCGACCTTGCCGGTGAGGTTGTGCTTGCGTTCCTTGATGAAGGTCTCGGTCATGGCGCAGACGTCCTTGATGCCGCCGTTGAGCCACAGGGCCGTGTCGATGCAGTGCGCGAGCAGATCGCCGGTGACGCCGCTGCCGGCAGCGGCCACGTCGAGACGCCAGAGGCCGGCGCCGCCTTGCGGCAAGTCGGCGGAGATGGTCCAGTCCTGCAGGAAGTTGGCGCGGTAGTGGAAGATCTTGCCGAGCCGGCCTTCTTCGACGAGCTGTTTCGCCAGAGTGCAAGCCGGCACGCGGCGATAGTTGTACCAGACCATGTTCGGCACCTTCGCCTTCTCGACCGCCTCGACCATCTTGAGCCCTTCCGGCCCATTCATGGCGAGCGGCTTCTCACACAGGATCATCTTGCCTGCCGCCGCCGCCGCCAGCGCGATCTCCGCGTGCGAATTGTTCGGCGTGCAGATATCGATGCAATCGATGTCCTTGCGCTCGATGAGCCGACGCCAATCGGTTTCGGTCGTTTCGTAACCCCAGTTGTCCGCGAACGCCTTGACCTTGGCCGCATCGCGCGCGCAGGCCGCCTTGAGGACGGGCGTGCGGGCGAGGTCGAAGAACTGGCTGACCTGCTTGTAAGCGTTGGAATGCGCCCGGCCCATGAAGCCGTAGCCGACGATGCCGATGTTGAGGGGTTGCTTTGCCATCATAAAGTCCTTATTGCAAGGGTTAACGACGAAGGTTAGCTGGGGGCCTTGTTTAGCGTGCGCCAAATTCCGCGACGGTCTTTTTTCGCATTTTTTTCGTAATCATCCATCGGGCGAACATGACTTGGGGCATCCAGATGATACATACGGTGGCGCTCTTCAAAGTCCTGGAAGACGTTGCCCAATGGATACCAGTCCGAGTGGGTCTCCATGAACATTTGCAAGACGGGGCTCTCGTCGTACATGTCACAGAAACTACTCTACCAAGTATTCCAATCATTCTTATTCAAGGTATGCCTGTAGTTGGAGGAGTGCTCGATGAAATCCGCTACCAACTCACAGTAATTCAAGATCAGTTTCCGGTCATCCGGGGACTCCGAATTCAACTTATTTGCCCACCAGAAGCGATCGCCATCGTCTGCTCGGTCATCGGCGTAGAAGTAGTCTCTGAGCTTCGGATTCTTGAGCGCTATTTCTGAGACCCGCAAGCTGTGAGAATAAATCGTCGCAACCGAATTGTTCTTCACCGATTCGTCGATCTTGGTCAATTGGGTTAGGACAAGCCAGATTCCGAGAGTGGCGGCAACGAAGGATCCCCATTGTGGGACCGTTCCACGGTCAGTCCTTTTGAAGTATTCCCACATTCTCTTCATGTTCCACCTACTTACCTCGTCTCGATAACTGTCCTTCCCCGCCGCGAACACGTCGCTCACCGCGACCTTGAAGCCCTTGTAAATTGTAGGTAGGATGCTCTTGAGGAGGTGCAACCTTGGAAAAAACGCTCGCCACATTCCGCAACGGCCATGTCGCTCGACCACACGCCGCAATGGCCGGTCGGCACTCGCCTGGAAATCGCCCCGGCTAAACGCAAGATCGGTCTCGACGAGTCCGAGTGGCCCGCGACCGATGATGAAAAGGCTGCCTGGCTCGAATGGCTGCGCACCTTGGAGCCGTTCGATATGACGCCGACGGAACTTGGAAATGGAATGGGAAGGCATGTTACGACCTACGGAC
>JACXTT010002349.1_pt1 | contig 30102 bp, 32 predicted proteins | sample 9270951 | NCBI WGS metagenome assembly JACXTT01 (sample SAMN15532306, study PRJNA645909) | rock metagenome | isolation source: weathered quartz diorite | place: Puerto Rico | collected 2017-06-21 | reverse complement strand
CCTTGGCGAGCAGGGTCTTGCCGGTGCCCGGAGGGCCCACGAGCATCACGCCCTTGGGGATCTTGCCGCCGAGCCTGGCGAACTTCGCAGGTTCCTTGAGGAAGTCGACGATCTCCTTCAACTCTTCCTTGGCCTCGTCACAACCCGCCACATCGGCGAAGGTGACGCGCTTGGCGGAGGCGTTGAGCCCCTTGGCGCGGGCCTTCCCGAAGGAGAGGGCCTTGTTGCCGCCGGCCTGGGCCTGGCGCATGAAGGCGAACCAGAGGAAGACGAAGACGATGATCGGCCCGAAGAAGATCAGGTAGGTCATCCACATGCCATCGCTGGGCTTGGCGGCTTCGAGCTTTTCAAGCTGCCCTTCCAGCTTCCAGCCCAGGATGATCTTGCCCAGATCCTGCATGGGCGGGGCGATGGACTCGAACTTATCGACATTGACCCCATTGATGGCTTTGGGTTCTTTGTATTCGCCTTCCAGATCCTGCCCCTTCATCACGACGGAGCGGAACTTCCCGGCCTGACCTTCTTGAATGAAGGTGGAGAAGGGGATGCTCGCCGTGCGAGGGGTTTTCGGCAGGCTGTTGTAGGCAAGGAAGACCAGGGCGACGATGACGACCCAGGCCAGCACGCTCTTCATGAACGAATTCAACGAATGCTCCTTGGGGAAGATCCCCGAACCAGTCTACTACCCAACGGAAGGTTGGCCCTTTCGGGTTAGCCTCCAACCGCTTTCTATGGGATGCAGCTCATAGGCCCCATTGTTCCCACCCTTTTTGCCAGGGAGTCGCGTTTGCAGCCAGGACGCGAGTTCCCGCAGCGCGGCGGCCTCTCTGGGCCAGGCCAGGTCGCGGGACGCTTTGTCGAGAATCCATGACAATTCTGAGACGGTCCAGGGGCCGGCATCCACTCGGAGTCTCCCTTCTGATACGCACCAACGGGTGCCTTGAAGGGAAGCGATGTAGGCCTCGGCCAGTACCAGAGCCTCTTCCACCTGCCGGTGGGTCTCCAAAAGGTGCGTGTCGAGGAGAGGGGCTTCGGCGCGAAGGTCGTCGATCAAGGGCCGCAGTCGATTGCGCGGCGTGAAGGGATCCCCGTTGGTGGGATCTTCGCGCCAGGGCAAATCCATGCCGCGGAGGTAGGTTCGGAGGGATTCCCGTCGAAGGTGGATGAGTGGACTCCAGCGGAGCCCTTGTCGAGGCGGCAAGGGGGTAAGGCTGCGCAGGCCGCTGCCACGCTGCAATCTTAAGAACACGGTCTCGGTGTGGTCATCCAGCGTATGCCCCGTAGCGATGGCCGTGGCTCCACAACTGCGAGCCTCCGTCGTCAGCCACGTCCATCGCAATTCGCGGGCGGCCATTTCAATGCCGAGGTGGGCGCTTTCGGCATGGGCCTTCACGCCAAGGCTGCCCTCCACCAGATCGAGATCCCAATGGCGGCAGAGCTCGCGGACGAAGGCTGCATCTTCTCCACTTTCTGCTCGCAGTCCGTGATCGGCGTGAGCGACGGAGAGCATCAAACCCAAAGAAGGAGCCAGGGCCACCATTAGTGCGAGGAGGGCCACGCTGTCCCCGCCGCCGCTCACGGCCAGCAGCACTCGTGTGTGCTCCACCCCGTCGCCGCGACGCCGCAGTTCTTGGAGCAGATCGGACTCGAACCGCTGCATCAGCGCAGTTTGGCCAGCAACGCGATGAGCGCCTGGGGGACAGGCTTCGCACACCAGAGGGCCTCGGCCCATTCCGCCTGGATGAGGCTCGCCCAGTGCATGGCTCGGCCTTCGATGCCGCGGCGGAAGGCTGGGTGCGCGATGCGCGTCGCAGGTTGACGCTCATCGGCGCCGAATTGGCTTCCGAAGGCATCAAAGGCCTTCATGCGCTTCGACCACACCTTGCTGACGTCCACCACGAGATCAGGCGAATCAGGGGACTCGCCGCCCACCCAGGCGATGGCTTCAGGGCGGAAGGGGTGACCTTCGCAGGGATAGTTGGTGAGTCCCGAATAAAAGGCCGCATCTCGTACGAGGCGATGGGCCCTGGAATGGTCGGGATGCCGGTCCGTGACGGGCGGGAGGATCAGGATTTTCGGGCGCAGTCGCCGCAGTTCGGCGATCACGCGGAGCCGATAAGGCTCTTCTTCGGTGAAGCGGCCATCGGGAAAGTCGAGGATGTGTCGCTCCACACCCAGGTGGCGCGCGGCTTCCATGGCTTCCCTGCGGCGAGTTTCCGGGGTGCCGCGGGTTCCGAGATCGCCCGTGGTGAGATCCAGAATCCCGGCGATCAGACCTGCTTCTGAAGCCAATGCGAGAAGTCCTCCAATGTGGACTTCCACATCATCGGGGTGAGCGCCGACAGCGAGCAGATCCATGGCTAGACCTCTTCCATGAGGATGAGCATGAGCTCGGGATGCTCTTTCAGGGTAAGCAGCATGCCATCGAGGAGGGAGGAATGGCGCAGCCAATAAAGGCCTGGCAGCACGCGCTCCTGAGGCTTGTTGAGGGGGAAAAGCCTTTGCCGAAGCAGTTCTGGATCCATGCCCCAGCTACGTTTGAGCTGATCGCGCAAGAAACGGTGGTCGAGCCGGGCCAAACGCGTTTGGAGATACTTCCACTCGCCCATGACCCGCTTGCTGAGGGCCTCGCCCCAGATGGGATTCATGTGAGGGGGCTGAAGGCCATGGCTTGGAAGGGCGGGCGTGCTGGTGAGGGCCTCCCACCGTCCAGTTCGAAGGTCATCCAATTGGCCGGCACCCAAAGGAAAATCGGCGGGTACGACAAAGGCGGAGGGGCGGGGGATGATCACCGGCGCTTTGAGGCCCACGCGCTCCCAGAGCGGTTCGGTGAGTTTCCAGTAAGCTCGCTCACCGGGCCCCAGCACGACGTGAGTGACGGGCAGGAGCAGTGACTGCATCAGAGGGCGAATGGCTGCGCCGGGGCTGAGCCAATGCCCCGGCGGTAAAGGCTCGGTGGGTTCGAGCCGAACGCGGAGGCCGGATTTGGGATCGAGGGAAAACCAGGCCGCCTGGGTGCGGGGATCCAGCGGCAAGGCATGACCTTGGCTCACCAAGTGCTCTGCCTGCTCGATGAGGGGCGCCTCTAGATTTAATGTACGCCAACGCTCCAACTCTTCTTGAATCGGTTGGCGCACAGCGGGGTCAGTGGGGGAGAAGGGCCGCAGGCCCCGCGTCCAGAGTGGCTCGCCCAAGCCCAAGGCGTGGCCGCGAAGGTTGGGTTCGGTCGGAGGCGGCACGCGGCCCCAGAGATCCTCCACTTGGGCCTGCTGGTTCCGAGTCCAAGGAATCCATCCTGTGGCGATGCCTGGTTTCGCATCGAAGCGGACCCGGTGAGGGCGAATGCGGGCGCCCTCCAGCGCCACGACCGAGGCGACTTCTAAATGATCATGGTCTTCATCAGCCATCCAATAGACGGCTTTGCCGCCCAGCCGCTGCGCCGCCGCCAACGCCGCGAGGGCTTTGACCACCGAAAGGGCGGGACTCCAGCCTGCACCGATCTGCTGGCCCGTGGCGACAAGAGGACAGGGCGACACCATCCCCGCAGGGTAGCCCAGGAAGAGGTCAATGCTCTACGGACCTTGCAGTGCGTCAGACTGGAAAGATGGAAGCCATGCAACTCACCCCTTGGATCCCACCTTCCGACCCAGACTTGGCTCGGCTGGCGATGGAGGTCGCTGATCGGCTGGACGTATCGGATCTGCGCGCCTGGCCCGAGCACCGGAAAGGGGGTATCGGGTTTTGGATTCTGCCTCCCTTCCTTAGTTGGCACGTGCAGCAGGATGGTGCTCATCACCTGGTGTTGCTGCAACCCCGCGAAGTCGGTGCTTTGGTGGAAGGCGCACGAATGGAGCCATTACCCAACCGCTGGCTCGTGACGCTGGATCTGGAGAGCTTGGCGCGGCCCCTTGCGCACCACCCGGCCTGGGCGGGTGCCGTGGCGGCGGTCCATGTGGTCTCGGTGCGTCCGACGGAGGGGCGTCCGGAGGTCTGGACTCGTTCCTATGGCGAAGAAGCCCCTGAAGTCGTTCGCGCCGTCTTGGATAAAGTCTCGGGGCAGAAGGTCTGGAGTTTTGCGGATTAAAGCCTTCGCTGAGTTATGACCTCGGTCATCACAGGACCAACGCGGGACCTGAGATCTGACTTAAGGTAAGCTCAGAAACTTCGTCCTCGCGGGGATGAATGGAGTCCAAATGATTCGCAAGCAGGAAGCCCTCGACTACCACTCCACCGGCCGTAAGGGGAAGATCGAGGTCATCCCCACCAAGCCCACGAGCACCGCCAGGGATCTCAGTCTGGCCTACAGCCCCGGAGTGGCCGAACCCTGCCTCGAGATCGAGAAGAATCCCGAAGACGCCTATAAGTACACGGCGAAGGGCAACCTCGTGGCTGTCATCAGCAATGGCACGGCTGTGTTGGGCCTCGGCAACATCGGCGCGCTGGCGGGCAAGCCGGTGATGGAGGGCAAGGGCGTGCTCTTCAAGCGCTTTGCCGACATCGACGTGTTCGATATCGAAATCGACGAGCACAACACCGACAAGCTCGTCGAGATCATCAAGAGCCTGGAGCCCACCTTCGGCGGCATCAATCTGGAGGATTTCAAGGCGCCCGAGTGCTTCGAGCTGGAGACTCGACTCAAGGCGGAGATGAAGATCCCCGTCTTCCACGATGATCAGCACGGCACGGCCATCATCAGCACTGCGGCCCTCTTCAACGCCTCCGAATTGGTCGGGAAGAAACTGTCGGATATGAAGGTGGTGTTTAGTGGCGCCGGTGCCAGCGCCATCGCTTGCGCCAACATGATGATCAATGCCGGCGTGAAGCTGGAGAACCTCTGGCTGTGCGACACGAAGGGCCTCGTCTTCGAGGGCCGCACCGACGGCATCAACGAGTACAAGGCGCGATTCGCGAAGCCCAGTTCGCTTCGCACGTTGGCCGAAGTCATCAAAGACGCTGATGTGTTCGTCGGATGCTCCAGCAAGGGCGTGCTGACCCAGGACATGATCCGCAGCATGGCCAAGAATCCCATCGTGTTCGCCCTTGCCAATCCCGAACCCGAGATCGATTACCCCTCCGCCAAGGCCGCGCGGGAAGACGTGATCATGGCGACGGGACGCAGTGACTACCCGAACCAGGTGAACAACGTCTTAGGCTTCCCCTTCATCTTCCGCGGCGCCTTGGATGTGCGCGCTACGGAAATCAACGAGGCGATGAAGCTCGCGGCGGCCCAGGCCTTAGCGGCCCTGGCGAAGGAAGATGTTCCCGATAGCGTCTCCAAGGCCTACGGCGGCCAGAAGTTCGCCTTTGGTCCTGAGTACATCATTCCCAAGCCCTTCGATCCCCGCGTGCTGCTTTGGGTAGCGCCGGCGGTGGCCAAGGCGGCCATGGACAGCGGCGTGGCGAAAGAGCCCATCGCCGATTTCCAAACCTACAAAGAGCAGCTGGAAGGCCTGCAGGGCCGCAGCAAGGACGTCATCCGGAACGTCATCAACCGCGCGAAGGATGACCCGAAGCGCATCGTGTTTCCCGAAGGCGATCATCCTCAGATCCTCCGCGCCGTGCAGGCCATGCTGGATGAGGGCATCTGCAAGCCCATCCTCCTGGGCAAGGTGGACAAGGTGCGCCGCATGATCCGGGAGATGAACCTGGATCTGGAAGGCGTCGAAGTCCTCGATCCCGAAGAGGCAGAATGCAGGGAGGAGATGATCCGCGCTTATCACGAGTTGCGCCGCCGCAAGGGCGTGACGCGCTTTGAGGCCGAGCGGCAGACCCGCCGCCGCATCGTCTTCGGCGCCATGATGTGCCGTCTGGGCAAGGCCGACGGCCTCGTCGCTGGCCTCACCAGCTATTACCCGGAGACCATCAGCCCCTGTCTGCAGGTGATCGGTACGAAGCAAGGCGTGAAGCGCGTGTGCGGCGTCTACACGCTGGTGCTGAAGAACCGCGTCCTCTTCTTTGCGGACACGACGATGAATCTCGATCCCACCGCCGAGGAATTGGCGGAGATCGCGCTGCTTGTCGCGGACATGGTGAAGGATCGTTTCGCCATCGAGCCTAAGGTGGCCATGCTCTCCTTCTCCAACTTCGGAAGCGTGAACCATCCCAGCCCGCGAAAGATGCAGCGCGCGGCCCAGATCGTGAAGGAACGCCGCCCCTCCCTGAAGTGCGAAGGCGAGATGCAGGCGGATACGGCCCTCAGCGCCGACATCCTCGCCGAGAACTACCCCTTCTCTGATGTGCAGGGCGGAGCCAATGTGCTGATCTTCCCGGATCTCAACAGCGGCAACATCGCCTACAAGCTCATACAGCGCTTGGCGGGCGCCGAGGTCATCGGCCCCATCACCTGCGGCATGGCGGCGCCTGTGCACGTGCTTCAGCGCCATAGCGACCTCAATGACATCCTCCACCTCACCGCACTCACCGTGGTGGAAGCCCAAAAGCACTAGTGCGCTCTGGTCGGCATGAAAAAGGGCGGCTTCACGGCCGCCCTTTTTCATGGATCCGAAATGGGATTAACTGGCCAGACTGGCCTTTCGGGTGGTCGCAACAGGAGGTTCGAGCTTGCGGCTCAGGGTGTTGCGGTGAATGCCGAGCTTGCGCGCGGCGGCGCTCTGGTTGCCATCGTTGGCTTCCAGTACCTCTTGAAGGTAAATGCGCTCAAACTCACGCATGGCTGATTCTAGGGTCACGCCATGACGCACCATTTCGGCCACGAGGGTCCGCAGCTGTTCGCGCATGATTCGGCTCCAACGATCGGGTGGAACATAGAAGGTAGCATTCGAATGAGATCGTGCAAAGGCCTAAAAACACTGGGAATGCGAGCGCCGCTTGTGGAAAACTCTGTGGACAACCCTGTGCAGAAAAAGGGGGATTGAATGCGCAAGACCAAATTGGTGATGACCTTGGGGCCCGCGCTCTTCGAGGGCGATCGATTGGAGCGAGCTCTGCGTGAAGCGGATGCCGTTCGCTTGAATGCCAGTCACGGTGATCCGGCGACGCGCGTGGAAGGTTTGAATCGGGTGCGTCAGCTGACCGAACAGTTGGGTCGGCAGATCCCTGTCTTTCTCGACCTGCAAGGTCCGAAATGGCGCATCGGGAAACTGGCCGAGCCCATCGAATTGGCCGAAGGATCTGAAGGATTCCTTTACGCCGAGGGCGCAGTGGCTCCTGCGGTTGGCGCGTGGGCGGTACCCGTACCTCATCCGGAACTGTTTGAAGGCGCGGAGATGGGCCAGCGCTGGCTTTTGGATGACGGCGCGCTGGAGCTGGAGATCCTCGCTCGAGCTCCGGAGAAGTTGAAAGCCAAGGTCATCCGCGGCGGGCTACTGAAGGCGCGAAAGGGCATCCACCCCATCGGTCTTCAACTCAACATGGATCCGCTCACTGAAAAAGATCATGCGGATATCCGCTGGGGCGTGGAGCACGGCGTGGACCTCTTCGCGCAGAGCTTCGTGCGACGCGCAAGCGATGTGCAGCAGCTCCAGGCCATCATTCAGCACCTCGGCGGTAGTCAGCCCATCATCGCCAAGATCGAGCATCCCTCGGCCCTTGCACACCTTGAGGAAATCCTGGATGTGAGCTGGGGCGTCATGGTGGCTCGCGGTGATCTGGGGGTGGAGCTCGGTGTAGAGCGCGTTCCGACACTGCAGAAGCAGATCATCAAGGCTGCCCGCCGGGCCCTGAAGCCCGTGATCACGGCGACGCAGATGCTGGAAAGCATGATCGAGCATCCCCAGCCTACGCGCGCCGAGGCCAGCGACGTGGCCAACGCGATCTGGGATGGCACCGACGCTGTGATGCTCAGCGCCGAAAGCGCCAGCGGGGATTACCCGGTGGAAGCCGTGGAGTGGCTCGCCAAGATCGCGGCGGAAGCCGACGCCAACCATAAGCAGCGGGTGAAGCCGATCATGGAGGAGCTGCCGGACACCCTGATGTCGCGTACGGATATCAGCGTGGCTTTTGCGGCCTGCCGCACGGCGGAGGAGATCAACGCCCGCTGGCTGGTGGCCTTCACGGAAGGCGGCGGCACCGCGCGCATGGTGAGCCGGTTGGCCGCGCGCACGCCAGTGCTGGGTGCCACTACGGATGAGACCACGGCGCGACGCATGGGCCTTCTGCGCGGTGTGACGCCGCTCATCATCCCCAGAGTGGGCAGCACGGACGAGATGGTGGAAGTGGTGCGCGAACTCCTTTTGGCCAAGCACGAACTCATGAGCTTGGACCGGGTCGTAATGACCATGGGTCTCCCCCTTTGGAAGACCGGAACGACCAACACCATGAAGGTGATGACCTTCTGATCACGGAGCGCCTTATGCCGCCCATCCCTCGCCCCCAACCCGGGGATTACGCCCCCTTCTACGCTCCCTATGTGGCGATGGTGCCGGAGGATGTCGATGTGCGCTTCATGCTGGAGGCGCAAGAGGAGGAAGTGCGGGGCATCTTCGGCGCGCTGACAGAATCCCAGGCGCTGTTCCGATACGCCGAAGGCAAGTGGAGCCTCAAGGAGCTGCTTGGTCATCTCGCGGACGCAGAGCGGGTCTTCGCCTATCGTGGTTTTTGCATTGGCCGTGGGGAATCCAAGCCCCTGCCAGGGTTTGATGAGGATGCATACGTCGTGACGGGCCGCTTCGATTCGATCCCTCTTGAACAGTTGCTGCAGGCCTTTTTAGATGCGCGGCGCGCGACCCGGAGCCTCTTCGCTTCCCTGCCTGAAGAGGCATGGAATCGTATGGGCAACGCCAATGGTGTGCAGGTGGCCGCACGCAGTCTCCCTTATTTCTGTGCGGGACACGCAGCCCATCACCTGCGGGTGATCCGCGAGCGCTATTTGTCCGCGTTGCGCTGAACCAGGCCCCAGCCTTCCAACGCGGTGAGCAGCCCATCCAATTGGGCGTGATCGGTGGTGTGGAAGCGGCTCACTAGTTTCCAGCCCTGGGCGACGCGCTGGTAGCGGTGAAGCCACAAGAAGGGCCCCTCCCAAGGGGCCTCTTCGGATTTTCTCGTTTTCACCAAGTACGCCACCGTGGACCAGGGCCCTCGGGACAGCGTGTGGCGGCCCACTTCTTCAAGCAGGTCCTCCTCCTCCGAGGCGAGTACGAAATCATCGAGGTCGGGAATGAACATGAGGGGCCCTTGCGGCATCATTCCATGACCAAGGGAGTCTCTGCCATGGACAAGATCGGCGCCGTCATCGGATCGATTCTGGGCGGTGCTGCAGGCTGGTGGATCGGCAGTCTGGTAGGCGATATGACCGGCGTGCTCCTGAGCATCTTCGGCACAGCCGCGGGGCTCTACTATGGGCGACGGTGGGCGATTGCCTTTTTGGAAGGCTGAAGCGATATGGGCGCCGTGCTAGGTTCTAGGCGTGCGTATCGAAGCCCTAGCCGTCGGAACAGAGCTCCTGGTCACCCAGAGGCTGGATACCAACAGCGTGTGGATGGCTGAACGCCTTGCACGCATGGGCCTGGCCTTCCACCGCAAATCCTGTGTGGGCGATGACCGCGAGGATTTGAAGCAGCTCTTTGAAGAGGCGCTGACGCGCAGCGACATCATCCTCGTTACCGGCGGGCTCGGCCCAACCTTCGATGATTTCACGAAGGAAGTCTGCGCCGAACTGGTGGGTTCCCCCTTGGCGGAGGATCCCCTTTCGCGGGCGGATCTGGATGCCTATTACGCCAAGCGCAATCGGATTCCCACCTCGAATAATCTGAAGCAGGTGCTGATTCCTGTTGGGGCTGAAGCGCTCCGGAATCCCTTGGGCACCGCACCAGGCATCTGGTGGGAAGGACCTCCGGGACACTCCGGCCGGATCATCGTGATGCTCCCCGGTGTGCCTCGCGAGATGAAGCGCATTTGGCAGGATCATGTGGGACCTCGCCTTCAACAACTGGGCGGCAGCAGCTTACACACCCTCCGCATGGTGGTAAGCGGCGTGCCTGAAAGCGCGCTGGACGAGCGAACGGCCGCGCTTCGGGAGCGCCATGGGGACCTTGCGTGGACCATTCTTGCGGGCATCGCTCAGGTGGAGTTGGTGGGACGCAGTGCGGACCCCCAGGCGTTGATGAGCGCTGAAGCCGACTTCCGCAGCGAACTGGGGGATGACTTGGTCGCCATGGGCGATATGAATCTTGAAGATGCTGTCTTGCGCCTGCTTCAATCCCGTGGCGAGACCTTGGCCGTGGCGGAAAGCATGACGGGGGGATGCCTCGCGGCGCTCATCACCTCAGTGCCGGGGAGTTCGGCGACCTTCATGGGTGGAAGTACGGCCTACTCCGCCGCCTCGAAGTCTGAATTCTTAGGTGTGGATCCGGCGCTGATCGAGGCTCAGGGCACGGTGAGTGAAGCGGTGACGCTGGCCATGGCTGAGGGCGTGCGCAGGCGCCTCGGCACCACCTGGGGATTGGCCGTGACGGGCAACGCAGGTCCAGCCTTGGATCCCGCAGGGGCCACGCAAGTCGGCGATACGATCTTGGCGTACGCCGGCCCGAAGGGTGGAGACGTGCGGCGCTTCCTCATGCCGGGAGATCGAAAGGATACGCAACTGCGCGGAGCGGCCTGGGCTCTAGACTTCCTCCGCCGGGCGCTGTTGCGGGCCTGAGGCGCGGGATCGATTTCCTCTCGCCTCAACCTTGAATTGCAAGGGCGGCAAGCAGGGATGGAGACGCTGCGATCGCCGCTGCTAGACTGGGCACATGTCTCAGCCTGATGCCCTGGTGATCACCCTCTGGTGCCTTGGAGCATTCCTGTGCGGGAGCGTGCCTTTTGGTCTCCTCATCGTGAAGCTGCTCGGCAAGGGCGATGTGCGACAGCATGGCAGCGGCAACATTGGCGCGACCAATGTGAGCCGCGTGGCCGGCAAAGGTGTGGGCGTGCTGACGCTCTTGCTCGACGTCGCCAAGGGCTTTCTTCCCGTATGGCTGGCGAAGGGGCAGGGGATGGACCCGGTTCCGGTGGCTGCCGTGGCGTTGGCCGCCACCGCGGGGCACGTGTTCACGCCCTGGCTTCGCTTCAAAGGCGGCAAAGGCGTCGCCACCGCCCTTGGAGCGGCCCTGGCCTTCCACTGGCTCATGGTGATGCCCTCGCTCGGCGTGTTCATCGTCGTCGTCTTGCTTTCCCGCTATGTGAGTTTGGGAAGCATCTTGGGTGCGGGTCTCCTCCCTGTGGTGCTTGGCGTGCTGCCTGAACCCGCACGTACCGTGGTGTTCAAGAGCGAGAGCTTTTCTTGGAAGCTGCAAATCACGGGCTTGCCCTTCGGCCTAGGTGCATGGCCCACGCACGAGACCGCCTGCCTTGTGATCTGGAGTCTGTTGGCAGGTCTCGTGATCCTCAAGCACCACGAGAACATCGGACGCCTTCTGCGCGGCCAAGAAAGCCCTCTCTGGGGCGCGAAGCGTGGAGGTGCCGATGCCTGAGCGTCCCGAGATTGGCATCCTGGGCGCAGGCACCTGGGGCACCGCGCTGGCGTGCGCATGGGCGAAGGGCGGAAAGCGCGTGGCCCTGTGGGGACATACACCGTCGAAGATCCATGATCTTGCGACCACTCGCCGGCACCCACGATTGAATGGCACCGAACTTCCGGAAGGCGTGCAGCCGGTAGAACGCGCAGCGGATGCTTTGGCCGCACCACTCTGGGTGTCCTGCCTACCTGTGCAGGCCAGCGCCCAAGCCTGGGCGGCGATCCTGCCGCAGGCCCCTTCCAAACCTGGGCTCCTTCTTCACAGCAGCAAAGGGTTGGTTTCGCAAAGCCATCAAACCCTCAGCCAGGCCCTCGGCCCCCAACTCGGGTTAGCGGTGGGCACCCTTTCGGGCCCTACCTTTGCAGACGAAGTGGCCAAGGGCCTTCCCGCGGCTTTGGTATTGGCCATCCCAGAAAACGTGTCTGAGGATCAGGCGTTGGCGTTGCAGCATGCGCTGGCCACGGACCGTCTTCGCATCTACCTCAGCCGCGATGTGGTGGGCGCGGAGCTCTGCGGCGCTCTTAAAAACGTGCTGGCCATCGCGGCAGGTCTCGTGGAGCAACTAGGCCTCGGGCATAACGCCCGGGCGGCGCTCATTACGCGCGGCCTCGCCGAAATGGCGCGGCTGGTGGAGGCGCTGGGCGGGAAGTCCGACACCGTCATGGGCCTTGCCGGCATGGGGGATCTGATGCTGACGGCCACGGGTCCCCAAAGCCGAAACCGCCGGCTAGGTGCGGCACTGGCCCAGGGCATGAGCCTGCAGAGCGCCATCGATTCTTTGGGTGGGCAGGTCGCTGAAGGCGTTCCCACGACTCGTGCCGCGTTGGATTTGGGGCGAGAAGCAGGTGTCGAATTGCCGATCACCGAAGCCGTCGCGAATCTGCTCGATGGCCTGGATCCTCAGACCGCAGTTGAACGGCTCATGAAGCGAAGCCTCAAAAGCGAGTAGGCATCAGCGGCGCCATCATTCCCTGGAGCGATTGTGACTCAGGCCTATCGATTCCGCATTCCCGCCCACGGGCCTGCAGGTTCCCCGATTCGAGAACCCTTTGATCCGCCGGTGCCTCGCCCAGGATGGGTGCGTCTCGAGCTGCGCGCCATGGCGCTCAACCACCTCGATCTCTGGACCACCTGCGGGCTTGAGGGCGTCAAGCTACCGCTTCCAGTGACGCCTGGCTGCGACGGAGCAGGTGTCATCGATGCGGTGGGTGAGGGGACGCTCCTTCCCCCTGGTTTGGAGTTGGGTTCCAGCGCCTTCATCGCGCCGGGCATCAGTTGCGGGACGTGCGCGTTTTGTCTGCGCGGCGACGATATGCGCTGCGCCAGCTATAAGGTTATGGGCCACGCTTGCGATGGCACGGCTGCGACGCATGTGCTGGTTCCTGCGGCGAACCTGTTGCCGATCCCGGGGAATTGGAGCTTCGAACAGGCGGCGGCTTTCCCGCTTGTCTTCCTCACCGCCTGGGAGATGTTGGTGCACAAGGCCCGATTGCAGGCTGGCGAGCGTGTGCTGGTGTGGGGCGGTGGAAGTGGCGTCGGATCGGCCGCCATCCAGATCGCAAGGTTTTTGGGCGGTCGAGCCATCGCAGTGGTGGGCGATCACCACAAGGCGATGCGCTGCTGGGAGCTGGGGGCGGAGCATGTCATTGTGCGAACCTCCGACGATGTGGAGAAGAAGGTCCGTGAACTGACCTCTAAAAAGGGCGTCGATATCGTCTTCGAGCACACCGGGGCCGCCACCTGGCCTACCTCCATGTCGGTGGCGGCCCGCGGTGGCCGCATCGTTACCTGTGGCAGCACGGTCGGCTTCGAGACGCCCCTGAACTTGCGGGCCCTCTTCGCCAAGCAGCTGCAGATCCTTGGTTCCTACATGGGCCGTCGTGAACACCTTTGGACGCTGCTCGGGCATGTCGAGCGCAATCCCACCAACCCGCCCTTCTTCCCCGTGATCGATAAGGTCTTCGATCTCGCGAACTATCCAGAAGCGCAAAAGCACCTGGCGGAAGGGAAGGGATTCGGGAAAGTGGTGTGCCGGGTTTAAGCGACGGTTTCCGCGCCCCGTCTGGCTGCGGGAGGCCTATTCGTGATGCTGCTAGCCTGGCTCCTGCATCGAAGGGTAGGTCAAGCTAGTCCAGCCTGATAAACTGTCACGTTCGGCTTTGGAGTCCCCATGAAGGTTCTCATCCTCGGCGTCAACGGGTTCATCGGTTCCCACCTGATCGGTCGCATCCTCCGCGATACGAACTGGGAGGTCTACGGTATGGACCTGAGCACCCACAAGATCACCGAGCACATGGGCCACGAGCGCTTCCACTTCGTGGAAGGCGATATCACCATCTCCAAGGAGTGGATCGAGTACCACGTGAAGAAGTGCGACGTCGTGCTACCCCTCGTCGCCATCGCCACGCCCAAGATGTACGTTCAGAACCCGCTCCGCGTCTTCGAGCTGGACTTCGAGGAGAACCTCCGCGTCGTCCGCCAGTGCGTGAAGTACAAGAAGCGCATCGTCTTCCCCTCCACCTCCGAGGTCTACGGCATGTGCCCCGACGCGGAGTTCGACGAGCACACTTCCCCCCTCGTTACGGGCCCCGTGCCCATGGACCGCTGGATCTACAGCACCTCAAAGCAGCTCCTGGATCGCGTGATCTGGGCCTACGGCTGGCAAGAAGGCCTGCGCTTCACGCTCTTCCGTCCCTTCAACTTCATGGGCCCCAAGCTGGACAGCCTGAACACGGCGAAGGAAGGCTCCAGCCGCCTCGTCACCCAGTTCGTGTGGAACCTCATTCAGGGCGAGCCTCTCAAGCTCGTGGACGGCGGCGCCCAGCGCCGCTGCTTCATCGACGTGGAGGATGCCATGGACGGCCTCATGGCCATCCTGGAGAACAAGGACGGCAAGGCCGAGAAGGGCATCTTCAACATCGGCAACCCCAAGAACGACCACAGCGTCCGCGAAGTGGCCGAGATGCTGCGCGCCCTCTGGGACGTGCATCCCAAGCGCAAGGAGCTGGGTGTGGCCCTCAGCCCCATCGTCGAGACGAGCAGCGGCGACTTCTATGGCAAGGGCTACCAGGACGTGCTCACCCGCACGCCTGCCATCAAGCGCATGCAGGATACATTCGGCTTCGATCCCAAGATGGGCATGAAGGAGAGCCTGTCCAAGAGCCTCGACTTCTTCCTGAAGGAATACGAGGCCATGGAGCAGGTGGAAGAAGCCTAAGCTGGGCTAGGCTAAGCCTGTTGGCGAGGCCGGGTTTCCTGTGGAGATCCCATGCTCCAATTTGCCTTGCCCATACCTTCGTTGGCCGCGCCCTCTGAGCCCTCCACGGCAGCCCTCCATCGGGTCCTCGAGGCCTTGGAGGGCGTGGCCGAGGCAGCTGTCGACGGTCATCCCCAGATGGTGCCTGCGGCCTGTAGGAAAGCTCAGACCGCATGGAAAGGCGATCGTACTGTCTTGTCCTCGGTCTTTGAGCCAGAGACCCTGGTACGTCTGGATCAGGACGTAGCGCAGCTCTCCACCGCTGCGCCCAGCGCGGCCGCATTGCGAAGCATCGACCTCTCCCGTCGCCTGGCTGAACATTTACCGCTGGGGCGCAAGCGCGCTTTGCTGACCGCTGATCTCGCTTGCATGGAGGCCTCAATTCGGATGGCTTCAGGGGCGATCTCGATGGATCTCCGAGCGGCTTTTGCGCCGCTGCGCGAGAACGACACGGCCCATCGCGCCGCTTGGGCCAAGATCGATCGGGCGCTGCAGGCCTTCGATGATCGGGTTCACCACCCCGAAGAGGGCCGCTCTGCTGTGAAGCAGCTTCTGGACCTCGTGGACGCGCTGGAAAAGTAGAATGAGGCTTAACCCCTCGGGATTGGACTTTCGTTGATGAGCCGACGCGACCGCTGGACCCTCACCCTCCTTGCTTTTGTGCTGGGCTTGGTTCCCGCGTTCATGCGGGGAGTGTGGGAGCCGGATGAGGCGCGCTATGCCGAGATCCCGCGCGAGATGTTGGCCGCGGGAAATTGGCTGACTCCGAAATTGAATGGCGTGCTCTATTTCGAAAAGCCGCCGCTTCAGTACTGGCTATCGGCCATCTCGATGAAGCTCTTCGGCATCCACGGCGCTGCGGCCAAGCTGCCATTGCTATTGGCCTGTGGCCTGACCATCTGGGCGGCTTACCGGCTCGCCTCGCGCCTCGGTGCGCGCGGGCCGGTGTGGGCCGGCGTCATGGCTGCGACCTGCCTACTGAGTTTCGTGGTGGGTCAGATCCTCACGCTGGATGCGCTCTTCAGTGCTTTCACGGTGGCGGCTTTGGCCTGTGGCGCCGAGGCAGTCGCTGCTCGAATCGAAGGCCGCCCCCATCTTTCATGGACTCTGGGTGCCCATGGGCTACTGGCAGCAGCCTTTTTAACGAAGGGGCTTGCCGTGGTGGTGCTGTTGGGGGGGGCCTTCCTCTTCAGCCTCGCTTTCACCCGAGGGCAATCGGAGGTGCGGAAGGCGGTCCTGTGGACGCTCTTCCACCCCTTGGGATTGATCGCGGCGACGCTGCTCATTGCGCCTTGGTTCATCGCCGTGAATAAGGCGAATCCCGGCCAGTTCGGCCAGATGGGGCATGCGCGTTTCTTCTTCATCCACGAACATTTCGAGCGCTACGCGACCCATGAACATGCGCGCCAGGGCTCGGACAACTGGTTCCTCGACAAGCTCTATTTCATCCCCATTCTCGCTGCAGGATTGCTGCCCTGGCTGAGTGGCGTGGTGGTGGGCGTGAAGCGGGCGGTCCAATTGAGCCGCCATCGCGGGCCCAGCTTCCAAGGCACGGGGCTTCACCGCTGGACCGTAGGGCTGACGCTCATGGCCGCCGCCTGGCCCTTTGTCTTCTTCACCATGAGTGGTTCCAAACTGCCGCCCTACATCCTTCCTGTGATCGCACCGTTGATGGCTCTGGCGTGCACCTTCGAGCGGGAAGGTGAAGAGGTGCGCTCGATGAAGCGCATCGGTGCGGAGTTGATCTGTTTGGGGGTGGCCTTCCTCATCGGAGGTCTAATCGCGAAGGATGCGGATCTTTCTGGTGCCCGCAATTGGGTGCTGGGGTTGGGACTGGTTACCACCTTGGTGGGAGCTTGGTGCCGGCGTCCGGTGTGGCCCGTCATGCCGACGGTGCCTGCTTTCTTGAGCGGGCTTTGCGGCGTCTTGCTGCTGCTTGTCATGGCTGGGGAGCGGGTCGCCGGCCCGAACAAGGAAGCCACACCGTACGTGGCGCTTGCTCCGGCAGATGCGCAGTGGATCTCCTTTGGCAATTACTTCCAGGGGATCCCCTTTGCCACGGGTCAACGAGTGACTCTCGTGGCGGGAACGGGAGAACTGGCCTACGGTCGGGACAATCTGGCGCCTGAAGAGAAGGCGCGATGGTTCCAGGAAGAAAAGATTGCGCTGCTGCCGCAAGCGCAACGGCTCGCAGCGGAGTCGCCTTCGCGTCCGGTGTGGGTGCTGGCAGATCGCCGCGATTTCGAAAAGCTTCCGGCAGATCAGATCGCTGCCTTCGACGTGGTGAAGCAGACGAAGAACCTGTTGGTGCTGACGCTGAAAAGGCATTAACCGTAGGGAAGGAAGTTGTTTCTCTCAATGCCCTTTGCGAGCTCTGCGGTTGAATGGACTTCGGGCATGATGGGGGCATGTCCCGATTCCAGCTCCCCAAGCTTCCGGCCAAAGATCATACGTTGGCCACCTACAAGCACTACGAGATCCTCGTACACATCTATGTGGTGGTGCTGCTCATCAGCAACCTGGTAGGGATGAAGCCGACACAGATCGGCCCCTTCATCTTCAGCGGCGCCCAGCTGCTTTTCCCAATCACCTACATCTTCAGTGACATCTTCACCGAGGTGTACGGCTACGGCGGAAGCCGGAGGGCCATCTGGATCGCCTTCTTCGCCAATGCGCTCATGGGCTTCTTCGGCTTGTTCATGGTGTGGATCCCGGCAGCGCCCGATTGGCCGGCGGCCAACCAAAGGGCCTTTGAAATTGTCTTCGGAACGGCGATGCGCGGCATCCTCGCCAGCCTCGCGGCTTTTTGGGTGGGCGAGTTCGTCAACAGCTACGTGATGGCTCGGATGAAGGTTTGGACGGGGGGACGCTGGCTCTGGAGCCGCACCATCGGAAGTACGGTCGCCGGGCAGGCCGTCGATAGTCTCATCGTGACCTTCGGCCTCTTCGCCTTCACCCTTCCCGTGAAAACCATCCTCATCATGGCCGGCAGCGGATACGTCTTTAAGGTGCTCTACGAAGCAGCCATGACGCCCTTCACCTACCTCATCGTGAACTTCCTCAAGAAAAGCGAAGGCGTGGATGTGTTCGATGAAGGCACGGACTTCAATCCGTTTCGGAAGGATGTCTGAGCTCCGGGTGGGAAGGTGCTCCAGCCTGAGCAGGAGAATGATCCGTCCGTGGGTTCATTAGCTACCGTTCGTGGGAAATTAGGAGTGAGCTCGGGCGTTTGGATACACTCTCTCCCGCAAATCGGAGACATCAATGACCCAGAAGCTGAAACTCAACAAGGAGACATTGCGCGTTCTTGAATCCCATCAAGAGGAGCTGTTCGAGGTTGTCGGAGGGACCATCAACCTGAGCCTTAATGGCTTCTGCTTCAGTCGAAACTGCAACACGAGTTCTAATAAGAAGACGGTGGGTTTCCTCGCGTGCACTCACCCTCATAACTAAGATCTAGGCCCGTACCTCTGCGATTCTTAGGGCGATGGGATGATGTTGGCCGAAGTGAATCGGGAGCTGTCGCAATTCGCTGTGAATTGGGCTTGCTGCTGAGGTCCTATTCAATGAGGGCGTGGCTGGGCTCGTTGAGGGAACGGGTCTCGATTGATCCAATAGGAACGTCTGGGTCTAGAGGAAACTGAAAATTCCTTAACATCCGGCGCCCAAAAACACCATTCATGGGTCCATAAGCTACCGTTCGCAAGGAATACTAGGTGAAGTGAGGTGCTTAGATATACTTTCCCCCGCTAACCCGGAGAACCTCATGATCAAGGCGCTCAAACTGAATAAGGAAACGTTACGTGTTTTACAGGTAAGCGAACTTGCCTCCACCAAGGTGGACGGTGGGACAGCCACCTATTCGGTATACCAGGTCTGCATCTCGGATACCTGCAATACGGGCGGTAATGGTGGGAAGAGAACTAACGGATTCCTGGCCTGCACTCATCCAAAGACTCAGATCTAGTCATTCAGTCTAGGTCTTCGCTGAGTGCATAGATGAGATTCGAAGAAGTAAAAAGGGCCTTTCGCTCTCGATCGAAGCGAAGGGCCTTATGGGTCGTCTTCCTTTTGGTGACGGTCGCCTATCTGGTCTACCCCACCATAATTTGGTGGAAGACAAAGCCTAGATTGAGCCTCGGATCCCTCGGAACGGACCTTTTACTCGAAGGCATTTCCGCGGGCGTTTTCTATTTCATGTTCATTTGGCTTTCGCCCGTGGCATGGCAGTGGGATGGGCGCTCTGGCATCGCGCCACCCCCTTCGAAGCGGTTGTTCATCGGATTCTTTGCTGCAGAAGTGCTTGTTACTGTGCATGTGGGCATCGATCACGGGCTGAACCTGCTGTTTCATCGGGACGGCATGCAATGGGAAGCCTACCTGATGAATTTTTGCTTTCAGGGGCCCGCGCTATTCCTTGTGGGGAGCCTGCTGGCTTCGCGAGAGCGGCTGGAGCTTGAACGAGAAGAGCTGCGCCAGCGCTCTGACGCTGTGATGGCCGAGCATCTGAAAGGCCAAGTGCATCCACATGTGCTGTTCAATACGCTCAACGGTCTCGCAGAGCTCATGCAGCAAGATCATCAGGCTGCGGAGGAGTTGGTGGAGGCCATGTCCGGGTTTTTGCACCGGGTGCTGGACGCGTCCCAACAAGGGGCGTGGCCTCTGAGCGAGGAGCGCAATCTGACTGAGGACTATCTCAAGATGGAGGGCACCCGCCTTGGATCCCGCCTTCAGTTGGAGTGCGCGTGGGACCCTAAGCTTGAAGGTCACTCGGTGCTGCCGCTGATGTTGCAGCCGCTGGTGGAGAATGCCATCAAGCACGGCATCTCTCATTCTGAGAGCGGGGGTGTGTTGGCCATTGCTGCGCGAGAAGAGGGTGACAGAATCGTGCTGGAGGTCAGAAACACTGTGTCCCTGGAGCCCAGAACACCTTCGACTCGTCGAGGCCTCGGCCTTCCGAATCTGCGCCGTCGTCTCGAATTGGCCTATGGTGGACAGGCGAGCTTCGCGTTCGATGCGGATAGGGAGGGGTGGACCGTGACTCGGATTAGCCTGCCTACCGCTGCGGTACCCAGACAATGACCGCCCATCGCGCCATCGTGGTAGATGATGAGCCGCTGGCTCGCCAGCGACTGTCGCGGCTGTTGAAGGAGTGCGGCTGGGAGACCGTGGGGGTTCACAGCAAGGTGTCTCAATTGCTGGAGGCCCTTGAAGGTGGTCTCGAAGCCGATGCGCTATTCCTGGATATCGAGATGCCAGGGGGAAACGGCTTGGAGGCGCTGGCGGAGCTACCTTCTCCCCTTCCAGTGATTTTTGTGACGGCTTATCCACAACATGCGGCCCACGCTTTTGATGTGGATGCCGTCGACTATCTCGTGAAGCCGGTGTTCAAAACCCGGTTGGAGAAGGCTCTAGAAAAGCTCACGCGGCATGCGGGGCCGGATGCTCCGGCCGCAAGCGTGAAGGTGGCTCCCGCAAATGCGGCTTCGAAAACCGCGGAGACTCGTTTTCCTGGGAAAGCGGCAGGCGGCACCTTTTTTCTCGATGCGCGGAAGGTCACCTACTTCGAGTTCGAGGATTATGCGGTCTGGGCTTGGGTGGGCAGCCACCGCTTCCGCGCGCCCTGGGATAGCTTGGGACGTGTGGAGGAAGCCTTTCCTTCGCTGCCGTTCATCCGGATTCAGCGCCATCTGTTGATCCGCTCAGAGGCCATCCTTTCGCTCCGGAGTCTCCCTGGAGGTCGCGTGGCGGTGCGGCTGGTGGAGGGGCCGGAATTGGAAGTGAGCCGGAGCATGACGCCCAAGGTGCGCGAACTACTGGGGCTGAAGAAGGCCTAGGTCACCGGCATCAGGGCTGCGCAGTCGAAGGATGCTTCGTGGTGGAGAGCTTTGCCGCGACCTGTTCCGCTTTGGCGAAGGTGCGGATGAGGTTGCCACTGGCGAGTTTAATAAGGTCCTCATCCTTCCAGCCGCGCCGGATCAACTCTGCGAACAGCGCAGGATAGGTGCTGACATCTTCGAGGCCGGTGGGCATGTCACCGCCCCAGAAATCCGACGCAAGGCCCACATGATCGACACCCGCTACTTTTGCGACGTGGTCAATGTGATCCGCCACATCCTTGAGCGTGGTCTTAGGGCAGGGACCGTTCTCCTTGATGTAGGCGGCTTCGACCTCCTTGTAGGCCGTATCAAAGCCGAGGCCCTTGGTGCGGGATTCCAATCCCTTGTTCCATGCATGGGCAGCGGCGTTGACGAACGGCGGCACGAAGGTCACCATCACCACGCCGCCATTGGACTTCATGCGGCGCAGAATCTCGTCGGGCACGTTTCGAGGATGGTCCACCAACGCGAAGGCGCAGGAATGAGAAAAGATCACTGGGGCTTCGCTCGCGTCGAGGGCATCCCGCATGACCTCGGCGCTCACATGGCTGAGGTCGACGAGCATGCCCAATCGGTTCATCTCTCTGACGACCTCTTTGCCGAAAGACGTCAGTCCGCCGTGCTTGCGTTCGCCCAAGGCGGCATCAGCCCAATCGAGCGTCACGTTGTGTGTAAGGGTCATATAGCGGGCCCCTAGGTCGTAGTAGGCCCGCAGCGCACCAAGACTGTTCTCGATGACATGGCCACCTTCCATACCGAGAAAGCTGGCCACTTTGCCCGCCTTTTTGGCTTTGGCGATATCGCTGCTGCGGGTGGCGAACAGCATCGCCTCGGGGTAGCGGGTGATCATCCGCTTGGCCAAATCGATCTGCTCGAGCTGGGTCTTGGCGAAGCCCGTCTTGATCTCGCCGGGGACATAGACGCTCCAGAATTGCGCGGAGAGCCGGCCCGCCTTCATGCGAGCGATGTCCGTCTCGCCGGGAGTCCGGTGCCGCAGATCATAGGCTTCCACATCCATGGGATGTTTGGGATCTTCGCGAATCTCCCAGGGCAGGTCGTTATGCCCGTCCACCAGGGGCACGCGGTCGAGCAGCGCCTTGGCGTGCGCGAGGGCGCGATCCTCTTGGGCAGAGAGAAGGCAGGGTAAGGCGAGAAGGACGAGTCGCTTCATGGGACCTTCCGAGGGAGTTGGTCCACCTTAGCGGAGGGGCTCAGTCTTTGAAGGCCTTTTTGATCCCCCGGCCGGCCTCTTTGGAGCCCTCGGCGATCCCTTTTCCTGCCGTTTTGGCGCCCTTCCCGATGGCCTTTCCCCCGGTCTTTGCCGCCTTCCCGATGGCCTTGCCACCCTCCTTGGCTCCGTGGCCGATCTGCTTGGCGGCTTGCTTGACGTCCTCTTTGAAGTCTCCGGCCTGAGCCGAGAGGCTTCCGATCAGGAGGAGGGAAAGGAGGGGGTTCATCGAAGCTCCGACTCCATTGTAGGCCTCTGCTCTGGGAAGATGGAGGGATGAACAGTGATTCTTCAGAAGCGGCGGTCCTCCCAGGCGAGCGAGCGGGGGCCCTGGCCCGCCAATATTGGCCCGTTATCCTCTTTGCCCTCCTGCTCTTGGCCGTTCTGCCGATGCGGGACCTGTGGGCGCCGGACGAGCCGGATTTCGCGGAGTGCGTGAAGGAGATGCAGCACCGTGGGGCCTGGCTCTTTCCTTGGCTCAACGGAGAGGTCTATACCGAGAAGCCCATCCTTTTCTATTGGGCGATGAAGGTCAGCAATCAGGCCATGGGGTTTCTGACAGGGAATCTTGGCTTCACGAAAGGCATTGCGGCCTGGGCCCTGCGCATCCCTTCCGCGGCAGCCAGCGTGCTGTTTCTGTTCCGCTTCCAGGCCTGGGCCTCGCGGTTTTTGCAAAAGGACGTAGCACGGCTCGGTGTCATGATCCTGGCGACCACGCCCATCTGGTTTTGGCAGAGCCACTTCATCCAGATCGATATGCTTTTCTCGGCGCTGCTGGCCTGGGCCTGGTGCTGCTGGCTAGGCGGTTACCTGCTGCGCCGCGGCTTGGCAGAATCCAAGAGCGAAAGCGAGAGCGGGCGGTACTTCTTCAAAGCGTACGTGTTCCTCGGCCTGGCCTTCCTCGCCAAGGGGCCCCTGGCGCTGGTGCTCTCTGTTCTCGTGCTCGTGGCCTTCCTCCTGTGGGAGCGCGACGGGCGCATGCTGCGGGAGATGAAGCTGGGGTGGGGATTGCTGCTGCTCACTGCAGTGGTCTCGCCTTGGTACATCGCTGCGGGCATGAAGGGCGGCAAAGACTATGTCTACGCGATGGTGATCCACCAGAACTTCGAGCGCGCGACGAAGGCCTGGGACCATGTGCAGCCCTTCTACCAATACGTGGTGTACATCCTGGGAGATTTCTTTCCCTGGGTGCTGCTCATCGTGCCCCTGGGATTTTTCCTTCGGGGAAGCGGGGCTTTGAAATCCCCCGTGGCGCGATTCCTGGTCGTGGCCTTCGTCATGCCCTTCCTCTTTCTCAGCGCGGTACAAAGCAAGCAGGGGAAATACCTGCTCATGGGCTATCCCTTCTTGGCGCTGCTGATGGCGGGGATGCTGCAGCCCGTGGCGGTGGAGGGCGTGAGCCTGCAGCGCATCCGCCGATTGGGACTGGTGCTTGCGGCTGGGCTGGGCGTGGTGGGCGCTGCGCTTCTCGCGGCCGCCATGGGTGCGGGAGGGGCCAAGGTGCAACTCCAACTCATCTCCTTCCGTGGATTGGCCTGGACCCTAGGCGGCATCGCGGCCTTCGGCGCGTTGGCTCTGGTGGGTCGGAGCCTGGAAGGGCAGGGGCGCTATCTCGTCCCCGAAACGGCGCTCACGCTGGGATTGGTGTTTTTGGTGGGTGGGACCTGGGGCTTTCGCAAACTGGATCCGCAGAAATCTTTCAAAACATGGGCAATGAATGTGCAGCCCCTCATCCAAGGACGACAGCTGCACTTTTGGCAGACCATCCGCAGCGGCCCGATGATCTACACCGATCAGGTCATGCCCGAGATCCGAGATGCAGAGGGTTTGAAGGCCATGGGGTCGGAGGAGCGGCTCATCACCATGCGACGGGAATGGGATGAGGATGCGCACGGATTGAATGCGGCCCTCCGCGATCAGTTTGTCGTGGTGTACACCATGCCCACGGGGGGTGGAGAGGTGCTGTTGCTCCGGAAGAAGTCCGCGTGATTCCTCAGCGCGCCCACTGGATTCGCATGCCCCGCTTTGTGGGGGATGCGCTCTTGATGCACCAGGCCAGCGCCCGCCTTCGTGCCAGCGGCGATCCCGTCGTCGCTTGGGGACCCAAGGCCGTGATGGAGTTGTTTGAAGGCAGCGAGGGCTACGCGGCCGTCGTGGCGGATGACCCGAAGGCCAAGGGGCTTTGGGATCTCACGCGGCTGCTCCGCCGCCATCGGCCGATCTCTGTGCTGGCCCTTCCCAAAAGTTTACGCGCTCCAGCCGCGGCCTTTCTCGCCCGCGTGCCACGGCGGGTCGGGTGCGGGGATGGAGGCGCGCGATTCCTTCTGACGTCTAGCCTTCCCTATTGGTCTCGGGATGACCACAGTTTGGATCGCTATCAATCGATCATCTCGAAGGGCTATTTCGATTTGGGGGAGCCATCGGCTGTTCCCTTTCGACCGCGCGAAAGTGCCATGCAGGATGTTGCTTCGTTGCGCACGGTACATGGGATCACGGGCTCTTATGCTGTCTTGGCCATCGGCGCGGCCTGCGCTTCCAAGCGGATGTCCGAAGCCCTGATGTTGGAGATGGGCCGTCGTATCCAAGGGCTGGGTGTAGCGCTGGTGCTGTTGGGCGGTCCGGGCGAGGACGAGCCCATCGCCCAGAGGATGGCGGAGGCCCTTCCCGGAGCGCTGAACCGCGTGGCACGAGGGCCCTGGTCCGAGGCCGCAGCCTGGATGGCCGATGCGAAGGTGGTGCTTGCCAACGACTCTGGCTTGGCTCATCTCGCAGCGGTGTGCGACGCTCCGCTGGTGACCGTCTTCGGTCCCACGGTGCCGCGCCACACTTCGCCGCGCAATCTCATCCACGATCGCGTCACTGTGGTGAGGAAAGAAGAGCTCACCTGCTTGGAATGCCTCAAGTGGGTCTGCCCCATCGAAGGTCACCCTTGCATGAATGCCCTCAGTGCAGATCAGCTATGGAAACCGCTTCACGCAGCCTTGGAGATGTGATGTCCCCTCAATTGAGAGCGATTCCCCTCATCGTGATCGGCGTACTGCTGAATGCCTTCGCCCAGATCTGTCTGAAAAAGGGGCTGGTCCATGGCATGGAATCCAGCATTGGCGCCATTGTCCGCTTGGTCTTTACGCCGTGGATTCTGGCCGGCCTCGGTTGCTACGGCGTGAGCGTGCTGGTGTGGATGAAGGCGCTGAGCCTTGTCGACGCGAGCTATGCCTACCCCTTTCTCGCCTTGGGTTTTTTGGTGAATGCGCTGATGGCCAAAACCTTTCTGGGCGAAGCCATTCCTCCTCTCAGATGGGTGGCGCTGGCCATCATCGTGGCGGGCGTAGCGCTCCAGGCCTTTACCGGGAAGAGTTAGTCGTCGGCGTATCAGTCCCGCTCTTGGCGATGTCTTCCAGAAGATTCCTGATCTTGTTGCGCAGGGTGCTGGTCTTTTGAAGCTGGGCCAGCGCCAACGCATCGTTGAAGGCTTTGATGGCGTCCTCTTTTCGATCCGAGACCTGAAAGATCTCGCCGATGAATACTTTGAGGATGGGGTGCTCAAACCCCTCTGCGGCCTTGGCTAGGGTTTGGCAGGCCTCGTGGGCGTGACCTCGCTGGGCAAGCGCCTCGGCGATGGGCCTGAAGAGCTGAAGGGCCTGGGATAGTTTGCGCTCGGAGATGATGGCGCGCAGTGCCCGCTCCGAGAGGGGGAGCACTTTGATGTTCGGTTGTCTCAGGTGGCCAAGGGCTTCCAGACAGGATTTCGGATGGCCCGCCTCCATCTGGGCGCCGGCCAATGATTCGGTGAGCACGGCATTGCCGGGCCATCGCTTCAGGGCTTCTTTTAGCGCGTGCACGGCTTTGGGGGGATGGCCCTGCAGGAGGTGAAACCGCGCGTGAGTGAGGGCCAGTTTGGCACTGGGGCCAAGGGCTTCTGCAAACTCGAGGGCTTCTTCTGCTTCTGCAAGGCGCCGCGCGTGTAGCAGAGCCTCTGCGCACTCGAGATAGAGCCCTGCGGCTTTGTCCTTTTGGGAGGCCTGTACGTAGGCCTGGGCCAGATCGAAGCGGGCACGGAGATCCGTCGGATCGGTGGCGACGGCGCGCGACAAGGCTGCCAGAGCTTCCTCGTGCTTTCCGCGCTTTGTCATCTCCTTGGCCACTTGCTGATGCAGCTGCATGGCCTCCTTGGTCTGACCTCCTTGGATCAGCAGCTCCGCAAGTTGGCCCGCCGCCTCAGCATCGTGGGGAACGAACCTCAAAACTTTGCGCAGCTGGGCGATGGCCTTTTTCTCATGGCCATCCCGTTGGAGGTTCAAGGCCAGCACCTTGAAGATGGATGCGGCTTCCGAAACGCTGCCTGCTTGCACCAGCAGGTCCCCCAATCGGTTCATGATTCCCTGGTCTTCTGGGAAGGCCCTTCGGAGCTTCTGATAGGCCGCTAAGGCGAGCGAGATTTTCCCCTCGGCCACAAGGTGGTCCGCTTCTTGGAGAAGGCTCACTCGGTCCATGCTTAGGCTGCTTTCCTCATTGGGGATGGGCCCCCTGATTCAGTGATCGGGCAAGAGCGTCGCCAGCCAAAGCTTCGGCACTGAAAACACCCTGATCCAGCACCAGGCTGGTGAGCAGGTTTGCGGGCGTGACGTCAAAGGAAGGATTGAAGACGGGGATGTCAGGAGCCCAAAGGCGGTCCTGATAGCCCCTGACTTCGGCCGGATGCCGATCCTCGATCGGGATGGCGGCGCCGCTGGGACACTGCAGATCCACGGTCGAAAATGGGGCCACCGTATGGAACGCGGCGCCGTGGTGGCGGGCCTGGACGGCCAATCCGTAGGTGCCCACCTTATTGGCAAAATCCCCGTTGCGGGCGATGCGGTCCGCACCCACCAACACCCTTGTGGCGCGCCCTTCCCGGAGTATGAGCGCTGCCATGCTGTCGGTGATCAACGTACAAGGAATTCCCAACCGCTTCAGTTCCCAAGCGGTCAGGCGGCCTCCTTGGAGCAAGGGCCGCGTCTCGTCTACGAATACGTGCAGAGCCTTGCCTTGCTCCCAGGCTCGCCGGATGGCGCCTAACGCGGTACCGATGCCAGCCGTGGCCAGCCCTCCCGTATTGCAGTGGGTCACCAACCCCTCCCCGTGCTGGATGAGGGAGGCCCCATGTTCTGCCATGGCTTCGCAGAGAGCCTTATCTTGATGGACGATGGCTTCGGCCTCCACCACCAGAGCCTCCTTGCCTTCATTGATCCGGCTTCTCATGCGATCCATGGCCCACATGAGGTTGACGGCGGTCGGCCTTGCCGCGGCGAGGGCGGTGCACGCTTGTTCCAGTTCCGAGGGGGTCGACCCTGATAGGGCCGCGCAGGCCAGACTGCAAGCCGCCGCTACGCCGATGAGCGGCGCGCCCCGCACAGCCAGGCGTTGAATCAGATCGATCATGGCTTCAGGAGAGGAGCCGTCCACCCAGGCCTCTTCTTGAGGCAAAAGCGTCTGGTCGAGCACCCATAGGGTGCGGCCATCAAACCTCAGGGCAAGGCACTCAAAGGGCTGCATGCGATCAGGCTATCCCAGGATCAGGCATTCATGAATGGGCTTATGGGGCCGATGGAAAGAGGATGGCTCATGTGGCGCCCATTACGCGGGAGGAGGCGGTGGTAACGCACCTCCGCGGGGCGGGGTTGAGCAATTTGAGGATGACTTACCGGGCCATGATGTCGGAGGAGGTCTGGGAACGTTTTCTGAACAGCCTAGAACCGGCTCTGATCGATCTTCTGCTTCATCCCGTGGGTCCGGAGACCTGGGTGCCGTTTGAGCGGATCATTGCGCTGAGGAAACAGGTCATCCACTTCACCTCGCTTCGCGGGTCTTCCCAGCGCGGGCGCATGACCGCTCAGGCCATGGTCGAAGAGAAGGACACGTCGATCCCCCTCCAACCGGGAGATTTGGAAGGCACGCTGAGGCGCTTGCCGGAGCTCGTAAACCTTCGGCATAAGGGCGGATTGATGGTGCTCGATCAGCTCATTCCCTATCGGGCGCAGTACAGCTTCTGGGCGATCTTCCCTTATCCGGAATATCCCTCGGAGTTCGGGGTGGGTTTTTTCGAGCAGCTGCTCCTGCTCCAGGGGGCGAAAAACCCTCATGTGGGCTACCTGCCGCCGGAAGGGGATGACTAGCGATATCGCTTCCTATTTCACTGGGAAGGGGGCTGACCGGTTGAACGACAGGGATCTTCGCCCCGACAATCTCCCCATGAGCGCCACCCCTCCCATCTCCGCCTCAGAAGCCGAGATCACGCACATGCGATCCAGCCACATGGCCATGTTGCGAGGGACCTACCGGGCGGTCATGCCCGAAGACCGTTGGCAGGCACTGCTTTCTTTCCTTCCTTCGGACACCCGCGAGCTCCTGGACCAGGATTTGGATCCCAGTGGCTGGCTGCCGGTGAAGCATACGATCGCGCTGCGTGATGCCTTTATCCGCGTGGGATTGGCGAGCCCTTTCGCGGTGAGAGGCCAACTCACGGCCGAGGCCTTTTTGGCTTCCGAGATTGGCCAGCGCATTGGCTGTGATGGGGATCCCATCGGCGCAGTGACCCACTTCGCCGCCGTACTTGCGGAGTTGCAACGGGGAGGGCGTCTCTTGGTGGAGGAGGTCAGGCCTGGTCGTGCGCGTTGGACTTTCTGGGGCCTGGTCCCCTTCCCGGAGTACTCCCGAGATTTCGGCCGGGCTTTTTTTGAACGCCTCCTGCAATTGCAAGGCGCACCGGCGGCACGAGTGCGCTATATCCCGCCGGAGCCCGGGCATTTCGACCACCGCTTCGTGGCGGATTGGTAGCGCTTCAGAGCGTTCGCGGCCCCAGCTGGGTTCTCAGCGTGCGCAACTCCGCCAACTGTTCCTCGGCCAGTGGTTTCGCACCGCCCAATTGTTCGGCGGCCAGCAGGATCTTCGCCACTTGTTCCAGCCGTTCCATGGCCCCTGCGGCTTCTTGAACGGTCTCCCCCCAGGCCAGACCACCGTGGCGGGCGAGAATCATCAACCGATGCTCGGGGAGGAAGGGCAGCAGATGCGTGCCCATCTCAGCGGTGCCCGGAGTGGCCATGGGGACGATGGGAATACGGCCTGCAGCGATGATCACTTCTGGCAGCGCGTCAGAGGGAAGCTCCGAAAGCTCGGGTCTCGCCAGGCTCCATGCGATGGCAGTGATGGGGTGCGCGTGGACGACGGCTTGAGCCATCGGCGCCGAGCGGTACACCGCCAAGTGCATAAGCCGCTCTGAACTCGGCGTACCACTCAGGATCCGGCCTTCCAGATCGAGATAAGCGAAGTCGCGGAGCTGCACTTCAGCCTTGGGGACGCCCCGCGGCGTGATGGCGATGCGTCCATCCGGAAGCCGCACGGAGAGGTTCCCATCGGCAGCCGCCAGCAGCCCCTGGCCGTGCAGCCGACGGCAGGCATCAAGGACGGATTGAAGCAGGGCCTCCGTGTGCATGAATCCATCATGCCACGGAGGCCCAACAGGCCTAGCTCATGCTGAGGTTGATGCTCCCGCTGGGGACGTGAGCCCGCTTCACCACCTGCTTGCCGCTCTGGGGATCGTTCTTGTCCACACTCACCCAGGCGGTGTCGCAACCCGAGGGCGTGAACGTCGCCAGCATGTAGCCGTGGAAGTCGCTATTGAAGAACTTGAGATGGGGATTGCTGAGCTTGATGGCGTCTTCCGCGAGGGCATCGAGGATGGCGTCGGCGCCGGGATGATTCCCCTTCACCTTGAGCGCGTTGTAGAGCAGATCCTTCATGGAAGCCGAGCTGAGGCTGGGAGTCATGAATTCCACGCCGACGAGATTCCAAGGGGCCAGCGTGTTGAAGGGGTTGTGGTAGTCGATCTTCATGTACCCGGCGAGCGAGGTGTGAAGATCGCCGGTGAACGTCACGAGGTTGCGCACGTTGGAGCCCTTGAAAGCGTGCATGAGCTGGGTGCGCTCGGCCTGGTAGCCATCCCAGGCATCCAGGTCGAAGTTGATCTCCAGATTCTGGATGACACCCGCGCGGAGTGCACCGGAGTAGACCGGGTTGCCCCACAGCTTCCAGGTGGCGTTGCTTTGGGTGATGCCCGTGCGCAGCCACTCTCTCTGATCGGCGCCGAGCATGGTGTGGGAAGGATCCCAAAGCGCCGCGTTGTCGCCAGCGACATAGCGTTGGCCGATCTCGCCCTCACCCAAGGGATGCGGGCTGCGGTGGCTCCGGCCTTCGGTCATGAAGAGCTCGGCGAGCGCTCCGAAGCGGAAGGAGCGGTGAAGGTTG
>JACXTT010002348.1_pt1 | contig 30110 bp, 29 predicted proteins | sample 9270951 | NCBI WGS metagenome assembly JACXTT01 (sample SAMN15532306, study PRJNA645909) | rock metagenome | isolation source: weathered quartz diorite | place: Puerto Rico | collected 2017-06-21 | reverse complement strand
TTATTGTTGCGGATCCTGTCGCGGATCCTGTCGAGCCGCTGTTGTCAGTGGCGCTGATGGTGATGGCGAATTGTTGAGTGGTCATCGAACCGGTTGATGTGTAGGTATGGGTTGCGGTTGTAGATCCTGGGCTCGGCGTTGAGGTTGATCCGTCGCCCCAAGTGATTGTGATAGCGACGATTGTCCCGTCTGGATCGGTTGCGGAGAAGGTTATCGTTACTAGTTGTCCTGTGGTGGTGGGGTTGGGTGAAACGTTTGTCAGAGTTACGACTGGTGGCCGATCGTTTACGGTTTCGGTTGTGGTGCCTGTTCCTGTTCCCGCGCTGTTTGTTGCCATCACGGTTATTGTGAATGATTGTGATTTCGCGGTGCCAGTGTTTGCATAGCTGTGAGTGTCGGAGGTAGCGGTTCCGGCGAGACTGTCGGTGGAACCATCACCCCAGTTGACGGTGATCCCAGTGACGGTCACGGTGCTGGATACTGTGAAAGTTACTGTCACTGTTTGGCCAGTGTTGGCAGGGTTGGGGGTGGGAGCGTTTACGGTTACAACAGGAGCGCCAACTACCGGCGGGTTGACTGTTACAGTTGTCGTCTTAGATGCTGATAGGGAGGCGGAATCTGTTGCGTTCACTGTGATCGTGAAAACCGTGCTCGCAGTAACCGTGTAGGCATGAGTGACGGGTGAGGTGATATTGCAAGTTGATGAGGCAACTCCATCGCCCCAGTCGATGCAGATTCTGAAGGCAGGAATAGCTTCATCGTCGGTCGTGGTGAAGCTCACGCTGACCGTTTGACCTGATGTCGCAGGATTGGGCGAGACGTTGGTTATCGTGACGGTCGGGGCGACATCGTTAATGGTGATGGAAACGGTGTTTGAGCCTGTTAGGCCTGCTGCATCGGTTGCGTTAACCGTGATCGTGAAAGCCTTGCTAGCGAGCCCGCCTGTGCTGAAGACGTGGGTGGCAGGGGACGTTATTCCGCAAGCGGTTACACCGTCGCCCCAGTTGACGCATCTCATCGAGATCGCTTCATCATCTGTCGCGGTAAATGGAATCGATACTGTGGCTCCTTCGTCGGCAGATCCTGGAGTAGTGCCGAATGTAATGGTGGGTGTCAGGTCGTGGACGGTTTCGGTATTGGTTCCTGCTCCCGTTCCAGCGCTGTTAGTCGCGTTGACAACGGTGCTGAAGATCTTGCTGGTGGAAGTGCCGGCGCTGTAGACGTGCGTGGCAGTTGTTTGGCCTGTTAGACCACATGCACTTGAGCCGTCTCCCCAGTTAATGCAGGTTGATGTTACAGTTACGGTGCTCGAAACGGACCATGTTACGGTTACGGTTTGGCCTTCGTTGGCCGGATTTGGTGTCGGGGCATTGACAGTGACTGTTGGAACTCCGACTGGGGTGTTTACTGTTATTGAGCCAGTCGCTTGTCCGGTTGATCCGCTGTTGTCCGTAGCGGTCACGGTAATAGTGAATGGGCCTGAAGTAGTGTAAGTGTGGGTGTCGCTTGTTGCGGTTCCTGCGAGAGTGTCGGTGGCGCTATCACCCCAGTTGACACTAAATGATGAAATCGTTCCGTCGGAATCTGTTGCGGTGAATGTTACTGTCACTAATTGTCCTGTGTTTGCCGGGTTTGGCGTAACGTTGGTGACGGTGACTGTTGGAGCTCGATCGTTAATGGTCTCTGACGATGTTGCGAAGCCTGTTGATCCGCTGTTGTCTGTTGCAGTCACGGTTAGGGTGAAGATCTGGGACTTGGCTGCGCCGGTGTTTGCGTAGGCATGAGTATCAGTTACCGCAGTACCTGCAAGCGTATCGATTGTTCCGTCACCCCAGTTAACTGTGATCGAGGAGACTGTCCCGTCGGGGTCGGTCGCCGTGAAAGACGCGGTCACTGTCGCTCCTGTGTTAGCAGGATTTGGTGATACTGTCGAGATTGTCACTGCAGGAGGCCTGTCGTTCACCGTCTGGGTCGTCTGACCGGATCCGGATCCGGCCGTATTAGTTGCTGTCACGATGATAGTGAACACTTGTGATTTCGAAGTTCCCGTGTTCGCGTAGCTGTGAGTGTCAGATGTTGCCGTGCCCGCGAGAGTATCAGTGGTACCGTCTCCCCAGTTGACAGTAATCGCCGATACGGTTGTGGCACTTGAAACTGAGAAAGTTACTGTCACTGTTTGACCGGTGTTTGCTGGGTTGGGCGTAGGAGCGTTAACCGTCACGCTCGGAAGGCCGCTCGACACTGAAACGGGTGCTGTTCCTTGACTGGTGGAATGAGACGGATCGCCTCCGTAACTAGCGGTAATCGTGTGAGTCCCGGTTCCAACGGCACTCGGAGTGTATGTAACACTGCAACTAGCAGTGCCAGTGACGCCGGCAACTAAGCTGCAGGATGCAGCCGAGCCGAATGCCCCGGTTCCGCTAGAGGTGAAGGTGACCGATCCTGTTGGAGTTGTCGCTCCCGCACCTGACGAGTCCATCACTGTCGCCGTGCAAGTCGTTGCTTGACCTACTCCGACACTAGAAGGCGAACAAGCCACTGAAGTGGACGTGGGATGAGATGAACCTGTGATCGTAATCGAGTACGTAACACTGTGAGTCTGGGTCGTTGAAGGAATAGCTCCCGCCAGGGTTGCGGTGCCAGTTATTGTCACAGAGAACGTTGTTGTCGCGGCAACTGTTCCACTGAACGTGACAAGGTCCGTGAGCTTCTGGCCTGCAACCAGAGTTACGGGGCTAATTGTAGGAGTGACAACCAGACCGGTTCCGCCAGTGAAAGTTGAGGAGATGGTCACGGGTCCCGCGAACCCGGCGCTGTTAACCGCTATGGACCCCGATGGTAGACTGCCAATTGTGAGAGTGTCTGTCGCAGAACTGCCTGAGTTGAATGAGAGACTTGGTCCAATCGGTCCGGTCGATGCTGTGATGTTGAAGTCTTGAGGACGAACTATCCAAGTGAGGGTCTTCGTCCTGGGTCCAGAAGGAAGAGTTCCTGTCAGAGATGTTCGAACGGTGTACGAGCCCACGGTCGCGGAAGGGCGAAGAACTCCGTTGCTGAAAGTGACTGTTGCTGAGCCCGATGCTCCTGCGATGGAAGTTGTGCTGTAAGCTACGGACAAGGGCGGTATAGTAGTAGGGGTCGGAGTTCCGACAGCCGTTGCGATCGTAACTGTGCCTGTGAATCCCGCCGGAGTTATCGTGATGGTTTGAGTAGCACCATTACCTGCAGGACAAGCCCCGGTGACGCCGCCAGCGGAGCACCAGTACGGCACAAACGTGTTAGCCGTAGATGGCACTGTTACGGTGAAATCGACTACTGTTAATGTGTAGGTTACGCTTTGGATCAAAGTGCTCGCTGGTCCGACACAAGATCCTGGAACACCGGTGATGCATGTGGGATCGAAGTGGTACAGGCCGGTGACTGTTATTGACCAAGTCCCAGGTGTGGTAGTAGCTCCACTAGTTATCGTGATCATGGACGTGAATGGTCCTGGGGTTGCGGTGGCAAATGTGAACGGTGATCCGCTCGCAGCTACACTTACCCCCGTCGCCGTAGGCGTCGGGCCAATGATTGAAGTTGAAAGGGTGAAACTTGTATCGCCTCCACCATCGGACTGGCCGCTGGCGAGATACGCTCCTCCAACATCTGTTATGGCCAATGATTGAGCGGGCGGTGAGACTCCCGCGAAGAGTGATCCAAGACTTCCTCCGTTGGGAGATAGCTGAATCGCGCCTTGCGTAGCGCTACTTGTGAAAGACGCAGTCTGTGAGGTCAGTGATACGGGAGTTGTAGTACCGTTTGATATTCTTATGCAGGTGTTTGGCACGCTCCCTCCTGAGCAGGCAGTGCCAGTCTGAAAACCAATACTAGTGCCCGCGCTTGACCCAACAATGTCGAGAACTGCAGTAAAGACAATTCCAGTCTCACCGGTCGGGGAGAGACCTCCCCCAAATCCAACAATTGAGACGTGAATCGTGCCGAGAACATCTGTGGCAGAGTTACAGGTTGAGCCTTGAATCAAGGCTCCATTAATGCACTCGGCGAGGACTGTAAACCCGGCCGGAAACAACGTGCCGGTTAGGTCGACACCAACGGGGTTGAGAACAGTCGGATCGACACTGAGGACAATGTCGGCTCCATTCATTGCATCAGAGCCCTGAAGGAAGACCTGAACTCTGATCTGACTAGACGGCCCGGTGGTAACTGGGCCGGTAAGGGCGAGCGCACTCGCGGGGCAGGCAGTTTGGGCCGGCAAATCTGGGCCAATGCAGAGGGTTCCGGCTCCGAAAACTCTTGGAATAGGACCTGATATTCCGAGAACAGAGACAATTAACAAAAGCGCAACTAAGGTTTTCACTATGGGTTTTTGCAAACCAATACTACACCGATCGCTAGATTGAGTTCTACATCTTTACGGCAAATAAGGATTCCCAAGACCAGCAAAAAAATAGATAGCCTGAACGACCCCCAGATGGAGAAAGCCTGCGAAGTATAACCGTAGACAACGCCCTCCCGGGCTTGCTCGGATGAACCTTCGGGCGAATGTCAGTTCTCGACTCTAGCCGAGGCAGCCATTCGCGTTTGATGGGAAGTACATCAAGGTGATGAACTTGTCAGCTGCCATGGTTTCGTTCCCCCAGTGTCCCGGTTTTATATTAGACGTATTGTTGGGGTTGGGGTTGCCGATACATATTTCCCACTGGAAATTCTTCTCTGGAAGAACATACGAAGGGTTGAACGTACCATTAGGGCCCAAAGGCTCTCCCCAGATATTGAAGAAGTCACCGAGAGTGAAAGTCCTGTTCACATTCGATCTGACATGAATCAGGTTGTATCCTTGGTACTGCCCTGAGTTGCTTGGAGGGTCTGTGCAGAGAGGAGATCTTCCGTCAATCCCATATTTGTCCAAGTCGTGTGATACCCAGATCCCACCGCGATAACCAATTCCGGGAGGGATGAGGAATCGACTAGCGTTTCCCTCAAGGTTTTGAACTTGAACTGAGAGTGAGACTGTAAAGTCAGTCGCGGGAACCTGTGACGGAGTGGAGCTGCAAAGTAGGATCGGAGGCCTATTCAGATTCAAAGCGAATCCAGTCCCTACTAAGACCACAGCGATCAGGGGGACTCCATAGATCAGAACCCGACTTGTCTTTCTCTCCTTGCGACTTTTGGACCGAGACGTGCTCGAGGCCCCTGTACAAAGGCCAGCTTCCTCGCATATTAGGCGTTGCGGAGAATAGGGGATAGCCTTTTGATTCTTTTGAATTACAGTCGCTATGGAGTCTTTCATAGACCTCCTAGGTCGGAGTTGTCACGCGAGCAGAGATAGTCAAAGTATTGACGAGTCAAGATTCGAACATAGGTTAAAATGACCGACGGGCAAGAAATTTTAGAGTGAACGTGAAGGGTTAGCATAGCTTGGACAGAAAATTAGTTGCTCTAATTCTCGTTCCAATCAGCATTCTCATGATAATTGTTCCCGCTCAGATTATTCCGAGAGCATGGGCACCGAGCGTCCTCACTGGAATAGTATGCGTCGCACAAGCAACGGATACAAAGTGTCCAACGCCAGTTAGTTTCAACGGACCATTGACCTCTCCGAGATCAGTACTGCGCGTTCCTATCTTCATCAACCAGACTGACACTATCAACGGCTTTGACATTACGCTGAAAGTTGGGGACACGACAAAGCTCGTGCCGTACGACGCGGACTTGGCTGGATCTGTTCTGCCGTCTCCCGTAGTATTGGTAAAGTGCATCGCGGGAGTGAAGGTTTTGGGATCCACGTGCAATTCGGCTACTGACACAGCTGATACGATCCACTTGAGCGTTGTGACGCAGACTCTCCTGCCATCCGGAACGACGGGTCTACTGTTCACAGCACTCTTCAACATAACTGGAACCACGGCTGCTGGTGGAACGACGATCGATTACCAGACTGGTTGTAACAACTCAAGCGTTGCAAGTACGACAACATGCGTCTCAATGCCGAACGGCACTACCACACCCACTCCAGAAACAGTCCAAGCTGGAAGTTTCGACAACAGCAATACGACAATGCTACCCTACGCGACAATGACCTCAGCCAAAACAACACTTGGGCAATTTCTTTCAGGCCTCGCTGCCTCGACAACTGACGTGCTTACAATTACTCCTGTAAACGGTTTCGAAACATCAAGCAGCCCAACAGTTACCATGAACAGCCCTGTTTCAGTCACAACCACGACCATCGCAGGGGCCTTCCCACTCCCCGCAGCTTCCTTGTCTTCATACTCTCTCACCTTTGCAAGTGCTACGCCTATGACCTCAACACTTAGTGCACTGATCTCTACTGGTACTGGGAAAGGGAACGACACAGTAACTGTCGTTGGAACCTACGTAACAACAGACCAAAGCACATTCCTTACCTCATCCCTTGAGGTCATAGCTGTTCTCCCAGTCGCAGTTCTCGATTTCAGCGTCACCGCAAATCCAGCAACCATTTCGAATACTGCGGTTGCTACGAGTGCCCAGACTACAATCAAGATTTCTCCAGTATACTTCGGAGGACTCGTCAAGCTCGGACTTCAGACTTCGGGACTCCCCTCCGGGGTCACAGCCAGTTACAGTGTTGCGACCATTACTTCTCCGGCGACTTCCGCCCTCACCTTCACCATTGCGAGCAACGCGGCTTTCGGACCGTACGCGATCACAATCACGTCAAACAGTACATTGAACGGAGTTACGAGGTCTCACACTTCAACTGTAACATTGAACGTTCAGGGCCACTCAGTCACGATCGACTCAGTAACCGTTAGTCCACAAGGGCCTGTTGGCATTGGAACCACCGTCACGTTCACAGTTCAAGTCGACAACAAAGGCGCGTTCAACGAAACAGTCACCGTGAATGCGATAGCGAGCAATGTGACCGTCGCCACAAAGAAGAATGTTGCGGTTCCCGCAAACTCTGTCGTGACCGTTATGCTGCCTTGGACAACAAACACTTCTGGTACATTCACGCTATCTGCAAACGTTCTGGTCCCGTCCAATGAAAAGAACATCGCGACAAACTCCTCCTCCGTTCCGGATCCATACATAGTTCAACCGGCCGCACCTTCTCCACTTTCTGACCCAACCATACTAGCAATAATCGCGGTGATAGTTGTCGTCGCGGTAATCGGTACAGTACTATTGTTACGACGACGAAAGACCAGCCCGGCTCCGATGTAGACCCAGGGAACCCAGAACCCTAGTTTTTCGGAACCGCTTAAGTCCTACTTTGTAGAGATTTTCATCAAAGCGAGTTGGAACTTTCAAAGTTCAAAATCAAAGAAGATGAATCTAGGCATGGTCAGAATGATTTTCAACGGGGCTTCCTTCCCGCAGGCCTCGGTCTTTGACTAGAGTTGTTTCCTAGCCCCTTTCTTTTTCGACTTTGTAACACCATGACAACAGCGATGAGGCCTACACCTCCTGAGGTCACTAATGCCAAGATTACTATTCCCGTTATGTCGGGTTGCGGGACGACCAGGTCGGTCATGTAGACCCAGGCCTGCTGGGTCCAACCGGCGTAGACGGTCGCTTGCTGGCTCGCAGGATTGACCGCGGGACCAGAAAGACTGATGTTGTATAATCCGGGCGAGAGGTTTCGAAACACGGCTATACCAGCACCGTTAATGTCGGCTGTACAATTTGCGCACACGGGACCGGTTGCCAAGGAGTAGTTGTGAACCTTAACCGTGACGGCTCCGCTTACTTGTCCTCCTCTTGCATTCTTTACGATAACTTCGATCGATCCGAGAACTGATGAAACAGGAACGATTCTGTTGAGCGTGCTACTTTGGCCAGTGCTCATGTCGCTGACTGTTATCCCAACGGTATAGTTGCCACGAGAAGCAAATCTGTGAGCAACCAATGGGCCTGTACCTGTAACGTTCTTGGTTCCGTCCCCAAAATTCCAGTTGTAAACTGGCTGAGCAATTGTCATCAGCCCTCCCGTTGTTGACCTGAAACTCGCGCTAGCATCGAGAGCTGTGAGGTCTCCGACCAACACCGAGGGGGGATTTTGCGGGGAGTAGTCGAAGAAACTAACGACCGGAGTGTTGCCGAATATTCCAGCTCCTGTTACGTCTTGGACAAACTGTGGACTTTGGTTCCCCGTATTGTCTCCTGGGTTCAAAAGGTGGCCTCGATCGATAAGGAAGAGACTAGAGCCGACGCCTTTGACGTTGAAAGATACGCTGAAGAGAAACTGTGCTTGCAGTGGGCCGGAGATCGACGCGCCTACAATTGTCTGTGCGAGGTGAACCTGGCCGATTATCGCGTCATCTGTCGCGCAGATCGCGTTCGCGTAGACCACTTGGTCATCTATGCATGCAGCCGAGACAAACGGGCTCCGTCCCGCGAAGATGTTATTGTCAAAATTGAATCCTGCGGTCGTATTGGCTTGCACTACTCCACTCGTCTGAATCGGCGTCCAATAGTTAGTGTAGTTCAGTCGAACATCAAAGCCGTTTATCGACTGACCCGCGGTAAGATTCATCATCACATTCACAGTGATTTTGGTCATCGTTGAGTTTGGAAGAGTGCAGCAATAGCTAACAGGGTTGACGTATACGGCCGATATCGGACTCGATATCGAGTGGGCTTGAGGAACGAGACTAGAGAGAGATCCAAAAATGCCTAGAAGGAGCAAGAAAGCAATACTTGCAAATGTCCGCGTCCTGCGCACTTCTCGGCCAATTCCCCTCAGAGCGTTGGATCCTGCCTGATCTGTAAGGTACTACGGACCTGTAATAATGGCTTATCGGAAGGCTGGTCACAAAATCTCGCCTAGATCTTCCGAGGGATCTCGCACGATTTCTTGGATCGTCTCATCAGTGTCTCTTTACGGTGAGTTTCTGATCGCCGATCTGGGCGCGGAGCAGACTCAACAGTTTATCGAACGCTAGGGGCGTGGTAAAGGAAAGCTTGTCCTGAGTTGTGAGAAGCATCAGTCGTGTAGTGAATTCCGTTTTCTGTATTTCAACGGATACGACTTGATCGTAGGGTATCGGAAAATTTTCCTTGTCGGCCGCGAGTATTCCAGCCGGAGACAAGGTTGAAACTGTTTTCTTCTTCGAGGACTCCTTTCTCCACTTGAACAATCCTTCGATCGGAGCGCTCAGAGCCGCAAACAATGGAAAAGAGGATTGTGACCCAACAGCCCTCTTTCCAACGCGCGCAACAATGATCCTCGTGTTGGTCAGAAAAAGCGTAAGCCTCTCAGATCCAACGTTCAGCGAGCTCACGACAGGAACCTCCCCAACGAGGACCTCCGATGAGCCTTCCATATCCAATTCCCAGACACGAGAGTACCACGATACACCCTGATACGTGTTGCGAACGTCCTCATCCTCTACAATCAAAAAAACGCACTCACGCCCAGCTTTGCAGAGTCACTCTCCTTACAAGATTCTCCTACCAAATTTTTTGTCTGTCACGAACTTCTCTTTCGGCCAATTACCATGCCTGCCTTCGTGCACAAGTTCCACACTACCCCGACTTTCACGCCCGAATAGAAGCACGCAAAACGTGACATTCACAAGATCAAATTGTCTAAGGAATTCTTTTTCTAGACACCGCCCCGAGGGTCCCATTTCACGCGACTTTCTTCTTTCGTGAAACAAGCAAGTTCTAGCAACCATTATAACGCGTCAGGCTAGCCGGGCGTTCCACAGCCTGCCCCGGTGGCTCAGCCTGGTAGACGCAGCCCAGCAGCCAAGAGCGTTGCCTTGGTAACCCAACCCCTCCGAAAAGGCAAAGGCCACGGGTTCAAATCCCGTCCGGGGCTCCAACTAAAACAATCGAAAGAAGAAAACATAATACACGCACTCCAACACGGAACGCCTGAACCTCCTTGAAAAACAGGGCCGCGATCCCTGCCCTATTCCTCCTCATAATCACAATATTCCCGGTAGGAGCAAACCCCACAACCACCCCGAGAACAATAGCATACACCACCACAACCAGCCTTGGCCCCACAGCCGCTTTCACCTACAACCCATGTGTCATGTGCGCGGTCCCCGGCGACCTAGTCATGTTCGACGCCAGCCCAAGCCGAACAACAGCCTCCGCCATCACACTATACACCTGGAACTTCGGCGATAACTCAGCAACCCAGAACATGACGAGCCCCTCAATCAACCACGACTACTTCGGCTACCCAAGCAAATGGATCGTGACACTAACAGTAACAGACAACAACAAACACACCGACACGATCAGCCAACTCGTAATCTTCCTCATCCACCCCGTCTTCACCTACCACCCAACAATACCAGCCATCAACCAACAAGTCCTCCTCAACGCCACAACCAGCACCAGCTACAACAGCACCAGCCCGATCCTCGCATACCAGTGGACCTTCGGCGACGGAACTACCGGAATCGGCAAAATAACAACCCACGCCTACACAGCCCCAGGCCAATACCGCATCACCCTACAACTCACAACCAGCGACGGCAACCCACAAGTCTCAGAAACAATATTCGTAGGAATCCTCCCGACAAGCCAGATAATCTTCCAGGGCACATTCCAGAACATCAACGTGACAGTAACAGGCACCATCAACCACGACAGTACAACCCACACTCTCACAGCAAACCTCAGCATCACAGCGGTAAACGATACTTCCGGCCAGACATTATTCGCAAAGAACGAAAACTTCTCAGCAACCTACGCGGCTAGCACACAGAACCCAAGATTCATCGTAGCCATTCCACTAGGAACCCTCACGCTCGGCCTAGGCTGCGCCTTCCGAACAGACACCGGAACGACGTTCTGCGTCCTATCCAAGAACCCCGACCTTGACAATGATGGAAAGATCGATATCTTCGACATGGGAATGATAGAACTCGCATACGGATCGACGCCAGGGTCTCCCCACTGGAACTTGAACGCGGACCTCGCAGACCACAACACCGTTGACCTCATCGACGCGTCAATCGCAGAACTAGACTACGGATTCCCAGTCTTCTATTAGCCAGCAAGTAACCAGCGAATCTCTGGCACAGTCATCCTCATAGAATTCCCGAACCCGCAATATGCATGAGATAGGATCCGAACCTAGCGCGGCTTAAGGTAGAAAGTACGGCTAGGCAGCGCTCGCGCCCTGCTTCGTCTGCGCAGCCCGATCATGCCATGCTGGCAACTCGAGCATCTGTCCCAGAACAAACTTCTCCGCCTGCTCCCGGTTCATCCACCGAGTATCCATCGCGGACTTTACCATATCCTCAAACTTTTTCTCAAATGGCAAAAGCTTCCCCTTGATATCCGTACAATGAATACAGTAAGGATTCTTCGGGTTCTGAGCGCCGTGCTCCTCATTCGTCGCCATGGGCATCCCACAGCTCTCACAGCGCAACGCTAGCGACATAACCCGACAATGAACAAGGCCGAGACAAGAACTAATAATCTAACTGGACAAGGTGCGAGCTAGCGCGAGTAACAAGGAATCATCAGGCTCTGCTAAACCTATAATAGCCGCAGCCCAACTAACGCGAACGACAACTAGAGGAATGCTCCATTTGCGGGGAAAGGGCCCCAGAGCCCCGATCCAACTACTCACACAACTGATCCTATTCGGAAGAAAAAAACCAGCCGACGACCCTCCACCAATCTCCGCCCAACCAGTCACCCAACCCATAACGACAAAACTGGAACCCTTCCCAATTCCTGACACGATAAAGAAAACCGTAACCGAATCCGACATTGTTAAGGCACGGAACAAGCTCCGAGTCGCCAACCTAGAACGCGACATCATCGGAGACGCGCTCACTAAGATATACGAGGCAGAAGCAAAAGGAACAATCAACGACTCAGAAAAAAACCAGATGATACAACCCTACAAGAACGACCTCAAACGAGTAGACGGAGAAATAGACACTTACAGGAAAACAGTAGACCTCTACGAGCTAGAAGCAGCAAAAGAAGACCTCTTCAAGAGATTCCAGGAAACATTCCTCGACATCCAAGCACGAATTGAAAAAATACGCCCCTCACTCAACCTCCAACCCTCAATTGACATAAAACCCATCGAACAGAAAGCCGCAACACCCAAGCCCGAGACAACCACTACGCCCGATGAAGAAGAGACTCCGAAGGAGAAATCCCCGAGAGAACGAGCGAGAAACAAAGCAGAAGAGAAAATCGAGACGATCAGAGAAGAAGTCTTGAAAGCAATGGAACGACTAGAACAGATAGAGACCCAAGAATGAGCTGGGTAGAAAAAGCAAGACTCAGCGCGGCAGCGCAAGCAGTCCGAGAACTCAGAAACGGAACAACCGTCGGATTGGGAAGCGGAACAACAGTCCTCAAAGCCCTCGACCTCGCAGCGGAAACGATCAAGAAGGACCACCTCAACATCACATGGGTCCCAACAAGCTACCAGATGGAAATAGCCGCCAAAAATCTCGGCCTGAAAACAACCACTCTATCAGAAGACGCCGAGCTAGATCTCGCAATAGACGGTGCAGACCAAGTACAATGGAGATCCCTCGACCTAGTCAAAGGGGGAGGAGCAGCTCTTCTAAGAGAAAAAATCGTAGATTCGTCAACGAAGAAACTGGTCGTCATCATAGACGAGAGAAAACTCGCGAAGACACTTGGAGGACAACAACCAATACCAGTGGAGATCACACCATTCGCGTATCACTCCACACTATCCAAGATCCGGAAGATATCAGAAAAAGCATCGCTCAGAGAAGCTCAAGGCGGTAAGATTGGCCCAGTAATTACCGACAATGGAAACCTAATCATTGACGCATACTATCGAAACCTCCGACGCCCTGAGATCATCCACGAAAAACTCAAAGAAATACCTGGAGTAATAGAGACAGGACTCTTCCTCCAAATGTGCGACACCACCTATGTTGGCCGAAAAGACGGCAAGGTGGACATACTACGACGAAGCTAGAGCGACCCCTCCGACTATCAGGAAGAGATCCCAGAGGTTTCAAGCAGCCGCCCATCAGGTCACAGTCTCCTATCGTAATACACAGCCTCCCACGGCAATACAGGGACCGAAAACGTTAACTTTTGAACATTAGAACCCCATCATGAAAAAAGTGTTCAATAGATGAAAAAAACCAAGATTTACCTCTCGCTAATCATAACTCTCGCAGCACTTCTGTTCATTCCCTCGACTCTTCAGGTTCACGCGGCAACAGGAACCGTATGCCTGGTCACGCCCGGAACTACCGGCTGCCCTACAAACCCAGCATCGCTAACAGGCGCTGTCGGGACACAGCTGAGAGTGGCAGTTTTCCTTCAAGGATCCGACAACATCAACGGATTTGACATCACAACCCTCGCTGACCATACAATTCTGAGACCTGCCGGGATTGACCTGACTGGTACGATTCTCCCTCTCCCGACTACGATCGTAAACGAGTGCCTCGGCGGGGTACTGGTAACAGGCTCATTCTGTCCACCAACAGATACGATCGATACGATACACCTGGCGGCAACCGGCGCCTTCGGAGTGCTCTCGAGTGCGACGACAGGTCTTCTCTTTACCGCGATTTACAACATAACTAGCGCAACTTCGGGGATACCACTTACATTCCAGACTGGCTGCACTAGTACAAGCGTGCCCAACACCTGTGTAACAATTGCAAACGGAACACCTCCAGGAGTTTCTGAAACAGTCCAAACAGCCACGTTCAGCACGAGCTCCCCCTCCCCCGACTTTTCAATCGCCGCCAGCACGACTGGCTTCTCGATCAGTAAAGGATCACAAGGAGCGGCCACCTTGACCCTGACAAGCTTGAACGGTTTTGCAGGCACGGTGAGCATAACGACCAGCTTGACACCAACCCTGCGTCGCGGTCCAACAGTCACATTGAGTGCCAGTTCCGTCGCACTTTCAGCAGGAGGAACGGGCTCGACAATCCTGACAGTCTCGACAAGCAAGAATACACCCACCGGAATCTACACAATCACTGTAACGGGCACAAGCGGTTCAATCACAAAGTCAGTCACGATCACCGTCACAGTCACCCGCTAAATCACCCCGTCGATTCCCTTCCTTTCCCTTTTTTGGAGGGATCCCTTTTTCCTGGGGAAAAATCGGCCTCACTCGCAGCTATGTTTCGAGTATGAGTGCCGGGGGCAGAATACAGGGCTAGACCTAACGGTTCCGCGAGGGTACTGAGACTTTGCTAGAAGTGTAGACGGAAATAGATTCGTCCATCTCCAGCCTTTTTATCCCAGTTGAGCGTCTGATTCAAAGACCTGTTCATGCGTCGCCGAAGGCAAAAGCAGAAGCTCGGAGTTACGGGCAAATTATCACTCCTAGCCTTTGGAGCCCTCCTTCTGTTGGTCGCGATTCCAGTAATGGATGTGATCGCCGCATCTATGGCTGGACGACATCCAACCGACTACAAGCTTTGGGAGGTCTTCTACATCTTGTATTTCATTGGCATCGTGTTTCTGTGAGACTTAGTGCGGGCAAGAAAATGAACCCGCTAAGGGCATCTTGCTTGAAATCTCCCCTTAGTATTACTATGTTTATGTCATCAACAGGCACAACGCCACACCCATTGGAGTCAACTCACTCGAAGACAAAGGGGCCCGGTGCTGGTTTTGAACTTAGAATAATACTGACAGTTCTAGCACTTCTCCAAATCTATTCTTTCAGCGGAGTCGTGCTATGGTCCCTCTTAGCAGGTGAAGCAAACCTAGCAATTCCCGTTGTGGTTTCTTTCTTCTCGACTGTTGGGCTCTTGTTCACTTTAGCTCTTGGAGTTGTTGCAAAAGAGCTGGCGGGATGGAGACGACACTTCCCAGTCGAGGGAGTCAAGCTCTATGTCTCAATTGCCGCTATAGTCCCTCCAGTTCTCTTGACCATTTTCGGAGGCCCGCCTATACTCGGAGCTTTCTCGGGAAGCAATCTCACAGTGTTCACACCAGATGAGAGATACTACGCCGCTTTCGGAGTAGCATCGCTGCTGGCTTTCACCTACTATCCCATCAGAGATGCGATCGATGTCCGGAACGAAACTCAAGAAGTTCCAAAGATGGCAAGAGCATGACTGGCCCACAACCTTCTCTACCACTTTTCCAGAATCTTGCCGACTGGTTGATCTGGAGGTCTACTGGAGTGTTTGGAGATTTCAAATTGCCTGTTTGTTGCAGAATTATCCTGGACGAAGGCAAGCGTGAGGGCTGGTTCTACCAGCTTTACGAAGGGGATAACATCAATCGAATTTTAGCCCGGTACAAAGAACACGTGAGCCACTGGACCATTCATATCGACGTTATCCGATCAGAGTTGAGCTATTTCGCCCTTGCCACAGAACACACGTACGACGACATTGCAAGCCGTTTTGACTCATTGGAGCCCCGGAGATTCCCATTTGGTGGCGGGCAACCGCTGAGATAAATTGACGAGACGGAAGTATGGACTCAGGACTTACCTCAGGTTAACAACGATCGTAGCGATATTCGCTCTCATGAATTTCGCCTTCGGAAAGTTTGCCGAGTTATTTTATGGGAATTTCAACGCACTCGCACTCTACGAAGACTTCACCTTCTTTCTTCTTACCGTCTTTATCTTCGCGATTATGTTATGGTGGGCAGACACTAGAGGAACAATTGCCCGAATAATGGGCGCGAAGGAAGAAACGCCCGAGAAGGCCCCGAAAGCCTAACGCCAATGTGGGTCTCCACTTTCCTAGCCATCGAAGGTAGGTTGCCGCTTGTCGATCACTCTTTGCAAGAAACATGCCAAGACCGGAAAGCAGACAGAGTATGGCTAGAACCATGAACGAAAGGCCTACAGCGACCTCTGCGGTTTTTAGGTCCGAAAGGCGGAGCATTGAGCCCAGACATTACAAGTGGGTACCCGATCAGTGCCCCGAAGGTTCTTAGCTGACGGATAGTAGAGGAAAGTCACACTCGGAAGTTGGTGTGGCTCGACAGGTCGGGATACTACCGAGCATGGGCCTGCCGGGTCTCCTTACCGTTTCCTGTAACTCTCCCCTACGTCGGGGTGAGCTGGACGAATCCAAGAGTGATTAGCTCCAACATGAGGTCGGCGGCCTTCGCTTCCAAGTTGTCTTTCGCGAACGAGATGTACCCGAGGTCTCCGAAGTCTGACGCGAAGTCAACGCCCTCCTCTTTGAATATCACGATTTTTTCACCGTAGAGTGCAGAAGCGGCTCCCAGCTCATAGACCACGTTGTCGCTTGGTCGCCAAACCTTTTGGCCCTTTGAGTCTGTGGTCTCCTCGTCAGCTGTGAAGACGAAAATTCCAGAAGTACACTGTTTCATCAGTTCTGCTACCTTGCCACTCACTGGTCGTCCCCTGTTCGGCTCCTCAACGGCAATCTTGTGTGGTACTTTGAATCGAATGAGTATCTTCTCTAATTGGTCAACTGGTCTCCTGTTCTTTCCATGTGCTACGAAGATTTGCTTTGGAATCGTGACAGTTTTCGTTGTGGTGGCCGTGGCAGTCGTTGGCTCCCTGAACCCGGCGGGTTCGAGAGTTGTCTGTGCATCCGTTTCTCCAGCCGCAGGTTCTACCGCTTCAATCACCTGAGGCGAGAGATTGGCAAGTCGCAAGTATCTTGTGCCCTGCACATCGTCAGCGAGACTGTAATCCTCAATGTTCTCGGTGAAGACTCTGACGAACTCATCAACGTCCTCTTTGGGAATCCCAAAGCCCCCGAGGTCAGGAGGTTTCATCAACGTATTTCGGAGCACTTCCTCTTTCGGAATCGGCTTTCTGTCCATCCAGTTGTAGACCTTCGCGAAGATTGGCGGATTCAATAGTGCTATCCGTAGTTTGGCATTCACATCTGTGTCTGCAGTAGGAGCCACAATCGAGCTTCCAAGTGGTGTTAGCGTTATGACCTTGGTTGTGGGACTTCCCTCTGTCAAGCCATATCTGAAAGATGAGGCAAGTTTCGTGATGAATCGGCCGCTTGTTGGTGACTGGTCAATCGACTTCGCGACATCCAGAATGTCAAACGGGTTGCCAGCGTTCTGTTCCCAAATCCCCTTTGGGATGGCAAGAACATCTTTCAAAGAGTTTCTCGGGAAGTAGATTGTTCCTGCCTTCCGGCCACGCTTAGCTTCAGCCGATGCATTCTTGTCTGACGTACAATAGACCCTCTTGTTCGATATGAATAGCGGAACAACCTGGAATATATTCTTTGTCGCTACACGATTCTTCCGTGATAGGTTGGAGACCTAATTGAAAATACGTTCAGGTGAGCAGTTGCCTGCCAAATATACTAGCCTGTATTCCGGCCATATTCCAGCCTGTCTTCCGATTATCAGCCTGTCTTCCGGGCAGGCTAGCCTGTCTTGCGCCTGAGTTTGTATCTCTTGACAGCGGCCCGATGGGCCCTCCTGTATGCCTCAGTTTTCCGACGAGCCTTCTCCCGCTCCTCTAGCTCAGAGTGGGCTAGCCTGTAGTTCCTCTGATTTCTCGCACTTTTCTGCTTTTGGTGGACGAACCGACGAAAACCAGCTTCCACTGCCGCTTTGTCCACCTCTTCCGGTGTCGGCTGGCCCCGGTCGATGTACCACTTTCGTGCCCTAATCTTTGATTCTGCTAGTTGTCTTTCGAGGTTCGGGTCTTGTCCTGACAATTCGAGGTATTACAAGTCTCGATATCGACAAAGGTGTTACAGAACCCATTACCGCGTAAAACGGGTGACACGTTATCGAGTATCCTTCCCTATGCGGTGTCAACCCGTGCAACACAGCGCGAACGACAGCCGACCGGCGAAGAGCCGGGCAAACTTCCCGACCCGAGAGAAATCCGGGCCGGTTAAAACCAATCGAGGGCCGGTTTCTTTCACCGTAACCCCTCCGGACGACCCGACAATAACACCGATCTCGCCTGGGGGTTGCTCAGCATTCGAGGTGTACAATGCACGATGCGGACAACCAGTAGAGTTCGTCGTGGCTGGGCAGTGGAGAAAATTCGGAGAGTCTGGTGCTCCCAAAAGGCGTTTCAAGACCTCGACCCATTGGAGCCATGCCGATTTGCTCTGCTCCAAGCACTACCGGATTTGGAGAGAACAGTTCTGCAAAATCCAGCGACTCATTGGACGAGGCAGGAGAGCTTCTCGCCCTCCTTCCCAATCGAGGAGGCGGTGAGCCATGCCAGCTAGTGGGACAAACAGGCTCATTCAGTCCAGAGCTATAGTAGGCCCCTTGGCGGGCACTCCGAGGCCCGTACCGTCGAGTTGGACCGTATCCGATGCGGTGAGAGCACTGAAAAAACTCACCTACAAGCAATGTCTAGCCGCCTGCAATGGGCATCCACAGAAAGCCGCGAACCTCAAATTCGCCGTCGATATCGCTGTCAAAGAACTGAGACACGTCGCTATAGAAGCACTGAAACGATGCATCGACCAACGAACTTGGACCTCACAGAAGCGGTGAGCCATGCCAATCCAACTCTATCATGGCGACCAGATACGAGGACTCGGTCGAGTGACGCATCCATACTGTGAAGCGTGCCCGCGTGAGAAATCTCACCAGAACATCGAGCGAGTCGGCGATTGTGTCAAGATCAAACTTGGCCAGATGGATATGCCCCTCTGCTGGAAGCACCTCGACCAGTTATACGCTGAGTTGAGAGACTACTTGACCGAGCATCCGAGCAACGGACGTCACAGGGAGCTATGATGGACGTTTCCTTGGATTTCAACCAAGAACGAGCCTACGACCTACTCAGTGCAATGCACAAGTTCGTACGAAGGCAGATGCCGATAGAGGCCATGCTTGCCGGACGGGAATTATGCGGCATGGCCCCGAGCATGTTCTGGGCCGAGGCGAAGGTCATCGCCGTAGAAGATGTAGCTCAACCGCTCGAAATCTGCGCAGTAGATGCCTTGGCGAGACAGTACCTGGAGTTAGGACGAGACAACCAACGATCCAAGGGCCGCCTGTGGGCGATGGACGCCATGAAGATACTTGCCGAGGCCAAGAAAGATCGTCGAGCAGATGAATTGTTACATCAGAGCCTTCCTCTGCCAGATCAGCTACCCGACTTTGTCTACGACAAGCACACAGCTCAGGGGAGGAAGTTAGGTCGGGGTGAAGAGCACTTCGAAGAGATCGGGAGCTACACCGTCAACAAGTCAGAGGAATACGAAAAATGGAGAGCTGGTAGTGGGCGATCCAAGAGCCAAGTCTGAGTAAAACGGCAAAGGCCTCTCCCATGAGTTTTGGTAGTATGTGATATCAGCTACAGCTCCGATTTGTTATCCTAAACCGTGTAACGGTCTGTGTGTTATCCGAGTATCGTCTAACTTCTGACGGACTGTGTGTAATCAGGACCGTCCGTCCAACTCGACATGTGAACGCGTATGGTAATCCTGGTGTGCAACCCGTATTGTTATACCCGGAGTTCTCTCGTTCATGTCTGACGCTAACAACACTTCTAAGGGCAATGATCTTGAGGACGCGACTGAGCTAGTCCTCTACGCCCTGAAAACCGACGGGCATGTCATCATGGACTACCGGCTCCGTCATGGCTCACAGTGGCCGGACTTCTGGGTGCTGGATACCAAAAGGCGAGAATGGCTTATCGAATGTAAGAACCTCCGCCCGAGATATCTCATCGAGTACGAGCCGACGGGTGTTTGGGAGTGGAACCTCAGTTGGGTAAAGACACAGATACTCAACAAAGATTGGACGGCGGGGGAGTACCGGACTCGTGGCAGTAGACTAGCCTCGACTCGGCGAGAACGGGTTGGTCTCAAGATACAGGCACACAACCCCATTCCCGCGCTTGTCATTTCCGTGTGGTTATTCAAACAAGATGCTCACGAAGCCCTGACGAAATTCTTTGGAAAGAACATAGTGGTTCTGGGCACACCCACGTTCTACGGCGGCCCTTGGGGCCACGAACTCTACAATGGTTTGAGAAGGTTGTTTACAAGTTGACAGACGAATTTACTCTTGACGTGGTGCTCGACGCCACTCTCGACAAGTACACCGAGATCGGGCGAAAGCGGAAAGCACACCGCGAATCACAGCGTCGCTACGCCGCCAGTCCGAAGGGGAAAACAGCGATTGAAAATCGTCGTACTAGGACGGACACTGATCGAAGTGTCTAGAGAATCTAAGATGAAAACTCCAACTCCAATCCACAAGATTTCGCTCACAAAATGGAACAAGATGTTCAGGCGAACCATCGATGAGAACAATCTGAAAGATCAGCGGCTCGACCAGTCTCTAGGAGAGGCCGCCTTTTCTTGCACCAGAGGAACAGTTAGCTCTCCGCTCACCAACGTCGGCAAGTACAACCTCGGGAGAGCATTTCTCACCAACTCGCCCAAGCTCATTGAAGCGAAACAGTTCATCGAATCAAATTGGCCGGGACAATGGAAGAACGTCGAGGCTGAAGTCTCGTCTTGGCTGAATCCCATCGAGAAGAAGATCGAACCCACGCCCGACACTAGGAAATACACGTACCCTTGCGGTCATCGACATTACCACATGGAACCCGGTCCTCGTGGAATACTAACCTGTCTCAAGGTTGGCTGTGGCGGCGCATGGAAAGTAGAGACAGACGATGCCGGAAACATGAAGCTCGTTGAATACCGAAAACCAAGTGACCAGAAATGAAAGACTACACGAAATCTAAGAGAAGCGTCCTTACAAAGGGCATCAATCACATGAACCTTCAGCACGGGAAGACCTCAGACTACGAGACAGATCAAGAAGTCATCATCAAAGCGGCCGCCGAGATTCCTGCGATCGAGTTGAAGGCTGTCTACGAAAACCCAGAACAAGTTGTGCTTGAAACGGCAATCCTTCACGCTAGATTTGAGGACATACCCTCTAACGCCGCAGTTTACAAAGCGCTCGACGAAGTAGAGTCTCTAGTCTCAGACGCTCGATCCAAATTTACAAATCTCTTTTCTCCGGGAACCGTTACTGCTATCGTGTCCGCCCTAGATCGCGCTCGATCTCAAGGGTGGCATGGTCAGAACCAAGTTTCGAGAGTTGCACCTGGTCAAGCCTTCGTAAGCGGAGGCGACGCCGAGAGGACTCCAGATTACAGCTGGAATCCATCGAGCCCGGGAGACGGTTTTGAGGTCAGCATCGGCAGTGAGAGATATGGATCGACAGATCGATCCGGAACAGGCGAAGATGTCTCACCAAGCAAGACAACCACAAGCTCTACCCGATACACAGGTCTTGGGCAAAGAGGCGGCCAGCAGCCAGACAATGTGACGGCGAAACCTGGAAGATCAGGCAACTATGGTCATGGCTCTGAAGTGGTCTCGACCGTAGGACCTGATGGGAAGTTAGTGGTCAAGCACCGAGATCACCCGACCTACAAACCAAGCCGGAATCCTGCTGGAATTACTGTGCCGTGGTTCGTTAAACTCGGAAAGAACACAACCTCGAATGAAGACATTCAAGACATGACTCTTTCCAAACCAAGTGAATACACAGAGGAAGAACTCCGAGAAGGGCTCAAAGTTAGGGAAGAAGAGCTTCGAAGGGAAGCTCGGCAGAGAGGCGAAGACGAGACCACTCTCAAGGCACGCGACCCGATACGAAACGGGTTCCAAAAACGCCTGTGGTCTAGAAGGCTCCTCAACAAGTAAGAGAAATGTCAAGACCGGAAATTCTCGACGACGAGATTTTTCAGCAACAGTGTCGTGAGTATGGCTACGCGATCTACCAGATCGGCGATAGGCTCGTTCGGGTCTACTGTAAGCCACCCGACAAGAGACCTCTGACGGACGAAACGCCCGGCCAGCAACCGAGCCCGTACCTAGGGATGCAACCGGGAACGGACCCAAGATACGAAATGTCTGCTCAAGACAACTTGGAACGAGACCGAAACAGATCGAAAGCCATCATGCGTCGATTGCTCATCACGAAATCAAAACCGCTCGACGAAGAGACACAAAAGGCAGTGAATAAGATTGTCAAGAACGGATTCTACATGCTCATTGAAGAAAACTCTCCGTAACGCAGTTCTCTACAAGACAGCCGATGGGAGGACTTGGTGGCTCGAAGGTGTCGCTAGCGACGACTCAGTAGACAGAGATGGTGACAGAATGAGTCTCGCCGTTCTCAACAGCTGGGCAAGTCAGATCAACGAGGAAGGCGTCAACATGCACGGAGACCACCAGCACGAGCTTTTCGACACTCTTGGAGTGTTCAAAGAAGCAGAAGTTCGGAACGGTTCTCTAATTGTCCGCGCTAGGCTCGAAGACCCAGAGCTAAACCCGAAAGTCGAACAATTACTCGCCAAGATACAAGCCGGCGTACGAGTCGGACTATCTATTGGTGGAGACCTAACACAGTCCCACCGAGAAGGAAACTCGCGAGTCATAGACAAAGCGACCCTGTACGAAATCTCTGCGGTCGGCATTCCAGCAAACGGTAACTCGATGGTTTTCGGCGCGGTTTACAAGAGCTTGACCAAAGGACCTTCGGACAATGACACGGCCCCCGCCTCAGCAGTTCTAAGTGATCAATGGCCACAGACAATCGTCTTTGACTGGAACGGGACGGTGGACGCGCGTGGCACTGGACGAGGCATACCGCTTCGTACTCTTCTCGATCTGAAGGCTCTAGGGAAGAATGTCATAGTCTACACTAGCTCAACCAAATCAGACGAAAAACTCTTCATGCGATCCGTACTCGATCAGAATAGCATTCCTTACACAGATGACGAAAGTGTTCTCGATAGTGCAGATGTCTACATTGGCGACAAACACTCGGACGCTCAACGAAGTGGCAAGCATGGAGCGAAGTTCATCTGGGCCGACGACTTCGACCCGCAGAAACTTCTTCAGAAAGCACTGAGACCGGAACAACTTCTCGAACTCAGGAACCCGATGCAACCCGAGGCAAAGATTGCAACTCAACCCGGCAAGAGTGGAAGCTCAGAGGTCTTTCGAACCGACACTGGTTGGAAGCCGGCAGGTCCTCAAGACGATGCTTGGAACTATGGTGCTTATAGTCAGACGAAACCCACCGACGCTCTAATTGCACAGCTCACACCCCAGACTAGAGAGTGGTTGAGACAGCACGATCCGGAACTCGCGGCTAAAATCGATCTGAAGTCTTGGAACCAGCTCACCCTCCAGAAGGGCGACGTCTACATCCTCAACAATGGTCCCTCAGAGACAGACAGTCTCGGAGAGGGCCCGGTAGACACAACTCATCGCGTCTACGAGGCGTCTAGACATCCAGAACAAGACCCGATTCCGATCAGACCCACAAGATCACCGACCGGCTCACCCATCTCAAGAGACACTCTTAAGACCGAAGACGAAGAAGATGACGAAGACTTTGGGAGTGCGGGGAGCGGAAGCATGGGACCACACTTCTCGGAGGAGAAACCAGTCTCAATGAGACCTGGTGGAGCTCAAGGCTATGCTGAGGAACAAAGTCCGAGCGCGATCGGTTTCTCAACAATGGATGAAGAAGGACCAAGCGTTGGCACCGATCTAAGACTTGCTCCAAAGAGAACGCACATCGCACGTTAGTTCATACTCGTCTGTCAATGGCGAGACCCGGTTTCAGGCAACAACCGGGCAGAACACCCACCCCACACAGCTCAGGCGTGGGTTAAACGCCCGAGCACCTTCTAATTCTTAGGCGACCCAAATGACAGGCATCGTAGTAACAGGTCTCTGGACGAGAAGCCCAAACAGTGGAACGGACACTAACTTCACGATCTACTATCCAGATGGAACGTCTAGCACAGGTAACGCCCAGACCACGGCAAGTGCCGGATCAGCTCTCGTTTCGGCCGGCGAACAGTGGCGCGGCGGAAGCAGATCGGCCAAGTCGTTCACACAATCCCCAGTCGGGACAACCGGTTATGCCATGAGTTTCTTGAGTGAGTAGCTTGAGAATGGATTGTCAGGACTATTTTCCCAAGGACGCTCGACTGTGGAGGTTCTGGTTTCCTGAGTGCGACTACATGTCGCTCGGCGAACTCTTGAAAGAGTATTGGGGCACACCACTTCCAAAGTTCTACTACAGGAAAGTGGATGCGGTGGTCCTACTAGTTCATCCGCCATTCAAGTCAAGGTATGGGTAGCCCGACGGCTTTAGGGAGAGTCGCCGGGTTTCCTAGAAAGCAACAAAATGGGAATTGAGCTCTTGCTTCCATCAACTTCTCATCCCAAGCTCTATGATCTCTGGATCGATCTGCCCAGCGACTTCTGCTGTGTTCTGGGAAGACCAGAGACCGGAAGTAACTTCGACAAGCAAGATTTCGCGACGCTATTCATACTCGCACTTAGACGAGACGATCCCTACGAACTTGCTGAGATCGAAAAGATGATCTGGGAAGGGTACAAACTTGCCACTAATTCCAGAACTTGACCACGTCAAGCACATCACCGTCTCCGTCACAAGACTACTTGGACCGTTGGAGAACGGCACCACGAGACAGTTTGGAACGGAAGGCTGGGACACATCTAACGCTCTTCAGTACTCGGGTGGTCCTGGTGCATTTCCCGGATCAGATTGGTTCGCCCTCAACGATGGGTCCGTGTTTTCCCAGCGCTTTGTTTTTCCAACTCAGTCTGTCGGCAGGATCCTTATCCATGCTAACGCGTTTCTCGATGCTCCAAATCCTCAAGGCACTCTGTATGTCAACATCTACACCGACACAACTAAGGCGGGCTCTGGTCCGATCCCAAGCAATCTCTGGATTCTGCTAGGCACTCAAGCGGGGCCATATGCTCTCGGTGGGGCGATACTCGGTACCGCTAATGTTGGAATCCCGGCTCATCCAGATTCAAGAGGGTCCGGCATCGCGGTCCCATTTCCACAGCTTAACACCGTTCAAAACGCTCTCAATCTCGCAGTAGAGCTTGAACCTAACAGCGTGATCTCTCCTGGGCAACCATTCTGGATCGCGTTCTCTACTTCTTCGGCAGGTAACAGCAATGTCCAGTTCGGTCGAGCCTCAACTGGTGCGGTTCAAGGACAGCCTTCAGCAACCAGCACCAACAACGGATCAACTTGGACTGGTGGCGGACGAACTCTCAACTGCACCGTCTATCCACAGCTTGCCTTGTCAAGCACCGGAGCCACAGGTTACGGTAATGGAAACAACCTGACCGTCTGGGATGATCTCGGTTTCGGAAAGCCACGAGCGGCAACTAGTCCAATAGGAGCAGCTCAATCGTTTTCGCAGATCGATTTCGACACCAGTTTCATCGTTACCAAATCGAAAGCTGGGAGAGTGGATGGCTGGACTGTGACAAGCGCAGGCACATCGGTTCCAGCACATCTCAGCAGAATGGACTACACGATGACGATCATCTATGAAAAGTTCTAGGCGAATTCCAAATGGAAACCATCATCTGTGCCCGATGCGGGCACCAAGGTCAAATCTCAGAGCCGACTCCAGAAAAACCTAGGTTGGTTGAGTGTTCGAACTGCGGTCAACGTGGAATTAGGTTCGTGGACGAAAACTCGTTCTTGAATTGGAAAAGAAATGCGGCCGCAGAAAAAGACGACCGCTTAGCACGGGGCGTAGTAGTCCCACTGGATACTGTCTGAGAAAGTCCCGCCGTAGATCGGGTCCCACTGCTGAGACAGATCGATCTTAACAAGCTCCTCTGTAGGACCACATTGGTTCGGCGTTCGAATGACGAGCTGGTACGACGAACCTACTGGAACCTGAACGCCTAGTGTTCTGTTCGTCCAGCTGAAGTTCGTCAGACCGCTGGTGCTTGAGCGAACGTCATACCCATGAATTATGCCGGTCTCGTTGCCGTTGTTCCAGACTGTGGCAGTAAGAAAGGTCGAGTTGTGGATTTCACTGGCTCTCCAGTGTGGAAGAAGCGCGGGAGTGGTTGGTGTTTGGTTGGTCAACATGCCACTGGCGAAGACCCCGCCGATCACCGAGATCGTAACGACAGCTAAGATTGCCAATAATTTCGCGTTCATTTGTCCTCAAGAAAAACGGGCATGGCTTAGGGTGCGGGTGTTATGTTTCCGAATATACTGCTACGTTGGTATCACGCGGATACAATCCTGAACGAACCTTTCATTCTACAGTGAGCAAACAAAAAATGGGTCACAGTCGTAGCTTTATGGCTAGAGTTGCCGAGGCAGAAAGACGAAAGGCGCTTCCGAAGCTTGATGGAAGCTATCCGGGCCTCAGCGATTTGAAGCGTAGAGATTCCAGAAGTTACAGAGAGAAAAAACTTCTCGCACGCGGTTGGTTGCCTCAAGACGAAAGAGAGTACGATCGCAGAAGTTAGTCGGGGGGAATCGGAATGAAGATCAATCTGAAACCATTGTTCTTGAAGAGAAGCGAAGGAGAGGCTCCAAAGTGCTGTGGGCAAAAGATGGGTGTCGCGAAGGACTTCAACAACCAGTTTGTCTGTGAGAAGTGTGGCAACATCATAGTCCGACCAGACAAGGATCAACTCCGTCCACGAAAGATGGAAGAGCAAACCAAGGCGGACTATAGTTCGAAGGGCTGGCCGATAGCTGGATGAACAAAGGAAATCTCGGCTGGCCAATCATAGTCGAAGAAAAAGAAACCCCCTGTAGGAAGAAGCCCCAACGCATTCTCGATGCTGAGAAAACGGTAGCAGAGCGCCCGGCATCCTTTGGTGTGTATATACCTGGACTTGAACACGAAGAAAACGAACAGCTAGAGAAGGTAATTGATCGCGAGTGGAAGGAACAACACGCCAAGATCGATGATTACAAGAAGCGATTCATCCCAAATCCCGGATGGGTATGCTCTGCATGCCATGTTAACCTCAACAACAAGCCAAGACCAGAATGTACTAGCGATAGACATCAGAACTATTACGCAATACGTCATCCAAGATACAAGCTAGTGAGTGGTAAGAACTCTACCTCATAGTCTCAGACGATCTTCTTGGGATCATTCAGCGCATAGCGTGCTCTATCCGACAGCCCAGCATAGGTGAGAGTGCCTGACGGGGCACCGTGGCGATTGGTCGAGGATACGTGCCCTAGAGATAGACGGTTGGTTACAGCTTCTCCGGCGCGATATGATCTGGGGGATTCTTGCGCAAGTCTTTCTGCCAGGTTCTAGTTACGCGTAGATGTTCCGAACCGTGTCATCAGAGTCTGTCTCAAGTGAATGATACTTGGTTTTTTCCGCTACTACAGGGCGCTGTTGAGGCACAATCGCCAGAGGCGAGACACGTGTGAATGCATCTGAGTAGGCGCGTTCAAGAAACTCGAAAATCAGAGATGCACGGTCCACCAGTGAGATATAATGCTCGAGCCTCTTCTTGTATTCTTCAATCTCTCGGATGGCGGCTCTGAGTTGAATCCGATTCTCGGCTTCGGTCTGAGCCTCCCTTAACCGCTTTTTGTGGTAGTATCCTATGTATGCTACTAAAACCGGAACGCCGATCGCTAAGACGCCAAATACGGCGGCGTCAGACAGCTCAATCGACATGTAAATTTATGTCGATTTAGGTTATTTTAGCTTTGGGGTGCGATCTCGATAAACGGCTCTAGAAAGGGCTGGGCTCATCCCGTCCTGCAAAAGCCGAAGGCCCGTAAATCGACGACCCAAAACTCCTACGCTTGCTTCGGTTTCCTCAGGTAAGCCAAGTTGTCTTTAGTAAGAGTGCCGAACTGCTCGTACCCTTCTTCCAGAAGTTTGTCGAACTCCTCCGACCCATACTCGCACTTGGCATAAGAAAACGAGTGGTTCTCCCAGCGCTTCATAGCCGTAGTGTCTGGCGGGATCACGACTAGCACCGTTTCCCCTTTCGAATCTGTAACCGGGATGACTCGATCCTTCGGGTTCCCCTTCTGAAGTTCGTTCATCGCATTTTCGATATTTGCCACAGTGATCTTCAGAGACTCAACTTCGGTCTTGCCGGTGCGAAAACAGAAACTAGATTCGCACTTTTTCACCCACTCAGCGGCTAGCTTGTCATTCGGTGGCAGGTAACTTTCCTGAGTCCCGATATCGTGCCCCGCGACGAACTCTGACCAGTCCGAAGGATACCCCGAACTTTTCATGAAGTTGATCGCCGTAGACCTGAAGATGTGTGGGTGGTATGAGTTGTGCGCACCTGTCCGGCTCTCTCTCACCTTGCCTCCATCGATCATCGGGGGAGCTAGATTGGCCAGTGCGAAAACTTGTCTGAGCATTGAATAAGCCGAATTCGGTGAAACATGTTTGTCCGGCTGACTCTTATCTCTCTCTGGAATCCAACCCTCGAAAAGCCACTCGCTAGTCCGGAACCTCTCTCGGTTAGCGATGTGAGACTTGAGAAGCTCAACGCATTCTGAACTCAAGAACGAAACCCGCTTACGGTGAGTCTTCGTTGTTCTAGCCGGGAAGTGAACTATCCCAGGGACTACGATCTCCTCTCGGGTGTCCGGATGGACAACCTTCTTGTTCCACTCAATCTGGGATAGTTTGACTTGGACAGCTTCCGATCTTCGCGCTCCTGTGCAAGTCATGAAGCTGACGAGGGCACCGGCTTTTGCATTGCCCTTGTTGAGCATCTCTCTGATTTGATCTCGGGTGAAGTCTCGGTCGTCGGTAATCCCGTGGTCGTCCACTTTCTTGACAGTTTCAACGAGATCGTCTCGGTCAAAGTCGAGCTTGAGGTATCGATAGAACTTGATGAGCTTGAACTTGTGACCAGATATCGTGCTAGGGGAGCATCCTCTCCTTTCCATGTAGTCGATTAGCTTGTTGATCGAATCGGCGACATCAAGCGCTCCTGAACGAAGCGACGATATCCCCTTGTCCATCGCCTGATAGACAAGACCACGAATCCTCTTCTTCTCTTCCTCGGGCTTGAAGTGAGTGTCCTCGACATCTGACACCAAGCCATTAGCTAAGACCCACTGTCTGACGATATCCCATCTCTGCCTGAAAGTGGCAGGCTTTCCCGGAAGTGGAAGTTCAACCCACGACTTCGTAGTTCGACTGTTAAGGTCCAATTATTTTTCTCCCCACGAAAAAAGTGGGTGCCCCAAGCTACGGTTGTTATGTGACCAGATCAGGCGCATTCAGGTTACGGCACACAGGGATAGCTATGAGTGCCGGGGGCGGGAGTCTCGGATGGATTCTCTTTCGGACCCGCGACTTCCGGATCTCTCACGTGTTGTTATGAGTCCGGCGCTGTGGTTCCCCTTTCGGGGTCTGACCAGGCTGAGCCACCCCGGCAAAACAGCGGGCAGATTGTTTGCGGCTAAAAGCATTCCTTAGCAATCATTAAACCGGGCCCAAAACCCGGCCTGAACACCAATAGCGAGGACGCGACATCTGAGAAAATACCAGTTCTTAACACTCGACGACATCGAGACCAAGGGCAAGAGAATCTTTCTCAGAGTTGATATCAATGTCCCGTTGGACCCGTCGACACACCAGATTCTCGATGACACCCGCGTCAAAGGTATTTCTCAAACTCTATCGGAACTCGATGATGCAAGTGTCGTTCTTGGCTCGCATCAGAGCCGCCCGGGAAAAGATGATTTCACTTCTCTCGAACCTCACGCAAACCTCCTCGAGGAATACTGCACCCAAAAGATCCAATTCGTCGATGACATCATCGGTCCCCACGCTATAGAAAAGATCAAGAAGGTCAAACCCGGCGAGATACTAGTACTGGATAATCTGAGATTCTGCGCCGAAGAAAACATCGACGACAAACCCGAAAAACTTCTCAAGACACACTTTGTCAGAAAACTAGCACCACTCTTCGACCAGTACATCGACGACGCGTTCGCAACAGCCCACAGATCCCAGCCATCCATCGCAGGTCTGCCGGAAGTCTTGCCGGCCGCAGCCGGACGATTAATGGAAAAGGAGCTAGACGCAGTCTCAACTCTACTCGAGGAACCCAAGAGACCATGCGTATACGCACTCGGAGGGGCGAAAGTCGAGGACAAGATCCCGGTCATCGAAAACGTCCTTGCACATAAGAAAGCTGACAAGATATTGTTGGGAGGAGTGCCTGCCAAACTCTTCCTCCAAGCCAAAGGAAGCAACGCAAAGATCGATGAGCCAGAAATCCGCGACTTCAAAGACTTTCTAGCAAGAGCCAAAACGCTCGCGCAGAAATATCCCGACCACATCGAGGTCCCACTCGATCTAGCAATCGAAGACA
>JACXTT010002347.1_pt1 | contig 30111 bp, 32 predicted proteins | sample 9270951 | NCBI WGS metagenome assembly JACXTT01 (sample SAMN15532306, study PRJNA645909) | rock metagenome | isolation source: weathered quartz diorite | place: Puerto Rico | collected 2017-06-21 | reverse complement strand
ATTCGTTGACCGGCCAGGGCCGGAAAGGGCCCGAGCCCGAGAGCCAGGAGGACCAGCAGCGACAGCGAGACCGCACGTCGGCGGAACGTCCACGCGGCGCGGCGGCCGTTCGGGGTCTCGGCAATCGTCGTGTTCACGAGGGCTCCGAAAGGTCACGAGGGCGAAGTAAAGGTACTCCTTTGGTTGTCCTGTTCTCGCTGTTGACGGTATGCCAGCTCGTTATCGACGTCGCCGGCGATCTCGCGGCGCGCAGCGCGGACTCGTTCGAGGACTGCACGTCATAGACCGCGTGCATCAGACGCGGCCGGCGAGCCCGCGCTTCAACTGCTCCAGGTGATTCACGTCGTGCCAGGTCTCCAGCGCCACGAAATCGTCGATCGTCATGCGACCGCGTGTCGGATGGATGGCGCTCCGATCCCATTGCTCCGGCGTCAGCCCTCGCAGGAACGCGAGTGACTCCTCACGCCGGCGCCGGAACGCGGCCAGCACTTCCCCGATGTCGTTCCGGAGGTATTGTCGCTCCTCGGCCCACCGATCCGGTGTTTCCTCCGGGTCGAATCCGACGAGCTTCGGTTCGTTTGACACGACCATGAGGGTGAGCCGTGTCATGAGGAGTTCCTCGACGTCGCGCAGGTGACAGACCACTTCTTTGGGCGCCCAGTTCTTGCCGTCCGGCCGTCGGGCGAGCACGTCATCACCATGGCCCCGGATGACCGCGCCGACGTTGCCGGGGCCGCGCTCGAGACGCTGCAAGCGGTCGGCTCGTGAGAGCTTCGCGTACTCGTCGACTGTCATCATCGGCTCATCCCTCCGGCGATCAAGCGCACCTCGACTATGAGCGTCGCGCTTCCAACGTCGCGCTCGCCCTTCCAGCGCGCGTGTGATCTGGTCCAGGTGATTGTCGTACCTCCCCCAGCGACGCGGTTCTCGCGTCCGCCCACCCACAGATCGTCCCGCTACCCTACGATCCCGTGTGCAGTACGAGCATTCGCTGGACGGCCTCCTCTAGGTGGGCAATCGCGAACGGCTTGGGCACCACATACGACTGAGCGCCCCGAAGAAAATCATCGTACTCCGGCATCGTCGTGTAACTGGTGACAATAACTGGCGGCCAATTAGTGCCGGCCAGCGATCACAGATCTGTCTGTACAGACCGACGCCGTCTAGCTTTGGCATCTGGTCGCAGACGATGAGATCGCATGTCGAACTCTAAGGAACGCCAGCGATTCCTGTCCGTCGGGAGCCACATTGACCACGTGACCGATCCTCTCCAACATCGCGGCCATCAGGTCGCGAACGGAAGCGTCGTCGTCGACCACAGGAATCCGCGCCACAGCGTAGCGAAGTTTCTCCGGCTCGCCATCTCGTTGTCAACGAGCCGGACCGCCCCTCGTCTTTAGGTTTTCTTCAGGTCCGCGTGCGTAGATTCCGCCCGAACTTGAACTGGATCGAGTTGAAGGGGGCTCGGTGCTGTCGACGATTGTTTCCTACGTTCTCGGCGTGGTGGTGCTCGCGCAGGCGGCTCCGCTCTCAGTGAGCGAGCTTCCTCGCCGATCCCGACCGCTTCAACGGACAACCGGTGACCGTCGCTGGGACGATGCACAATTTTCGGGGGAACCCTTTGCGCCGAGGGGGCCCCACCTACACCTTTGACCTTGACGACGGTATCGCGACCGTCCATGTGATCTCGTTCGCGAAACCACCATGTGAGTCTGGGCCCGCGACAGTCGAGGGCACCTTCGCGGCGGCGAAGATAAAGAGACGGGTACCAGCAAGCTATTCCTTTGAAGAAATCACCGCGCTGCTGCGCGATGATCGCCTGACGCTCCGCCGTCTCCGCTTGCTGGGCTGCCGTCTGCGCCTGACGTTTCGTCTCGGCCCAGAGCCGACGCGTGAAGATCGTGTATATGACAGTCGCGCCTGCAGCGACAAGCGCGCCAATGGCCGTTACTATGGCCATCTCCAGCGTGTAGCGTCGGCTTCTCGTCCGGCAATTACTCTCGTGGCCCAAGTGACCAGATGATGTCGAGGTCGATCGGTCGCCGGGGGCGCACCCTTCGGAATAATTTCTGCCAGGCGATATACATCGGGTGGTTGATGATTGCGAGGCGAAGATCGGAAGGCCATTCGCCTTCGGCACGGTAGGCTCTCGCGACAATCTCTCGATGCCACTGTCGGTGCGCTCGCCTAACGTAACCCATCACGACGGTGTCCAAGGGCACATGAAGAAAGTCGCCGAGCCGCATGGCCGTTCTTCGATCCGGGAGCTTGGCCCAATCGACGTACACCTTCAGGAACACATTGACCGCCTTTGCGGCCTGGCCGTAGGACACCTGCCGCCTCCGAGCCGTGCGTTTGACCATGCGACCGGTGCGGAGAACCAAGCGGTGGTGAAACCGGTTGAAACTCTCCTGATCCTTCAGTCGGCTGAGGGCCCTGAGACCGCGGCGCGCGATAGCCTTAAACTTCACGCCGCTGCCGGGGGCGAGCACCCGGCCAATCGACGGATTGAAGGTCATCATCGCGAGACCTTCAACGATCGCCCGATCCCGGTGCGCGTCCAGCCACCTCTTATCTGTCAGCCGCATTTATCTCCCGGTCTGATCCCGACGCAAGAACACCGCTTGTCGACCGAACGTTACTAGATGCCGTTGCCTTGGCTCTTCGGCCTTGAAATGACGCGAGTCGGCACTGCGTGGCGGCTGCGCTCCGGTGGCAAGTGACCCATTGAGCCGGGGTTGTGTCAAAGCGCTGGTGAGAATCGACGCGGGCCACGAACAAATCTACGACGACGCGAGGCCCGACGGATCCCTTCAACCGGATTCGCCAGGACTGGCGAATTGGCGGTCGGGCCTGCGAACGCGCGGGCTCATCGTTGCCTCCTTCGGCCGCGCCGCTTCAGTGCAGGTGTTCGACTCCGCGTGGCTCGCTTCGGGCGTCCGCCCCGAGGATCGCGGGTCGCGATGTAGTCATCGAGCCACTTCCTCGAACTCAACCAAAGGTGGCCATCTCGTACCGCCCGTAGCTTCCCCTCGAACACCAGTAGCCTGAGGTACTCGACCGGGTACGGACCTTGCGCAGCGAGCGCTGAAAGCGGAATGAGCTTCGCCGCACCGGCGAGGTTCGGAATCAGAAAGCGCGTCAATGTCCCGCTGACTGAGCGCGCAATCACCTCCGCGAGGGGGTTCGGGTTGCCATCATCCGCCAGCTCCAAAGCGCGCAGATAGCGTGGGCGCTGCGCCTTCAGGATGACAGCCGGCGGGTAGCCCTGCTGGAGGAGCATGAAGTTGAGCAGTAACCGACCAACTCTCCCGTTCCCATCAGCGAAGGGATGAATGCGTTCAAACCAGGCATGATGGATGGCGGCGTGGACGACCGGGTGTTTCACTCCAGGCTTGCCGGTCGAGTCGCCCCAGGCGTCGAGGTCGGCAGGGATTGCCGCTGGGACCGAGACCTTCACCCTACGCACGCTCACCGGCGTTTTTCGCCACGCGCCCGGCCGGTCCCGGGTTGCGGGAGGCTCCAAGTCCCAGGCGAGCGTCACAGCAAGCTTGTGTACCTCCGAGACCACTGTGACAGGGACACGCTCGTAGTCGGGCGCATGCCGGTAGACCCAATCGGCAGCATCGGCGTAGCCCTTCACCTCGAGGTTTTCGAGGAGGCCCGCAGAGGCTCGGCCGCGTTCAACCAGGTCTTCGACCTGAGCCCGCGTCATGGTGTTTCCTTCGATGGCAGTGGAGTTGTGGACGTCGTCAAGCCAGATCGCGTGAAGGATCTCGTCCGCCTCGACGGCACGGGGCAGGCCCCCAAGGCTACTCCTCAGCAAGTCGACCTCCTCGTCCAGGAGGCCCAGGACCTCCTGAAGTGAGGGTCGTCCGCGGCCCCTCCTGGTTTCACTAATAGATGAAGTCATCTAAATAGAACATTAGCAAAAAGCTACGTGAAAGTCAGTCCCTTCTGTTTTTACTAATAGGGCGAGCCATCAAAATAGAACATTAGCAAAAGCCATAGCCCACCATCGTGGCTGCCTACCCGGAACCAGACAAGTTCCCGCGGGTGAACGTAATGCGGGCGCTGGTATTGAGACGGTGGCCGCGCTCAGGCACGATCCGGCGAACCTTCCGAAGGCGATGAGAAGAGGGCGCCGGCGCACGACCCATCGCCACCTGATCCGGCAGCGGCCGACCATTTGATGGTGGAGGCGACGCGCGTCATGACGGAGATGAGGGTGATTCGCTTCGTGAATGCGCGGCCTTTCGCAGAGCGCGCTTGTGATCTCATGGGGTGGACCCGCCGCTGGTGGCTGCGATCCGACAAGGCTAAAGTTGCCCTGACAGCTGTGAGAACGGGCTTGGGAGGACGAGTCAATGCAGATGTTCCAGAGCACCTTCCACCGAGATCAGTACGTCGAGCAGGACGTGGCGCGCAGGGGCGGCGGCACGGTCGACGACGCGGCTAACCGACTGGGTCACAGCCCCGAAGAGATCCGGCGCCTGATCGAGACCGGCGAGCTTGACGCGCTGGCTGTGCGTCTTCATGACGGCACGCTGGACATTCTCGTCCCCGAGGCCGAGATACAACGGTATGGCGTCGAGCGCGGACGACGCAGGGGCCTCGTCGGCGAGATATAACAAGCGCGCACGGACTCCGATCACGGACATTCTGGAGGGGACGCAGGATGACGAACGCCGAGAAGATCGCCAACTTCTTGAGAGGCAGGAAGCCGCATCACTTCTGCGACCAATGTGTCGCAGATGCCGTTCAGCTGGGTTCCCGAGCCTTCGGCCAGCGCCGCCAGCACTACAATCCCCACATCGCGCAGCAGAACGGGACCGCGCTCAGCCAGACACGGCAATTTCGCAGGACCTCCGGTACCTGTCACCAATGCGGAGGACTCCGAAAGGTCACGTGGGCGAAGTAAGGTACCACCGCGGTTCGAGCGCGCGCCGGCGCGCCTGGGCTTGGGAAGACGCTGAGGCGGAATACTCATTGTTAACGCCGGCGAGCAATCGGGGAGAAGACACCTCAGTCCAATTCCGGAATGATGGGTGCGGTTCGACCCGCAGCCACGCTTGACCGGGCCATAGAGGTTGAATAGCCTGTAGTCCTTTCTCTCACTGATTCTCAGGTTTGATGGAGGGACGATGCGCTGCCCGCGCTGCCAGCACGACAACCCGGACGGCGAACGCTCCTGCAAGAGCTGTGGCATGGCTGTAGTTCCCGTTGACGTCGAGCGCGTTCGCGCACAGCTCAAACGGTGGCAGGAACGCCTCCTTGACCTGACAAAAGGGAATCCTCTCCTCGGTATCAATCGGAGCCGCGTTAGCAAACTACGGGTCATCGCGCCAGCGCCCGAAATGCTCTTCGCCCAATTTGCTTTGGCTGACGATACCAGTCTGACGCTTCCGCGTTCCATAAAGGTGGCAGGACGCGAAGGCGAAGACTCAGCCGCTGAGAACGCCGAGTATCGGATCGAGCCAGGGGATCTGTCCTTTGATGCAGCTGCGGTCGATCTGCACCGCAGGCTTCGACGAATCTACGACAACGCTCGAACAACAGTTGAGGAGCGGGGGGTTACGACGTTGCACTTGAGCTTCGGCGTCCTACGATGGAACGACCCGATGCTCGGCATGTCATTGAGCCCTCTCTGGCTCGTTCCGTGTGCCCTTGAGAGTCGAGGGCCGAGCGCGCCGCTGCGATTGGTGCGTGTCGACGAGGAGATGCTGCTTAACCCCGCCCTCGCGCTGTACCTGCGTGAACGGCACCGCATCGAACTGGCCGAGTTGCCCGCCGACCCGACGCAAAGTTCGTTGGGGACATTTCTCGGTCTGGTTCAGGCATCGGTGCGAGAAGTTGGCTGGACGGCGGAGGCGCAGGTCTGGCTTTCTACATATAGCTTCGAGTCTCTTGCGATCTACCAGGATCTCAAGTCACTGGCAGAAATTGCGATTGGCAATGAGGTCGTGATCGCCCTTTCACGAGCTGCAGCACTGCGCGAAGGTTCGGAAGCACTCGGGGAGGAGGTGCTCGACTCCCTACCGACTCCCGAACAGGTACCTGTGGCCGTGTTGCAGACCGACTCGAGTCAGCTCGCCGCACTGACAACAGCCCGAGGTGGTAGACACCTCGTCATTCACGGGCCTCCGGGAACCGGAAAGAGTCAGACGATCGCAAACCTGATCGCTGATGCGATGGCACAGGGCAAGAAGGTGCTCTTCGTCAGCGCGAAAATGGCGGCTCTTGACGTAGTGTACAACCGGCTCACCGCCTTGGGGCTCGAACGCTTCTGTCTGGAGGCGCACAGTACCAAAGCCGGCAAACTCAAGATCATCGAGGCACTGAAAGCCTTGGACGCTGCGACGAATGGTCAAGCGGTGTCCAACGACGATTCCGTTACGGATCTGGTGCGGGTAAGGGAGGAGCTGAATACCTACGTTCGCCAGCTGCACGAGGTTCGTGAGCCATTGGGTTTGTCGATTTTTCAGGCGCTCGGCTTGGCCGAGAGGCTGCGTGGCGCCTCCGATGTGCGGGGTCCGTTGCCTTGGAGTGATCCTCCGGCCGTCTCACGGCCCGATTTAAAGCGAGCCGTCGAAGCCTTAAGGGATCTGGCGGCCCAGGCGGAAATCTTCGACCGCCGCGTCGCGCATCCGTGGCGTGGTCTCGTTGTTGAAACCGACGCGCCGCCCCGACGAGATGCTCTCGAGATCGATTTAATTGCCACCCGGGACGCCGTCGATGCGCTGACCGCGCAGCTGGCCGGCCTGGCGCCGTTGCTTGGTGGATCCGGGTCCTTCACGATCTCCACACTCCGTCATCTCACCGAGCCGCTTCGCCAAGTCGCAGCACTCGATCGACTTCCGGATCGATGGGCCGCGCGCGATGTGAGTGAACTTCTATCGACGGCAAGCCTGCTCGATTTGGCCGCCAAGCGAGCCGGTGAATTAGCCGCAGCCAAGACAGACCATGAGCACACCTTTTCGTTGCTGCCGGACGCGACTGTCCGGCTGCTGCAGCCAGTCGAGGCCGAGTTCCACACCTTGGGCCGTGTCTTCTCGGTCGCCTACTGGCGCTGGCGCGCTCAGGTACGGGCGAAAGGTCGCCCTGGCGTGTCGATCAGCATCGCCTCGCTTCGCTCTTATCTGAGTCGAGCGCGAAGAATTAAGGATCTCGAGGATTGGTTTGCCGGCCAAGCGGCTGCGATTCATTCGGAGGTCGGAAGTGAGGCCATTGAACCCGTAGCACTCGCCGCGGCGGGCAAGCGTCTCGGGATCACGGCTGTTCTTCGACGCGCGCTGGATGTCGCTCGGGTGTCACCGACTGAACCGGCGACGTGTCTAAGTAACAATATCCAGCGGTGCGCTGTTGCTATGGCGTCGGTCGCCGTCTCGCCGGAGCTTGGAGCCACGCTCACACGGCTCGATCATGCGTGGCCCAAGGGCTTCGTGGACGGCGTCCCGTCGGCTGAGGCGAGTCTCAACACACTCCGCGACCGCTGTGAGGAGATCCTTACCGCCCAGCCGAAGTTCCAAGAATGGATTGCACTGCAACATACACTCCAGCGGTGCCACCAGCTACGCTTGGCGTCTTACAGCGATGCACTCGGCACGCTGAGCGCTCGCGTCGCTCCAGCAAGTCTCGAGCGGCGCTTCTACAGCGTGTGGATCGAGTCGATTACTTACCGATGCCCGGCACTCGTTGCCTTCTCCGGCTCCCGACGCGAAGATTTGATCGCACGTTACCGGGAGCTCGACGTTGCCGCGCGTCGCGCAGCGCTCGCGCGTAGCGCGCGCGCCGCCGCCGCCCCCGCTCGGCAGATCGCCGCCGCTAAAGGCGGCGGCGGCGAGGCGAGCGAGGTAGGAATATTGCGGCGCGAGATGGAGAAACGACGCAGGCTCAAGCCGCTACGCACGCTCTTCGCTGAGATCCCGACTGTTCTCCAGGGGTTGAAGCCATGCTTTCTCATGAGTCCGCTCTCGGTGTCGACCTTCCTGAAACCTGGTGCTCTCGCCTTTGACCTTGTGGTCTTCGATGAAGCCTCACAGCTCCCCACCCCGCAGGCCATCCCGGCGATTGTTCGCGCCAAACAGGTGGTCGTCGCCGGTGATCCCAAACAGCTGCCACCGACTTCTTTCTTTGTGTCCTCCGTGATCCTCGATGAAGAGGGCGACGCCGCACTCCATGAGGAATTGGAGCCGCTGGAGTCACTGCTCGACGATTGCGTAGCGATCTTCCCTACGTTTGAGCAAGCGCACCTGCGCTGGCATTACCGAAGCCACGACGAGCGGCTCATTAACTTCTCGAACCACTACTTCTACCAGGACCGCCCGCTTATCACCTTCCCCTGTGTCGCGGCTGACTCGAAGGATCGGGGCGTGTCCCTTGTTCACATGCCGGCCGGAATTTGGGACCGTGGCGGCAGCCGAACGAATCGGGCGGAGGCCCGCCGCGTGGCTGAGATCGTGATTGACCAGCTCCGCCGACAGCCAGAACGCTCGCTGGGTGTAGTCGCGATGAACGTGACACAACGCGAAGCAATCGAAGAAGAAATTGAGGCGCAACTGGCGGATGGTAAGGAACTTGTTCCGTTACTTGACGCTCGACGCCCCGAGCCGTTCTTCATCAAGGCCCTCGAGAACGTGCAAGGCGACGAACGCGACACGATCATCATCAGCATCGGCTATGCAAAGAGCCAGACGGGTGGTCTGGCTTATAACTTCGGGCCGCTGAACATGGAAGGCGGCTGGCGTCGTCTCAACGTCCTGGTAACGCGAGCGAGATGGCAGACGATCTTGGTTACAAGTTTACGCAGCCATGAGCTTTCGGGCGTGAATCCCGAGAATCGCGGAGCAGTCGCGCTCCGCAATTTCATCGCCTATGCCGAGCGCGGTGGTGTCCTGCCCGCCCACACGGCGATCGCCACGGATGGCGAAACCAATGACTTCGAGGACGAGGTAGCGGCAGCACTTCGTGAGCGCGGTTTTCACGTAGATCAGCAAGTCGGCGCCAGTGCTTACCGGATTGACCTCGCGGTCAGAGATCCTCGGGATGCGGGACGTTACCTGCTCGGCGTGGAGTGCGATGGCGCGATGTATCACAGTTCACCGACCGCGCGAGATCGGGACCTCTTACGTCAGGAAGTACTGCATGACCAAGGCTGGCGGCTCCATCGTGTGTGGTCAACGGAGTGGTTCCACGACCGTGAAGCTGCCCTGACCAAGCTACTGAGCTCGATCGAACAGGCGCGTATGGCGCCCCTGACGGATGTGTTTGCACCGCCGAAGCGTCGCGTCACAACCGAGGAGACGGATGGGAACGCGCAACAGGGCACTCCAAACGATAGTGCGCCCGTCGCGCGACGGTTTCCACCAGGTGAGCTCTATAAAAAATACACAGCGGCTGGGCGTCGTGACATCTTGCTCGATCGAAATAGCACTGGCGAGTTGATCCTGCAGGTCATCGGGATCGTCGAAGTCGGGGGCCCAATCCATCCGGATGTCTTGCTGGAGCGGCTGAAGGAGTCAAACGGTGTTGACCGCGCCGGAGCGAATATTCAGCGCAATCTCGAGCGCGCCATTGCTGTCGCCGTCAGCCGCGGACGTCTCCTGCAAAACGACGGATTCATTACCCTGCCCGGCCGTCGGATGCAGGCATTCAGGATCCCGGGCGCTGGCGTCACCCGCCAGTTGGCGCACATCGCTCCCGACGAGATTGCTGCGGCAGTCCTCTACAAGGTAGAGGATCAGTTCGGCTACCAGCGAGATGCTCTGCCCCGAGCGGTGGCCGAACTGCTCGGGTTCGATCGCCTCCCTCCCGGCGGGCCGGAAATCGTGGGAACACCCGCACAGATGCCACTTAGGCCTCTGACACCCTATGTCTCCCGCCCTGGGCGATATTCCTCAGCCCGCATCCCGAAGGTCCACGCCACGGCTGCATGAGCCGATGTCACCGTGGGCGGCACCTGGAGAAAATAGTTCCGCCGAGCGCCATCCGGCTCAGGCGTGCTATTCCGCACCCGGACAAATGCGAGCGCGCGTCTCCTCGTCACCGGAACCCGATAGAGCATGCCGAATCTGTCCACCTGCACCGGGAACGCTTCAAGCTCCCGGAGAAACCGCCAGATTCCGAATGCTCCAGAAGGAAGGCCTCGAGATCGTCGAGAATTGCCATGACGGACACGCCTATACCGCCAGGCCGGGCGGTCAGGAATGGCTACGATCGGATACAGTGCGGACACCGGGCCGCCGCTGGTGACCCAGGCAGGGCAGTTCTTCTGCGCGCTATTTCGCTTTCTTCCCGGCCGGTCTCTTCGCTGTTGCCTTCCTCCGCTTTGACCAATAAGCCTTCATGCGCCGGCTGACGACCCTGCGCTCGGCGGCGCTCATGGCGCGACGGCCGCGCTTCCGGCGTGCCCTCGCCTGCGCGCCCGATACCTCTCTCATCTTCTGAGCACCCGGCGGCCGCCCCCGGCGCCGGCCCGTCAGGATCCCGCCAGCCACCGGCAACACTTGATACCCCATTCGCCTCAGTGCGACGTTCAGGGTCTCGACGAGTTCCTTCTCCTTCGTGGCGAGCTCCTCCTTTTGCGTCGCCAGCGTCTCAACTGTTTTCACCAAGGTTCTGCCCTTCTGATCAGGCATCAGCTTTCTCCAAGGAAGAGAGTCTCCGCAATTACTGCTCTTGTCGGCGCAACCTTCAATAGCACTGCTTCGCCTTGTAGTGCAAAGGCAATTGCGGGCCATGGACCCAGGAGGTATGGCTGAGATCCAGGGGCGTCAGGCTCACGCCGCCGATTGGTACAGGTAGTTTTGAAATCTCGGGGTCAGCTATTCCTGGTCAAGTTCGTCCACCCCGACACCCACATAGTGGCCAGGACGAAATCCAGGAAGGCCTGCTGCTTGCTATTGAAGTGCGTACTGATGGCCACATTGGGCACAGATTCTCACGACGAACCGTTTTGGCCCACCGGGTCGTCGGTCATCACCGTCTTCCCATCAACAAGTTGATCCTTGATTTAAAGGACAGCCCCTCCTTGTCGCCAATCGCTTAATAGTCATACCTACGGCTTTCGAACTCCTCGTGAAGCGCGGCAAGATATGTCGCCCTCGCACTTGTCCAGCCGCGATTACCAACCTCCCGATTGAAGGCGTCTATAAGCTGCTCGTCGCTCATTCCGCGAAAGCGTGCCTTATATTCTTGATACAGTTTTGTGGATCGTGGGTCGCCATGGCTTAAACTTTAGTAACTATACCCCGATCGTACTGACTATGAGCGTCTTTCACCTATGCGCTTCCGATGGTTCCGACATCGTGCGAGACCGATTGATTGAAAAGGTAGATAACCCTATGCCGAACCAGAACTACGACGCCGGCTCTGACGCGAACGCAGCAGGACGTTGTCGAATATGCGCCCAGCCGGCGCAGGACGATCGTTGCGCGCATCATCTCGGAGCCTTCTCTGACGAGGGCCGATACGGGATTGGTCTGGTCGGTGGCGCCTTATATGACGTCCGGGAGATTGGTGATGTGTTCAACGCGGTCCGGGTCGACTATGCAAAGGCGCGGATCGGCGGCAAGAGCTACACGACGGCGGTCCCGGACTGGTGCAAGAAAGATCCTGCGCTGAAGAAGTACGTCCGGTCATTCAGACGAGCGGAGCTCTTCGATCCTGGGATCGCCCGCGCCGCGTGATCGCGAAGATCGAGCATCATCTCGGCGAACTCTTTCCCCGGGTGGGGTTCATCGTCACCACCCAGACCGGGACGAACCGGGCCATCGTCCGCTTCTACAACCAACGCGGGACGGCCGAGCAATGGATCAAGGAGGGCAAGACCGCGACTCACTGGACCCGGCTCTCTTGTCACCGCTTCCGGGCCAATGAGGTACGGCTGTTCCTCGGCGTCATCTTCACCTTGCAGCTCGCGGAAGGCTACTTGACAGGGCCGTTGTTTCGCCAGATTCTCCGGCGCATCGAGCGGCTGGCATGACATCCGACATGATCGGACGGTCGCGTCGAGCCAATGCGAACGGGAGTGTCTCCAGGCGTGGTGTGCATGAGCAGCCTTGCTTGGACCGAGGCACGATCAGGGCGCCGGCAACGCAAGAATGAACGGTATCACGGCTCGTGAAGTGCCAAGTCGGCGATGAAGCTGTCTCGGCCTGGTTCAGCGGGGGAGGAACGCTGGATGAAGATGGGTCAAATCGCAAATCCCAGCCTAGAGGCGTCACCGTCTCGAACGGTGGCGCCCCAATCCGACAGCCGCGTTGCTGACGGGCTTGACGGAGTCATCTGGGCGCACTATCGTTCCGTCCTCTCGGACGTGGCGTGGTCGGCGAGTCGCAGAAAGGTGGTCAGCATGGACTCAGGCCCCTGGCCCGCACGGCAACGCCATTTGACGCGCTATTCTCCCGGCGTCGTGAATCGCATTTACCCTTCGCGTATTGGCTGCAAGTTGCCGCTCTTCTGCTCGCGATCTCTATCGCCGTGGCGGGCTGCGTGTCTATGGGCATCTCGTCGCCTGCGAACAATGCGGTAGTCCTCAAGCCATCACCGGCACACGTCATAGCTGACACAAGCGACCCATTCACAGGGTTGACGGTTTCGGTTGATGGCACCTATTTCACCGGCCTGATGACGTCGACTAGTTCAACGCGCGCCGCAGGCTTCCTTCCGCTTGCATTGGGATCGCACACAGTAACGGCCAGCGCAAACCTGTCCTGTTGGTACTGCTCCGGCGGCACGTCGCCCTTATCGGCGGCGACAAGCTTTGTCGTGCAGAACCCCCAAACGTGTGTAACTACCAACAACCCTCCCATGATCACGCTCGGTCCGAACATTATTAACCTGGGTAAGACGATCGGGCGACAAAAGATTGCCTACTACTTGATGAACAACATTGACGTGGTCGAAATTGTTGTCGACGATTGGCCGGGGTTACTTGCGACACAGATGCTCGTCTCCGTGGACATTGATCCAGTCTCCGGTGTGGTTTTTGATAAAGCCATCGACGCCTGGCCATTCTGCCATTTAGGATCTCAACCACTCAGTACAGTTACGGCGTCCCGCAATCCTGCTGCACCTGTTTGCAATCCGCTCACCGACAGCGACAATCTGGTCTCTGGGTGCACTACGACATCGCCGCCGATGATGCTCGACCAATCCACAACCGGCGAACTCGTGCTGCGCAAATTCTTGATCCCCATTCAGAGCCCACCCATCTGGATTCCGGTTGAGGCGATAGATGCATCAATCTGGCAAGCGTTCGGGGGTCGTGCTGTCCGTTTCATCTGGCGCAAAGATCTTTAACTGACTAATCAAGCCGAGATTTGCGATTTGAGCCATCCTCACCCGCCGTTCTTCCGCGCTTAAACCCAAAGGTCGTCGATTCAAATGGTCTTCGACTCGCAAGAAATCCTCACTTAATCGTCACAACTCGACCCCACTAAACAATTAGCGACTTGATATGTCTCGTCAGCGGGCCGAGCCGGGGTGTCAACGCAAAGAAAAAGAGCGCCACGGCCCACAGAAATTTCTTGTTTTGAATCAGGTTGTACCGCTGCGCTGAATAGATGGCGCGATTTAGGACATCGACCAACGGTTTACCGACGACAAGCACCATCGGCAAAACTAAAATGAGGGCTGCACAAAAGAGTGCGAACACGTTCGATAGCACCACAAACCCGGGGGTGAAGGGCCCGCCAATTAATATAGACAGGAATGCCGCCACTGCAACTATCGCGTAGACGCCGAACGGTACGCTGATTGCGAACACAATAGGCGCCTCCGCGCCAAAGGATCGCAAAAATGCCCGAAGCACGGCCGTTATAGCGGCGTTACTAAGAATCCCCAAAAACACCATCTTGACGAACCACCACCGGCTGTTGTCGCCAGCGGGGAACAGAACGGTGCCGACAACGAGCAACAACAATCCCGCCGCGATCCGCCCGAACCATTCACCCCTCCGGAGAGCCAAGACAGTCATGCCAATCGGTGGTCCTAAGATAACGAACAAGAGAAGGTCGCCGTACCATTCGGACAAACCGTGGGGCAGAACCGTGTCGAGAGCAGAGAATAATGGAACTACACCAAAGATGGAAACCAACGGAATCTGTGAAAGGACGACCGCCACAGAAAAGAATCGGACCGATACTATCTTCTCCCCGAATAAATGACCGAGGAAAGACTCCACGACTTCGTTTGACTTACCGATCAGCGCACGAGCTCTTGGTATCATCCCGCCTTCGAGATCCCTTAGTGCGACCCACCAGCCTGCCAAGCTGTCCTGAATCCTCTTCTCATCGTCCTCGTACAAGAACGCCGCCGCGTATGTAGCAGCGATACCCTCCGTCAAGCAGACCAATTGGAATGGCAAGAGGGCTATATACATTGCAAGGTTTGATTGCACACCGCCGCGTGCGGTCGCATCATCTTCTCGGTCAAGCCCGCCCCGAGCACCGTCGTCAGCGCACAGCACTTACGGCCGCGGCGCCGGCTTCCGACCTTCCCCGAACAGCGAATCGCGACGGGATGGACTGTCCTAGTATCAATTACAAAGACCGGCTCACGGACTCCGCTTGAGTTCGTCGAGAAGACTCTGTAGCTCTGCCGCCTCAGGAACCCCCTTTCGCGTCAGGACCGCGACCGGCATGCGGAGTGGATAGCTCTCCGCGGTATCCAGTGAGATTGCCTTGCCGTCCACCGGAACAGCCTTCAGTCCCGATGCCCGCATCCGGCGCAACCCGATCACAAGCGCGTCCGGATCACGAGCTCCGCTCGAAGCCAACGCATCGTACGATATGTGGTAGGATCGCGGCACGACGTTGGGCACGCTCGCCCCAGCGCCCTCCTTCTCCAGGAACGCCTCTAACGCCTTCTTTTGCAGTTCTCCGCCGTGAAGATGAAGTTTGATACGTCCGGGGCTCGAGCCGAGCTCTGACCAGTCTCTTATCGTTCCGGTGAAGATTGATTTCAACTTGTCCGCGGATACCCCAATAACATCTCGCGTTTCGTTGACGAAAACAGGGATTCGCTCTTCGGACGCCCTCTGAACACCGAAGCGACTGTCTGGCGTGATCGCTCCGTGAGTAATGATGATCTTGACGTTCGCATCGTCCGCGTACTTCGCAAAGTCTGCTTGACTGAAAGCATGTCTTGTCGTTGCCGTCAGTAGGCGGCAGTGAGTAGTGAATAGCAGAGCAACTTTCTCCTGGCCCATTTTCTCCTCACCCGTCGACACTTCTACGGACACTAGCCCAAGCAAGACCACGGACCCGAACAGCCACATCGACTTGAATTTCATCCTAGTACCGCCAGCCCTTTCCGAGGAGTGCCGTCCTCACGAAGTTGACCGGTTTCAGCTTGTTGCTGAACGGTGTATTCTCAGTCCACACTTCGAGGTCTTTGAACGCCTTATATGGCTCATAAATCTCGGCCTTGAACCGGCCACGAAAATCCGGACACTTGTCGAGGAGTTTGACCGCCTGCGCGACGGACGGACTCCTAATGTTGCTCAGCGCCAAGTACATTTGGTAGATAGCAAGCTTTTCGGGCGGCCGAAGCCAGACGATTGTGGCCTCCGCTGACCGGACTCGCCGACGCGCCTCGAGAATCGCCCTAAACCACCTTATCGCCTCGTCAAGATTGCACGTCTCGAGAGCCGCTTGGCCCAACCGATCGGCACCGATCTGAAAGAACTCCCCATAACGAGCATCCTCGCCCGCCGTCTCCATCCGACGACGCAATTTTGCGATTGCGTTCTCCCTTATCGAGCGTCCAACCTCGCCCCCGCTCAGCTCTCCGAGTTCGATGTCGAATGTCAGCGCAAGAGTCTCGGCCTGCACGCCAGGGTGCCCTGTCAGGAGGGCACGAGCCGCCTTCAGAAGATCCGTCTCTGATTGACCTTCGCCCTCCGGCATGAACGCGGCGTACCATTCGAGCGGAGCCACAACGTTCTCGTCGCCGTGGTATGTGCAGGACTTATGCGATCCTGCACTCGCTACCCTCAAGCCTTCTCGAGCGTCTGGGCTACTTACGAACCGTCTGACATACGCGTGGAAGATGTCGTCGTCGAAACGTAGTCGCCACGCATGTAGCTCGATGAGGAAGCGGGCTTCTGCCCTGCCCGGCATGAGCGCGAAGGCCTTTACGAGGACGTCAGGCGTTCTTTCATTCCGCAAATACGTCTCGATGTGGTCCGTGTAGTGGGCCCGGAGAAGAATGCATCGGCCCACGTCCATTCCGACGACAGTTCCGGCGACCGTCAGCGTGAGCATTATCGCCAATGCGGGGCGCGGATGTTCCATCGACCAGCCAAAGATCCTGCGCACGAACGCCCAGACACCGACCCGCACAGCGTCAGCGAGGCCAAGGATCGAGATCGCCCATGCCGCCGCCAGCGTTGCGAATGCGTATTGCTCCCACTCCTCTTTGAACCATGGGCTTTCAGCGGCGACTAGGGCGGGCACCGCTAAGAGTAATATCCACTCCAACGCGAGGATTGCGACGGCAAACGTAACATAAGACCAGCGCCATGGCTGGTTCACGCTGACTGCAAAAGCCTGCCGTGTAGCGTCTAGCAGCACCATAATGGCCCCGTCCGCCCGGTCGAAGCTGAACAACAGCTTGATCAGCAACCGCCGCCGCCCGGCGCTCCAGCGCGATATGTCAACGCAAACCCTTGTTAGGGGGGCCTCGCCTATACTAGGCGTGATGAGGTCAATCGTCTCGACGAGCGTGCCTTCGATCTGGATCTCGATCTTGCCGCCCGTCGAGACGACGACAGGAAGGCTGAGATACGCGGGGCGCAACGGCGACGACTCGACTGTCATCTCGAGGATGAGCCCGTCACTGCCGGAAACTGAAGTCAACGCCTCACCGCTATACACAACCCGTTTACCTTCGTCGCTGATGCCGACCGTGACCACCCGTCGTTTCCAGCACTCCTTGTCGAATTCCTCCAGTCGGACCGACGCCATCTATACGACTCTCAGCCTACTCGCCTCATCCCCGTGGAATCGTGAACGACAACCTTATCCACCTTTTGGCTCGCCTTGAAGGTTATATGGACCGCGAAGGGCGTGAGCACGTCAAGCACAATACCGCCAGGCTTGATTTGCCAGAGCGAGAACTCAGGCGGGAAGACAGTTAGCGGCGATTGTTCGAAGAAGACCTGATAGCCGGATGTCGGGTGGATCCCCTGGGCGTGAACGAATACCGACCCTGGCACTTGTTCAGCCCGATACGTAGCCGCGCACAATTCAACGCTCGCAGGTTGACGACTCGCCATGCCGTACCTCCTTAGTCGCTAGAAGATTTTCTTCCTCTCGGAGCGTGCCGCGCCGACCACACTCTATTCCTGTACCTGTGCTTCCAGTCACCGAGGTGTCTACGGTTGCAACCGTCGGGCCCGACGCCGTGAAGACAACCGACGACCTCGATACCCCCAGTAGTCCGACCCGCGCGACGTGCGTGCGATATTAGCTCCACCCTCATGTTCAAGCGCGGTTTCATGCTGTTGACAACCAAGACTGCGGGGTCAGAAGACCAACTCTGTTGAGAGTCTCTCTCACGGCCCGCACCTAGCATTGAGCGTCGCGCTTGATTTGGATACCTTGTAAACAAAGCGACAGGGCCGTCGAGTTTCTATACGCGGCCTCGATCTTGTGTAGTATCTCCAACAGAAAATCCAGGTCTTGCTTTCCTGCCCCCTGACCCATGAAATGACAGTCAATCGGTGTGGCTGTAAGGCTCTCATCCGCGCGTATTTCGAACGCCGGTGGGTTACCGAGGTGGATTCCAACATACAGCGTCCGTATATTTCTGTTCGGCACCGCGCTCAATGCCATGTCGGCTCTCCTCGGTCAGCGATTCAACTGCTGTAGTTGCTGCAGACGCAACAACTCCTGTTGGGATCGTATCGGCTCAAGCGGGTTTGGAACTGGGGCAACGAAACCAGGTATGTAGGTGTCGTTCTTAAGCCTCGCCTTCTTACCCGCGATCGCTTTCACTAGCTCCCGTCCCTTGAGGTTGACCTTCTTCGCCTCTTCCTCACTGTAGATGAGTTGTACTCGATCCGTCGGATGCCCGGGTTGAATTGTGAAATCGGGGTCAGGTTGATAACGAAACTTCAGCTCCATCCCTTCTACGCCGAAAATAGTCATCTGGCCGGCGTCCTTCAGGACCTTGTCATTAAGCCTGACCAACAGGCCCGGTGTCGCGATGGACCAATCCCCGCCAAAGTCCACTGCGTCTAAGATTGTCGTGTCAACAGTTAGTGTCAGAACTTTGCTTTGCCTTTGCACGGTTGCGTAGAGATATAGCTTGAAGAAGTCGCCTGCCTTTTCCTTAGGGACGTACCACGTTTTACCTCGGAAGTTATGGGCGAGATGGTACTTTCCTGGTTCTAGCGCTTTAGTCGTCTGTTGGTCTATGCATGGATCGTTTGGTATTGCCTCGAGCGACTGCACTATGCATGGATCCTTGGCTATCGCATCTACGTATGCCTGGTAAACATTGTCCCCATTAATTAGGGGCTGACCCGTAATCGTTAGCTGCGCGTTCTCCGAGGCACCACCCCCGACATTGGTCGCGTAGGTGAATACTCTTCTAATCAGAGCTCCGGTCGCATTCAAAAAGCTATTCCGCGTGACTGTATTCGTTTGACCGATAGTCGCAGAGGCGGACTGGGTTATCGTGCCGGTCAGATTGCTATAGTCGACTTGGACAATCGGATAGTGCAACTTTGTTCGGACGAGATTGTCGAAAACCTGATTCTCATACAACGTCAGCAACGTCTCGCGCATGTCTTTCTGATCAAACTCCAACTGCGCAGACCGGCATCCGACGGCCACGATCGCGATCGAGATCAACAGGAAGAAGGGAATATATTTCCTGCCGATCTGATAGCGTTCGAGATTGCCCTCGATCCTCATGGCGATTCAATGAAGCGCCCAATCGCCGTTAGCAGCTTAGTCGCGGCGATCGGATGGTTGTTGATCATGCTGACCGCGGCCTCTCGGAAAGCCTTGGCGTTTTGCGCTGCGCTGTCAGAGCGGAGATCGATGCGGCCGACCTCGGGGCCAGTCTCGCGCTCGATCCGCCCCAGGAACGCGCGGCGGGATCAAACTCACAGCGGGCGGTGGCAGCGGCAGATCGCGACGAGCTTCCGAGAGCGTCAAATCGTCTCGGCTCTTCAACCACCTCCCGAGATCGCATAGCGGAACTCGCCGGATGACGGCGTCGGAATACGACGCGCCCGGTGTGAAGACATCGGCTAGCAGCCCGAGCAAGCTTGTATGATCAATCGGCTCGGATAAGACCGCCCCACGCCTGACGAATGGCGAGACGAGCAGCGTCGGAACGCGGACACCTGTCGTCCGAAACGGTTCGTAGGCGAACCCCGGCGGGGCGTTAGTCGTGAGTCCGTACGGACGTTCATGATCAAAAAATCCTCCGTGCTCGTCATACGTGATCACCATCAACGTCCTCGCCCACCGATCAGGGCGGCGAAGAAGCGTTCGATAGATCGAGAGAAGAAATGCCTGACCCGCAGCGATGGGCGTCGGGGGATGGTCGTCATTCGCATCCTCATGAGGACCATCTGTGTACTCTGGCTCGATGAATATCACCGACGGCAGCGTCGGGTCATACGTGAAGTCGCGGTCGAAATGTTCAAAGCGTCGAAAGGCGGTGTGCATTCCGAGGAGGTCGACCATCAAGCCATCAGCGATGGGCCCCTGCCACCTGGGCATCAGCGAAAAAAATGGAAGGGGGCCGTCGTGATAGACGCGCCAGGACACCCGCTGCCGATTGAGCCAGTCGTATACCAATTCCTGATCGGCAAGAAGCACGGGTGCATTCTGGTCGAGAGCCGCGATCCCCGCCATCGCCATTAGGCGGTTCGGCTGCGTACCGGTTGGCAATGAGCAGAACCACTGATCGCAAACCAGGAACTCCCGCGCCAGGAAATCCATCATCAGCACGTCGCTGGCCTCGTAAAAACCCATCACGAGCGATTCATCGTCTGATGCTGGTGCCCGGCGTGCATAGCTCTGTACGAACCCTCTCATCCCTTCGTTGCCCCCCGCCGGTTGGATCTGCATGGCAATATCGTCACGTTCGTGTGGCGGATCGGGGATGCCCACCCGCTTCAACGGGTAGGGATGGTACGAACCGCTTCTGCCGGGATTCTCCTGTAATGCTATCCAAACGTCGTCCTTGATCCCATTTATGTCCGGCCGTCCGCCTGGTCGGCTGAGATAGCCGAGCAAATGGTCAAAGGATCGATTCTCCATGATCACCACAATGATCGTTTTGAACTGTTGGAGATCGGTTGCCATGTCTCAATCAGATCGCGGGCATCGCGCAGTGTTACACCAGGCTCGGACGGAGGAATAGCGCATTCGATTAGTGTGGACTTCGCCCGTATCGCGTCATCTTTGAAGCTACTTCTTCAACTTCTCCGTGAGAACCTGCTTCTGTTTATTCACCTCGCGCACGATATCAAGGGCGCTGTTCCAGATGCCTGACCCACCGCTCGCCATGGCCCCGAAGAGAAGGCATATCCAACCACCGCTGTAGTTGAGGCCCACCATCGACGGCAGCTGGTCCTGCGTCAGCCTGGTCAAGATGGTTCCGATCAGGATAGCTAGGACCTGGATCGATGCCTTGCGAGCTTCTTCCCATCCGCCCGCCTTTTCATCCACAAACCAACGAGACAGCAGTGGGGTGCCTTTGATTACCTCGGTAATCCTCTCCGTCGCCAGACTCAGCGCTGCCAAGAACGCTAGTAGCCCCGTCACGTTCTCCATGCCGATCCCCTCGTTTGCGTTGGCGACCCCCTGCGCGGCGTCGCTACGCCAGCTCTCGCCACACCTTGATCCGCAAAATAGTAGGATGAATCTCCCACAAGGTCGCGTCGAGCATCAGCCAGCCGCGAATCTGGACACGTGTTGTTGGGAGACAAGCCACTTCGAGATCAGCATCTGCTCGAAATCCATCCCTTACCTTCTACAGGACAGCCATGAGAGTCCTGCGCCGGCGCAGGTGAGCCAAGGAGGAAACTCGCCGAGACGACAATCCCGAACAGACCCAATTCGCACATCATGCTCGCCTGCCGTCTTCGGCTCGGACGCACCATCAAAGCTGTGCGCGGTCGTACGAGTAGGGATGGCTAGCCGCATCGACAAGTAGGACGTCAGAGACAGTCTCGGGCCAGGGGTCGAGCACCGCGTCGGCCCCTGTCAGGTTAGGGGCCTGGCCCGGATGGCTCTGTTGCCAGATCCACCACAATCGATCGATTTCCGCGTGATGCATCCAGAACATCGGGTCCGCCGGGGCACGCGGTACTTGGCTCATCGTGCCGTTGAACCACATGTGCACCAGGTTGTGGGCCCCATATGGCTGCGCTCCCTCAACGGCCAGCGTGAAGGTACGGTAGTCAGTCGCCTGCATGATCGTCGTCTGAACCGTCTGCGATGACGGCAAGGTTCGGCTCGCAGGATCTGGCGAAGTGCCAGGCTTCCGACGCACAGGGATCGCGGTACCGTTCGCATCCGTCACACCCGTCGGCGTGAAATTGGACATCCATCCAGGGATCGAGTTCTGATCCATCCACCGCCAATACGGAACAAAGAACGTCGGCTCAAACGCTCGCATCGCTTGCTCAAAATTGATGAGATAGAGCCGATGCCAAGGAAGGAACCGAAGCGTTCCCGCTGGCATCCCCGGCATCGTGTGCATGTCATGAGACATGTTGGCGTGGATGCGGACCAGCGTGGAATAGATCCCATCCGCGATGGCACTTGTGACAGCGCCTTTGAAAACGTTCTGCTCGGAAACCGTGATTGTGTCTGCGCTCCTCCTAACGATTGCCGCCGGAACGGCTGCCACCGCTGCAGCGGTCGCCATAATCGCGGCCGGCTGTGCAGCTACAACATGATCAGCGAATGTACGAGCAAACATCCGCCCCCGAGGTGTCGCTCTGACAACACGACTACTGCGCTTCATCGCCATGAGCGGTGAACATGGCCGGAACTGGACGCGTGGTCAATGCACGGCTTGGAAAATCGTATGTACGTTCTATCCCCGCATGCATCATGCGGCTGGTCGCGCGCTATGCTAGGATGCGCGCGCGATGCCTGAGCCTTCGAAGGTGCGTCAAACCATACTCATAGTGGACGATGATCCCGGAGTCCGTGAAGCGCTCCGCCTGATCCTCGAGCCTCGCTACCAAGCCCTCGAGGCGCCAGGCGGGGATTCGGCACTTGCGCAGGTTGAGTCCTCTCGCGTCGATCTCATTCTGCTTGACCTCCTCATGGAGGGCGCCGACGGGATCTGGTTTCTCGAGCACCTTAGGGGGCGCGGCTATGACATTCCGGTCATTGTCGTCTCGGGACTAACCAACGCCTGGACGGCCTCCGCCACGATGCGCCTGGGCGTGACAGACTACGTGACAAAGCCTTTTGAAGAGGAAGAGCTCCTCGGAACAGTGGACGCGGCTCTCGGTGGAGTAACGGCCGCATCACAGCTCCGGTCTGGCGACCGGCGCGCACGGATTCTTCTCGTCGGCTGCTCCGTTGACTTTGCGGCGGCTCTGGCCGCTGCATTTGTAGAACAGACAAATGTGGAGAGTGTCCCGGCCGGGGACCATGCCTACCGGTCCCTACCATCTCCGCGCCGCCCCGATGCAATTGTGGTAGATCTCGCGAGCGATGTCCCGGAGCCGAGTGAGTTGCTGCTGAAGATCCGGACCAGATTCCCGCTGGCGGCCGTCGTCGCGATCAACCTGTCTGAACGCCGTGCCGCGGCACTGCACGAGAGCGCAGTGGGTGGGGTTGCAATCGTCCCCAAACCGGCTGGTGTTAGAGAACTCCTGGAGCGTTTGGCGCGAGAGATGTGTGCGGGTCCAGCGGCCCTGCCGCAGCTCAGCCCCAAAGTGATCAAGATCATGGAGTTCGTGGCCACGAATCTCGCGACGGCCACACTCCTAGACATTGGCGGGGCGCTCAGAGCGTCGCCCTACTACCTCTCGCGACTCTTTCGCGAACAAACGGGCTTGCCGCTGAGGGTGTATCTGAATCGGGCGCGGGTCGCTGCGGCACGCCAACTCTTGCTCGAGACGACGGATAAGCTTGAAGACATCGCCACCCGAGTTGGGTTCCACGACGGCTCGCATCTCTCCCGGCACTTCTTTAGATTCCTCGGCGTTCGCCCGGGCGAGCTTCGGCGGAAGTGGCGGGAGGCTCCCGGCCGCGCCCCGGCGGCGGCGTCGCTTGGGCATTTATCGCCCTAAAAGGCACCTGAACGCCAAATCCTCTGAGGCTGTTCGCCTCACCAGCGATTTGGAATAGTACGCGACGACCAGCCCCGCCCTCGGCAGCGACTCAGGAGTCTTGACAGGCCGCACCACTTCGCGCATACAGACTGCACTCCAGACAGAAGCAGATAGGTCAGCCGACGACCGTCCTCGGCTGTCAAACGAGGTGTCAGGGAAAAAGACCTGCGAGAGCGAACAGTCTAATCGGGAAGTGGAGGGTACGATGCTGGAACGCGTCATTACCTTGCTCGAGAATTTGGACTACGCGAAGCCGTTTCTAGTAGTTCTCGGTCTTGTCGGGATTCTCGTGGGCATCCTGCACCACTTCGACCTACTACCGACAGGTCCCGATACACTCATCATTACGACCTTCCTTTTGACCTGCCTGCTTTGTAGCGGAGTGGGAATAGGGTTCCTCGTCCTCGATAAGACCTTAAAGAACGTGGCCTACCGTACCGAACAAGCGGTCGACTGCTCGCTCGTGGAGGGTAACCTGGTCTGGGAGTCACTGAAGCAGCTCGTTTCAGAGGCGGAGCATCGTATCCGCGCCACCCACTTTGGGAAGGAGGAAACCAAGGGTAGTTATGTGGCGGCTCTAGCCGCGACCCTCAGCCACGATCCGCGCCTCTCCTACGAGGTCGTCATAGGATACGATCGTGCGCACCCAGAGTCGGCGCGGCGACTTGTTGAAGATCGGAGGCGGCAGTTCTCCGCCAACAGGGTAGACGATCGGGTCGATTTCCGCTACAAGGGCATTCAGTGGGGACTGGACCTCTTGATCATTGATGAGCGGCACCTATTCATAGGGTTACCGACCGGGCCGAGCCGTGACGCGATCCAGTGTGGGCTCATCTTCCGAGGCAAACGTGAGTTCGTGGAGAAAGTTCGTCAGTGGTACGACGAATACTTATGGAACGTGGCTGAGAAAACGCTGTGACGAACGATGCGTAGTTCGGGCAGAGGTCATCGCGGCCGCTGAAGGAATCGGGAGGCTCATATGAGAGTCAGATTCATCGTCATGGCCGGTCTCACCACGCTTCTTGCCTTCCTCGCGTTTCGCGACTGTTCCGCCCAAGGTTCGCCGCCGGGCCGGGCGACGTGGGAGTACAAAATTGTGGATGGCTTCGAACTCTCGGAACTTGGTAGCGGCAAGTGGGAAGTCGGGCCTCAATAGGCTGGGGGGAGACGGGTGGGAGCTCGTCAGCGTCGATCCCGCCATTCCCAAACCATCAGCTGTTACGGCGCGGGACAGAAACCCGCAGGCCCTGCTTTACGTCTTGCGGCCGGCGGTCTTCTTCTTCAAGCGGCAGCTCAACCCGTGATCGCGTTCTGCTGATCCGCTGTCTTCACGACATCGCCGCATGAAGAACCGGCACTACATCCTCTTATTTCCAGAGCCACCTCAGACACAGTCGCTCCTAGGGCGGTGAGCCCGGTGCAGGAGTGGGGGTGGGCGGGGTTCCGGACGGTGAGGAGGGCTTAGGCGAAAGTAGTGCCTTGATCAAATCGGCCGCGGCTGCATCCTTCTTATCCGCATTCGCGATGCCGTTCCCGACAGCCAATGCAAGAGCGATGCGTTGCGCCTCTGAGAGCTTATCGCCGAACAGGTTGAACTGCTGAAGCGTCCGATTATAAAGATAGAAGAAAATGGCGGCGATGACCTGGGTCAACACGCCCGCTAGCGCAGACACCTTCGCAGGGTCGAGAGCCTTGATCCCCAATTTCGTCTCCAAAATCGTGCTCGACATCGACCCCAAGATGCCTACGGCGATTAGAATCCACGAGAAGTTGGAAATGCGTTTACAGAGACGGAAACTAGCGTCGGCTTGCAAACGAGTCTGTGCCACGTATTTTTCGAACGCCGCGAGACTGATAAGCAGCAGAAACTTAAGTCGGTCGTCTGGAGTCGTGGCGGCGGCTAACTTCTCCTCATAGTTTTTCGCGTCCTCTAGGGCCCAATTCGTCTCGTGCTGAAGCAGTCGCTGACGTCCTGTGTCGCGGATGAACTCCCACATTTGTTGCGGAAGACCGGAAGGCTTTAGACCCTTGCCTGTCTGCATGTCGCCGGTACGTGGATCCGCGTTTACGACTGTCACGGGCGAGAATGTAGCACTTCGCCCACGGCAGCAGAAGGAGATGGGCGACCCGACATTGTCTCGCCGACATTGTCTAAAGACTGTCTCGCCGGCTGCCCGGCCTCGTAACGACACGATCAACGTCTGCGACCGGCCTCATTTGAACTCAGTCAGCGCAAGAAATTGATTTGACTTCAAGACTCCTCCTGCTTAGCATCACCCCGCCCAATTTCGGTGCGGTTCGGTCTCGGACGAAGGAGGTTCAGCCATGGACCTGCGCGAATATCAGGGCACGTCGAACAACTATGCTGCCTTATCACTCAAAGATCTCCTCGACGCCCGCGACACCTATCATGTGCATCTCATGGAACACCCGAACGTCGTCGGGACCGCCGTTGGCCGATACCGCATCCGCAAAGAAGACAGCTGGCCGAACGAAAAGGGTCCCGGTGTGCATCACGGAACAGGTGAGCGAACGCTCGAAAATTCGGAGATCCGACCCTACTCATGGCCTGCCGTCCTCGCGTTCGTCGACCACTGGGCTGATCCCGAACAATTCTCCGCCAAGGGTGAGTACGATCCGGATGAAATGGTTCCGAGAACCCTCTATCTGGCCGATGGCCGCAGAGTGCCCGTCTGCATAATTCGGTCACCACGAGAGCTGTCGACTGACGTCACCGCCCCGCCAATCCGCTATCCGCTGAATAACATTGGCGGTGGCTATCCGGTCCTTCTCGACGTCCAAGGGCGTGAGCACGTCGCGACCATCGCTTGTCTTGTAAGCGATGGCCATACGGTCTATGCCCTTACCAATCGCCACGTGACCGGCGAGGGTCGTGAGAGCATCTATTCGCAATTGGGTGGTAAAGTTCAGCGCATTGGCGTAGCCGCCCCACAGGGGCTTACCCGGATTCCCTTCGCAGATGTCTATCCGGGCTGGGCGGGACGAGACGTCTACGTAAACCTCGACATCGGGCTCATCAACATCGATGATCTCGACCTCTGGACCGCACAGATCCGGGAGGTCGGTACTGCGGGCCCGATGGCGGACCTGTCGGTGAACAACCTCTCACTCTCCCTCGTTGGCTGCCACGTCCGCGGGTATGGAAGCGCGAGCGGAGTCATGTTGGCTGAGATTCACGCCCTCTTCTACCGCTACAAGTCCCAGGGTGGCTTTGAGTACGTGGCCGACTTGTTCATCGGTCCACGGAGCACGAACCACCATTCGCACAAGGGCAAAGAAGGCTCTCCGGCCTTCGCGACGCATCCGGGCGATTCAGGTACACTCTGGCTGCTTGAGCCGAAGCCTGTAGAAAACGGCAAAAAGCATTCGCAGGCCCGTGCGGAGTCACACGAGCCTTCGCTGCTTCCCTTGGCCATGCAATGGGGAACTCACGTCCTCGAATCCCCTGGCTCAGGCGGCCCGCAAACCTATGCGCTCGCCACGTGCCTCAGCACCGTCTGCGGGTTGCTCGGCGTCGACCTCGTGCGGGATTGGAACCTTGATCAACCGGATACATGGGGCGCCGTCGGTCACTTTTCGATCGCATCCAACATCGTACATGCCCTCTCCGGAAACTACCCGAATCTTGGTCAACTCATGACCAACAACCTCAAGATCATCAGCCATGATGATCAGACCATCCTCACTAGCGATTTCAAGGGCATGGGCGAAGACGCCTTCGTGCCTATGGCCGATGTTCCGGATTTCTTCTGGAAGCACGGGAAGCAAGGGGCCGCGCGACCAGCGGAGGGACCGAACCATTTCGCTGACATGGACCAGAAGCGGCCCACGGACCACAAAGACCTCCTGACGCTCAACGAAGACCCGGCGAACATCGACCCGCAGAAATGGGACGCCTTCTATGATTCAGTTCGAGACATCCTCACTAACGAACAAATCTCGCAAAATCACCGGGGGCTACTGCCTTTCCGCGTGTGGCAAATCTTCGATGAGATGGTGGGTTTCGTGACAGCTGGCGCTGTGGCGCAGTTCGTCTGCGCTGCCGGCGTGCTCGCTCACTATGTCGGCGACGCCTGCCAACCGCTCCACATCTCGTACTTGCACGACGGCGACCCAACACGCCCGGTCACTCGCACGGTCCATCACCGAGACGGAACTGTCGAAGACGTGAAGGACCCGCTCGGAAAGGGCGTGCATAGTGCGTACGAAGACGAGATGGTCAATGCCAACCGTGAGGCCATCCTGAAGGGTCTCAAGCAGACGCCGAAAGTGAAACAGAGCGACCTAGTCGCAAACGGTTTCGAAGCTGCGCGCCGAACAATCGGCCTGATGCAGGACACATTCTCAAGCATCGCGCCGGCCGATATCGTCCAGGCATTTATCAAGTACGGAAAGGCCAAGAAGGGTCGTCCAGAAGCGTTTTGGAACAAATTCGGTACGAAGACCATCAAGTGCATGCAGAACGGTACCCATCTCCTCGCGTGCCTCTGGGAGAGCGCCTGGGAACTCGGCCGAGGGAAAACCACGATGCACTCGATCGCAGCGCTAGCTGAGGACAAGGCGATGGAGATCTGCGCGGATCCCGCTTTTCTCACCTCGTACACTATTGGGGAAATCGGAGGCAAGCTAAAGAAACCCTCGCCATAGCTGCGACGCAAAGAAACACAATAACGCGAGATCGCGGGTCGTGTCCGGATTGTGGTGGAAAAAGCGGTGCACCTGAGGGTTCGGTTCGGTCAGGATCTCTTGGGCCGTGCGTTGTTCGGGCTTCGTGATAAAGCGATCGGCCACTGGCCCCGCGCCAGAAGTAGTAGCGCACTCCTGACGGCCAGGCCACCTGGTACGATGTCCCGATCCCCCTTTGGGTCAGCATCGTTGCTTTCATTGTCCTCGCTGCGTTGGGAACCTGGCTGTGGCGCGAGCGCCGCCCGTCATCTCAGTGAGTGTTATTCCCGACCTCACCGAGTTCGTTGAAGCTCATCGGCCGCACGGCCCCCTGACCGCCGACGCCACCACGCCATCGTGGAATGGCTACCTCCTGATGGTGGCCTGCTCGTGTAGGGTGGTGTTTGAGCGGTGGGTCACACTCTTGGATGCCGAACTGCATCTGCGACAGATTGCTGATCTGAACTAAGTTTATGCGTTGGTCGCTCTCAAGTGTGATGGTCGCACTGCGGCGGTGCTTACGAACCAACAAGATCCTGTTTGAGACGGTGGCGGCGCTCCTGGTCTCAGTGATGGCCTTGCTAGTCTCCTACCACGCCACACGCCTCGCGACTCTTCAAACACAACTCACGAAGCTCGAAAAGCAGCCTCTGCTGCGATTCGACATCGATCTCGATTACGACCCAGCGCGACAGTTCTATTATCGAGACACCCTCGTTGTTACGAATGACGGGGCGCCCGCCAAAGACTTCAACGCTAGTGACTATGTGTTTCTCCGCATCGAGCTCCGGCGACCGTCCAACAAAAACCAGGACGTAAAATTGGTCGTGGTCAATGGTTACTACGGGGTGTCCTTCAAGAGTAAGAACGCAACGGGCCGCCTAGCCACCTTTGCCAACTTCTCTATAAGGGAAGGCAATCACTACAAGGCAGTAGCGCTTGAACGTCGAGTCCGTGACTTGATGCGCGAGCAGGGGATTTTGGGACAGGTCAGTTTGGTCGTCTACATTCGTGCTGTCTACCACGACATCTGGGGCGACCTTCACGACGAGACATACCGGGTGGATCAGTTAGCAACTTCCAGACTTGATAGCACGGAAGCCAAACAGATCAGGGATGAGCACGAGGCACAATTTCGCAAGGGTCCTGTGGCCGAGTTCGACAGACTCTCAGCTGAGGGTGTGATGGCGATGGTGCGTGAATCGTTGGCTCAGCCGACCGCATCGCCTGGGGCGCCTGAGGGGAGGCAGTAATGCTGGAGATGGCCTACAAACACCCGCGCACCGGCAAGCGCCCTTGAACGACGGCTCGCCTCGGTGGCCGACGCACAGGCGAAGATCGAAGCGTGGCGCGTCGACTACAATCAGCGACGGCCACGCGGCTCGCTCGGCCACCTGACACCGACCGAGTTCGTCGCGCAACGTCAGGCGATACAGGTCGCCGAAGAAGTCGCCTTTTCTAGTTGAGAACTGTCTCGTTACGGGGCCAACGTCAGTCGTGACCGGGTTCTCGCTACCAACTGCCTCGCTACGGGGCCAACGTCACAAGGCCTGGAGGAACTTCAGGAGCGTGTCCACCTCTTCGGGTCGCAGTTTGAGGAAAGCATCCACGCTCGACTGCGCCTGCCCCGCATGCTGCACGATCGCCGATGTTAACGATAACGCACGGCCGTCGTGCAAGAACGTCGTCTTGAAGCGCAGGCCCATCAAAGGGGCGGTTCGGAACTCCTCGGGCTTGGCGACACCCCTGCACAGATCCGCCAGCGCCGGCCCGAGAGCGTGCAGCAGCAGGTCTGAGTACAGGAACACCTCTTTGTACGCGAGCGCCTTCACCGAGCTCGGACCCGTCTTCATATTTGGCGTATGACAGTCGGCGCAGCCGATCCGTTGAAACACGTCCGCGCCTTTATGCTGCGGTTGAGGTCGATCCGGGGGCGCTAAGAAACGCATGAAGTCCACGGTCAGGTCGCGGTCCGCTGGAGACAGCTCCGTCGGCACTTCGATCCCTTGCTCGACCCTGAAGGCCCCTGTGCTGAACTCGCTGAGCGTGGCGTCAGTGGCCTTCCGGCCAAAGCGTCCAAGACGACCGTCAGGCAA
>JACXTT010002346.1_pt1 | contig 30116 bp, 27 predicted proteins | sample 9270951 | NCBI WGS metagenome assembly JACXTT01 (sample SAMN15532306, study PRJNA645909) | rock metagenome | isolation source: weathered quartz diorite | place: Puerto Rico | collected 2017-06-21 | reverse complement strand
AACTTCTTCGACAGCACCAGCGTCAGCGCCGCCGTCAGCGTGGTCTTGCCATGGTCCACGTGACCAATCGTCCCCACGTTCACGTGCGGCTTGGTGCGCTCAAACTTTCCCTTTGACATCTCGCTGTCCTCGTCTTAGCTTTTTTAAGTAGTGACCCCTGAACCCTTGGAACCCTGAATCCTTTGGAGCCCATGACCAGGATTGAACTGGTGACCTCTCCCTTACCAAGGGAGTGCTCTACCACTGAGCTACATGGGCGGTTCGGAACGCCGGTGCCGTTTGTTCGCGCTCCGCTTAACCAAGTCGCGGCAACTGCCTCGCTTATTTCCTTCTGGAGCGGGTGAAGGGAATCGAACCCTCGTCGTAAGCTTGGAAGGCTTCTGCTCTACCATTGAGCTACACCCGCCTGAATCCGGGCTCAAACACCGAAACCGCTTGCCGTTGGTACCTCAGAAGAAGCTTTGACGATCCCGCCGCCGATCCGAACCGACCCCGTCTAACTCTTGGTGGAGGGGGAAGGATTCGAACCTTCGAAGGCAGAGCCGTCAGATTTACAGTCTGATCCCTTTGACCGCTCGGGAACCCCTCCGAACGAAACGGCGGATTATCGATAATAAACGAAGGGATGTCAAACATCCGGCGGCTGAATCCCGGCCGCCGGCGCGACCCCACCGAGGCGTCGGCCCGTGTCACGCTGGCTGCGTATTTTGGATGGAAGCCCGCCCCGCGACGAAGTACTTGCCGGCGCCGATCAGCCAGGAGCCGGCCGGGAACGCAGCCTTTGCACGAGTTCATCGGGCGGCTCCGGGCGACCCGAGAAGAAACCCTGGATTTCGTCGCAGCCTTCGGCCCGCAGGAATTGCTGCTGTTCCCGGGTTTCCACACCCTCGGCGATGACCTTCATGCGCAAGCTGCGCGACATGGCGATGATGGCGCGCACGATCGCTGCATCGTCGTGATCCGCAGGGAGGTCACGAACGAAGGATCGGTCGATCTTCAGTGCGTCGATGGGGAAACGCTTGAGATACGATAACGAAGAGTAGCCGGTGCCGAAGTCGTCCACCGAGATCGAGATGCCCATCGCCTTGAGGTCGGCCAGCACATCGCTCACCGCGGCACTGCTTTCCATCAGCACGCTCTCGGTAATCTCGAACTCGAGGTATCGCGGATCGAATCCGGTTTCTGCAAGGACGCCGGTCAGCGTTTCCTTCAACCGGCTGTGACGGAACTGCTTGGTCGAGAGATTCACCGCCAGCCTGACCTGCGCCAATCCTTCATCGTGCCAGCGTTTCACCTGCTGGCAGGCCGCGCGCAGCACCCATTCGCCGATCGGCAGAATCAATCCGCTTTCCTCGGCAATGCCGATGAAGTCCAGCGGTGAGACCGTGCCGAGTTCGGGATGCTGCCAGCGTATCAGCGCTTCCACGCCGGTCATCTCGCCGGTTTCCAGGCTGAACTTGGGCTGGTAATGCAGCAGGAATTCACGTCGCTCCAGCGCCCGCCGCAGACTGGTTTCCGTGTCAAGACGCGACTGCGCACGCGCCGTCAGTTCGGCGGAATAGAACTGGAAGTTGTTCCGCCCTTGCGCCTTGGCGTGATACAACGCCGAATCCGCGTTCTTTACGAGCCCGTCCAGGTCGTCGCCATCCAAAGGATAAATGGTGATGCCGACGCTGGGGCCGACGAATAACTCGCGCCCGCCGATGAAAAAAGGCGGAGCGAAACTGTCCAGCATCTTTTGCGCCACGAATATCGCGTCGCGCGGATCGGCCATATCGGCCAGCACCAGCGCAAATTCGTCGCCGCCGAAGCGCGCCACAGTATCGCTCTCGCGCACGCACACAGACAAGCGTTTGGCGAAGTCTCGCAACAGTTCGTCCCCGGCCTCATGGCCCAAGGTGTCGTTGACCATCTTGAAATGGTCGATGTCGAGCAGCATCACGCCGACATAGCGCCCCTGCCGGCGCGCCTCGATCATCGCCTGCGACAGGCGGTCGTTGTATAGCGAGCGATTGGGCAGGCCGGTGAGCTCGTCGTGATAGGCGAGGTAGTTGAGCCGTTCCTGCGCCTGGCGGTTGGCGGTCACGTCCTGCGCCAGGGTCATTACGGACAACACCCTGCCTAGCGCATCCACCAGCGGCGTGTAGTACCACTCGCAAACGATGTTGCGTTTGTCCCTGGTGCGGTTGTCTATCGTCACCTGCGCGCTGTGCTTGTCGATAAGCAGGCGCTTCCACAGCGTCGCTACGGTGTCGCAACTGTGCTCGGCTGCGACGAGGCTGGCGGCGTGCCGCCCCAGCGCCTCCTGCCGGCTGTAGCCAAAGATGCGCTCGGCCGCGGGGTTCCACTCGAGCACGCGAAACGACAGGTCCCACTCGATGAAGGCAAGTGGGGCCTGATGGGCATGCAGACGCAGCTTCTGCTCCGACTTCAGCAGGATCTCCTGCGCCTTGCGATGCTCGCCGATCTCGCGCTGCAGAGCCGTGTTTGCCTCTTCCAGGTTGTCCTTGGTGGCGGAAAGCGTATCCACCAGGCCGAGGTTGCGAAAACGCAGCCGCAGCGACTCGGCGATGGTGGCGTGAATGCGCGCGGAAATCCCCAGCATCAGCGCTGCAAACAGCAACATCATCGAAGCCATCGCGACGTGTACCGGATCCAGGTACAACGCCATGCGCGCGGCGAGCGGCACCATGCTCGGCAAGAGAAATGCGGCGTAAACGCCGCGATAAGAAGACAACGTAGAAACGCCCCCGGCCGCCAGACCGGCGAGCAGCAGGCCGAAAAAGAACTGGTGAATGAGGTCCTGTCCGGCCAGCAGGACGCTGCCCGCGCCCCAGACCATGCCGGACAGCAGCGTGCCCACAAAAAAGCTTCGCGACCAGGGTTCCATCTGGTCGCCCCGAGGCACGTTTGCCGCAAAACGACGCCATAACGAGAACCGGTGCCCAGTGAGCACGCACACGGCAATGAGCCAGGAGAACAGCAGCCTCGCGTCCGCGACAGGCCAGGTCACACCGACCACGATAAACGCGATCAGCAGCGTCGCCGTGAGTGCCGCAGGAAGCTGACGGAACAGCAGGGCGATCTGCTGGGCGCGAACCTCGCGATAAGTCTCCTCGGATGGGCTGTTCTCGACGATCCCGGCCGATCGCAGTATCGCCAAGATGTTCTGTGAGGTAGGCATGACTTTCCGGTCGGATTATCGGCTGCTTACATGAAATGCGCCTGCGGCACCGCACCCGATCAGGGCCCGGTGCCGGCAGGCGCCCGCTGCTTATCCCGCGATGGTAACACCACCGAGGCGCGCAATATCCATCAGGGCCGCAACGCCACGATCATCTCGATTTCGACACAGGCGTTGCGCGGCAGCTCCGCGACCCCGATCGCACTGCGCGCGTGCCTGCCACTCTCTCCAAAGATCTGCACCAGCAGTTCCGAGGCGGCGTCGATCACTTTCGGCTGCTGGTTGAACATGGGCGCGGAGGCAACGAATCCGGTGACTTTGAGAATGCGTTCGATGCGGTCGAGCGAGCCCAGAGCCTGCTTCAGGCAGGCGAGTCCTTGCAGAATGCACAGGCGCGCCGCCTCCTGCGCGCGCTCGACGCGGACCTCGCTGCCGACCTTGCCGACGATGCGCACTTCGTCGCCTTCGCGCGGGAGTTGACCGCTGACGAATGCCTGCCGCTCGTGGACCGTGACCGGAACATACTGAAACGCCGGGACCGCAGCCGCGGGCAGCACGATTCCGAGCTTGGCGAGTTTCTGTTCGATCATCTCTCCCATTTTGTCTTCCCGCGCGCGCATCCGCGATCTTGAATACCCCATCGTTTGCCGGCGGGCGGTCCGCCTTGGCGCTTTCGCTTCGGTAAAGCAGCCGCCGCGTTTTGCTTCTCCTCACAACAAAATGGCACGGCAGCCGAGGCTGCCGTGCCAATTCGTGGCTCCGTGGTGCGGGTTATTTCATCACCATGGCCTGGAAGAACGGCACGTAAGCCTGCAGCATGACCAGCACGCCGACCAATGCGGCCAGCGCAATGCTGTGCCAGAACACGAAGCGCAGGATGACACCTTCCCTGCCTTGCTGGTTGGTCGCCACCGATGCGACCACGATGCTCTGGGCATCGATCATCTTGCCCATCACCCCGCCCGAACTGTTGGCCGCGGCCATCAGGGTCGGATTCAATCCCAGCTTGTTCGCCGTGATCACCTGCTGGCTGCCGAACAGCGCGTTCGACGCGGCATCCGTACCCGTCAACGCGACGCCGATCCAGCCGATCATCGTGCCGAAGAAGGGGTAGAGCCAGCCGGTGTTGGCGAACGCGAGTCCGAGCGTGCCGTCCATTCCCGAGTAGCGTGTCGTGTAGCCCAGCGCAAGCATCGCCAGGATCGTCAGCAGCGAGTACTTCATGATCCCGAAGGTTTCGATCCAGGTCCTGAACATATCGCGCGGCTTGAAACCCATGACCAAGCCGCCAATGATAGCCGCCAGCAGAATTCCGGTTCCGGTCGCCGAGATGATTCCCCACTTCCAGACGGCTCCTTCGACACGGGGGGCGGCGACCGCGGGCTCCACGCGCTGCACCAGGTTGTGCAAGCCGGGAATCTGCCATTCCCAGTAAGTGATGCCCTTCACGTTGAGGAACGCCTTGACGATGGGTAGGCCCCACAGGAACAGGATGACGGTGAGGATTACCCACGGTGTCCACGCCTTGATCACCATGTCGCGGCCGTGACCATGGTGTTCCTTGGTCGCTTCGCCGGCAGGGACGGTGACGCCGCCGCCGGACGCGTCCAGCATCACGTTCTTCGGCTTCCAGTAGGCCAGGAAGACGGCCAGGATCAGCATCGAGATCATCGCCCCGAGCATGTCCACCAGCCACGGGCCGTGGTAATTCGAAATCAGGAACTGCGAAATTGCGAACGACGCCCCCGCCACCAGGATTGCGGGCCAGACCTCCACCGTGCGGCGCCATCCACAAAAAGTGAGGACCAGCCAGACCGGCACGATGACCGAGAAGAACGGCAACTGGCGTCCCACCATCGCCGAAAGGGTCATCAGGTAGTCCGCGTTTTCGGGCTGGGTCACGGAATGCAGCACGATGATGGGCGTGCCCAGGCCGCCGTAGGCCACCGGTGCGGTATTGGCGATCAGCGACAGGCCGGACGCTGCCAGCGGGTTGAAGCCAAGGCCGATCAGGATTGCGCCGGTCACCGCTACCGGCGTGCCGCCACCGGCCGCGCCTTCAAAGAAGGCGCCGAAGCAGAATGCAATTAGCACAAGCTGCAGGCGCCTGTCGTTGGTGACGGCACCGATGCTGTCCTGCAGGATCTTGAACAGGCCTGCCTTGAGCGTCATGCGATAAAGGAAGATCAGGTTGAAAATGATCCAGCAGATCGTGGTGACGGCGAACAGCGCACCGTAAAAGCCGGCACGCAACGTCAGACCGCCGGGCATGCCTATGATGAACATCGCGATCAGCACGGCCGCGATTAACCCGGCGATCGCCGCATAATGGGCGCGGATTTGAAAGATTCCGAGCCCGCCGAGCAGCACCAGCACGGGGATTGCGCAGACGATCGTCGAAAGAATGGTATTGCCGAACGGGTCGTAGACCTGAGACCAAATCATAGCTGCCCCCTCCCAATGTGTTTTCTTTTTGGCATGGCCGGCCTGCCGCTGGATCGGGCGGCCGAATGCCGGGCAAGTATAGTGGAATTTTCCGGCGCCATCGTCGCAAACACCGGAGCCACGCCAGGATGCGTACTCGACAAGCGCGGCCAGGCAGCGATGTGCTGCTGGCACCGGTAACCCCATATCCGATGTCGATCCCGGGCGGCGCAACGCCGGCGTAGCGCTGGCGCTGCTGTCCCTGATCCGGGGCTACAACTGGGTGGCGGTGAAAACCGGGCTCACCGCACTCAGGCGCATGCCGGCGGGAATGGTTGGATTGGGAATGCTCGCCACGCCGGTAATCGGCGTGCCGGCCGCATGGTTGCAATTGGAGGACCGGCCCGCGCCTCCGGGGGCTACCGGAATTGTACTTATCGGCACGGCGCTCGCCATGCTCGCATGGTCGCCGCGCTGGAACGCGGCGACCGCTGGCACGCGCCGGCGTTGAAAGGCTACTCTTGTTCCTGGAACTGTCGGAGCGGGCGCTTGAACGCTTGACCTGCCTTCACCTCGAATACATTGCGTCTTATTGTTCTTGCTCCTGGAGCTTTCCGAGCGGGCGCTTGAACGTGTAGTCGATGGGCTTCTTGACCAGTTCGTCGGCCGACGTACCGAAACTACCGCTGAATGCCGTGAACGGGAGCGCAACAACGAAAGCCACGGAGCCGGCAACGATCGCAATCAATCCCAAGGGCCGTACGACCACTGCATCCACGACCATGTCGCCGCCGGCACGATCGCTCGGGAGTTGCTCGTTCGCCAGCACCGATTGTCCTGTCATTGCGGCCGTCAATGCCGCGACAACCAGGCTGCCTTTGAGAAAGTTACGCATCGCTTTTCTCCATTTGGGAAGCTAGTCGAGGTACGAATTGTAACCCTTTCTTTCAACGCCGGAAACAACAGTTTGATAGGAGTGCTTCCGGGAGGCCTGGATCCGCCACCCCGAAGCGGGACAGCATCGGGACGATTCTGCGGGGTTGCACCACACCGGTGCCCTCGCCGCACAAGGAGACTACGGAAGCGAAATATTGAGGACGTGGCGCTGGTAGATCTCAGGCAAGCGTTGCAGCACCAAATCCTTCCCCAGAATGTCGCCGTCGCGCAGCGCCTGCTCCACCAAATCGAAGGTCAATAGCTCCAGCGCCGGCATCGCGATCGGTGCGTAAGACAGATGCCACGCTTCGGGAAACATGCCGCCATGGTATTCACGGTAAGGGCGAAAAAAACCAAAGCGCGCCATGTTCCGGTCCAACCACCCGTGCAGTCGATGGAAGACACCTCCCGGCCCCACCTCCTCCGGCAGCAGCTTCACCCGGTAGCCCTCGTCAAGCGCCGCGCGATCATAGACGTCGATGTCGGTACCCCAGTGGTGGCGGCTGGCGCCGGGCAACGCCGACCAGTTGAGTATGGATTGCACCCGCTCCGTTTCCGACAGGGCGCTGTAGTCGAGGGGAACGCCGTTCGCATCGAAAAGCGTGCGTTCGCCACAGAACTTCTGATTCCAGATTTCAGCCTGCGATTCAAAATCGCGGAATCCGCTAAACACCACGATGTCGAACCCTTCCATTGCCGCCGCCTCGCGCATGCGCGCAAACGGCTCAACCATATTCGCGTGAATGGCGAAACGCGGTTCTTCCGACTGAAACAAGTGGGACCGCGAGCGGCCCGTCAGTTGCAGGGGATCAAGCAGCATGTCACGACGCCGGCGGCGTTGTCGAAAGCGGATTGTCGCAAATCCGTCTACCGAAGCGCCACCCGCACCGGGCTCCAAGGTTGCCGTGTTTTACTGGCGCAGTTGCCTGGGCGTCACGCCCAGAATGCGCTTGAAGTGCCGCGTGAGATGGCTCTGGTCGGCAAATCCTACTGCAGCCGCCACTTCCGCCAGCGACCGGTCGCCGGCGCCAGCCGCGAGCAGAGAGCGGGCGCTGTTGACCCGCACCTGCAGCAGGTATTGATGCGGCGAGACGCCGGTGGCCTTCTTGAAGATCCGCGAAAGATGAAATGGGCTCAGATGCACCGCGGCCGCGATGTCCGACAGGCTCAGGCCCGCGGCGTAGTTGTCGTGGATAAAATCGACGGCCTGGGTGACCGCCCGCGGTTGGGTGGAAATCCTGGCGCCTTCGAAGGGCCGCGGCGGCTCTAGTCCGAAACCTGCCGGCGCATCCGCCGCTTCCGTGCTCGCGAGTGCGATCAATGCTGGATCGTAAGGTGCATTCATTTTCTTTTCCCCCTAAAGCAATTCGCTGCGTGAACGGTTGCTCACCACGGCGTGCCTTGGTTCATGCCCGGTCGGATACTCTGGTTTTGGGCTGATCGCCCCTTTCCGGCCTGCGACGCCGTGCTGCCTACGGCCATAAACTAACTGACTAGTCAGTAATATAGTCGGAGCGCGCCAGCACGGTCAACAGGCCTTTGGGGGCCGCACGGCCAGCGCATCATTGCGGCAATCTAGCCGGCGCCGTATGACAGGACCTATAACAGACCACGCATATGTTCCATTCCAGCGCCGCATGGGCCCCTGTACGGCGACAGAAACCCATGAAAAAGAACCGCCTGCGCAAAGGCAGGCGGTTCTCGCTGCCTGGCGACGTCTGCCGCCCTATTTGAAGTCGTGCAACTGGGTGCGGTGGCGTTTGATGAAATCCCAGTCGTAGGTCACACCCAGGCCCGGGCCGTCGGGCACCGGGAAGCAGCCGTCTTTTCCGACTCCGTCGAGTTGGTCGGTGTAAGCGTCCGCATACAGCGGCGGCATGGCGTTGCCGCACTTGGGGCCCACCAGCGCCAGTTCGTAGAAATTGGTGTTGCGGATTGCCGCCATGCAGTGACGATGCGCCGGGCCTGGTGCATGGAGCTCGACATCGAGCCCGAAGGCTTCAGCCAGGTGCGCGATCTTCATCGTGCCGGTAATTCCAAGATCGTATTCCGGATCGGCGCGTACGAAATCCGTACCGTCGTTGACGATGAAGTCCGCTTTCGGTTCCAGGCCGCGTACATGCTCGGTCTGGAGCAGCGGCGTCTTGATGAACTGGCGCAGTTTGCGGTGCGCGAACTGCGACCAGCCGCCATCGCGCATTGGATCCTCGTACCAGAAGAATCCCGCCTCATCGCAGGCGCGGCCGACGACCAGCGTATCGGCAAAGGTGCGCAGCTCGCAGGCCGGGTCCAGCATCAAGGTCATGCGGCCGCGGAATCGGCTGCCGAGCGCCAGCACCGCAGCGCTCTCCTGCTGCGCACTGCCGTTGCACCACCCGTGCATCTTGAAGGCGCGATAGCCCATTTCGTAGCACTGCTCGGCGAAGTCCACGTAGGCCTGCGCGCTGGACAGGCCGCCGTTGCGATCGCCGTGGTACGTCGACGCATAAGCCGGCAGCCGCTTGCGCCAACCGCCCAGCAGTTTCCAGATCGGCGCTTGCAACTGTTTGCCGGCCAGGTCCCAGAGCGCGATGTCGATGCAGCCCGCGCCCATGTGGTCGTACTGTCGCAACGCGCGCTTGAAATCGTCGTAAATCAGTTCGCGCTGGTGCGGGTCGCGCCCGATAAGATGCTGCGCCAGGAACAGCGTCTGGCCGATCGCCATTCTGGTGCCGCCCCAGAGCGCCACATATTCGCCGCGCGCGCCGTCGTCGGCCTCGATCGCCACGGCATACTTCGACAGGCTCAGCTTGTTTTTGGGCTGGTAGACGATGTTGAAACCGCTGCTGTCCCAGCCGAGATCGGGCAGTTCGAATGCGAACTCGTGGACTTCGACGCGCTTGATGCGACTCATGGAGTTTCCTTTGGCAAGCGGGCCGGCCGATGCGGTGGCGCGCACTTTTCCGGCGATCATAGTCAGCCGATACCTCGCGCGTCAACGCACGGCATAATGCCCGACATCAAACACGGCTCAGCAATGCACCCACGCCAATGAAGACATTGTCCCCGCTCGATCGGGTCGCGATCCGGCCTCTGGCGGACGACGCGGAAGCCGAATTTTGTGCGCGCATGATGGAGCTTTCCGAGCCGTGGATTTCGCTCGGCACCGGCTACCGGACATTGTTCGATCTCATGCACAATCCCTCGCGCGAGCGCTATGTGGCGTCGCTCGACAACGGGATCGCCGGCTTTGTGGTGATCAACATGTCCGGCACGCTGGCCGGCTACATACAGACCATCTGCGTCGCGCCCGGGAATCGGGCCTCGGGAATCGGCAGGTTACTGATGGCGCATGCCGAGACGCGCATCTTTCGCGACACGCCGAACGTTTTCCTGATGGTCTCGGATTTCAACGCCGCCGCACGCCGATTCTACGAACGGCTCGGCTACCGCACCATCGGGGAAATCCCGGAGTATCTGGTCGCCGGGCGTTCCGAAATCCTGATGCGCAAGAGCCGCGGCCCGATTCGAGGACACCCGGCAAACTCCAGGAATTCCGACTGACTTTTTCGGCGAATGGTGCGACGTGCCGTGCGCGAGGCATGCTCGCGCTGTAGTCTCGGGCGGCAGAGACGCGGCCGCTTGCGCCAAGCTAGAGAGTGTATTTGACGAGGATGCGCGCGCTGCGGCCCTTCTGGCTGTTCCAGTGCGCAAAGTGCTGGCAGATTTCCTTCGCTTCCTTTCCCTGCGCGCGCTCGATGTAGGCGTCGACGAATTTTGCCGCGCCGGCGTCCTGTCCCACCTGCACCCGCGTTTCGTCCCAAGGCTGTTGCGAGTCCTCGGTCCGCGTGAACAACTGCACTTCTGTGATCGTGGCCGACGCCGGCACCACCGCGCACAGCGTCGTGCGCAAGGCCTCGTTTTCGGAACATGCCGCCGGTGCCTGGGCAGAACCTGCCTTTGCTGTCCGGCAAGTCGGCACACTGACGATCGCGGCCACGCCTTCGGCGCCAAGCCGGCGCTCCGCGGCCAATCGCGCGTCTGCCTCGGACGGGCCGTTTTTTTCCGTTCCTGCGCGTTCCAGCCGCACCGCGGCGGCACTGATGTCGCGTACCCGCGCCAGCAGTTCGTCGCGCAGTAATTTCTCGTCTTGACGCCCGGCGTAGCTCTGATACTCCGAAACCGCGTAGCCCGTCACCAGCGAGGCCAGCACCAGGGCAAAGATCGCCAGCCAGGAGCCGGACTTGCGCGAGGCCGGTTTGCCCGCGGCCCGTTCCGCGGCCTGGCGGCGCGCGTTTGCCGTCAGTTGGAAAATCGCGGTGGCGAAGGTTGCGCCGGCGCCGATGAGCGCCGCCATTACCGGGTCGGAGAGATTCATGCAGATGCGATGCTACCGCCTTGGGAGATTTGCCGGAAGTACGCGGCCGCCCGGCCGGTGCTATAGTTCAAGCAATTCCTGTACGCAATCCTCCCCATGCGACTCGATCTCAGCTACGGCCGCGGCAGTTACCCGCTCGATCTGCCGGACGATTGGGACATCACCGTGATCCGCAAACCCGCGATGCCGGTGCAGCCCGACGCGCGGGCCGCCGTGCGTGGGGCGCTGTCCCGGCCGGTCGATGCCCGCCCACTGGCTGAGGAAGCACGGGGAAAGAGGACTGCCTGCATCCTGATCTGCGACATCACCCGGCCGGTACCGAACGGCCTGCTGCTGCCGGAAATTGTCCGGCAACTGCTCGATTCCGGCATGAAGCCGGAAAACATCATCATCCTGGTAGCCACGGGGCTGCATCGTCCCAACGAGGGCGCGGAACTGGAGGAGCTGATCGGCGACCCCTGGGTGTTGAACTCCGTCAAGGTGGCGAACCATTTCGCCCGCAACGACGCCGACCATGTCGATCTCGGGCCGACGCCGCGCGGCACGCCGGTAAAACTGGACCGTCGCTTCGTTGAAGCTGACGTGAGGATCGCCACCGGCCTGGTGGAACCGCACTTCATGGCCGGCTACTCGGGCGGTCGCAAAGTGATCGCGCCGGGAGTGGCGCACCAGGACACGATCACGACTTTCCACAGCGCCCGCTTCATGTCGCATCCGAAGGCCGATAACTGCGTGCTCGAGGGCAACCCGCTGCACGAAGAGCAGCTCGAGATCGTACGCAAGCTCGGCCACGTGCTGGCGGTGAACACCGTGATCGATGAACATCGCCGGCTGTCGTTCGTAAACTACGGCGAGATCATCGCGAGTCACTTGGGTGCAGTCGAGTTCACCCGGGTCTACGCCCAGGTCCCCGTGAAGCGCCGCTTCAGGACCGTGGTCACCAGCGCTGCCGGCTATCCGCTCGACAAGACCTATTATCAGACCGTAAAAGGCATGGTCGGCCCGGTGGACATCCTCGAGCCGGGAGGCAATCTGGTGGTGGTCTCCGAGTGTTCGGAAGGATTGGGCTCGGAAGAATACGCCGATGCACAGCGCCGGCTCATCGGGTTGGGCGCAGACGGTTTCTTCGCAGACATCAGCCGCAAGCAATTCGCCGACATCGACGAGTGGCAGACGCAGATGCAGTTGAAGCCGATGAAAGCCGGGAGCGTGTATCTTTACAGTGGCGGCTTGCGCGCAGCGGACCGGGCGCTTACCGGGGTGAATCTGATCGATTCGGTGGAGGAGAACCTGCACCGATTCGTGGAAGCAAGCGGCGACACGTCGGTAGCCGTGATCCCGGAGGGACCTTACGTAGTGCCCGTGTATCAGGCCGTATAAGGGGGAAGACATGATCGGGGACAGGATCGAGGTCAACATCGCCGGCGGACTGGATATCGATCTGCCGCGCATGGTCGACGTCCGGCAGAAATTCGACGCCGTGCATCTGGGCGATATTGCCGCCACGGTTGCGAATGAATTCCAGCGTCCCGAGGTTCGCGCCAGGGTCAAGACCGGCCAGGCAATTGCGGTAGGGTGCGGCAGCCGCGGCATCGCCAATATCGCCACGATCGTGAAGTGCGTGATCCGCGAGCTGCAGGCGCTTGGCGCCAGGCCGTTCATCTTCCCGGCGATGGGCAGTCACGGCGCGGCGACCGCGGAAGGCCAGAAGAAGGTGCTGGAAGGTTACGGCATCACCGAAGCAAGCACTGGCGTCCCGGTCCGGGCAACCATGGATACCGTGATCGTCGGCAAGCTCGCTGACGGTACGCCGGTGCACATGGACAGGTTCGCGGCCGAGGCCGATGGCGTCGTTGTCATCAATCGCATCAAGCCGCATACGGCATTTCGCGGCGCCACCGAAAGCGGCATCACTAAAATGCTGGCCATCGGGATCGGCAAGATCGTCGGCGCGGCGACTTATCACCAGCACGGCATGGACACCTTCCCTGACCTGCTGCCCAAGGTGCGCGACGTGAACCTGGCTGCGCGCAACGTGCTGTTCGGCGTGGGCATCGTCGAGAACGCGCACGACCAGACCGCCGCGATCGAGGTAATTCCCTCGGAACGCATCGCCGAGCGCGAACCGGTCCTGCAGGACATGGCTAAGAAATTGATGCCGCAGCTGTTCTTCGACGAAATCGACGTGCTGATCATCGACGAGATGGGCAAGAACATCAGCGGCGCGGGCTTCGATCCGAACATCACCGGCCGCAACCGCCGCGCGGTGCAATGGAACTATGGCCCGCTCACCAAGAAGATAGTGGTCCTCGGCCTGACGCCCGAGACCCACGGCAACGCCACCGGGATGGGCGGCGCGGACATCATCACCATGCGCCTGTTCCGCGAAATCGACATCCCGTCCACTTACGCCAACATCATCACCTCGATGAACCTGGATGGCGGAGCCGTTCCCATGGTGATGAATACCGAGCGGGAGGCCATCCAGCTCGCCGTCAAGACCGTGGTGCGGGTGAAACCCCGGGACTGCAGGATCGTGCGCATCGGGAACACTCTCGAACTGGCACATATCCAGGTTTCCGAGCCACTGCTGGCGGAGGTACGCGCCCGCCCCGACCGGTTCCAGATCGTATCCCCGCCCGCGCCCTTCGCCTTCGATGCCGAGGGACAGCTTGCTTCGCTTGCTTCCCCACGCGAGGCGTCGACCAGGGCGGCAGCCGGGCGTTAGTTAGGGTACGCGGCGTTCCGCATCCGCGGCGCGTCGAGGCATAAGGCGCATCGAGGCATAAATGGAGTGCCAGCAAGCGCGTGGCAGACAAACTTCGAATAGGCCTAGCAGGTGCGGGGGCAATCAGTCAGTATCATCTGGCCGGCTGGTCGGAAATGGCGGATGCGCAGGTCGTGGCGATTTGCGATATCGATGAGGCCAGGGCACGCACCAAGTCGCAAACGTTCAGCATCCCCAAGGTCTATACCGATTTCCGGGCAATGATCGGGCAGGAGAAGCTCGACGCGGTGGACATCGTTACCCCGGTTGGCACCCACGCGCCGCTCACCAGGCTGGCCGCCGATGCCGGGCTGCACGTGTGCTGCCAGAAACCACTTACGCCTACGGTGAAGGAAGCCGAAGAGTTGATCGCATACGTGGGCGAACGGGTGCGCTTCATGGTGCACGAGAACTACCGCTTCCGGCCTCACTACGTACGGGTGAAACATTGGCTCGATGACGGGCGCGCCGGCGAAATCCGGCACGCGCGCATGGTGGTGCGCGGCCAGAGCATGATCGAGGTCGATGGCGTTCCGCCATTTCTGCTCAATCGCCAGCCGTACCTCAAGGATTTCAGGCGCCTTCTCATTTTCGAGGTGCTGATCCACAACCTGGACGCCCTGCGTGCCCTGCTCGGGCCGCTCGAAGTCGTGGCGAGCCAGGTCGCCAAGGTCAACAGAGAGCTTGCCGGCGAGGACGTCGCGGTAGTCTTGATGCGCGGCCGCGGCGGCCTTGGCGTGGTGCTGGACGGCAGCATCTCGGCGCCGGGCTATGGACCGCTGCCTGTGGACCGCCTCGAGATCATGGGAAGCAAAGGCACGCTGATTTATGACCGTGACCGGCTTTACATGGCCGGCTCGGACGAACCGCCGGAACTGTTCGACCTCGCCAAGAACTATCAGGTGTGCTTCAGCAGTGCCGTGCGCGAGTTCGTACACGGGATCCTCAGCGGCAATCCCTTCCCGACCGATCGACTGGATAATCTGGAGACGCTGAAGCTGATGGAATCCTGCTACGTTTCGGCTGGCGTGAAGTTTTAGGGAATTGAGTGATCAGGAAGAGCTGGCCAGGGACAAGGTGATCACGACCTTGCCGCATGCCACGGCCACTGGAATCGCGGTGAGTTTCGCGCCGGCGCAAGGGCCGTCGAAACATTCGCCGGTAGCAATTTTGAACATCGCTGTGTGGTGAGCGCACATCAGGTTGTCGCCGTCGAAGACGTGGAAAATGTCCGGCTCGTAGTTGAGCGGCAGCGAAAAGTGCGGGCAGCAGTTGTGGTACGCGACCACGCCTGTGCCGGTGCGCAGAAGCAGGACACGGAACGCCTCTTGGCCTGTGCCGAACACCACTTCCTTGCCGCCGCCTTCCGTTATTTCTTCCAGCGCGCACAAGGCTGTGCCCGGCGTCGGCGCCGAGGGCAAGTCGCGCCAGTCGCCCATCAGGATCGAACCAGCCTGAAGTCGTACTCGGCGGTGCAGAACGGCGCGGTGGATTTCCCTCCGTCGGGCGTCGGACCCGCCGTATGCGGTTTGAATTGCACCACCAGCGAATGCTTTACGCCGAATACGGCATCGGAATCCAGGTACGCGTCGCCTTCCACGAACAGGTGGGTCGCCACCTTCTCGTAACCCGGAGCGGAAACGATCGCATGCACATGCGCCGGACGGTATGGGTGTCGGCCCATCCCCAGCAGCATCTTGCCCACCGGCCCGTCGGTGGGAACCGGGTAGCTCACCGGCTTTACCGTGCGAAAACCGTAGCGCCCATCCGCCGCGGTGGTAAATTTGCCGCGGGCGTAGGTCTCGTTTCCACCCGGCCGTTGAACATCGTAGAAACCTTCGCCATCGGTCTGCCAGACGTCGATCACCGAACCTGCGATCGGTTTTCCGCCCACGTCGAGCACGCGTCCGAATACGTAGGCGGGCTCGCCGGGCGCATCACCGGCAATGTCGGCCCACATCGGCATGTCCTTCGCGCCCGAAACATAGAACGGACCCAGCACCGTGGTTTCCGTGGCGCCGCCGGGTTTTCTGTGGTTGATCGCATCCACCAGCATCGACACACCCAGCGTGTCCGAAAGCAGGATGTACTCCTGGCGCTTGTCATCGCACTTCTTTCCGGTGGCGGTGAGGAACTGGATGCCCCTGATCCACTCGGCCTCGGTCAGTTCGGTCTCGCGCACGAAGGCGTGCAGGTGCTTGATGAGGCTGGTCATGACCTCCTTGAAGCGTGGATCCTTGGCGCCTTCCAGTTTTTCCAGCACCGCATTGACGAGATTCTGTTCGGTCAGGTTGCTCATGGCAATTCTCCGTGAAGGTTCCTTTCCGGCACCTTTATTTCAGGGACTCAATATAACGAATCAGTTTCGCGCGGGCCTTCGGATCGTCCTGGAAGTAGATCATTTGCGCTTTGGGCGCGACGGCAAGAGTGTCGGTCAGCCACGCGTCGAGCAAGTCGCGGTCCCACACCTTTCCTTTCAAGGCTTCCTTTATGCCTGGCGAATAGACAAATCCGGGAGCGGCCGCCGCCTCGCGCCCGATCAATCCGAACAGGTTCGGCCCCTGGCCGTGCTTGTCTCCCTGCTCGAACGTATGGCATTGGCTGCAGTAACGAACGGTGTACTCCTTCGCCGCGGCCAGATCGTCCGCCGCGAACAATGGCATCGCCGTTGCGGCGAATGTCGTGACGGCTGCGCCAATCTTGACCGCCTTCACGGCGGCAACGAACTTACTCATCATCCCCTCCCAATGTTCCGATTCGAAGCAATGAATCGATGGACCCCGTCCGCCCGGGTTACCGGGGCGGACGGGAGTCCGCCCCGACACCGTGCGCGCGATCAACCCCTTACCGGTTCCTTGTCGGCCTGGTTCGCCGCGCGATACGCAAACCCGATGATCGGCCCCAACGTGCCGCCGCCCGCCCAATACGCGCGTCCGGATGCGGAGGCCACGCAGTTGCCCACTCCGTAGAGCCCGGGAATCGGCTTGTCCGCGAGATCCAGCACCTGGCCTTCGGGGTTGGTCTTCGGCCCGCCCTTGGTATCGAGCGTGCCGCCGGTGACCAGGGCTGCGTAGTACGGTCCCGTGTCGCTGATCGGCCACATAGTCGGGTTCTTGCGTCCCGGTTCCTCCTTGACGTTGCCGTTGAACAACAGATCGACGCCGCGTTCGCCGCGATGGAAGTCGAGATCCTTGCCCGTCCTGGCGAATTCGTTGAATCGCGCGATGCTCGCCTTGAGGTTGGCGACAAAGTCGGGCGTGGTGCGCATGCCGCCGTTCTGGCCGGCGTATTTCTGCAGGCGCGCGTCGATGTTTGCGGCGAGTTCCTCCAGCGTGGCGCCCTTGATGACATGGCGGTCATCGATGCCGGGCGGCACGATCAGGCGGCCGTACTCATGGCTTGCCGAGTGGTCCTGCGCGCGCTGGTCCCAGATCGAGGTCAGTATGAGATAAGGGAATTGCGCGTTGGCGCCATCCCATTCGAAGAATTTCTGCGCGAGTTCGTTGTAATGCAGCTTTTCGTTGACCACGCGCTTGCCGCGCTTGTCGACGAAGATCATCGAATCGCCCGCGACCGAGAAGCAACCGATCAATGAGGGGTCCTTGGCGATCGCCTTCTCGAACGAGATCGGGCACATCCACGCATAGTTCATGTTGCGCAGTTGCACGCCCAGGGTGCTCGAGATGCGCACGAAGTCGCCTTCGTTGGTCATTGCGGCGCAGCCCCCGTAGGCCGGAACGGAGAGGAAGTTCTTGCGCAGTTCCGTGTCGTGGGTGAATCCGCCGGTCGCGAAGATCACGGCCTTGCGGGCCTTGATACGGATCACGCCGTCGTCGTTCTGGGCCTCGACCCCGATGACCTCGCCCTTGTCGTTTCGGATCACCTTCTGCACACGGTGCCCGATCCGGATGGTGACGCCGTCGCGCCGGCAAGCCGTGGACAAAGTGCGGGTTGCCACTTGCCCGCCATCCGACATGGAGGGCGCCCCGTCCTTGGGGAAGAGAACCCTGCCGGTCGCGCCGATGGTCTCCATTTCCGCGAAGTAGTCCGGCACCGGGGCTACGTGCCGATACGGCAGCGCGCCTTTCTCCGACAGCAGTTCGGTGCCAACCCACGAGCTGTCATAAATAGCCTCGCACATGCTGTACTCCCACTCGGAAAGCCCGTAGCGCGGATGCTTGAGATCGAAGTTCTGCGGCTGGCTCAATCGCGCGACGTAGCGCAGGAAATGCTGCTTGTCGTCCGGAATGCCGGCCTTGCGCATGGCGGCATTGTTCGGCACCCAGTACCAGTAGGCCGCCTTGAACGATGTGCCCCCCAGTGTGGCTGCCTTTTCCAGCACTATGACCTTGTTGCCGAGCCAGCGCGAGAACAACGCCGCCGGCAGCCCTGCCCCGCCGCCGCCGCAGACGACGATGTCGTATTCCGCGTCGAACGCCTGCGCTTGCGCTTCCTTCGCGCTCAGGGTGATGACTCCGAACGTTGCGGCCGCCGTGCCGGCACCGGCGACTTTCAGAAAATCCCGCCGTGATGCACCTTGTTTCCTTTCCTTCTGTTTATGCGTAGCCATTTTTCCCTCCTCCGTGATATGACAGTGAAACGTCTTGCGTCGCAAATCAGGCCCTTTCGATCAGCGCGGCGATGCCTTGCCCGACACCGATGCACATGGTGGTGAGCGCATAGCGCGCTTTGCGCTCGTGCAGTTCGTAAGTTGCGGTGGCCACCAGGCGCGCGCCGCTCATGCCCAGCGGGTGGCCGAGCGCGATGGCACCTCCGTTGGGATTGACGCGGGCATCGTCGTCGTGGATGCCGAGCTGCCGCAGCACCGCGATACCCTGGGCGGCGAAAGCCTCGTTGAGTTCGATGACATCGATTGCATCGAGCTTGATGCCGGTACGCTCCAGCAGCTTTTGTGTTGCCGGTACCGGCCCCATTCCCATGATGCGCGGCGCGCACCCCGCGGTGGCGACCCCGACCACACGCGCCAGCGGCGTGAGCCCGTGGCGCCTGGCTGCCGCTTCGCTGGCGAGGATGAGCGCGCAGGCGCCGTCGTTCACCCCGGACGCGTTGCCGGCGGTGACCGTGCCCTCCGGCTTCACGATCGGCTTGAGCTTGGCCAGGGCTTCGAGAGTGGTCTCGCGCGGGTGCTCGTCCTTGTCCACGACTATGGCATCGCCCTTCTTCGCAGGGATCGTCACCGCGACGATTTCCCTGGCCAGCCGTCCGTTTTTCTGGGCGCTCGAGGCCCTTGCCTGCGAACGCAGACCGAACGCATCCTGATCCGCGCGCGACACCTTGAATTCCTCCGCGACATTCTCGGCGGTCTCGGGCATCGAGTCGGTGCCGTACAGTTTCTTCATCAGCGGGTTGACGAAGCGCCAGCCGATGGTGGTGTCGAACACCGCATTGGTGCGCGCGAACGCGGTCTCCGCCTTCGGCATCACGAATGGCGCCCGCGACATGCTTTCCACCCCACCGGCGATGGTGAGTTGCGCTTCCCCGGCCTTGATGGCGCGTGCGGCGATGCCAACCGCGTCCATTCCCGAGCCGCACAGGCGATTGATGGTGCTCGCGGGCGCTTCCTTCGGCAGGCCGGCAAGGAGCAGCGCCATGCGCGCGACATTGCGATTATCCTCGCCAGCCTGGTTGGCGCACCCGAACACCACGTCGTCGAGAGCGTTCCAATCGACCGATTTGTGCCGCTCCATCAGCGCACGCAGCGGCACGGCAGCGAGATCGTCTGGCCGGACCATCGCCAGCGCGCCGCCGTAACGGCCGATCGGGGTGCGGAGCGCAGTGCAAATGAATGCTTCAGCCATGCCGCTTCCTCAGTTTCCGTGTTGATCGGTTCCCATGCCCGGCGGCAGCACCAGCCGCCGCTGAACGGGAAAGAAATGCAGATCGTGCCTGTTCGAGATCCAGCCCCACAACCCGCGCGGAAAGCGGATGGTTACGACGATGGCGAGCAATCCCAGGCCCACCAGGTACCAGGTGCCGTAGTCGGAAAAAAACTTGCTCAAAAGATAGAACAGGATCACCCCGACAATCGGTCCTTCGATGGTGCCGATGCCGCCAATCAGCACGATGAAGATCGAGAACGCAGTCCAGTTGACCGTGAACGCGGCATCCGGAGAGATACGCAGATTGCCTAGAAAATAGAGCGCGCCAGCGAGTCCAGCGCCGAATGCGGCAACCAGATACACGCCCAGCTTGGTCGCGCGCACGTTGACACCCTGGCTTTCGGACGCGATCTCGCTATCCCGTATCGCCAGCAAAGCCAGTCCGTGCCGCGATCGCAGGAAGGCGTAGACCAGCGCCACCGAAGCTGCCGAGCCGGTGAGGCACAGCCAGAACGTGAGCGATACGCGCGTGGCCTTCTCTATGCCGCGCAGCGCAGTCAGGCTGGTGCCCGAGCCGCCGCCCACCGCGGAGACATTTGCGATCGACAGCCGGAAAACCTCGGCAATCACCCAGGTGCCGATGGCGAAGTAGCCGCCTTGCAAGCGGAACGCGACCTTGGATACGGGCAGTGCGACCAGCATCGTGAACACCGCCGCCAACGGCACCGCCACGAACGGATTCACGCCCAGGAAGTTTCCCATCACCAGCAGCGCGTAGCCGCCGATGCCTAGAAAGGCCTGTTGCCCGATCGAGACCATGCCTCCGTAACCGGCCAGCAGGTTCCACATCATTGCGAATATGAGATAGCAGGCCATCTCGTTGAACTCGCGCATCCAGCCGTGGTCGGCCCAGAACGGGAAGGTGGCGAGGAACGCGACCAGGATCAGCGCCAGCACCCCGCCGATGCGGCTCGCCCGCGTAGCGCGGGACACGTGGAACGATTGCGCGACGGCGTTCATATCGTTCTGGGAAACAGCCCCATGGGCCGGAACAGCAGCATCGCCAGAAAAACGATATGGCCGAACCATATTCCCCAGCCCGGATCGAAGCGAAAGCCGATGGCCTGGGTGACGCCGAGAATGATGGCGCCGGCGAGCGTGCCGTAGAACGAACCCATTCCGCCGATGATCACCGCTTCGAACGCATACAGCAGCAGCGCCGGTCCGTCCGAGGGCGATACCGTGGTCTTCATTCCATGCAGCGCGCCGGCCACGGCTACGAGCAGGAAGGCGATGCCGGTCGCGAGCGCAAACACACGCCGGTGGTCGAGTCCCATCAGTTCGGCGGCGTCCCGGTCGTCGCTTACCGCCCGGAACGCGCGTCCGATTGCCGTGCCGTGGAACAGCCACTGCATGGCCACTGCCATTGCCACGGCGATCACGAAGATCAGCAGCGGCAAAGTTCCCACTGCCAGGCCGTCGGCAAAGGAAATGCTCGCGGTGTTGAGACCGCCGGACTCGATCGAACGCGGATCCGCGGTGAAGATTTCCTGAAGCAGGTTCTGGATCACGATTGCCATGCCGAACGTCACGACCAGTGAAGGCAGCGGATTGCCGCCGAGCGTGCCGTTCAGCACGACCCGCTGCAGGCCGTAGCCGGCGGCAAAGGCAATCGGCAGCACCAGCACGAGCGCAGCCCATGGCGCCACTGCGGGCGGCAACCCGGTCGCAGCAGCCAGTGAAAACACCGCGAAGGCCGCCAGGATGATGAAATCGCCGTGCGCGGTATTGGTGAGCCGCATCACGCCGAAGATCAGCGACTGCCCCATGGCGAACAGCGCGTACAACCCGCCGAGGAGAATGCCTTGGACCAATGTGTTGACCCAGTCAAACATCCCACCTCTCCGCGGCCCTCTCCCCCCATAGGGCGGAGAGGGAGAAAAGAACGCCCCGCAGCGTCCCGACATGGGGGTCAGAACGCAACGATTGATCGTCTCGGAATACACTTTGTCCAATCATTCGCTTTCCTTTGCGTGCTTTCTTGCTTTTCCTTTGCGTCCTTTGCGTCAACGCTCTTATCGCCGGCCATCGGCCGGCTAGACGCCGAAGTACGCCTGAGAAATCTGCGCGCGGGTCAAATCCTTCGACGCGCCGGTCAGCGTCACCCGGCCTTCCTGCAGACAGTACAGCCGGCTCGAGACCTGCTGTGCGACGCCGACGTCCTGCTCGACGATGATCGCCGTCAGTCCCCCGGCGCAGATGTTCGGCAGCGCATCGTAAATTTCCTTCACGACGACCGGCGCCAGCCCCAGCGAGATCTCGTCGCAGATCAGCAGCGTCGGATTGCTCATCAGCGCACGGCCGATTGCCACGATCTGTTGCTGGCCGCCGGACAGCGCCGTGCTGGGGCTGCGGCGTTTGTCCTTCAGAAGCGGGAACAGCTTGTAGACCGCCGCGAGATTCCACGAGCCCGGACGCTTCGCGTGGGCACCCATCAGCAGGTTCTCTTCCACCGACAGACTGGGAAACAGCCGCCGCCCCTCCGGCACCATCGCGATACCCTGCCGTACGATGTTCCCCGGCGGCAGCCCGCCGATCGGCGTGCCGTCGAACATCACGGCGTTGCGATCGGCCGTGAGCAGGCCGCACACCGTCTTCAGGAAAGTGGACTTGCCTGCGCCGTTGGCGCCGATCATCGCGACGATCTCGCCCGAATGGATCTCGAAGTCGATCCCGAACAGCGCCTGGAAGTCGCCGTAACGGGCTTCAAGTTTCGTCGTCTTCAGCAGCGCCACGCTGTTTCTGGTTATCACACTTCCAGTCCCATATACACGCGCTTCACCTCGGGATCGTTCATCACGGTCGCGGGCATGCCCTCAGCGAGCTTCTGCCCGGAATTGATCACGAACAGGCGGTCGGCGACCGCCAGCAACGCGTGAACCACGTGCTCGATCCAGATCATGGTGACGCCCTGCGACTTGATGCGCCTGATTTCCTCGACAAGTTCCCTGGCTTCGTGCTCGGTCAATCCGCCCGCGATCTCGTCGAGCAGCAATACTTTCGGCTGTGTGGCCAGCGCGCGCGCCAACTCCAGGCGCTTGCGGTCCAGGAGCGTCAGGCTGGCAGCGAGCCGGTTCGCTTTCGACAGCAGTCCGGTTTCGTGCAGAATTTCCGCCGCGTGCCCGTATGTGTCCCTTTCCGCCTGCCCGGATCCAAAGGATGCAGCGGCGACCAGATTTTCGAACACCGTCATCGCGCCGAAAGGTTGCGGGATCTGATAGGAGCGGCCGATGCCAAGGCGGCAGCGGCGGTGCGGCGCATGGTGGGTCACGTCTTCCGTGTCGAACACGACCTTGCCGGAATCGGCACGAAGGTCGCCGCTGATCAGGTTGAACAGCGTCGTTTTGCCCGCGCCGTTGGGTCCGAGAATGCCCAGCGTCTCGCCCTCGGCGACCGACAGCGTGATGCTGTCAGCCACCTTGAGCGCACCGAAACTCTTGCAGACACTCTCCAGAACGAGGATCGCCGACATTGCGTTTGCTGCCGCAACAGCCGACTATCAGCTCATCAACTTCAGCTTGCCGGGGGCGGGAATCGCGGGGAACTGCGAGCTGTTGACGATGACCAGTTCGTATTTGTACTTCTTGCCCTTGACCCATTGCCCGAGCACCAACGGAGTCTTGCTGACGTTCTTGAACGGACCGCCGCCGCCCCACTTCACGTCGCCCACCACTGTCTGCAGGCTGGTAGCGGCGACGGCATCGCGGATCGACGCATGGCTGCCGAGGTCCTTGGTGCGTTTCAGTGAATCCACCGCCACTTCGAAAAGCGCGTGGGCAAAACCGATCGGCTGGGTCCACTGTCTCTTGGACGAGGACTCGTAGAAATCGGCAAGTTGCTTCGCGCTTTGTCTGGTCAGCGACGACGTGAACGGATGCGACGGCGACCACCACACTTCGGTCGACAGGCCGTCGCCCAGGTCACCCAGCGCTTCGATGGCGGCGGGGAACAGCAGCGCCTTGCCCAGCGTCACCACCTTCGGCCTGAAACCCTGTTGCCTGGCCTGCGTCAGGAAGGTCTTGGCGTCCGGCGGGATCACCACGCCGGTGACGATCTCGACGCCGTCCTTCTTGAAGGCGGCGATCTGCGCCGAGAAATCGTTGTTCATGTTCTGGAAGCGGCCCGGATCGAGCAGCGTGAAGCCTTCCTTCGCCAGCGGTCCCGGGAATCCCCTTTCCTTGTCGCCCCAGGCATTGCCGTCGCCGTCGTTCGGGAACAGGCCGCCGACTTTCTTGTCGGTCGACACCGACTTCCAGCCCGCCAGGAAATTGGCGATCACGTCCTCGAGTCCCCAGAAGAAGTGATACGTCCAGTTGAACCCCTTTGCCGGATCGCCTTTGCGGCCGAAGAACCACGGCTGCCACGGCGCCACGGTGGAAATGCAGGGGATCTCGTTCAGCTCGCAGGCATCCGACACCGGATTGGTGGTCTCGGGCGTCGAGGAGACCAGCATCAGGTCGACTTTGTCTTTGAGTATGAGGTCGTTGGCGACTTCGCCGGCGCGGTTCGGGCTGGATTGGCTGTCCTTCTGGATGATGTGCACCGCAACTTTCTTGCCGCCGAGGTCGATGCCGCCGGCAAACAGCTTGTTCATCTGTTCGACGATGAACTTGTCGGCCTCGCCGAAGGGCGCGAGCGGGCCGGTCTGCGGCGACACGAAGCCCAGCTTGATGGTTTTCGCCTGCGCGAACACGGCCGACGGCATGCCCAGCGCCGCTGCACCGGCCACTGCGCCGCCGGCTTGCATCAGCGCGCGACGGCGCTGGAATCGATTGCTCTGCATGACTGCTCCTCCTCTGGTTATGTGGGTGACGGTGTGAAGGAAAGTGGATCAGCCCGGCCTTCGACCTTCCCAGGCGTTCTGCAAAAGTTGGCGGATCGCCGCGTACTCGACCGCTCGAGGGTTGTAGTAGGGATTCTGCGTGGCGAGCCGCGCGGCGTCATCGAGCGCGTCGGCTTTCATGCCAATTTCCTTCAGCGACAGCGGCGCACCGATCCTGCGCGCCAGGTCGTAGAGGCCGCCGGCGGGATCGGCACCCGCGCTCCCATTCCCGTCGAGCGCCCGCGAAATCCGCGCCATCGCCTCCTTTGCGGCGTCACGGTTGTACTGAACCGCGTGCGGCAGGATGACCGTGTGCGTCTCGGCGTGCGGCAGGTTGTAGCTGCCGCCCAGCGTGTGACACAGTTTGTGGTGGATCGCCATGCCGACGTTTCCCAAGCAAGCGCCCGCCAGCCACGCGCCGTACAGCGCTTCGGCACGCGCATCGAGATCGGCCGGATCGCTCACCACTTTCGGCAGGCTGCGCGCCAATGCACGGATGCCCTCCTCCGCCATCAGCGAAGTGATCGGGTTGGCGTCCTCGGCGTAGAGGGCCTCGACGCAATGCGCGATCGCGTTCATCCCGCTCGGCCCGGCGATCTTCGCCGGCAAGGTCATGGTCAGCTGCGGGTCGTAGATCACCGTCCTGGGCAGCACGCGCGCATCGCGTCCGGTCTTCTTATGCCCCTGTGCGGTGATGCCGTAGATCGGCGTCATTTCCGAGCCGGCGAAAGTCGTCGGGATCGCCAGGATCGGCAGTTCGGAGGTCAGCGCGATCGCCTTGCCCAGGCCGATGGTCGATCCGCCGCCCACCGCCACGCAGCAGTCGGCATTGAGCTCCTTCGCCACCGCACGCGCGGCTTCGGCGGTTTCGATCGGCACGTGCATCACCGCCTTGTCGTACACGCCTGCTGAGCGCGCACCCAGGCGTCTCGATACATCTTCCGCCGAAGCACGCTGTTCCGGCGTGGACAGCACCAGTGCGCGCTTCGCGCCCATGCGCTCGATTTCCGCACCCAGTTTCTCCAGCGCACCGCGCCCGAACACCACGCGCGAGGGCTGGCCGTTGTAGACGAACGTTCTCACGCGTAAGCCTTTGTCTGCGCCCGCCGCATCGGCACGCCGCTGAGCCTGACCAGCTCGTCGAAGCTCAGCCCCTCGACGATCTCGAGCACACGCAGCCCTTGCGGCGTGACGTCGATGACCGTGAGATCGGTATAGATGCGGTTCACGCACCCGACCCCGGTCACCGGATACGAGCAATGTTCGACGATCTTGCTTTCCCCCTGCTTGGTGAGGTGCTCCATCATCACGAACACCTGCTTGGCGCCGATCGCCAGGTCCATCGCGCCGCCCACCGCCGGTATCGCATCCGGCGCGCCGGTGTGCCAGTTGGCCAGATCGCCGCAGGCCGATACCTGGAAGGCGCCGAGCACGCAGAAATCCAGATGCCCGCCGCGCATCATCCCGAAAGAGTCGGCATGATGAAAAAACGAACCGCCGCGCAGCAGCGTCACCGGTTGCTTTCCGGCGTTGATCAGGTCGTAGTCCTCTTCGCCGGCCAAGGGTGCCGGACCCATGCCAAGCACCCCGTTCTCGCTGTGCAGCAGGATCTCCCGGTCCTTGGGCAAATGGTTGGCCACCAAGGTCGGCAGCCCGATGCCCAGGTTGACCACAGCGCCTTCTGGAATGTCGCGCGCTACCCGCGCCGCCATCTGGTCACGATTGAGCTTGTTCATGCAATGCTCCTGTTCTCGGCGCTTTACGCAGCCTGGATACCCGCGTCCAAAACCGTCTTCGGGCGTTCGACCTGCACCACGCGCTTGACGAAGATTCCCGGCGTAACGATCGTTTCCGGATCGAGCGCCCCGAGTTCGACGATTTCATGGACCTGCACGATGGCGCACCTGGCGGCCGTCGCCATGATCGGGGCGAAATTGCGCGCGGTCTTGCGATACACCAGGTTGCCCCAGCGGTCGCCGCGTTCGGCCTTGATCAGCGCGAAGTCGGCGCGGATCGGAAACTCGAGGACGTAGCCGCGGCCGTCGATGAGCCGCGTCTCCTTGCCTTTGGCGAGATCGGTCCCATAAGCGGTGGGCGTGAAGAAGCCGCCGATGCCCGCGCCCGCCGCGCGGATGCGCTCGGCGAGATTGCCCTGCGGCACCAGTTCCAGCTCGATGTCGCCGGCCCGGTAGAGCGCGTCGAAGACCTGCGAATCCACCTGGCGCGGGAAAGAACAGATGATCTTGCGGACCCGCCGCGCCTTGAGCAGCGCCGCGAGCCCGGTCTCGCCGTTGCCGGCGTTGTTGTTGACGATGGTCAGGTCTGTTGCGCCCTGCGCGATCAGCGCATCGACCAGTTCCGCCGGCTGGCCCGCCGGGCCGAAGCCGCCGATCATCACCGTCGCGCCGTCGTTGATGTCCGCCACCGCTTCCGCAACCGTCGAAACAATCTTGTTGATCATCTAAACTCCTTAGCCACAGAGGACACAGAGCGCACAGAGGAAAGCCAAAACCACAAAATGTTGGTGATAAAACCGAGGTAACCGATCGTGAACCTGTGCTGCCAACTTTCATTGCAATCGATCGTCCACCTAAGAAGGGTTTTCACCCGAACTTATTGTCTTGCTCCTGTTTTCCTCTGTGTTCTCTGTGTCCTCTGTGGCAAATGTCTTTTGCAGCTAACGCGGGTAGTAGGGAGGGATCTTGGCATCGACGTTGACCCACACCGATTTCGCCTCGGTGTAGTCGTGCATCGCCTCGAAACCCATCTCGCGGCCGTACCCCGACCTGCCGATGCCGCCGAACGGCGAGCCGGGGTTTACCCGCTTGTAGCAATTGATCCAGACCATGCCGCTACGCATCGCCGTCGCGGTCCGGTGCGCGCGCTGCAGGTTAGTGGTCCACAACCCGCCGCCCAGGCCGTAGTCGGTGCCGTTGGCGATCGCCAGCACTTCCTCGTCGTCGCGGAAAGTGGTGACGGTGACGAAGGGGCCGAAGACTTCCTCCTGCGAGACGCGGTCCGTGGGCTTGGCACGCACCACGGTCGGCTCGACGTAGCAGCCTTTGGAGAGGTCGTCGCGTTCCGGCGGCTTGCCGCCCAACAGGATCTCGCTTCCCTGCTCCTTGGCCACTTTCACGTAGGCGAGCACGCGGTCGCGGTGCATCTGCGAGGTGAGCGGGCCCATCTCGGTGTCGGCATTCATCGGATCGCCGAGCTTGATCGAGCGTGCCAGCCTGAGAAACCCGTCGAGAAACTGCCCGGCGATCTTTTCGTGGAGGATCAGCCTCGAGCCGGCAATACAGGCCTGTCCCTGGTTGTGGAAGATCGCGAATGCGGAGCCGTTGATCGCCGCCGGCAGGAAGGCATCGTCGAAGACGATGTTGGCCCCCTTGCCGCCGAGTTCGAGCTGCACCCGCTTGAGGTTGCCGCTGGAAGCCTGCACGATCTTGCGCCCCACCGCGGTCGAGCCCGTGAAGGCGATCTTGTCCACGCCCGCATGCTCGGCAAGGTATTGGCCGGCGATGTTGCCGTATCCTGGCACGATGTTCATCACGCCTTTGGGGAAGCCGGCTTCGCGTGCGAGCGCAGCAACGCGCAGGCTGGAAAGCGGGGTGAGTTCCGCAGGTTTCAGCACCACCGTGTTGCCCGCCGCAAGCGCCGGCCCCATTTTCCAGCTGGTGAACATCAACGGGAAGTTCCACGGCACGATCTGGCCGATGACACCGACCGGTTCACGCAGGACATAGTTGAGGAAACCCTGCTCCACCGGCACCACGCTACCCTGGAACTTGTCGGCCATGCCGCCGAAGTAGCGGAAGGTCACCGCGGTGCGCACCACGTCCAGTCCGCGCGTATCGCGCAGCGGATGGCCGGTATCGAGCGATTCCAGCCTGGCCAGCTCGTCCGCGTTCGCCTCGATCGCGTCGGCCAGTTTCAGCAGCAGGCGCCCGCGATCCGCGGCAGCCATCTTCGACCAGGCGGGGAACGCCTTGCGCGCGGCCGCCACGGCGCGATCGATATCGGCTTTCTGCGCCTCGGCAACCTCGGTGATGAGCGAGTTGTCGTGCGGATTGAGAACCGGTATGCGCGCCTTCGACTCCGCATCGACGAACTCGCCGTCGATGAACAGGTTGTTCTGAATCATGGTCATTTTTCGTGAAGGCGTGAAGGGTGAAGGCGTGAAGGAGTGAATGAGTGAAGGGTGAAGGGTGAAGGGTAAAGGGCAGTGAGGGACGAGGGATGTAGCCAAAAAAACAGGGCTGAAGTGCTTGGGAATTAGCGCCGCGACGCGGCGCCGTTTTTACCCTTCACCCTTCACTCGCCACTCGTCACTTGTCACTCGTCACCTGTCACTCGTCACTGCTCTTTCAAAACTCCACCGGATACGGCTTGAGTTCGCCGCGCTCGTAGCGCTTGGGCAGGTCGGGCGTGGCGTTCTCCCACACCAGCAGCATCGAGCGTTTCTTGGAGAATCCCTGGTGGCGGATGTCCGCCGGCATCGCCGCGACATCGCCGGCCTTCATCGTCAGGCGCGCGCGCGGCCGTCCGGTCTCGCGATCCGCAACTTCCCAGGTGATCTCGTCAGAGAGCTGCACGAACCACTCGACGCGATCGTTGCCGTGGATGATCGGCAGGATGTACTCCTCGGTGGTCGGGCAGAACAGGCTGCTCCTGCACACCGAGGTCACCGAGGGGTTCCAGGTCACGTCCGAGCGCGACAGGTACCTGAACAGATTGAACGCGTGCAGTTCCTTCTCGAAGCCGGGTTCGGCCTTGATCTCGGGCTCTTCCTGCCCCACGTCGGCAAAGGCACGATTGATCGCGTAGCCGTTGGAATCGTTGCGCAGCGGCGAATCGCCGTCCAACCCGGGCATGCGCTTGGTGGCGACGCGGAACCGGTCGATGGCGGCCATGTTGTTGCCGTTCTTCTCGCCGAATGCGGTGTTGCCGGTCTCGGAGGGAGCGGCAAACGGATCGAAGCCGGCGTTCACCCAGTCGGAGAGGATTTCCTTGAACTTCGCCATCGCCTTCGGGGTTTCGAAGGTCTCGACGTATGACAGTCCGGCGCTGTGGATGGCCTCGTTGTAGCGGCCGGCAAACAGTTCCACCTTGCCGTACAGGTTGCGGGTGCCGAACACGGCGTCGAAATTGACCAGGCCGTAGAAAAAGCCCCAGGCCACGTCGCGCATCATCGCGCGCAGGAAAGCATCCGCGCTCATGGTATGCGACTGGCGCTGGCCTTTTGCCGGCCAGGTGAGGGTGACGAAGTATTCGTCGCGGGCCAGGGTGAATTCGCCCAGGGTGAAAGTCTTGTAGCCGGCGATGGTTTCCGGCAGCTTGAACTCGGCAGGTGCGTTCATGGGATTTTCTCCGAAAATCTGATGGGTGACGGGTAATGGGTGATGGGTGACGGGTAATGGGTGACTGGAGATTGGTGGCTAGTGACAAGTAGAGGGTGAATGAGTGCAGGAAAAGGTCGCCGCGTCGTGGTGGTTTTTCCCTCGTCCCTCGTCCCTCACATTCATTTCGCGCAGATCTCGCCCCACTTCTCCCTGGTGAGATCGCCCTTGAGGTTCTGCTGGATCATCGCGGACGGTCGCGCCGCCCTGTAGCGGGAGGCAGCACGATTGGGCATCAGCGCCTGGTGTCCTGCCTTGAGCTGGCCGGTGCCCGTGCTTTTACCATCGGGTCCGCCCTTGACGAGCCAGCTACATACCTTGACGTCC
>JACXTT010002345.1_pt1 | contig 30123 bp, 27 predicted proteins | sample 9270951 | NCBI WGS metagenome assembly JACXTT01 (sample SAMN15532306, study PRJNA645909) | rock metagenome | isolation source: weathered quartz diorite | place: Puerto Rico | collected 2017-06-21 | reverse complement strand
TATCGCGTCATCCTGGTCAACTCCAATCCCGCCACGATCATGACCGATCCCGAAATGGCGGACGCCACCTACATTGAGCCTATTACCTGGCCCACCATTTCCAAGATCATCGAGAAAGAGCGTCCGGACGCGCTGCTCCCGACCATGGGCGGCCAGACGGCGCTTAACACGGCGCTCGACCTGGCGCGTGAAGGTGTCTTGGAAAAATTTGGCGTGAAGATGATCGGCGCTACGCGCGACGCCATCGACAAGGCCGAAGACCGTGAGCGTTTCAAAAAAGCCATGGAAAACATCGGCCTCAAGTGCGCGCGCGGCGCGATTGCCCATAGCATGGAAGAGGCGATGCAAGTACAGGCAGCGATCGGTTACCCCGTTATTATCCGCCCTTCCTTTACGCTGGGCGGCACAGGCGGTGGCATCGCCTACAACAAGGATGAATTTGTCGTCATTTGCGAGCGCGGCCTGGATGCCTCGCCCACGCGTGAATTGCTGATCGAAGAATCCATCATCGGCTGGAAGGAATTCGAGATGGAGGTGGTGCGCGACCGCCAGGACAACTGCATCATCATCTGTTCGATTGAAAATCTCGACCCCATGGGCGTGCATACCGGCGATTCGATTACCGTCGCGCCGGCACAGACACTTACCGACAAGGAATATCAGATCATGCGCGACGCCTCGATCGCCTGCCTGCGCGAGATCGGCGTGGACACCGGTGGCTCGAACGTGCAGTTCGCCATCGATCCGCAGGACGGGCGCATGATTATCGTCGAGATGAATCCGCGCGTGTCGCGTTCCTCGGCGCTGGCCTCCAAGGCCACGGGTTTCCCGATTGCCAAGGTCGCCGCCAAGCTGGCCGTCGGTTACACGCTGGATGAACTGAAGAACGACATCACCGGTGGCATGACGCCAGCCTCGTTCGAGCCCACGATTGATTACGTTGTCACCAAGATCCCGCGCTTTACCTTCGAGAAATTTCCCAAGGCCGATCCGATGCTCACCACACAGATGAAATCGGTGGGAGAAGCGATGGCAATCGGCCGCACTTTTCAGGAATCGTTTCAAAAGGCACTGCGCTCGCTTGAGACCGGAAGTTACGGCCTCGAATCGCGGCTCGATCTCGCCATGGACAAGGACGAAACGCGCAAACGCCTGTCGCTCGCGCTGCGTGTGCCTGGGTCGGAACGCATCTGGCATCTTGCCGATGCCATGCGGTTCGGCATGAGTCAGGATGAAATCTACGATTTATGCCACATCGACCCCTGGTTCCTGGCGCAGATCGCCGATCTGGTCGAAACCGAGAAAACCATTGCAAAGTATGGCAGGAAGAAGCCATCCGCCGACTTGCTGCGCGCCTGGAAACGCCAGGGTTTTTCCGATCGTCGCCTGGCGCAATTGATGGGCGTGACGGAAAAAAAGACACGCCAATGGCGTCATGCGGCCAAGGTGCGCCCGGTCTACAAGCGTGTTGATTCCTGCGCCGCTGAATTTGCCTCAGCCACGGCCTATATGTATTCCACTTATGAAGATGAGTGCGAGGCCGCGCCTGAAAAAAAGAAAAAGATTATCGTGCTGGGTGGCGGACCGAACCGTATCGGCCAGGGGATCGAGTTCGATTACTGCTGTGTGCATGCCTCTTTCGCGTTGCGTGAGGATGGCTATCAGACGATTATGATCAATTGTAATCCGGAGACCGTGTCCACGGATTATGACACCTCCGACCGGCTCTATTTCGAGCCACTGACGCTGGAAGACGTGCTTGAAATCATTCATCTGGAAAAACCCGAAGGCGTGATTGTGCAGTACGGTGGTCAGACCCCGCTCAAGCTCGCTCGCGGACTCGAGGCGGCGGGTGCACCGATTATTGGCACTAGCCCGGAATCGATCGACGTCGCCGAGGATCGCGAACGGTTCCAGAAGCTGATTAAAAAACTGAAACTGTTGCAACCACCGAACGCTACCGCGCGTACCGCGCAGGAGGCGGTGAAATTGGCCGACAAGATCGGCTACCCGCTGGTCGTGCGCCCATCGTATGTGCTGGGTGGGCGCGCCATGGAAATCGTGCACGCGCGCGAGGACTTGGAGACTTACATGCGCGTGGCGGTGCGTGTGTCCGAAGATTCACCGGTGCTGCTGGATCGCTTCCTCAACGACGCGACCGAGGTGGATGTTGATGCCGTGAGTGACGGCAAGCAGGTCGTGATCGGCGGCATCATGGAACATATCGAGGAGGCCGGCGTGCATTCCGGCGACTCGGCCTGCTCGCTGCCGCCGTTTTCTCTCTCGAAGAAGACCCAAGATGAATTGCGGAACCAGACCGTCATAATGGCCAAGGCTCTCAAGGTGGTCGGCCTGATGAACGTGCAGTACGCTATCCAGAATGGCAAGATTTACGTGCTGGAGGTAAACCCGCGTGCTTCGCGCACGGTGCCGTATGTTTCCAAGGCCACCGGGCAGCCGCTGGCCAAGATTGCGGCGCGCTGCATGTCGGGGCAGTCACTGAAGAAGCAGGGCGTGACGGGAGAGATCGTGCCTTCCTATTATTCTGTGAAGGAGGCCGTATTCCCGTTCATCAAGTTCCCCGGCGTGGACACGATTCTGGGTCCCGAGATGAAATCGACCGGCGAGGTCATGGGGATCGGCCGCAGTTTCGGTGAAGCCTTTACCAAATCCCAGATCGCTGCTGGCAGCCCGATCCCTAACAGCGGCCGTATTTTCATCAGTGTACGCGATGCGGATCAGAAAGGGGTGGTCGGAGTCGCGCGCTACTTCAGCAAGCATGGATTCGAGATTTTGGCCACCCGTGGCACCGCCGCTGTGCTGGAGTCCGCTGGCGTGACGGCACGCGCCGTCAGCAAGCTGTCTGAGGGGAGACCGAACATCATCGACATGATCATGAACGACGAGATTGACATAATTATCAATACGGTTTCTGATAAACAGAGTCTCGCCGATTCATATGCCATCCGGCGCGAGGCTTTGCAGCACAAGGTGACCAACTACACGACGCTGGCGGCGGCGAAGGCGGCCTGCGAGGCGCACCGTGCGGCCGGGCACATGCGTGTCAGCCGGCTGCAGGATCTACATAAGGAGTTGGTATGAAAAAAACGCCCATGACCGTCACGGGAGCGGAGAAGCTGAAAGTCGAGCTTCACCGCCTGAAGACCGTGGAGCGTCCACGCATCATCCAGGCGATTGCCGAGGCGCGTTCACACGGTGACCTTTCCGAGAACGCCGAGTATCACGCGGCTAAGGAGCAGCAGGGCTTTGTCGAAGGGCGCATCGCCGAGCTCGATCTAAAGCTCTCGACGGCGCAGGTCATCGATCCCAAGACCGTCAGCGCCAACGGCCGTGTGGTTTTTGGCGCCACGCTCAGTCTCATGGACGAGCAGTCGGGTCAGGAAGTCACTTACCAGATCGTTGGCGATCATGAGGCCGATATTGCCTCGGGAATGATTTCCATCAGCTCGCCGATCGCCCGCGCGCTTATCGGCAAGGAATCGGGCGACGTGGTGGAGGTACAGGTGCCGGATGGCGTGCGTTCCTACGAGATTCTCGAAATTCGTTATATCTGATCTGTTTCTTTTTATTCCGGAAGTTTCAGACGCGGTTTTTTCGCCCGGCGGTAGATGACCGCCATGCGGCCGATTTCCTGCACAGCTTCTGCCACCGTCGCTTCACAGATTTTCTCCAGTAGCGTGTGCCGTGCGTCGCGCTCCACGCCCGGAAGGCGGATTTTGAGCAACTCATGGACGTCGAGCGCCTGTGCTATCTCTCTGATTACCGCGGTTGTAACGCCGGCATTTCCTACCTGTACCACGGGTTTGCGGTGATGGGCCAGTGCCTTCAGGTGTTTCCGCTGTCTCGCGCTCAAAGCCATAAATGTAGCCCTACTCCGCTTCGCTCCGTTCGTCTTGTCATTATATGGCGCCCTACTCGCTCCGCTCATTCGTCTTGTCATAAGATACAGAATCCCTACTCGCTCCGCTCGTTCGTTTTGTCATATGATATTGAAACCCAGCCACTCCTTAATGAATCGGCGCATCATACCGCAGCCTCGCCTTATTCCCCATGTCTCGAACCAAAAGCAGCCAGCGCTGGTTGGCGCGTAATGCCCGCGACAAGTACGTCAAGCGCGCACGCCAGGAAGGCGCGCGCTCGCGCGCGATCTACAAGCTCGAGGAAATCGATCGCCAGGATCAGCTGCTGCGGCCGGGCATGACCGTGGTTGATCTGGGCGCCGCGCCCGGCGGTTGGTCCCAGTACGTCAAAAGCCGCGTGGGTGATTCCGGACGGGTGCTGGCGCTGGACATCCTGTCAATGGAGCCGATTGTCGGCGTTGAATTCATCGAGGGCGATTTCACGCAACAGCCGGTGCTAGACTTGTTAATACAGCGTATCCAGGACAAACCGGTGGATCTTGTAATCTCGGACATGGCCCCCAATATGAGTGGTGTGGCCTCCGTGGATCAGGCGCGCAGCATGAATCTGGTGGAACTTGCGCTCGAATTTTCCGACAAATCGCTGAAGCCGGGGGGTTCGCTGTTGATCAAGACCTTTCAGGGTGCGGGGTTTAACGAGTTTCACGCGCAATTGCGCCGCCGTTTCGAAAAGCTCGTCACACGCAAACCGTCGGCGTCACGCATGGAGAGCAAGGAAATTTATCTTCTGGGCAGGGGGTTTAGGGGTATCTGAGCAAAAACGTTGTTTGCCAGGGGACATCATAGGAAAATGCGGATATTGGATGATTGACGCCATACTTCGGTTTAACTTATTTAAGAGGTAATACTTGAACAATCTCACCAAGAATCTCCTGTTGTGGCTCGTCATCGCGATCGTGTTGATGTCGGTGTTCAACAATTTCGGCAATCGCCAGCCAGCCGCGCGCCCGATGGAATACTCGACCTTCATCCAGAAGGTCCGCAGCGACGAGATCGACCGGGTCACGATCCAGGGCCGCGAAATTTCGGGCAAGCTGAAGAGCGGCGAGAGCTTCACCACCTACAATCCGGGCGACCAGCAGGTCTTCAACGACCTCATCGATCACAAAGTGCAGTTTGAAGGCAAGCCGCAGGAAGAACAGTCGCTCCTGCTTACCATCTTCATCAACTGGTTCCCGCTGTTGCTACTGGTCGGCGTGTGGGTGTTCTTCATGCGCCAGATGCAAGGTGGCATGGGAGGACGTGGCGCCATGAGTTTCGGCAAGAGCAAGGCGCGCATGCTGTCCGAGGAGCAGAACAAGATCACCTTTGACGATGTGGCCGGCGTGGAAGAGGCCAAGGAAGAGGTGGGCGAGCTGGTGGAATTCCTGAAGGACCCCAGCAAGTTCCAGAAGCTCGGCGGCCGCATCCCCAAGGGTGTGCTCATGACCGGGTCGCCGGGTACCGGCAAGACGCTGCTCGCCAAGGCCATTGCCGGTGAGGCGAAAGTGCCATTCTTTTCGATTTCAGGCTCCGACTTCGTCGAGATGTTTGTCGGTGTCGGCGCCTCACGCGTGCGCGACATGTTCGAGCAGGCCAAGAAGCATGCGCCCTGTATCATCTTCATCGACGAAATCGACGCCGTCGGACGCCAGCGTGGCGCCGGTCTGGGCGGCGGTCACGACGAGCGCGAACAGACATTGAACCAATTGCTGGTCGAAATGGACGGTTTCGAGGGTACCGAGGGTGTAATCGTGATTGCCGCGACCAATCGTCCAGACGTGCTCGACCCGGCGTTGTTACGCCCGGGTCGTTTCGACCGCCAAGTGTATGTACCGCTGCCGGACATCCGCGGACGCGAGCAGATTCTCAAGGTACACATGCGCAAGGTTCCGGTGTCTGACGACGTGGATGCCAATATTATTGCCCGCGGCACGCCGGGTTTCTCCGGTGCGGATCTAGCCAACCTCGTGAATGAAGCCGCACTGTTTGCCGCGCGCGCCAACAAGCGTCTCGTGGACATGCAGGATTTCGAGAAGGCCAAAGACAAGGTCATCATGGGCGCGGAGCGCCGCTCCATTGTCATGCCGGAAAAGGAGCGCATGAACACGGCGTACCACGAATCCGGCCACGCGGTGGTGGCGAAGTCGCTGCCGAACACCGATCCGGTGCACAAGGTGACCATTATTCCGCGCGGTCGCGCACTGGGTGTCACCATGCAACTGCCGACGGAAGATCGCTACAGCCACGATCGTGAGAGCCTGCTCTCGACCATTGCGGTGCTGATGGGCGGACGCATTGCCGAAGAAGTATTCATGCACCAGATGACGACCGGCGCGTCCAACGATTTCGAGCGCGCCACCGATCTGGCGCGCAATATGGTCATGCGCTGGGGCATGTCCGACGTGCTCGGCACGCGCGTCTATGGCGACAACCAGAGCGAAGTGTTTCTGGGGCGCGACGTAATGACGCACAAGAACATGAGCAACGCCGTCGCCGAGGTGGTAGACAAGGAGATCCGCCGTATCGTCGATGAGCAGTACGCCAGGGCGCGTGCCGTCATCGAGAAAAATCGCGACAAGGTCGAAAAAATGGCGAAAGCGCTGCTGGAGTGGGAGACGCTCGAATCCGATCAGATCGAGGACATCATGATGGGCAAGGAACCACGTCCACCGGCGGGCACCAGCGGTACGCCCAAGAGCGATACCGGTAGTCCGAAGAAGCCGAGTGGCAAGGCCGTAAAACCGCGTCTCGACTCACCCGCCGGAGAGCATTAATAATTTTGGAACGCGGATAAACACAGATGCAGGCAAATCAGCACACCTGACTTTGCTTTTATTCTTGATTTATTGGCGTTCATCCGCGTTTCAGAAAACCTTAAAATGACTTTCCTAGACTGCGGCGGGCGCAAGCTGGATCTTTCCCGTCCCGTGGTCATGGGTATCCTGAATATCACCTCCGATTCCTTTTCGGACGGGGGTGTTTTTTTGTCTCCTGATAAAGCCATTGCCCAGGCCTTGCGTATGGCGGAGGAAGGCGCCGATATCATCGATATCGGCGGTGAATCTACCCGTCCCGGCGCGCGTTCGGTATCGGCGCAGGAGGAGATCGACCGCGTGCTTCCCGTGGTGGAAGCACTGCACAAGAAAATCCCATTGCCCATTTCGATAGATACTTCCAAATCAGAGGTCATGTACGCGGCGGTCAAGGCCGGGGCGGGCTTTATAAATGATGTGCGGGCCTTGCGCGAAACCGGGGCGCTGGAAGCGGCGGCGCTGCTTGGCGTGCCGGTGTGCCTGATGCATATGCTGGGCAAACCACGCACCATGCAGGACGATCCCCGCTACGCCGACGTGGTGGGGGAGGTCCGGGATTTTCTGAAGGAACGGTTGAACGCCTGCGTGAACGCAGGCATTCCGGCGCAACGGCTTGTTATTGATCCCGGCTTTGGTTTCGGCAAGACGCTGCAACATAATATAGAATTACTGCGTGACCTGAAGCAACTGCAAAGCCTGGGCGCACCGGTACTGGTCGGATTGTCGCGCAAATCCATGATCGGCAAGGCGCTGGGTTTGCCGGTAGAGCAGCGACTGCACGCGAGTGTGGCACTGGCCGTGATGGCGGTGCAGCAAGCCGCCCGTATTGTGCGGGTACACGATGTCGGTCCGACGGTTGAAGCGCTGCGCATGTGGGCCGCTGTGTATCCGGAAAGCAGGAGAGAATAGAACATGCTCAAGAGTCGCCGCTTTTTTGGCACCGACGGTATCCGTGGGAAAGTAGGTGAAGAACCGATCACGCCCGAAACCGTGCTCAAGCTCGGCTGGGCGGCAGGCCGCGTGCTGGGCCAGGGATCGACCGAGCATGCCGTGATTCTGATCGGGAAAGACACGCGTGTTTCCGGTTACCTGCTGGAATCCTTGCTCGAAGCCGGTCTCTCGGCCGCCGGGGTGGATATTCGTCTGCTCGGACCGATGCCGACACCTGCCATTGCCTATCTGACTCGCACCGCCCGTGCCCGTGCCGGCATCGTGATTTCCGCCTCGCATAATCCCTTCGACGACAACGGCATCAAGTTTTTTTCCTCCGAGGGCACCAAGCTACCGGATGACGTCGAGCTTGCCATCGAGGATATGATGCAGCAGCCGCTGGTAACCGCCGGTCCCGACGCGTTGGGCAAGGCTTGGCGCTACGAAGACGCCGGTGGACGTTACATCGAATTTTGCAAGAGCACTTTCCCTCACCGTCTGGGCCTTGAAGGGCTCAAGATTGTCATAGACTGTGCGAATGGGGCGGCCTATCACATTGCACCCTTGGTTTTCAGCGAACTCGGCGCCGAAGTTGTGGCGGTAGCCAATGAGCCGAACGGCTTCAACATCAACCGCGAATGTGGCGCCACCTTTCCGATTTTCCTCAAGAAGACCGTGCTGGCACACAAGGCCGATCTCGGGATTGCGTTGGATGGCGATGCCGACCGGGTGATGATGGTCGACAGCCGGGGTGAGATCGTGGATGGTGATCACCTGCTCTACATCATCGCCAGGGACCGGAAACAGTCGGGACGGCTGCACGGCGGGGTGGTCGGCACGCTCATGAGCAATCTCGGACTGGAGCACGCTTGCGGCAAGATGGAAATCCCTTTCAAGCGCGCCGCGGTCGGCGACCGTTACGTGTTGAGCATGCTGAACGAAAATGGCTGGGAGCTGGGTGGAGAAACCTCCGGCCATATCATATGTCTCGATCGCGCCACCACGGGCGATGGCATCATCGCCGCATTGCAAGTTCTGGCAGCCATGCGCGGGTCGGGCAAGACGCTCACCGATCTCAAGAACGGTCTCGAGATCTTTCCACAAACCATGATCAATGTGCACATGGCAGGGCGTTTCGATGTTAAGAATTCACCGCGTGTACAGCAGGCTATCAAGGCGGTTGAAAACGAGCTGGCGAACAATGGGCGCGTGGTGCTGCGCGCCTCGGGCACCGAGCCTGTGATCCGCGTGATGGTTGAGGGACGCGACGCTACACAGGTGGAACGTCTCACCCGTCATCTCGCCGATACCGTTAAAAGTGCCGCGGAAGCGGCAGCGTAGGTTTTTCCGCAAAATTGCATTCCGAGGCTGGCATCGGTAACATCGCGCCCGTTTTTTGAGCGATTAAAGACGGATACGGGAGGTCTGATGGGCAAGCGCCGTCCGCTGGTGGCGGGCAATTGGAAAATGAATGGTTCGCGGACGGAATCCGCGTCGCTTCTGGACGGAATTAAAAAAGGCATGAGTTCCGCGTCCAAAACGGAAGTGGCCGTCTGTCCACCGTATGTCCTGATTTCGCTGGCGGCCGAGAAGCTGGCCGGCAGCGCGATTGCCTGGGGCGGGCAGAACCTGTCCATGCATAAATCGGGTGCATATACCGGCGAGATCTCCGGTCCCATGCTCAAGGATTACGGCTGCACTTATGTTATCGTCGGGCATTCCGAGCGGCGCACGCTGTTTGGCGAGAGCGATATCATGGTGGCGGAGAAGTATGGCGCGGCCCAAGCCGTGGGACTGATTCCTATATTATGTGTGGGTGAGACCCTGCAGGAACGGGAAGCGAATCTGACCGAAACAGTTGTTGCACGCCAGCTCGATGCCGTGATGAGCAAGCATGGCATCGGCAGTTTCAAGAATGCCGTGATCGCCTATGAACCCGTTTGGGCCATTGGCACCGGCAAGACGGCGACACCCCAACAGGCGCAGGACGTGCACCGTTTTATCCATAGCCGCTTGGCGATCAAGGATAAGGCCGTGGCGGAAAGCATGCGCATTCTTTATGGTGGCAGCATGAAGGGCAGCAACGCGAAGGAACTTATGGCCCAGCCGGATATCGACGGTGGTTTGATTGGCGGGGCGTCGCTGCAAGCGGAAGAGTTCCTGGCGATTTGCCGCGCTGCCGACTGACACTTGCGTATCTATGTGTATTGGAGTTAATTGATGAGAGACCTTGTATTAGTCATTGATATAATTTCGGCCGTCACGCTGATTGGCCTGATCTTGTTGCAACAAGGCAAGGGTGCGGATATCGGTGCTGCTTTTGGTAGCGGTGCCTCGCAAACCTTGTTCGGCAGCCGCGGCTCGGCCAATTTTTTGACGCGTACCACGGCTATTCTGGGAACGGTTTTTTTCCTCTCCAATCTCGGGCTGGCTTGGTTGTATGCGCAACAAGCGGTGCCAACGAGCGTTACGAAAAGCGTGGTTATCGAGCAGCCGGCGAAGACCGAAACACCGGCGTCGCCCGCTGATGTCCCCGCCGCGCCCAAGACGCCGGAGGTACCGAAGTAGTTTTATCAACGCCACGGAGATCACAAAGGGTATGTTGTTAAAATAATACCCTTCTGTTCAGACCAACCATTTCTTTGTGTACTCTGTGGCTGAAATCTGTTCTCACGCGCCGAAGTGGTGAAATTGGTATACACGCTACCTTGAGGTGGTAGTGGCGAAAGCCGTGTGGGTTCGAGTCCCACCTTCGGCACCATTTAAAATTCATTAATTCGTTTTGCAAGCGTGCGAGTCGCATGGTGATCAACGATGACCGCGCCGGTTGCATCAATAGGCGTTTTTTATACCCCCAGAAGCGACTTAACTCTTTGAAGGGCATTGGTTTGTGCTCTGGTTGTTTGCTTGACATCCTTTGCAGCGAAAGCCTAGACTCGCCGGCACATTCATTTTCACGCGCGGATTGAAATCCGCCGGCAAATCCCCGGGGCCCCGGATGCTGCAAGCTTATCTTCCCATTCTGATATTTATCGGCGTCGCCCTGGTCATGGGCGGCGTTATTATTCTGGCTGGCCGGGTGCTCGGTCCAAACCGCCCCGACAGCGCCAAACTATCGCCTTACGAATGCGGTTTTGAGGCGTTCGAAGACACGCGTATGAAGTTTGACGTGCGCTATTACCTCGTCGCCATCCTTTTCATCGTTTTTGATCTTGAAATCGCGTTCCTGTTTCCATGGGCCGTGGCACTCAAGGAAATCGGCCTCTTTGGCTTTCTTTCAATGATGGTGTTTCTGGGCATCCTCGTGGTTGGATTTATCTACGAGTGGAAGAAAGGGGCGCTGGAATGGGAATAGAAGGGGTATTAGAAAAAGGCTGGGTCACCACGCAGGCGGACAAACTGATCAACGCCGCGCGCACGGGTTCGCTGTGGCCCATGACCTTCGGGTTGGCCTGCTGTGCGGTCGAGATGATGCACGCCGCGGCGGCGCGCTACGACATGGACCGTTTTGGCATCGTTTTCCGCCCCAGTCCGCGCCAGTCGGATGTGATGATCGTGGCCGGCACGCTGGTGAACAAAATGGCGCCGGCATTGCGCAAGGTCTATGACCAGATGGCCGAGCCGCGCTGGGTGATCTCCATGGGCTCCTGCGCCAACGGCGGCGGCTATTACCATTATTCCTATTCCGTGGTGCGCGGCTGCGACCGTATCGTGCCGGTGGATGTCTATGTTCCGGGCTGTCCTCCGACCGCCGAGGCCCTGCTGTACGGCATCATTCAGCTGCAAAACAAGATTCGCCGCACCAACACGATCGCCCGCTAGCGCCCGAGGGATCCGGACCATGATTGATTCGAATCAGGACCTTGCCGCACACGTCCAGGAATTGTTCGGCGGGGCGGTCGCCAGCGTGCGTGAGTCAGCCGGCCAGCACACCCTGGAGGTACGGCGCGACGATATTCTTCCGGTCTGTACCCGATTGCGTGACGATCCCGCGCTCGCTTTCGTTCAGCTCATGGATCTGTGTGGCGTGGATTATCTCGACTACGGGCGGGAAACGCCGGCGGGTCCGCGACCGGGACCGCGATTTGCCGTGGTATACCAACTGCTGTCGCTGAAGCACAACCGGCGTCTTCGGCTGCGCGTCTGGCTGGAGGACGAATTGCCGATTATGGCCTCTGTGACCGGCATCTGGAATTCCGCCGTCTGGTATGAACGCGAGGCATTCGATCTTTTCGGTATCGTGTTCGAGGGACATCCGGATCTGCGCCGCATTCTCACTGACTACGGTTTCGTCGGGCATCCGTTCCGTAAGGACTTCCCGCTCATCGGTCAGGTCGAAATGCGCTATGACCCCGAGAAGCAACGCGTCGTGTACCAGCCAGTGTCGATTGAGCCACGGGTGCTGGTACCGCGCGTGATCCGTGAAGAAGGTTTCGCGAAAGGCTGATCTTACATGGCTGAGATTAGAAACTACACGATGAATTTTGGTCCGCAGCATCCGGCGGCGCACGGCGTGTTGCGTCTGGTGCTCGAACTCGACGGCGAGGTCATTCAGCGCGCCGACCCGCATATTGGCCTGCTGCATCGCGCCACCGAGAAACTGGCCGAGTCCAAACCCTACAACCAGTCCGTCGGCTACATGGATCGTCTCGATTACGTGTCCATGATGTGCAACGAGCACGGTTACGTGCTGGCCATCGAAAAGCTGCTTGGTATCGAGCCACCGGTGCGCGCACAGTATATCCGGGTGATGTTCGACGAAATCACGCGCATCCTCAATCATCTCATGTGGCTCGGCACGCACGCCCTCGACGTCGGCGCCATGACCGTGTTCCTGTACTGCTTTCGTGAACGCGAAGATCTGTTCGACTGTTACGAGGCGGTATCGGGGGCGCGCATGCACGCCACCTATTACCGTCCGGGCGGGGTCTACCGTGACCTGCCCGACAGTATGCCGCGCTATCTGCCGTCACCACTGCGCGATGAGAAGGACATGGCGCGACTGAACGCCAATCGCGGTGGTTCGCTACTGGATTTCATCTGGAATTTCACCGAGCGTTTCCCAAAATATATCGACGACTACGAAACCCTGCTGACTGACAACCGCATCTGGAAACAGCGCACCGTGGGCATTGGCGCGGTATCGCCGGAGCGTGCGGTGCAGCTCGGGTTCACCGGGCCCATGCTGCGCGGCTCAGGCGTCGAGTGGGATCTGCGCAAGAAGCAGCCGTATGCCGTCTACGATCACATGGATTTCGATATACCCGTGGGCGTCAATGGCGATTGCTATGACCGCTATCTGGTGCGCGTCGAGGAGATGCGTCAGTCCAACCGCATCGTGCGCCAATGCGTCGAGTGGTTGCGGGACAATCCGGGGCCGGTAATGATCGCTGACCAGAAAATCGTCCCTCCGAAGCGTGCAGACATGAAGGACGACATGGAATCGCTCATTCATCACTTTAAGCTGTTCACGGAGGGTTATTGTGTTCCGGAGGGCGAAGCCTACGCCGCGATCGAGCACCCGAAGGGCGAATTCGGGGTGTACATGGTTTCCGACGGGGCGAACAAGCCGTACCGTGTCAAAATCCGCGCGCCGGGGTTTGCGCATCTGGCGGCACTGGATGAAATGACGCGAGGGCATATGATCGCCGACGTGGTGGCGGTGATCGGGACGCTCGACATTGTCTTCGGAGAAATCGACCGATGAAGGCGCAATCGAATACGGTCCCGAATACCAGCCTGCTCTCGGAGTCCTCGCGTGCCGAGATCGACCGTTGGATTGCCAAGTACCCCCCGGATCGGAAGCAGGCGGCCGTGATGGCGGCGCTGAACATCGCCCAGGAACAGAACGGCGGTTGGCTTTCGGTCGAGTTGATCGAGGCGGTGGCGGAATACCTTGAAATGCCACCCATCGCGGCGCACGAAGTGGCAACCTTTTATACCATGTACGATCTCAAGCCCGTGGGCCGCCACAAGGTCTGTGTCTGCACCAATATATCCTGTCAGCTGAATGGTTCCAGCCGGATCATGAGTCATATACAGAAACGGCTCGGCATCAAGTCGGGCGAGACCACGGTCGGCGGCAAATTTACGTTGAAAGAAGTTGAATGCCTAGCCGCCTGCGGCGGCGCGCCGATGATGATGGTTGACAAGACTTATTACGAGCATCTCACGCCCGAGCGCGTGGATGAGATCCTGGACCAGCTGGAGTAGCGCCATGGCCAACGAGCTCTGCTTCCGGAATTTTCATCTCGACCAGCCGTGGCGTCTTTCGGTATACCAGGCAAGCGGCGGTTACGAGACGTGGGGAAAAATCTTGAAGGACAAGACGCCGCCGGAAAAAATTATCGATGAGCTGAAAAAATCGGCGTTGCGCGGACGCGGTGGCGCCGGGTTTTCCACGGGCCTGAAATGGTCCTTCATGCCGAAGAATACGCCGGGTCAGAGGTATATTGTATGCAATTCCGACGAGGGTGAGCCGGGCACGTTCAAGGATCGCGACATTCTGCGATTCAATCCGCATTCCCTGATCGAAGGCATGGCGATTGCCGGTTACGCCATCGGCGCGACCGTGGGCTACAACTACATCCGCGGCGAATTCTGGGAACCGTTCGAGCGTTGTGAAGCCGCGCTCCGCGAGGCCTATGACGCCGGTCTGCTCGGCAAGAATATTCTTGGCTCGGGCGTCAACTTTGATTTGTATAACCACCTGGGTGCCGGTGCCTATATCTGCGGCGAGGAAACCGCGCTGCTGGAATCGATCGAGGGCAAGAAGGGTCTGCCGCGCTTCAAGCCGCCGTTCCCGGCGAATTACGGCCTGTTCGGTCGGCCCACCACCATTAATAATACCGAGACGCTGGTCTCGGTCCCGGACATTTTAAGGAATGGCGCCGACTGGTTTCTCAAGATCGGCAAGCCGAATAACGGCGGGCCGAAAATTTTCTCGGTGTCGGGGCACGTTAACAAGCCCGGCAACTATGAAGTCCCGCTCGGGACGCCATTCGCGAAACTGCTGGAAATGGCCGGCGGTGTGCGCCAGGGTCGCCACCTCAAGGCCGTGATTCCCGGCGGTTCCTCAGCCAACGTCCTGCCGGCCGGAGTCATGATGGAAGTGAACATGGACTATGACGCGCTCGCCAAGGCCGGTTCCATGCTGGGATCGGGCGGGGTGATCGTGATGGACGACAGTACCTGCATGGTGCACGCGCTGGCGCGCATCGCGCACTTCTATTATGAGGAATCCTGTGGTCAGTGCACGCCGTGTCGCGAAGGCACGGGCTGGATGTCGCGCGTGATCCACCGTATCGAACATGGAGAAGGCAGGCCCGCGGATCTCGACATGCTCACGGACGTGGCTTCGAACATCGAGGGACGTACCATTTGTGCGCTCGGCGATGCCGCGGCTTGGCCGGTGAAAAGCTTTATCAAATATTTCCGCAGTGAATTCGAGTATCACATCGAGCATCGTCAGTGCCTACCGGGAACGCAGGGGAGCCACGCGTGAGCGTCAGCCCGGAAAAAATGAAACCGCCGGTCGCGCCTGATACGGTAATGATCGAAGTCGATGGTCACAAGTTACAGGCGCGCAAGGGCGAGATGTTGATCAAAGTGACCGACGCCGCCGGGATTTACATTCCGCGCTTCTGCTATCACCACAAGTTGTCGGTGGCGGCCAACTGTCGCATGTGCCTGGTAGAAGTAGAGAAGGCGCCCAAGCCTCTGCCCGCCTGCGCCACACCGGTCATGGACGGCATGGTGGTGCGCACCCGTTCCGAGAAAGCGCGTACGGCGCAGAAGGGCACGATGGAATTTCTCCTGATCAACCATCCGCTCGATTGCCCGATCTGCGACCAAGGCGGCGAGTGCGAGTTACAGGACTTGGCCGTGGGCTACGGCAAAGATGCCTCACGCTATGCCGAGGTCAAGCGCATCGTGAAGGACAAGGATATAGGTCCGCTGATCGCGACCGAGATGACGCGCTGCATACATTGCACCCGTTGTGTGCGCTTCGGCCAGGAAATCGCCGGCGTAATGGAATTCGGCGGCCTGGGCCGGGGGGAGCATATGGAGATACGCACTTTCCTCAACCGCAGTGTGGATTCCGAACTGTCCGGCAACGTCATCGATCTGTGTCCGGTCGGGGCGCTGACCTCCAAGCCCTTTCGTTACACGGCGCGCACCTGGGAGCTGGCGGATCATGCTTCGATCAGTCCGCACGATTGTGTCGGTGCAAATATTACTGTGCAGACGCTGCACGGGCGCGTGAAACGCGTGTTGCCGCGCGCAAACGAGGCCGTCAACGAAGTCTGGTTAGCGGACCGCGACCGCTTCAGTTACGAGGCCCTGAACGGAGACGACCGCCTGAGGGTTCCGATGATCCGGCGCGGGACCGAATGGGAAGAAACCGACTGGTCTACGGCCCTGGAATACACCTTGGCGGGCCTCAGAAAAGTGCTGGAGGCGCATGGCCCTGAAAGTCTGGGCGCGCTGGCCGCCCCGATTTCCACGTCCGAGGAATTCTATTTATTGCAGAAATTTGTGCGCGCGCTAGGCAGCGGCAACGTGGACCATCGACTGCGTCAGATGGACTTCAGCGACGATGCCACCGTGCCGCCGTTCCCGGCGCTGGGTCGGTCGATCGCCGAGCTGGGCAATCTCGATGTGGCACTGCTGGTCGGATCCAACCCACGCAAGGATCAGCCCCTGATCAACCTGCGCCTGCGCCAAGCCGCACTCAAGGGTGCGAAAATTTTTGCCATCAATCCGCTCAATTACGACTTTAACTATAAACTTGCGGGCAATAGGGTCTGCACGCCGGCCAACATGCTGCGTTCGCTCGCGGGCGTCGCGAGTGCCCTGAGTGCGCTGAAAAAGTCTGCATTGCCCGCAATACTTACCTCGCATTTCGTGAATATCAAGCCGGAAGCGGCGGAACAGGCCGTGGCCCAGGCCCTGCTTCAGTCCGAGCGGAGTTCCATTCTGCTGGGAACGTTTGCGCTCAGTCATCCCCGGGCGGCGACGTTGCGCGCGTTGGCGCAGTTCATTGCCGATTTGTCCGGCGCGAAGTTCGGCCAGCTCCCGGAGGCCAATGCCGCGGGCGCCTGGCTTGCCGGTTGTGTGCCACACCGCGGGGTAGCGGGTAAAACCGTGGCAACTGGTCGTCATGCACTGGACATGTTGCGTAGACCGCCTAAGGCCTATTTGCTGTTTGGTGTTGAGCCGGAGTTCGATTGTCTGGACGGGGCGGTGACTTCCGCCGTGCGCACGGCGGAATTTGTCGTGATGACGACGACGTTCAAACCCTCGCCGTATCGCACGCGTGCGGTGGAGTACGCGGATGTATGGCTGCCGCTTGCGCCCTTTACTGAAACTGACGGTACGTTCGTCAATGTAGAAGGCCGGCACCAGCCATTTGCGGCGGCGGTCGCACCGCTGGGAGAATCGCGCCCGGGTTGGAAAATCCTGCGCATGCTGGGGCATCTCATGAGCCTGCCCGGATTCGAGCAGAATTCGATTGATGAAGTCCGGCAGGAAATGAATCTGCCGGTTTCCCCGATCGCGCCGTCTTCTGTATTCTCGCTTGCGCCGGAAGATCCCGCGATAGCGCCCGCGAACGGACAGCTGATGCGTATCGCCGAAGTGCCCATGTACGCGGTCGATGCCATCGTGCGCCGTGCACCGTCGTTGCAGAACACGGCTGACAATCCGCCGCCGTCCGCGCGGCTTAATGCTACGCAGGCCAGCAAACTTGGTTTCGAGCATAACCAGACCGTACAGGTGATCATGGCGCAGGGTGTGGCGCGCCTCGATCTGGTGCTGGACGAGCGCGTGCCGGACGGATGCGTCCTTGTCCCTGCCGGATACGCCGAGACCTACATGCTGGGCGCGCACGGGCCGGCCACCCTGAAGGGGGTGTCATGAGCAAATTTTTTCTCGACATCTGGGGCTGGTTCCCGGACTGGTCACAGGTGGGGTTACTCAATCTCGGCAAGATCCTCCTCATCACCGTTCCACTGATATTGACGGTGGCGTATCTCACCTTGGCCGAACGCAAGGTCATCGGCTACATGCAGGCGCGCATTGGACCGAACCGCGTGGGCCCCAAGGGCTTGCTGCAGCCGTTTGCCGATGTGGTCAAGCTTTTTCTCAAGGAAATAATTATTCCGAACAAGGCAAGCAGACACCTGTTCGTGTTCGCGCCGATTCTCACGTTTGCGCCGGCATTGGCGGCGTGGGCGGTGATTCCGTTCACCGACAAAATGTGGCTGACAAATATCGACGCCGGGCTGTTGTATATACTCGCGCTCACATCCATGACGGTTTATGGAGTTATCATTGCCGGCTGGGCATCGAATTCCAAATATGCATTTCTTGGCAGCCTGCGGTCGGCGGCCCAGATCGTCGCCTACGAAATTGCCATGGGGTTCGCGCTGGTGGGTGTGCTGATGGCCGCCGGCAGCCTGAACCTGCGCGAGATCGTGCTGGCCCAGAGCGGTGGTCCGCATCAGTGGTATTTCTTGCCGCTGTTCCCGCTGTTCCTGGTGTACCTCATCTCCGGGGTGGCCGAAACTAACCGTGCGCCATTTGACGTGGCCGAAGGCGAGTCCGAGATCGTTGCAGGCTTTCACGTAGAGTACTCCGGCACATCGTTCGCTCTCTTTTTTCTTGCCGAGTATGCCAACATGATCCTGATTTCGACACTGTGCGCGATCATGTTCCTCGGTGGCTGGCTGTCACCGTTTGAGAGCATCCTGCCTGCTAAGTTGCTGGTCGTGCCTGTCATCGGCGCCGTACTCGGCAACGGTATCCACTGGTTACTGCTCAAAATGAGCTGCATTCTGTTCTGTTTCCTGTGGTTCCGCGCTACGTTTCCGCGGTATCGTTACGATCAGATCATGCGTCTCGGGTGGAAGGTATTTATTCCAGTGACGCTGGTCTGGATCGGCGTGATGGGTTGCGTCATGTTTCTCACTCCTTGGGGGTTTATCTTTCACTGAGTGGAAGAGGGGACAACCATGTTCAAGACGATCAAACGCTATCTGAATACATTCCTGCTCTATGAGCTTCTGAGGGGGCTCATGTTGACCGGTCGCCATCTGTTTATGCGCAAGTTCACGGTGCAGTATCCGGAGGAGCGCACGCCGATGAGCCCGCGTTTCCGTGGGCTGCACGCTCTGCGGCGCTATCCCAACGGCGAGGAGCGTTGCATCGCTTGTAAGCTGTGCGAAGCAGTCTGTCCCGCGGCGGCGATCACGATCGAATCCGAAGTGCGCGCCGACGGCACGCGCCGTACGACACGTTACGATATCGATCTCTTCAAGTGTATTTACTGCGGTTTCTGCGAGGAGTCTTGCCCCGTGGATTCCATCGTTGAAACCCGCTTCTTCGAGTTTCATTTCGAAAACCGCGGAGAACATATGATCCACAAGGAACAATTGCTCGCCATCGGCGACAAATACGAAAAACAGCTCGCGGAAGATCGCGCGATGGACGCGAAGTATAGATAATAATCTTGGACCGCAGATGCACGCAGATATACACAGAAGAAAATCTGCGTTCATCACTTTTATATATCTGCGTTAATTTGCGGTTAAAAATAATATTTATGGAATTTAAACAACTCATTTTTTACTTCTTCGGCGCCGTGCTGGTGTTCGCCGCCACCATGGTCATTACCGTACGCAACCCGGTGAAGGCGGCGCTGTTCCTGGTGCTGGTGTTTGTGAGCGCTGCTGGACTGTGGCTGCTGCTGCAGGCGGAATTTCTCGCGATTGTGCTGGTGCTGGTGTACGTCGGTGCGGTCATGGTGCTGTTCCTGTTCGTGGTCATGATGCTGGACATCAACCTGGTGCGACTGCGCGAGGGTTTCGGCGAGTACCTGCCCATCGGCGGGCTGGTGGCGGTGCTGCTGGTGCTGGAGATGACCATTATTCTGAGCACCGATCAATTCGGGTTAAAACAGATCCCGGACCCGGGATCGTTGCCGGCGGATTACAGCAATACCCGTGAATTGGGACGGTTGCTCTATACGGTTTACGCCTATCCGTTTGAAATCGCGGCCGGCGTCCTGCTGGTGGCTATCGTCGCGGCCATCGCGTTGACCCTGCGCCGCCGCAAGGATAGTAAATACCAGGACCCGTCGCGGCAGATTAATATCGAACCGAGTGAGCGCGTGCGTATCGTCAAGATGCGCACCGAAAAGAAAATTTAATAAACCGGTAAACCACAGATAAACACAGATGAACACTGATATTGGTAAAGCACCAGAATATGGATTTTTATCTGTGTTTATCCGTGTTCATCTGTGGTTACAAAAAGTTATTTAAGCAGGGGAGGAAAATGATACCGCTGTCACACTATTTGATTCTCGGGGCCATCCTGTTTTCCCTGAGTGTTGTCGGTATTTTCCTCAATCGCAAGAATCTGGTCATTTTGCTCATGGCCATCGAGCTGATGCTGCTCGCCGTGAACCTGAATTTCATCGCATTTTCGCATTACCTCGGCGACATCGCTGGTCAGGTTTTCGTGTTTTTCATCCTGACGGTGGCGGCGGCCGAGTCGGCCATCGGACTGGCCATCCTGGTGGTGGTGTTCCGCAACCGCCAGACCATCAATGTGGAAGACCTCAGCAACCTGAAAGGATAAATAATGCAGAATTCCTTTCCTTTCGAGCTGACCTATCTTGTCATTCCGCTGTCTTGCCTGGCGGGGGCGATGCTGGCCGGTCTGCTGGGCTGGAAGATCGGGCGCGTCGGTGCGCATAGCGTGACGATCCTCGGCGTGGCCGCGGCGTTCGTGCTGTCGGCTTTCGTGGTCCTGCCGGATGTCCTTGCGGGCAACAGCTTCAACGGTCCGGTGTACACCTGGGGCGTTTCCGGTGGCATTCCGCTTGAAATCGGATTTTTGATTGACCCGTTGACGGCGCTCATGATGGTGGTCGTGACTTTTGTTTCACTTATGGTGCACATCTATACCATTGGCTACATGCGAGATGATCCCGGCTATCAGCGCTTTTTCAGTTACATCGCACTTTTTACCTTCTCGATGCTGATGCTGGTGATGTCGAACAATTTTCTCCAGCTCTTCTTCGGCTGGGAGGCGGTGGGGCTGATGTCCTATCTGCTGATTGGTTTCTGGTACACACGCGATTCGGCGACATACGCCCAGCTCAAGGCCTTCCTCGTCAACCGTGTCGGTGACCTCGGTTTCCTGCTCGGCATCGCGGCGATTTACATGATTTTTGGCACGCTGGATTATGCGGCTGTGTTTGCTATCGCTTCACAGATGGCAGCGAAGACGATTCAGGTGCTGCCGGGCTCCGATTGGAGCGTCATGACGCTCATCTGCATCCTGCTGTTCATTGGCGCGATGGGCAAGTCGGCGCAGGCCCCGTTGCACGTCTGGCTCCCGGACTCTATGGAAGGTCCGACGCCGATCTCGGCCCTGATCCACGCGGCCACAATGGTGACTGCCGGTGTGTTCATGGTGGCACGCATGTCGCCGCTTTATGAGCTGTCGGAAACAGCGTTGTCGGTGGTGCTCGTGATCGGCGCCATCACGGCACTGTTCATGGCCTTTGTCGGCATCGTGCAGAACGACATCAAGCGTGTGGTGGCGTATTCCACACTCTCCCAGCTCGGTTACATGATGGTCGCGCTCGGGGCCTCGGCCTACAGCGTCGGCATCTTTCATCTGATGACGCACGCCTTTTTCAAGGCCTTGCTGTTTCTGGCCGCGGGTTCGGTGATTATCGCCCTGCATCACGAGCAGGACCTGCGCAAGATGGGCGGCCTGAAGCGACGTATGCCGATTACTTTCATCACCACCTGGATCGGGTCGCTCGCACTGGCGGGCATCCCGCCTTTTGCCGGCTTCTTTTCCAAGGACATGATTATCGAGGCAGTACACCTCTCGCAATTACCCGGCAGCGGCTTCGCCTATTTCGCCGTGCTGGTGGGTGTGTTTGTCACCGCCTTTTACACTTTCCGTATGTTGTTCTTGACTTATTACGGCAAGCCGCGCATGGACGAGCACACGCTCAAGCACGTGGAAGAATCGCCCTGGGTGGTAACGATACCTCTCATACTTCTTGCCATTCCCTCGCTCGTGACGGGTTTCATGTTTCTCGATCCGCTGGTGTTTGGCAATTTCTTCGCCGGATCCATTAAAGTCCTGCCAGCACATGATGTTGTGAAAGAGATTGGCGCCCAATACAGTGGGCTTGGCCCTTTCATTGCTCATGGACTGCAATCCGCGCCATTCCTGCTCGCGGTGGGGGGGATTGTCACGGCCTGGTTCATGTACGTCCGCCTGCCGCATCTCCCCGGCCGCGTGCGTGAAAAGGCCGGCGCGCTCTATACCTTGCTGTTACGCAAATATTTTGTCGATGAATTCAATGAATTTGTATTTGCCGGCGGCACGCGCGCCATCGGGCGCCTGCTGTGGAAAATCGGCGACGAGAAGCTGATCGACGGCCTGGCGGTGAATGGCACCGCGCGCATGATCAGTTGGGTGTCCACGGTCATCCGTCACATCCAGTCCGGCTATGTGTATCACTACGCGTTTGCCATGATTCTGGGACTGTTCCTGCTGATCACCTTTTTCCTGCACAAATAAATGATGCTGGCAGAACATATCCTGAGTCTGGTGACGTGGTTGCCGATAGCCGGCGGCATGGCGGTGCTCGCTACCGGAAGCGATCGCAATGCCGATTATGCCCGCCAGCTGAGTCTTGTGATCGCCGTTCTGACCTTTGTAGTCACTCTGCCGCTGTATGCCAATTTCAACAGCGGTACGCATGCGATGCAGTTTGTCGAGGACTACGCCTGGATCGATGCGTTCAATATCCGTTATCGCCTTGGCGTCGATGGAATCTCATTGCTGTTGATCCTGCTCACGAGCTTCAGCACGGTGCTGGTCGTCATTTCCGCCTGGAAGGTGATTGAGAAGAAGGTGGCGCAGTACTACGCCGCGTTTCTCATCATGGAAGGGCTCATGATTGGCGTGTTCAGTGCGCTCGACGGCATCCTGTTCTACGTCTTTTGGGAAGCCATGCTGGTGCCGATGTTCCTCATCATCGGCCTGTGGGGCGGGCCGAACCGCGTGTACGCCACCATCAAGTTCTTTCTGTATACCTTCCTCGGTTCGGTGCTGATGCTGGTGGCCTTTATATATCTTTATTATCAAGCCGGCAGTTTTGACATTCTCGCCTGGCACAGCGTTAAACTGGGGCTTAACGCTCAGGTTTTTATTTTCTTCGCCTTCCTCGCGGCTTTTGCGGTGAAGGTGCCGATGTGGCCGGTGCACACCTGGTTGCCGGACGCGCACGTCGAGGCGCCCACGGGAGGGTCCGTGATCCTGGCCGCGATTATGTTAAAAATGGGCGCCTATGGTTTCCTGCGCTTTTCATTCCCCATTCTGCCGGACGCCTCACACGAACTGGCCTGGCTGATGATCGCGCTCTCGCTCATTGCGATCGTGTATATCGGCCTGGTGGCCTTGGTGCAGGACGACATGAAAAAATTGATCGCCTATTCCTCGATCGCACACATGGGCTTCGTGACGCTCGGATTCTTCATATTCAACACGCAGGGCGTCGAGGGTGGCATCGTGCAGATGATCTCGCACGGTTTTGTCTCCGGCGCGCTGTTCCTATGCGTCGGCGTGCTGTATGACCGTCTCCATTCGCGCATGATCAAGGACTACGGCGGCGTGGCCAACCGCATGCCGGTGTTTGCCGCCTTCATGATGTTGTTCGCCATGGCCAACGCCGGTCTGCCCGGGACGTCCGGATTTGTGGGCGAGCTGCTGGTGATATTGGGCGCGTTCCAAGCCAACGTCTGGTATGCCCTGGCCGCCGCCACCACGCTGGTTTTCGGCGCGGCGTACACGCTGTGGATGTACAAGCGCGTGATGTTTGGCGCGGTGGTCAATGATCCTGTTGGCGAGCTGACGGATGTCGTACCGCGCGAGACCTTGTTTCTCTCATTGCTCGCCCTGGCCGTGCTAGTCATGGGGCTGTGGCCGTACCCCTTTCTCGACGTGATGCACGCGTCCGTGAATCACCTGCTGCAACAAACCATGACTTCGAAACTGTGATAGCCGGATGAAATTCGTCATGCCCGAAATGCTGCCCGCCTTGCCCGAGATGTTCGTCTTCTCGATGGCCTGCGCGATCCTGGTGATCGATCTGTTCCTGTCTGATCGACGGCGTGTGATTTCCTACTGGCTGACTCAGGCAACGCTGGTCGGCGCTGCGTTGTTGACGCTGAAATTGGCGAATGCCATACCGATTTTCACCTTCAGTCGCATGTTCGTCGCGGATAATCTGGCGGACGTACTGAAGCTCGGAACCTACGCCATCGCCTTTTTTGTCTTCGCCTATTCGCGTGATTATCTGCGTGACCGCGGTATGTTGCGGGGCGAGTATTTTGTGCTCGGCCTGTTCGGCTTGGTGGGCGCGATGGTCATGGCTTCCGCCAGCCATTTCCTGACGCTATACCTGGGCCTCGAACTTTTGTCACTCTCGCTGTACGCCATGATCGCGTTCCAGCGCGATTCCGGCACGGCGACCGAGGCGGCCATGAAGTATTTTGTTCTCGGCGCCATTGCCTCGGGCATGTTGCTCTATGGCATGTCCATGCTCTACGGCGCGACTGGCAGTCTTGAGATCGCCGCGGTTTCCAAGGCGATCGGCAAGATGTCGCCTGACAACATCATCCTGATTTTTGGCCTGGTTTTCGTGATCGCCGGGCTCGCTTTCAAGGTGGGGGCGGTGCCGTTCCACATGTGGGTGCCGGATGTGTACCACGGCGCGCCCACGGCCGTGGCACTTTATGTGGGCACAGTACCGAAGCTCGCGGCCTTTGCGCTGTTCCTGCGCTTGCTAATCAGTGGGCTCGAACCACTCGCGGGTTCTTGGCAATCCATGCTCATGATTATCGCTGTCCTGTCGATGGCTATCGGCAACCTCATCGCCATCGCGCAAACCAACATCAAGCGCATGCTGGCGTATTCCTCGATCTCGCACATGGGCTTTTTCCTGCTCGGTATCCTGAGCGTGGAGCCGAACGGTTACAGCTCCTCACTGTTTTACATTCTGGTCTACGCGGTGATGAGCGCTGGTGCTTTCGGCATGATCATCATGCTCTCGCGTGCGGGCTCCGAGGCCGAACGGTTGGAGGACTTCAAGGGGCTCAACCAGCGCAGTCCATGGTACGCGCTCCTGATGATGTTGCTCATGCTGTCCATGGCCGGTGTGCCGCCGACCGTGGGTTTCTACGCCAAGCTGCTGGTAATCCAGTCGGTGATTAAAGTTGGCATGATCCCGCTGGCGGTGGCGGCGGTGCTGTTTGCCGTCATCGGGGCCTACTATTACCTGCGCGTGATCAAGCTCATGTATTTCGACGACGCCACGGAGAAGGCCCCGATCCGTGCGGGTTGGGATGTGCAGGTGTTGATCGGTTTCAACGCGCTGTTGCTCGTCGGCATCATGCCGTGGGTGGGCGTTATTATGGAAATCTGCCGGAAGGCGATAAAAACATTGGCGTGAATTTAATGGTTCGTAAAACAAAAAGCCTCGGGAGGGGCTTTTTGTTTACTTCTCTGACTGCAAATTAAAAAGAGGGATAAACCTTCATCTCGCTCAGCAGCTGGTCCGCCGGTTTCGCGAATGTCTGTACCGGCGTGGCTGACTCCAGATTCGGGGTTTGCTCAGCCGGTTTCTGTTCGGAGGTATTCTGCGACAAGGCAGCGTCGACCGGACTTACATCAATCTTGTCCTCTGCCGCGAGGGTTTGTACGAAGCCAGTGAGTGTTACAGCCATTACCATGGCGACAACGCGATGCGTATTCATGATTCCTTTCTGTCCCTGCACTCAAAAAATCCGCTTGATATTCGGCAACACCATAATTCCTGTAAGCCCCGCGGAACAGGGGCAACAAGACACAAGTAATGATATTGCTGACTGGCGGTTGGTTCTGGGTTGCAGATCGTCTGGCTCGGGGGAGTTCAGCCGGTCCTTGGCGCGAAGAATTCCGCTGTCTCTATTTTTAGCACCCGTCGGTGGTTTTGTCCAAAGAATATGGGTAGGCCTGCCGCCGGGGTGAAGGTAGGGCGATTGTCCTCTGGCCGACGGTTGTCTGCCGGGTGATTTTCAATATGATGGGTGCCGGCTACCCGGCCATCACGGCATAAGGCATGAACATTCCCGTTATAGTCCTACTCGGTGTTTTCGCCCTGATCGCCGTGCGCCGCGTCGGGAACTTCCACTTCGGGCTCTGGCAGATCATGCTGTTGGGTGCCGTCGCGGTGTTGGTCACTGGCCAGATCGATCCGGACCGGGCAGTGCAGGCCATCGATCTGGATGTGATGCTGTTCCTCTTCGGCATATTCGTTGTCGGGCAGGCTCTGGAGGAGAGCGGCTACCTGTTTTATCTCTCCTATAAACTGTTCCGCCGCGCGGGCACGGCGGATACCCTGATCCTGCTGATCCTGTTCGGCGTCGGATTTGCCTCCGCCTTTCTGATGAACGATACGCTGGCGGTCATCGGCACGCCGCTGGTGCTGTTGCTGGCAAAGCAGCACCGGATGTCACCCAAAGTCCTGTTGCTGGCGCTGGCCTTTGCCGTGACGCTGGGCAGCGTCATGAGCCCCATCGGCAACCCTCAAAACCTGCTGATATCTATCCACGGCCAGATGGCCAATCCCTTTGTGGAGTTTTTCCGGTATCTGGCGCTGCCGACGGCCATCAATCTGTTGGCGGCTTTTTTTATTCTCAAGTTTTTTTACCGCGGGAGCTTTCATGGCAAGGCCCTGATGCACGCGCGGCAAGAGTTGCACGATCCGCGGCTCGCGCGGTTGGCAAGCCTGTCCCTGATCCTGATCATTCTTCTCGTCTGTCTCAAGGTAGTGTTGGTGTTCAGCTTGCCGCAAATCGATTTTCGGCTGACCTGGATCGCGCTGATTGCTGCTGCGCCGATACTATTATTCAGCGCGAAACGGTTTTCGATTCTGCGTCATATCGACTGGCGCACTTTGGTATTTTTCGCGGCGATGTTTGTGCTGATGGAAAGTGTCTGGGATTCCGGATATTTCCAGTCGCTGATGGCGCAGTGGAATCTGGAAGTTCACTCTATGGGGGTCATATTCAGCGTCAGCGTTCTAATGAGCCAGTTGGTCTCGAATGTCCCGCTCGTGGCACTGTATCTGCCAATGCTTATGCACGACGGTGCCTCGAGCGCGGAGCTGCTGGCGCTTGCGGCCGGCTCGACCATTGCCGGCAATCTGCTGGTCCTTGGCGCGGCGAGTAACATCATCATTATCCAGAATGCCGAGCGTAAATCCGATCACACCCTGGGATTCGTGGAATTTGTGTGCGTGGGTATTCCCCTGACGCTGGTGAATGTATTTGTTTACTGGATATTTCTTGCCTGAATTGGAGCGATCCGGGCCTGATTTCGCGGATGCGCTTGATCTCGGAAGGATGACGGTTCAGACTGAAACCGTACCCATAAAATGGAGGCTGCCATTATGTGTTTTTGTGAAAGCGACGTCGCCAATATCATGATTCACCTCAAGACCCGCCAGCGCTATCCCGGGGTCAAGTTCCATGAACCAACCTTGACGCGCGTGGCCCAGGAATTCGGCATCCGCCATTCCAGCGAACTCAAGCGGATGCCCGAGGAAGGACTTGCCCGAATCGCCGCCAGAGTGTTGCACTATCTGCCGCCGGAAGCCTGTCCGCCAGTACGCGCTTCCGAGAGCGAGGTTGCTTAATTCCCGATCGGCTTGAAGGAGACGGTGACGCTCTGTCACCGTCAGGATTGGTCCGTCGCACGTAACCGGCGTCGGGTAAATGCCAGCATGTCGAAGAAAAGCTCCGCCAGCGCGTTGAAGCGCGCCACCCGCAACATCAGTCCCGCCGCCGTCAACCGACGTACCTCGCGCACCTCACGCAAGGCCGGTGCCAGCGATATGGCCACGGCGGCGCGTGCGAGGCTCGATGCCACCAGCACGCCCCACAGGCTGCTGGTCCAATGCCAGGATTTTCCGAACAACATGAAGTTTTCCGGAACCACCAGACTCAAGAAGCCGCCAAGCAGCGCGCCGGCAAATATGGCAATACTGGTGAATATGTTATGCACCGCGCTGTAAGTCGCGCGGCGTTCGGGATTCACGGTGTCGTAAAGATAATTGCTCGCGCTCAAGCTGAAGCCGGCCCAGATGAGCCCACCGAGCATCTGCAGCACCACGACATAGGCGAAATGGGGCGACACCAGCCACAGTACCGGAAAGAACGGAATCGCGTGGCCGGTGACGGTCAATATCAGACGGTTGCCGAAGATATCGCCGAGCCGACCCCACATACGCAGGCTGCCGAACTGCGCCAGCACGGCGAGTGCTGTGGCTGACATGTATTGGAGATAAGAGAAGCCCAGATCGCGCAACATGTAGACCACAAAAAATGGCGCCGCAATTGCCGCCGCGAATTGCATGGCGGCGAAGAAAAAAGTGAAACGCACGCAATCCGACCCGCGCAGTCGCCGCCACAGACCGGGCAAGGCCGGCCAGTCGAAACTGCTTGGGGTTGGCTCCGGGTCATGCATGCGCGCGAGCTGGGTGGCGGAGTAGAGCCGTGCCAATGCCGCGAAAGTGAAGACCAGCATGAATCCAAAACGTACGCGATCCGCTATTTCGAACCCGTACAGCAGCAGACCGGCACCCACCAGCGCCAGAAAGTTCGTCATGCTCATGAGCCGGGTCCGGCGCGCAAAGAAACGCCCGCGTCGTTTTTCGGGTACGAGATCGCCCATGAGGCTGTTCCATACGGGCGTGGCCAGATGACCTCCGCTGAAATACAGCGCGGTGGATACGATAAGAATGGTCACGGCATGTGCGGGGAAGAAATATGGCAGCCAGATGATCGGCAGCCACATGGTCGTCTGCAACAAAACGCCAAACAGGATAATGGCCTTGCGCCGACCGAGGCGACTCGCCAGCCAGGCCGAGAAGAGTTGCGCGAACGAGCCGAGTAGTGACGGGAAGGCCGCGAGCCAGGAAATCTGTGCGGTCGTGGCCTTCAGGAACAGGGCATAGGCCGAAATGTATTGCTCGCCGGCGCCGGCCATGACGGAATAAGCCACGCCGTCGCGCACCGAATGTCTCAGCGACTGTTCGGTACGCGGGTTCTTGGAAAAACGCGGGAAGGTCACGCTCAGCGACTCACGGCGGCAGAATCTAGCCGTGTCTGCCTTTCACGGGGTTTATGCTATTTTTAGTATAGACATCATTTTCGTACCTGATATTTACCAGCCGCCCGGTCCGACGAACTGCTGAGATTGACCGATCAGGCGCATGACTCGGTGGCGGCGCGTTGCCGGGTTTCACCCTGACGACGTAGAATGGGGTGCTTACCGAGGCAAGAACCATCATGCAGATCCACGTTGAGCACGACCCGTCGCCCATGAAACTGGAGGTTATCGGCGTCTATGACTGGCCGATCTGGACCCGGGAAATTTCCAAGTTTCCCTGGACCTATGACCAGAAAGAAACCTGTTACATCCTGGAAGGCGAGATCATCGTGACGCCCGAGGGGGGCGAACCGGTAAAAATAGTGGAAAACGATCTGGTTTCGTTTCCCGCGGGTATGTCCTGCACCTGGGAGATCCTGAGCCCGGTCAAGAAGCACTACAATTTCGGCTGAATTTTCAAAAATTCTCCATTCCCTGGAATTGACCTTGCTGATGCAGGAAATGACTCATGACACCCCCGCGCGTACCGAGGGCGATCTCCGATTGCACGCCGCCATCCGTGCCGTATTGAGTCCCGGCATATGGTTCGTATTGGCGGCACAGATCACCCTGATATTTGTCGTGCAATGGCGCGCACCCGCGGATGCCACGCCACTGGTCTCGGCGCTGGTCGTGTTTCTGACGGCCGCGGTCTTGATGTTGTTCTTCTATCTGCAGGCAGGCGCTTTTCATGCCTTGACGCTGGGGCGGGAGGCCTTGTCGATCGGAGAAATTCTTCGGGCCGGCAAGGTAGTTTTTGCCGGCTTTGTTTGGCTGACGCTCAAGGCGGGCCTGCTGTTTGCCTTGGTTATAAATGTTCTGGTGCTCGTGACATTGCTGCTCACGGGTTTGGACTTCAAGAGTCTGTTGCAAGACCTGTCGGCGTTTTTGGGTCCCGCAACAGGCGTGCTGGCATTTGTTTTTGTCTATTGGTTGCCGTACGTCTTCGTGCATCGGGAATTCCGTCTGTTGCCCGGTCTCAAGGCGGCGCTACAGCTTGCCTGGAAAAGGCTGCCTCATTCCGCCTTTCTGGCACTGCTGGTACTTGTCCCTGCTTTGATTACCGGGTTCATCCCGGCGGAAAGCCCGATGTTGGTCGACGTGCTGGCGAGCGTGGCCACGGGAATCATGGGTTGGATCGCCTATATCTATTGCACTGATATTTT
>JACXTT010002344.1_pt1 | contig 30136 bp, 25 predicted proteins | sample 9270951 | NCBI WGS metagenome assembly JACXTT01 (sample SAMN15532306, study PRJNA645909) | rock metagenome | isolation source: weathered quartz diorite | place: Puerto Rico | collected 2017-06-21 | reverse complement strand
TCGAATTCAGCGTAATGGCGGAACACCGACACGGATTTATGTTCAAAAGGCAGGCCCATCAGCTTCATGGAAATCGCCACGCGGCGCACATAGGGGGAATCGAGCATGCCGATCAACTGCATTGGGTTCTCCGTCGAGTGTTGGGCTTATCCGCGATATTATCGCGGCAACCCACTTTGAGCGAGCCCGCCATGCGCGTACGCGACTGCAACTGGATGATGATCGAGGAATACCTGAAGCACGACGATCGCGCGGTATTGCCGATCGGATGCACCGAGCAGCACGCCTACTTGAGCCTGTCGGTCGATTCGATCCTCGCCGAAAACGTCGCCACCGATGCCGCCGCCCCTTTGGGCGTGCCGGTGTTTCCGGTGATTCCTTTCGGCCATACGCCGACATTCATGGCCTATCCCGGCACCATCAGCCTGCGCCTGGAAACCCTGATTGCGGTGGTGCGCGATGCACTCGACAGCCTCGCCACCCATGGCTTCAAGCGCATCCTCATCGTCAACGGCCACGGCGGCAATGCGCCCATCGCCAATTTTCTCGGCGAATGGATGGGCGATCATCCGCAAGTCAAAGTGAAATTCCATAACTGGTGGAATGCGCCCAAAACCTGGGCCAAGGTACAGGCCATCGACCCGCTGGCCTCGCACGCTTCGTGGATGGAAAATTTTCCCGCGACGCGCATCGCTGGCGTCAAGCAACCTTCGAGCGTGCAGCCCGGCATCGATTACGCCAAATTGAAATTGCTCAATCCCAAGCAAACGCGTGAGTATCTCGGCGACGGCAATTTCGCCGGCGCTTACGAAAAGCCCGATGCAGTGATGGCCGAATTATGGGACGTGGCGGTGGCGGAAACGCGCAGCTTGATTGAATCGGGCTGGCATTGAAGGCGCGCGAATAAAAAACGTAGAACGCCATTTGGCGCGCTTTTCGGGGCATTTTTGCCCCAAAGCCCGCGCCAATACTGGAGTTTGGCTTTTCATTTTTTCATGGCAAGCGCCACGACCGTTTGCCTGGCAGCGAATCCCCGTGCATCGAATCCAACGCGCGCATAGCGCCCCTGCTCGTCCAGCACGGTCAGGTTGTAATGGCCGTCGCGTTTGACAGTGAATTGCAGCGGGCGCGCCGCCGGTTGCGTCGCCAATACTGCGCCATCGAGCAACCAGTAGAGATTGCCGTTGGCGCCAGCCGCCGTCAGTGCCAGCACAGCTTCTGCCTTCTGCCCCGCTGGCGCGCGCAGGATGCCGCCGTTCTCGATGCCGCGGATGGCCAGGCCGGTGCCGCGCGGCAGGCTCGGCGCACAATCGCGGCGCCACGGCGGTGTGGCCGATTTTTCAACCAGGTCGCGGCTAAGCCAGGGCTCCAGATGTGAGGGCCAATGCGCGATTTCCGCACTTGAATAATCACTCGCGCAGGCGCTGCTGACGCGCAGCCCGCCACGATCAATCAACACCGCCTCGCGCAAACTGCCGGGGCGCAGGCGGTCCGGCAAGGTCGGCGGCACCGCCCGATTCAGTGACCAGGCGCTGCGCGCGACATGGCAAAGACCCTGCGGGGTTTCTTCACCGGCGAGGCCGAGCGGCCAGCAAATGGTGGTGGCATTCACCGAGGCCGGAAGCGGCGCACGCACTTTGTTGCCCGGCGGCAGGATGGCGGCAATATCCTTCGCCAGTGGCGCGGCCGCATTGGCGCCGAAGAACCCCGGGTTCGGCGTGCCGTCGGGTCGCCCGATCCAGATGCCCACGGTATAGCGGTCTGTAACGCCAATTGCCCAGGCATCGCGAAAGCCGAAGCTGGTTCCCGTCTTCCAGGCAAAGCCGGAACGGGAACCGCCTTCATCGAAGGGCCGCTCGGGGCGGCCGCCAACTTCAAGGATCTCGCGCACGATCCATGCGGCGCCTGCACTCATCAGGCGCGCTTCGGTTTTCGGCGCATCCGGCGTCAGGCGTGGCCGTCCCGCCATGCCCGCGGCCGCGAGTGCGCGATAGGCGCCAACCAGTTCTTCCAGCGTGGTGCCGGCCCCACCGAGAATCATGCTCAAATTGGGCGAAGCTCCATTGTCCATGCGCAGGCGCAGGCCGCCGGTGCGCAGCTTGCTGGCGAAGCGCGCCGGGCCGACACGGTCTAGGAGGTCCACTGCCGGCACGTTGAGTGAACGCTGCAGCGCTTCGGAAACGCTGACCGGCCCTGAAAATGATGCCTGGAAGTTGCCGGGCGCATAACCGCCGAAGGATTGGGGCGCGTCCACCAGCAGGCTTTCCGAATGGATCAGGCCCTCATCCAGCGCCATGGCGTACAGGAACGGTTTCAGCGTCGATCCCGGTGAGCGCACGCCGCGCGTCATGTCGACATGCGCAAAACGCTCGACATCGCTGAAGTCGGCCGAGCCCGCATAGGCGCGCACGCTCAGTGAATCGTTTTCCATGACCAGCGCCGCCATGGAAACTTTGGGCGGCATCGAGCGCGCGCGATCCGCCAGAAGCGCTTCGACGCGCGATTGCAATTCTGCATCCAGGGTGGTGCGCCGTACATCGCCCGGCTGCCCGCGGCTTTCGCGCTTGACGCGCTCAGCTGCCAACGGCGCCAGCCATTCCCCGCGAATCGGTTGAACCACAACGCGTTCGAGCTTGGCGTCGGCAATTGTCTCCGCGTCCCATCGTCGCAGTGCCTGCAAGCGATCCAGCACCTTGTTGCGCACCGACTCGGCGTGTGCCGACTGCGTGTCTGGTCGATTGCGCGTCGGCGACTGCGGCAAGGCAGTCAGCAGGACTGCCTCGGCCGGCGACAGCTTGCTCGCACTCTTGCCAAGATAAGTCCGGCTGGCCATCTCCACGCCTTCCACAATGCCGCCCATCGGCGCATGGTTGAGATACAGCGTGAGGATTTCCCGTTTGGAGTAATGCGCTTCGAGTTGCAGTGCGCGCGCAATCTGCCGCAATTTCGCGCCAACGCTTCGATCAGCCGGGCCATCGAGAATGCGCGCAACCTGCATGGTCAGTGTGGATCCGCCGGAAATGATGCGGCCATGCGCCGCCCACTGCCAGCTCGCGCGCATCAGCGCCACCGGGTTCACGCCCGGATGGCGATAAAAGTACTGGTCTTCGTACCCGATCAGCGCTTCGAGATAATTCGGCGACACCTCCTCGGGCATGACGTGATAACGCCAGATGCCCTCGGTCGTGGGATACGCGCGGAGTGGCGTGCCGTCCTCGGTGACGATCACCACGCCATCACCCTCCGGCGGCAAGGGGATCGGCCACATTCGATCGGCAAGCAGAATTGCCAGCACCAGGCTCGCGGCGATTGCGGATGCGACCAGGCGCGATCGGCGCCATGGCCGTCTGCCGAGGGAAAATGCGGAGAAAATTTTCATCGCCGCCTACTTGCGCTCCACTACCGTCAGATTGCCGCCGAGCGGCGTCAAGCCGCGCACATCGGGCCGGTACATGTCCTCGGCAAATGAGGGGGGAATCGAGAACTGCCCCGGCGTTACCACCCTCACCAGATAGTAGAGATCAAGCGCGCCTTCGAGGCGGGCGGCCGCCACGAAGCGATCATCGCGGAACTCGCGGTGCTTGACGCGCCGGTCGGCAAGCGATTCGGCAATGCCCGTCGGCGTACGGCGACCGTAGCCGTAGCCCGGGCGATTATCGCTGCCGGTTTTGGGCGCCTTGAAATCAGTCAGGCGATTGCCCTGGGAGATGTTCATGTTCTCGATCTCCAGGCCGGCCGGGATGCGGTCGACCACCAGCCCGTCTTCAATGACGCGTTTGGCAATGACTTCCAGATGCACCAGCAATTGTTCGCCCACCTTCAAGGAGCGATCACCCACCGGGGTGCCATCCGCGGCATAGAGACTGCGGCGTAGCTGGATCACATCATCCTTGCTGTCACGTGATTTCACCGGGTAGCCGCTGGCCTCGAAGGCGACATACAGCGAGTCCTTGCCGCCGTTGCTTACCGTGACGCCACGCCTGATCTGCGCTGCGTCGTATTCGCGCATTTCGGTCGTCTTTCCTTCTAGCGCCTCCGCCTTTCCTGCCGTGACGAGGCTTGCCTGCCAATTGTCCGCCTTGGTGCCGGCAAAAGATTTTGCGGCCAGCAGCAGCGCCATCTGCTCCTGCGTGGACAACCAGCGCGCGCGGGGCAGTTGCTCGATCAGCTCGGCAAGCAGGTTGTCCTTGCTCTTGTTTGCGATCTGGTTTTTCTCCAGCAGGGAAAAGGCGAGCGCTGTATCACGCAGGCGCGTCCCGTAATCACCCAGCCATTCCCAGTCATAGCCGCTCATGCCATAGGGCGTGCCCAGGGCCGCCTCGAATGCGCCGGTCGCGCGTTTCTCATCGCCCATGCGCTTCAGCGCCAGGCCGAGGTGGGTCAACGGCAGCGGCGACAGCGCGCGGTCACGGTAATCGTCATAAAGGGTGCGCAGCGCAGAGAGGGGCGCACGTTCCTCCCTGGCCAGTACATAGCCCATATAGGCCAGGGCCCCCAGCCGGCGATGACCTTCGCGCGCCTGGTCGCGATTGCGGTACTCGCCCCACCAGCTGGCATCACGGGAAATGTAATCGACGGGCTTACCGTCTTTCATGGCGGCCACCGGCTTGGCCGGGAAGCTGACGGCAGCCTGCTGCAACTGCTTCAGCATCCAGTCATCGGCACGCTTCACCACCGCCTCCGGCACCGCATAGCCAGCCTCGCGCGCGGTTTTCATGAAATCGATGACGTAGGCGGTGAGCCATGGCTCGTCAAGGCCGTCCCCCCACAAGCTGAACGCACCGCTGGCACGTTGCATTCCGGCAAGACGAGAAATTGCATCATTGACGGCGCGCTCGCGCTCGGCCCGCGGCAAGGGCTTCAGACCGAAGGCCTGCGCGGTCGCATCATCGAGCAGCACGTGCGGGAATGCGCGACTGGTGGTCTGCTCCAGGCAACCATAGGGATATTGCAACAGCCCTTTGACGACCTCGGAAACATTGATCGGCGGCGACGTGGAAAGCGTCATCGAAACCAGGGCCGACCCGGGGAAGTAGCCATCGATCATGGCGACATCCAGTTTGGCTGTTTCGCCAGGCGCCACACGCACAAAGCGGCGCGTGCGCTCCTGCGCCTGCAGCGGTGAGATTGCCAGCACGGCTTCGCGCTTAATCACGATCCCGCTTTTTTCGCTTCCTCTGACCTCGACGCTGACAAGTCCCTGACCGACAGCATCGGTCGCCTCAGCACTCATGCGCAGGGTTTTCTTCTGCAGCGGTTTGAGCGACAGCGATTCCGTCAGGCCGGCGATTTTTACCGGGCCCGAGGTCGCGACCTGCACCCTGAAGGTCTGGGTCTCGCCGGTCATATTGGTCAGGTCCAGCGCCACGGCAGCGCGATCGCCCGGAGAAATGAAACGCGGCATGGCGAGTTCCGCCACGACTGAGGACGCACTCACCACTTCGGCTTCTGCCTTGCCGAATTTGCCGGGACTTGCCACCAATGCCATCAGGCGCAGGGTGCCGTTGAAATCAGGCACCTTGAGCGCGATCTCGGCTTCGCCCCGGTCGTTGAGCATCACGGGTCCGGAATAGAGATCGACCAGTTTGACTTTTTTCGGAGTACTGCGCGATTCGCGCATATTGGCATCGCCACCGAACTTGAGCTTGCCTTTGCTGCCCTCCATGGTCTCGATGAATTTGCCATAAAGGTCGAGCGCATCGGGCTGATAGCGCTGCTTGCCCATGAAAAAATCGAAGGCGTCCGGCGTCGGGAAGCGGGTGATATTGAGAATACCCACATCCACCGCCGACAGGGTCACCAGCGCCGCTTCATTCTTGAGACCATCGGCCTTGATGCGCACCGCCAGCGTGCTCTCGGGTTCAATCTTCGCCGGGGCGCTCATTTTCACGGCAAGTTTGCGATTCTCTCGATCGATCGGCAGATAGATCAGTCCCATGGCGCGTGCCGGCGTAACTTTCTCGCTGCGGCTGCCCGGGCGGAAAACAACGGCAGATATATACAGGTCGTGGCGGTTCCAATCCTTGCCGACCGGAATCTCGACCGTCGTGCCGCGCGTCGACACGCCGGCCCGTTTCTGGAAAAGCGCCTGGTCACCTTCGACCAGAATCAAGGCCTCGCCGTCATGCGGCGGATTGACGACAAGCTTGATCGTTTCGCCAGGCAAATAGGCTGATTTGTCCAGCTTCAACTGCACGCGATCCGGCCGGTTGCCCAACAACTCGGCATCCTGCGCACCCCATCCCGCATAAAAACGATAGCGCAGGATCTGCCCGGTCTCGCGATCCGCAATCTCGATGCGATAACGGCCCCATTTGGTCGGGAAGCTGATCCTGGCGCGCTTGGACAAATCAAATTCACGGCTGTCGATCAGTTCATTGCCCTCGTTGTAACCCGAATGCCAGCCACGCTGGTCGTCGAACACCCAGTAGTAATCGCGGTCCTCGCGATAGACTCGCAGGTTAGCCTTGGACAGCGGTGCCAACTTGCCTTCCCGATCGACGCGAATGACCTCGAACTCGGCGGGCGAGCCTTCGCGAACGAATTTGCCACTCCACAGCGGCCGCACACCGATCATTTTCCCGGCAGGCCACAGCGTGCGTTCAATGGTACGCACGACCGGACGGCCGCCCGATTCGAGCAGGCTCACGGTGGCGCGAATCGACAGGGGCGAGTTGCCGGCCGACGAGGGCACCGGTGCACTCAGTTCTGCGCCGCCCTGGTCATCCAGGTCAACCGAGGGCAGTTCCTCGCGCTTTTTGAGGTTGTCATCATCAAAATCGCCGAACTCGAATCCCGGCCAATCCTTGGCAAATGGAATGCGCAGCCGCTCGGTATTCACGTTTGCCATCAGGCGATTGCCGGCCGCCGGCGCGCCGTAAAGATAATCGCCCTTGACCCTGATCTCGAAGGCATCGCCCAATCCCAAATAAGGCTTGTCGGACTTCAGATCGAGTTTCATGCGTTCCGGCAAAAACTCTTCGAGCTGAACTTTCATGACGTGATCGGGCGTCTTGGCGGCGGGGTCGGCACGGAACTCCAGCGCCCAGGTGCCGGTCTGCGCATCCATCGGCAAGGCGATCATTTTCTGCAGGAAGCCCGGCTTGCGCTCCTCCGGCTTGAGGACAAATTGCTGCACTACCTTGCCATCGGCACGCTTAAGGGTTGCCGTGATTGGCGAAGGTGCAACTGGATTGCCATCACTGTCGCGCACCAGTGCAGAGACATTGAAACTTTCGCCCGGTCGATACAGATCGCGCCCCGCCCATGCGAATATTTTCACCGGCCTCGCCAGATGTCCCGCCGTGTCAAATTCGGAAAGGTCGAGCGCCGGCTCAATCAAGGACAGAAGCGAAAATTCCTTGCCGCGTCTGGCGGTGATGACGCGCGCCTGGCTTGAGCGCAGGGCAAAGCGCGCCCGTCCGTCGCCGTCGGCATCGAGCTTGCCAAGCGGCTTGCCGTTCTCATCAAGCAGCTGAAATTCCACGTCGGCCAGGGCGCGGCCGCTACGCAACGAGGTCGCATAAGCCTCCAGCGAATTGGCGTAGCGGCGCACATGGATGCCAATATCGCTTACATAGAAATAGGTCGTCTGGAATTCATGGCTGAAGCGACCCGGCTGGCTCATGACCGCGATATAGATGCCTGACTCCTGCAACTCGCTGATGTCCTCGACCGGGATGTGGGTGATATTGCGGCGGTTCTCGCGCGCGTCGGCAACGAAGCGCCCCAGATAGACGCTTTTCGACAGCGTGCGCAGCTGATCCAGTTCATAGTTGTTCACGGCGCCCTGAGGCGCGCGCGCGCCGCCGTAACCGTAATAGCCTTCATCTTCCTCGTCATCGGCCGCAGCCTCCACGGCTCGCTTGACGCGCTTGCCGGCAATACGCTCCATGAATCTCGGCAACTGCGCCGGCTCCACGCGCAGGAACTGCACGTCAACTTCGGGAACGTTGATGGTGACGATCGGCAAGCCGCCATTCTGTTTGGCAGGAAGCACCGTGCCCTTGCTGGCGAAATAAAACGCCGGCGGCATCTCTTCCGCCGTCACTTCGCAGCTCAAGTCCTGGCCCAGGGTCTCGCCGCTGCTGCCAGACAGGTCGCCCTTGAGGGTGATGCGGTAACGATGCAGCGGAATGGTGTTCGGCAAATAGGCAATGCGCGGGTTGTCGCCGAGTACCCATGAAGTGTTGACTGCAGTGCCGGCACCGGCACCGGCGGCGCCAGCCTGCGGTATGTTGGCTGTCTTTTTCTCGCGCGGACTGCGACGGCCGCCCGGACCCTGGTTTTCGCCCAAATCGACGACACTGAGGCGATCGCGAAAATTCTGTCGACCGTCGAGAGGCGCGGTAAACATCAAAGCCAGTGCTGGTGAATTTTCAAAAAAACGCGACTGGCAGTCCGCCGCAGCGAATTTTTCACCCGCGACTGCCTCGCCGACCGCGGTTTTGGGGGCATTGCCTAACCACCAGGCAAGAGCAGCCAAAATTGCCGATCCGCCGATAACGGCAAAAATAATCCCTCGTTGCCCCAATTTTTTCAACATGCTTTTCCCCAAAATGGCCACTGCCGCGACCCCTTGTCGCAACCTTGGCGAGCTTGATACTAGAATTGAATTGAGGAGGAATTATGACGCTTAGGTCGGGATTGGGACAAAGCGGTGGCAAAACGCAGCGACATCACGCCGCTTGTAAAAATGTACGGCTGGCAGGCCGAGCCCACAGCCTGCCGACAATTTTATCAATCGTGAAACCCCAGCATTGGCGCGCCTTCCCAGGCAAAAATGCTCCAAAAAGCTCACCAATGCCGGGGTTTGCGTTTTTAACTGTTGAAGATTTTTCGGGAATTTCCCACACGCCATGGTGGGTTTTTGATAAGCCCGCAGCGCCTGGCGCGATATGCCCGTATCATTTCTCGGTTTTCATTTCTTCCATCGGATCGGGACAATCATGCGCAAATTACTTCTGTTGCTCATAACGCTGTTGTGTGTATCCACTGGTCATGCGGCGCCGCCCAGCGACGAATCTGTTAACCGCCTGCTGACGACCATCAAAGCTGAACGAACGATCGATTCCGCCATGGCCAATATGGAAAACTATTTGCGCCAAGTTGTTCCGACCATGCCGAAAGCAAAACAACTCACTCCCGATCAGCTCGGCGCGATCGACACCATGATGGTGAAGATGGTGAAACTCATGCGTGAAGAAATGTCATGGGAAAAAATGCGGCCGATCTATGTGCAGATTTATCAGGAAAGCCTCAGCCAGGAGGAAGTGGATGGAATGATTGCCTTCTATCAGTCTCCGGCCGGCGCCGCCTTCATCGAAAAAATGCCAATCATCATGCAGAAGTCCATACAGTACACACAAGCCAAAATGAAGCCGATCATGGAAAAAATGGAACCGCTGATGGACGAGACAATCGCGCAAATGAAGGCAGACAGCAAGAAGAAGTAAAGCATTGCCCCAACTGTGGCGACTTTAGACTTGCGCCCCTGATGCGCCTATCCCAACACTGGCATTTGTTCTGTCTCGCCACAACCTGGTGGACGTTATTTTTCATCGCCGGCCTGGGCAACGATTATTTCCAGACAACGCCGCTATGGATGGTTCTGGTCTTTGGTGAATTGATGCCTGCACTGGCACTGGTCTATTTCGGATGGCGGCGCTGTTCACGCGCGCCACAACAGGCGTGGCGTGCCGCGTTCTGGATTGCTTTTTACATGACTGTGCCACTGTTTGCCTATGACTATCTCTACCTTGCCGTTCACCAAGGTCGCGGCTGGGCATTCCTGCAAACGCATTGGTACCTGACGGCGTTCTACATCATTCCCTGGTTGCTGTTTCCGCCCACCGCGTGGAGGTACAGCCGCAGAACGTCTGTCACCATGCCTCGCTGATTTGTTGCGGGCAAGCGTCTGCCCCGAATACATTCGCGGCAATCGATGCGCTACTTCCCCAGAAACCCCTTCAACCGTTCCTTCAACTGATCCTGCACCTTGGTCTTCAGCTGCTCCTTCTGCTCGTCGATTTTCTGTTTGGCGACGCCGCTGACCATGCCGCTGTAATCGATCTTCCAGCCGATGGCGGTATACGGTCCCGTCAGTTTTACCGGGATGGTGAGGCCTTTCAATGCCTGCAGCTCGGGGCCGCCCTGTCCGCTGAGAGTCGGCACGACGGTGGCGACAACGGTGTAATCGATGCGGTCTTCGCCGATATTGATATCGCCCTTGCCGCCGACGCGGATCAGCGGTGATTTGAGCGCCAGGTCTTCGTTGTGCGCGACGCCGTTGACGATCTTGAAACTGGCGCCGAACTCGCTGAAATCGGTCTTGTCCTGGGCGCTGGCGGTGCCCTGCTGCGAGGTGGCGCCTCCGCCGGTGCCGGTAAGCATCGATTGCGCGCTGCGGATGGCGGCGGCGAGGTTGATGCCTTTGAGCGCACCATCCCTCAGCTCAACCCGGGCGCTGCCATCCAGCGCTTTTTTCAGTTGCGAAACCGTTGCGCCCGTCGTGCCGACATCGAGCGATATATTGCCTTGGCCATCGAGGATGTCCTTGTCGATGACATCCTTCAGCAGCGGGCCGACATTGACCTTGCTGAAATTCTGCTTGACGGTAAAGCGCGGGGGCGTGGTGGCATTGGCGCTGATCGCACCGGCGACGCTGCCACCATAAAGGGTGGCCGCGATCGGGCTGATATCGAGCTTGCCACCGGCCGCATGCACATCGACGCGCACATTGCCGGCCTTGATGCTCGATGCCTTGATCGAGCCGATTTTCAGCTTGCCCTCGGCCGTCAGCGTTTTAAGCGCGCTCAGGTCGATGGGATTTTCCGGCTCGGCCTTGGCCGCCACCACCGGCGCCTTGGCCTCGCCCTTGACGAGATAGCGATCGACATCGATGGCATCGATGGCCACATCGAAGTTGATATTGGGCTTGGCAAAATTGCGCAGGCCCAGTTTGGCGTCGATGCTGCTGGCATCGAGCTTGCCGTTGAGCGCCAGCTGTAGCAATTCGTCTTTCAGGTTGGCGAGCAGGTTGATGCCGAGCTCGCCCTTGATCGCCACCTCGCCCTGCTTGCCGTCGACATTGAGGACCAGCTTGGGCGCACGGAACACCATGCCGTCGAGATCGCCATCGACTTCGCCGCGCAGCTTGGCGTCGACGTTGAGCGCTGCATCGCGCACGCTGGCATCCAGCGCCAGCGCGGGAATCTTGAAGGCCTTGGCCGAACCCTCGAAGGCCGGTGCAGAAAATTTCACATCGATATTGCGCGTGCCTTCGCTCATCTTCGCGTCGACCGTCATTTTGTCGCCAACTACCTTGGTATCGGTCGCGGCGAGCTTGGGTGCGGACACTTTCAGCTGCAATGATTGCGCGCCTTTTTTGGCATCCAGCGAAAGCGCGATGGCGTCGAGGGCGAATTGTTTTGTCGCAAGCTGCACATCGATATTGCCGCCCAGCGCAAGCTTGATATCGCTGAAGCCGGCCGCCGCGCCGTTGACAGTGGCATCAAGCTTGCTGACCGCGAAATGCTGCTTCGCAAACTCGGGCGTGAATTCGCTTTTCACTTTCACGTTCATGGCGAGGTCCGGATTCTTGCCGCTGATCTCGGCACTGAAATCGACATCGCTTTTCCAGCCCTCCGCCACCGGCCCGGTGCGCAAATTCAGTTTGTTGATGAGCACCGAACGATTGACCGCCTCATCGCGATAGCTGAGGCTGCCATTGCTGATGGCGATGCCGGAAATATCGACCTTGACGGGCGCCGATGCCGACGCAGTTGCCGCGCTGACCTTGGCCCCGGCTTTCACCGGATCCTTGCCGAGCAGATCATCGAAATTATTGCTGCCGTCCTTGCGGTGCTGGACATTGGCCTTGAGGCCGTCGATGCTGACGCGGTCGACCACGAACTGTTTCGAGAACATCGGCCACAGCGCCAGCGACACCTGCGCGCGCTCGACCGAGGCGAACTCGATGGTGCTGCGCGGCTCGCTGATCGACACCTTGCCGAGGTCGGCGCCGATGCGCGGGAAAAAGGTGAGCTTGATGTCGCCGGGAATCACCAGGGTGCGCTGCTTCTTTTCCTGCACCAGCTTGATGATCAGCGGCTTGTAGTCATTGGGATTGAAGGTCGCGGCGATGATCGCTACCGCTGCGATCAGCAATATGAACAGCGCGACAATCGCGATCAGGAAATATTTGAGGAACTTGGGCATGGCGGGCACCGGGTGGTTAGGTGTTGCGTGAGAAAAATGTTTACGGTCCTGGTGTGGCGCCGGATGTTTTTATTAAATTTCAAAATTGTAGAACGCCATTTGGCGCGGTGTTTGGGGCAAAAATGCTTCGAAAACCGCGCCAATGCTGGAGTTTGGACTTCTGCTAATTCGTCCCCGCCAGCACCATCGCCACCGCTGCGGTGAGTTTTTTCGCATAGGAAATATGCAAAAACTCATTCGGCCCATGCGCATTCGACTTGGGCCCCAACACACCGGTGACCAGCATTTGCGCCTTGGGAAATTTCACACCGAGCATGCCCATGAAAGGAATGGTGCCGCCCTCGCCCATGTAGGCGGCGGGTTTGCCGTAATAGGTTTGCGAGGCGGCATCCAGCAGTGCCGACAGCCAGGGTTGACTGGCCGGTGCGTTCCAGCCAGTGGCGGCTTGTTCATATTCGAATTTCACGCCGGCGGAATTGGGCGGATCGCGCTCCAGTGTTTTCTTCAAACTGGCAGCCGCGCTATCGCCATCGACCAGCGGCGGCAAACGCAGCGAGAGTTTGAGCGCCGTGCGCGGACGCTGCACATTGCCGGCGGACGCAATCGGCGGCAGGCCGTCAGCGCCGATCACGGCAAGCGCCGCGCGCCAGGTGCGATTCAAAATCAGCTCGACCGGGTCCTTGGTGGTCGGCTGCACAAAAATCTGCGGGCCGTCGCAGCAGGCCGCCCAGGGAAAACGCTTCCACATCGATTCGCCAAGAATATCCGCCGCCTGCTTGGCCTGGGTGATGCGCTCAGCGGGAATCTCGCAATTGAACTCCTTGGGCTTGACCACGCCGGTGCGCGAATCATCGATGCGATCGAGCAACTGCCGCGCGATGCGGAACGAAGACGGCACCACGCCGCCGGCATCGCCCGAGTGCACACCTTCGGTCAGCACATCGACTGTCAGCGTGCCGTTGACCAGGCCGCGCAGCGAGGTCGTCACCCACATTTGATCGTAATTGCCGGCGCCGGAATCCAGCGCGATGACGAGCTTCACATCACCCATGCGCGGCGCCAGCATTTCCAGGTACACCGGCAAATCATCACTGCCGCTTTCCTCGCAGGTTTCAATCAGACCCACGCAATGCGGTCGCGCCACGCCTTGCTTGTCCAGGGCGGCGATGGCGGCAATCGCGGCGAACACCGCATAGCCATCGTCGGCGCTGCCGCGGCCGTAAAGTTTCAGCTCATCGCCCTCGCCTTCCAGCACCGGCGTCCAGGGGCCAAGGCCCGGGCGCCAACCCGTCATTTCAGGCTGCTTGTCGAGATGGCCGTAGAGAAGCACGGATTGGCTGGAAACTGCCTTGCCGGTCGCGGGAATATCGAAGAACAGCACCGGCGTGCGCCCTTCGCTGCGAATCACTTCCATGGTCAGGCCGGCAATGTTCTGCGCTGCCACCCATTTGCGCGCCTGCTCGATGGCGGCGTCGAGGTAACCATGCTTCGCCCAATCGGGATCGAAGCCCGGCGACTTGGCCGGGAGCTTGATGTACTCGATCAACTGCGGAATGATTTCGGCATCCCAATAGCGGCCAATATCGACCAGCAGTTTGTCGGTGTTGATATTGGTCAGAGCAGGAATGGCGTCGCGGGCGGTCATGGTCGATCTCGTATCGGTAATGTGGCAGGAGGCATTATATTTCGGTCAAACTCGGCGCGTATCAAGCGCATTTAGCCGGATGGGCTCCACGCTTTCACAATAGCGGTGCCTTCCGGTGCCAGCAGAGCAACGATTTTTTTCGCGCATGGCTCACCTGCAATGTTTTCCAAAAAACAGGTTGCAACTGCGTTGTTTATTTCACTATCTGCGCTGCTAATCCAGCTATTTAAAATCTCTGCAAAGTGTTGCAATTTGCTTTCAGAAAAGGATTCGTGACTATCTCGCCAAAAATGCGTGAACTCCATGAATACGCCATGGCAAGTAAATGACCCAGCCTCGTCACAAGCTAAATTTCCTGGTTCTTGCCATCGCCGTTCAAAACTCGGGAAACTAGCAATGAGTGTTGCCAGCGTGCGGTCGGCTGAAATACTCATAATGCGATTTAGGCTGCCATCTTCGGCTTCAGTTCCGCATCGGGCGTGCCGTTTTTCCAGGGCAGCTCCACCGGATAGGGTTTGAGCAGGCAATCATCGGGCAATGTTTTTATCGGCGTAAAGTCGCGATGCGCGATATAGCCGGGGCGCTTGAAGCGGCGGATGTGGTTCGACACTGCGCACAGGCTGAGATACACACTGACGCGATTCCACGGCGACAGGTTCGACGTCGAAGCGTGCACCAGGCAGGAGTGGAACAGGATCATCGAGCCCGCCGGGCCCTTGGGCGCGACGATGCCGCGATTGCCGTCGGTGGCGAGGCCGCCGCCGTTTTTCACCAGTTGCGCGATGGTGTCGTGATTGATGGTCCACAGCGGGTAGCTGGTGGTGGTGACATCGTGACCGGCCTCGAGCACGCCCAGCTTGTGGCTGCCGGGAATGAACATCAGCGGGCCGTTGAACTCGTTCACTTCATCCAGAAAAATCGCCACATTCATGGCGCGCGGCTCGGGCATCTGGTCGTCGTTCAGCCAGGTGCCGAAATCCTGATGCCATTGCCAGACATCGCCATCGAAGGCCTGCTTGCCGTTGATCTTGAACTGGTGCATGTACACGTCTTCCTCGAACAACTGCACGATCGGGTCGATCATGCGCGGATGGCGACCGAGGCGCGCGAAGGGCTCGCTGTACAGATGCGCCGCAAAATTGGTGCGCACCACGCCGCCGGTTTTCTCTCGCACGTTTTCGGGACGATCCTGCGCATAGAGGCGCGGCACTTCATCGGTCAGGGTTTTCACTTCAGCCGGCGAAAACAGGCTGGGGAAAAACAGATAGCCGTCGCGTTCGAATTGCGCGATTTGTGCAGGGCTGAGTTTCATGGCGATCTCCTCGGGGAAAGCGGACGGGGGCGGCGGCGCCCGCAAAGCAAAAACAGCATGCGACGAACGCGGGGCGCGGTCAAGCCGGATTTCGTCCAGCCCTTGCAACGCAGATAATGCATCGGGGCGCGGGCATTGCGGGTAGGATACTCACTGCCCTCCCAAACTTCTACGGTCACTGTCATGTCCCAAGCCGCCGCACCCCAACCTGTCGCCTCTGGTGGCGCCCCTGACGACCATGGCCATGGCGCGGTGCGCGAGCTTGCTGCGCAGATCTACATCCAGCTGGTAAAAGAGGCCGTGGTGATCAATGTCACCGATGCCGGCAGCACTGCCTCATTGACGGCCAGCCCGGAATCGCTGGCCAAGATGAGCTTCACTCTGGCCGATGCCTTCATCAATGCAGGCGATGAAATCAAGGCCGGCACCCAGCCGAAGGTTGCCAAGTTCGATATCGACAAACTCGATTTCGACAGCTGGACGACGAAGTAGCGCGCTGCCGCGTCAGTGCAGCGCGGCCACCGCCGCCGCGCACATCGCATGCGCCTCATCCAGCTTGGTCACCGTCAGATTGAGGTCATGCAGCAGGCCATCATGCAGGGTGTAAACCCATCCATGCACCGATAATTCCTGGCCGCGTTCCCAGGCGTCGCGCACGATGGTGGTCTGGCAGACATTGGCGACCTGCTCGATCACATTCAATTCGCAGAGGCGATTGGCGCGCTCGTCGGCCAGCTTGAGGCCCATCAGTTTTTCCAGATGCTTGTCGCGCACATCATGCACATGGTGCAGCCAGTTGTCGGCCAGGCCGACGCGGTCGCCGAACAGGGCCGCGCGCACGCCGCCGCAGCCATAGTGGCCAGTGACGATGACATGCTTGACCTTCAGCACATCGACCGCGTACTGGATCACCGACAGGCAATTCAGATCGGTATGCACCACCACATTGGCGATATTGCGATGCACGAACACCTCGCCGGGCATCAGGCCGATGATTTCATTGGCCGGCACGCGGCTGTCGGAGCAGCCGATCCACAAATACTCCGGTGATTGCTGCTCGGCGAGAAGCTTGAAGAACGTCGGGTTCTCGCGCTTGACCTTCTCCGCCCAGGCGCGGTTATTGGCGAACAGATGCGGCAGGGTTTTCATCGCGAATCCTCAGTAACGTGCGTTGCCGGGTGTTCTCGGGAAGGGAATCACATCACGCACATTCGACAGGCCGGTGACGTAGGAAATGGTGCGCTCGAAGCCGAGGCCGAAGCCGGCATGCGGCACCGAGCCATAGCGGCGAAGATCGCGGTACCAGCTGTAATGCGCCGGATCGAGATGCGATTCGATCATGCGCGCATCGAGCACATCGAGGCGCTCCTCGCGCTGCGAGCCGCCGATGATTTCGCCGATGCCCGGCGCCAGCACGTCCATCGCCGCCACGGTTTTATTGTCGTCGTTCAGGCGCATGTAGAAGGCCTTGATCTCTTTCGGGTAGTTCATCAGCACCACCGGCCCGCCAACGTGCTTCTCGGCCAGGAAGCGCTCGTGCTCGGATTGCAGATCGATGCCCCATTTCACCGGGAACTCGAATTTCTCTTTTGAGCTCTCGAGAATCTTGATGGCCTCTGTGTAATCCATGCGCACGAATTCACGGTCGATCATGCCCTGCAATTTGGCGACCACGCCTTTTTCAACACGCTCATCAAAGAACGCCATATCGTCGGCACGCTCATTCAGCACTGCCTTGAACACATATTTGAGCAGGGCCTCGGCAAGGCTGGCGTCATCGGCCAGATTGGCAAACGCGATTTCCGGCTCGATCATCCAGAACTCGGCCAGATGGCGCGAGGTATTGGAGTTTTCCGCGCGGAAGGTCGGTCCGAAGGTATAGACCTTGGACAGGGCCATGCAATAGGTTTCGACATTGAGCTGGCCGGAGACAGTGAGGAAGGCCTCGCGCCCGAAAAAATCCTTCGAGAAATCGATCTTGCCCTTGTCCGGGCCGTCCTCGATGCGCGGCAGATTCATCATGTCCAGCGTCGAGACGCGGAACAATTCGCCCGCACCCTCGGCGTCACTGGCGGTGATGATCGGCGTGTTCACCCACAGGAAACCGTCCTCATGGAAAAAACGATGAATGGCCTGCGCCACGGTGTGCCGCACACGCGTCGCGGCCCCCATCACATTGGTACGCGGCCGCAGATGCGCGACTTCGCGCAGGAACTCCATGGTGTGCGCCTTGGGCGTGATCGGGTAAGTGTCCGGATCATCCACCCAGCCGATCACCTTGATCTCGGTGGCCTGCATTTCAAACGGTTGGCCCTTGGCCGGAGAGGGCACGATCAGCCCGGTCGCTTCAACCGCGCAACCGGCGGTGAGCTTGATGACTTCAGATTCGTAATTGCCCAGGGTATTCGGCGCCACAACCTGCACCGGATGGAAACAGGACCCGTCGGACACGCTGACAAAGGAAATGCCCGCCTTGGAATCGCGCCGGGTCTTGACCCAGCCCTTGACGGTAATTGGTGTATCGGCCGGAGCTTTGCCGCCGAGGATATCGACGCAGCTGAAGGAACTTGCGCTAATCATGATGAGAGCTTGCCTGAATCAGAAGAAGACCGCGAATTTTACCTTGTTCGGGCGGGGGCTCCCGATGCGGGGCAGGAAATCAGGAATTGCGATGGGCGGAAAACCAATATTGGCGCGGTGTTTGCGGGCACCAACAGGGCGAGGTCCTAGGCAACGCGCGGCGCAAGCCAGCCAACCTTCCTGCGCCAATCCAGTTCCGCTTCCTTTTTGGCAAGGTATGCGCTGGGCGTTGGCAGCGGCGCGTCCTGCATTCGATGCAGATGATCCTCGATCCGCCCCAAGCCCGCTTGTTGACGCCGCGCGTCCAGGGACTGTGGGTTCTCGACTTCACACAGAACAGGCCCATCGGGCGTAATGTCGAACTGCGTGCCAAAACGCTGCGGCTTTCCTTCGGAGACGCGGATGCGATCGTCCAGGTAGGCGTAATGCCAGAATGGAACGGCGCCTGTGGCAGCTTCTTTTTCGATTAGCTCGCGGCAACGTCGCATGAACTCCGGCTCGGCGATGGCGTGCTGCGCGATCAGCCAGGCAGCCTCGGCACCGTCCGGGCCGGCAAGACGCTCGTTCGGCCATCCATGGTGCTCAATCAATTCTCGCAACTGCTTGGCGTTGTCGCGATGCACCGCTTCCATGCGCGGGTGGTAGCCGTCATGCAACGCGCCTTCGGCCTCCAGATCCGCGCGTAATGCGAGGTCCTGCTGCCGGAGTGCGAGCAGCGCCGTTCGCAGGGCGTTGAATGGGGCAATCAAGGAGTTTTCCACGGCTGTCAATTGCGACGAATCGTGCCGGGTCGGCAGCGTGACATTTAAGGGGCCGCGCTTTGTTTCACCCAAGCGGGCGCCTCAGTAGCGCGTCCAGTCGCTCCAGATTTTGCTCATTGCCCGGCTCGGCAATATGCCGCACTGCATCTGCAACCTTGGCCTCGTCGAATTCCTGTACCCATTGAACTTGCGTGCCTTGCTTGTCTGGCAGGAGGGAAACCGTCAGCGTGAAATGCGGATGTGAAACATGGCGTACGACAATTTTCTTCCCAGCTTCAAGTTCCTTGAACATGCATTCATTCGGGTAATTGCTGCCATCGGGCCCATACATGGTGAACTTCCATTTTCCGCCCGCTTTGAAATCGAAAATTTCAAATTTATTCGTAAAGCCATTGGGGCCCCACCACTGCGCAAGTTGGGCGGGGTCAGCGAATGCGGCGTAAATTTTTTCGGGGGGGAATGGGATGGTTCGCTGCGCTTGCAGGACCTTTGATTGGTGGTCAGACTTTTCCATGACGTGACTCCTTTGAGTAAGGCCAGTGAGCAACACATTATCGCAGTCGAGCTCGAGACCGCCCTGCGCGACTACAACGAATCCAGCATCGCCGCCAGCATCGGCAAAAACGCATCCCGCGTCCGCGGCCCGGCCCCCGATTGCTTGCGCGGCTCCTGCACCTGCCGCACAAACACGACGGTTCGGTCACCTTTCGTTGCCCAGCCCACGAACCAGCCATAGGGATGATCCCAATCCTCGGCACCATCGACCTTCAAGGGCGCACCGGTGCCGGTCTTGCCATTCAGACGCCAGCCATTGGCAAGCGCGGGCATGGCGGTGATGCGGCGGGTCATCTCATAGGCGTTGGCAGAAACCGGCAATTCGCGTCGAACGATCTTTTGCAGGAATGACAGTTGTTCCAGCGGGGAAATCTTCAGCGAAGAACTCAGCCAGGCCGTTGTCAGGCCGTCATGCTTGCCGGGCGTACCGGATACATCCGCATTGCCGTAGCCAAATGCCCGCACGTAGCGACCGAATTTTTCCTCACCAAGGGCCAGCGTGGTCTGCTGCGAATACCAGACCACGGAATGCTTCATCCAGCCGGCGGGATTGGTGGTCTGCTTCCATTCGGCAATCCAGTCCGGATAGCCTTGGCGAAACGGCAACGCCGGCGAGCTTTCATCCTTGAGAAACCCGTCGTCGTAACCCATCAGGCTGATGGCGACCTTGAAGGTCGATGCCGGAGTGATGCGCTGGTCGCAGACGCCTTCCTGCCTGAGTATTTTTCCGGTGGCGGCGTCGGCAAATGCGCTGCAGTCGGCATTGGCGAATACGGGAAATGCGAAGACGATGCCGGCAAGGATGCGGCCAGCGGATTGAAACGGTGAGTGGTGATTGTTCATAATCCCGGAGCAGATTGACTTTGGTTTCATTTTTGCAACAAGCATTTCCATAGGCTCAAGCTCGATTAGCCGCCTTGTTCACTCCATCACAATTACAAACCCCAATGCCCCAACCGAGGTGAGCTTCTCATTCACCGTCGTGTACGAAGCGACGCCGAGGCTGTGATAGCGCGATGCAAAGGCCGTCAATGCACCCACGCCCAGCACCTTCTCAAGCTGACTGCGCTCGGCAATGGCTTCTTTCATTCTGTTCCGGTGGGCTTCGGCGGAAGGATTGAGCAGGGCGGCGGCCACAGCAATGACGGAGAGAACAATAATCAATTTGATGGATTTGGCCATGGGTTCAATAGGTTTCGTTAATTGGTTTTGTCTGGAAATTGCAAACCGCGATCAGCGCTTCACTGACATCTCGATCACCATCGGCAGCGCCGGCGCGCCCTGTTTTGCAGGTGAGGGCACAGGCAAGGTCGCCAGCGCACCAGCGAAGCAGGCCGCCGTGTTGGTGCGGGGTGCGTAATCAACATTGACGAATTTTCCGCTGGCGGCGATATCGGCCACCACCGCAAAATCATCGACGTTGGCATTGGGCATGGCGGAGCATCTGCGCATCGCGCTGAGCATGCTTTGACTGATGGCGGGATACATCTTGTCCTTGAAATAGGCGGCGGCCTCCGGCTGCTTTTCCACTTCCTTGGCGGCAGCAAGGCGCTCAGCGAAGGTGGCGGCATGGGTCAGCGGCGATATTGCCAGCAGCAGAACGGCGAGGGATTTTTTCATGAGAGATCCAAATGGCCAGGATAACGAGGAAGATCAAGCGACAAGGCGACCGACCACGCAGCGTTCAAGGGTGCGCCGCCTTCCGGCTGGCTTGATATGCCTCGATCAAGGGCAGGATGGCTTTTCGCCGCGCCAGGCTTTCGGCCGGCCATAACTGTTCACGGTCGTAATACTCGGCCACGACCGGCACTTCCGGCGACAGGACAACCCAGGGCTGCATGGTCGAGGTAAAAATATGCACATCCGGAGGCAGGCGATCCGGGTCATCCAGCGTGCCGACGCGCACAAATTTCACCACGGGTCCCGCGCCTGCATAGTGACTCCACAAGGCAATCCGGCATTGGGGGCAGCGCGCGATCTTCTGCCCCGAGCCGCTGGCCGAAGGCGTATCGACCAGCTCGACTTCCCCAGCCGTCAGTTCAACGCGATCGGATTCGATCATCGCATTCAAGGCAAAGGAAGCACCGGATTCGCGCTGGCACCAGCGACAGTGGCAGCAGTGCACAAACAGCGGCGCCGTCAGCATGCGGTAGCGAACCTGGCGACAGTCGCAGCCGCCTTCAATGGGGTATTCAAATGCTGGCATAGACGGAAATCTTACCGATAAGCATAGCGATCCGCTGGGCTTGCAGCCGATAAAAAGAGTAGTCGGGTCAGAATGGAAGTTTCACCTACAAATCCAATCTGACCCTAAGTGTTCCAAACGACCGGTTAGGAGGCGAATGCACCTCAGTCGCCGCCATCACCATCACCATCACCGCCACCGACATCAATTGAATCGGCGGCGCTTGCCCCCGAATAGTAGTGTCGATCTCCATAGTCGCCAGGCCCTTCACCCTTTCGTATTTCATCGAGCAACTTACGTTCGCGAACTGCATTCAATACCAAGAGCAACCCAACAGTCGTTGAGCCGACCCCTATCCAGAACCACACAAGTCCGAGCCAGCGGTAGCCCAATGTCCCCAGTGTTACCCCGACGGTGAAAAAGAAGATGCCGAGAATGTCTTTGACGCTCATCGATCGCAGCCTTCTAACGATCGAGATAAGGGGCGCTGCGCATTTTTGGCGTCCAGCGACCTAAGGAAGCGACCTTGACCGACGAGTTGTGCATCATTTGCGAGTTCGCTTTCAGAAATAGACTTGCAGCTGTGGAAGTCAACGTCAATTCTGGGCAGAGCGCCAAGGCACTTCAGCTTTGCACAGATTCGTCAGGGCCAGAATGGACTATTCGTTTTCAAATCCAATCTGACCCTAAGTGTTCAGCGACCGAACGGAGCGACCTTGAGCGACGAGTTAGGTCAGGCGTCAATACGACCCTCCATCGAGAACCTGTCCATCTGCCTCCGGATATTTTCCATGCGCGACGGAGTTTTCGTCACGGCATAAATCGTTGTATCGCCAGAACCATAGTGCATCTCCCGGGCGGACCTTGGAGTGTAGATAGTCTTCGAAGTCCTTGTAGTCGTCAAAGACGAAACTATCGGCGGCACGACCGCCTGCGCAAAAGCGATGCTCGATTATTAGGGATGAACCGACAAAGGCTCGCTGGATAGCGACGAGCTGCTCCGGCGCAAGAAGGTTTGGGACTGTCATATACGTGAGTGCCTAACTAGTTATAGACAACATAAACACCTCACAACAACCCGAAGTGCGTTCTAACATCTCTGGAGCAAATGGCTGGAACTCCTTGACTGGCGAGGCGTTTTTATATTCTGCGGTATATCCCCACAGCATTAACAAAGGAGGCAAAGTGAACACGCTCGTTTTGCAGTCGCCTCGCAAACTGGCTCAACTTTGCAGAACGCATTCGCTATCTACACGACAGTTTACGGACCGAGGAAGCCTGTGTCTATTGGGTGCGAAAGTACATTCGCTTTCAACAGCGACACCATCCCGCATAGATGGGCAAGGCGGAAATTCAGGCGTTCCTTTCTGTTTTGTTACACAGAAAAACGCATCTGCATCATCTATCGGGCAAGCTCTTGGCTTCAAAATCAATTCACCGCCGAGCGCGATTTACAAAAATTGGGCCCCGGACTAAATCCGGGGCGACAACTCAAGTATCGAGATCTCCGCCTTGGTTACATATGTATTTCGCTCAAAACGCATACGCAACATTCACCCCCACCATCACATTCCGCCCCGGAGCCGGCTCAAAGTAGCGGCCTCTCGCCTCGGCCACGATCACCGAGCCGATGTAGCGATGATCCATTACGTTATCCACGCGCACGAATTCACTCAACGTCCAGCCCCCTTTCTTACTGCTGCCAAATTGTTGCTGGAATCCGGCGCGGATATTGGCGACACCGTAGCCCGCCGCGGCATCAACATTGGCCTCGTTCACATAGACCTTGCTGGAAGCGCGGTATTCAAGGCCGGCGTGGAAGCCGAGGGGCTGGTAGCGCCAGATGAGTTCGGCGTAGAACACCGCGCGCGGTGTGCCGGGTAGTTTGTTGCCGGCGGGTACTGTCACTGCCGGGGTGCCGGCGGTATAGGCATCGGTGAAGCGCGCGTTCAGCAGAGTGGCGGCGGCATAGCTTTCGAAGCCCATCGGCAGCACGCTTTCGATGGAAAGCTCGATGCCATCGCGCTTGGTTTTTGAAGCATTGCGAAAATCGCTGCGGCCGCCGCTGGAGGAGTTGGTGACGATCTCGTTGCGCGTGTCGATGTGGAAAATCGCGGCGTTCAGTTTGCTGCGGCTGCCGATCATGCCCTTGATGCCGAACTCGGCATGGCGGCTGCTGGCGGGCTGCAGGCCAAAGTTGAGGCCGGTGGCACCGTTGGGCCGGTACGCGAGTTCGGCGAAGGTCGGGGTCTCGAAGCCTTCTCCGTAGTTTGCGTAGAGATTCCACTGCGGGCTGGCTTTGAACAGCAGGCCCATCACCGGTGTGGTGCGGGTGTAGTTCACCTTGCCGCTGTCGTCGGGATTGATGCCGATGATGTAGTGGTCCTTCGAATCGAATTTGACGCGGCTGTTGCGCGCGCCGCCGCTCAAGCTCCAGGCCTCGGCGATCTGCCATTCAGCCTGCGCATAGAAATCGGTATTGGCGACCTTGTCATCTTCATCCCGCTTCAAGGCGCCCTGGCGGCCGGCGTTATTCACATAACCGCGGCGGTGTTCATTGAGATGGTCGCTGTCGACGCCGGCAGAGAACGTCAGCGTGGAAATGAAGCGACGCGACCAGCGCAGGCCGGCGCCACCGTAAGTGCGATCGAGATCGACCACGCCGCCGGCGCCCAGCGGCGTATTGCCGTCCTGGCCGAGATATTGGGTGACGCGACGATCGCCACCGTAAAACTTGGCCTGTACTGCGCCTGCGAGCTGATCGGCGCTGCCCCATTCGTAAACCGCGCCGAGCTGGTTCTGGCGGATGCTCTTGCGCGTGTTGAAGTTGATAGCCGAAGCATCGACCTGGCGCGGATCGGCCTGCACTTGCGCACGCGTGAGGCCCAGCGGGTCCTGGGTATCGGGCTGGCTTTGCGCATTGGCAATCAGCACGAGTTTTCCGTTGGCTAAGGGCAACCCAAACTTGGCGTTGAGCTGGTCGCGGGTGGCGGCGCTATGGGCGCGATAACCATCGGTTTCAAAGCGCGAAATATCGGCGATGTAGTTGAGCACATCTTCCTGCCCGCCGAATTGCAAACCGTATTTGCGCGTGCCATAGCTGCCGGCGAGGAAGCTGCTGCCGATGGTCGGCGTGGCCGGGCCGTCGGCGGTAAAAATCTGCACCACCCCACCAGATGAATTGCCATACAGGCTGGCGAAGGGTCCACGCAGGACTTCAATGCGCTCGGCGGAGGCGAGATTGAACGTCGCCGCCTGGCCCTGGCCATCGGGCATGGTGGCGGGAATGCCGTCGGCGATCAGTCGCACGCCGCGCACGCCGAAGGTGGAGCGCGCACCGAAGCCGCGTGAGGAAATTTGCAAATCCTGCGAATAGTTCTGGCGGTTCTGCACCACGATGCCGGGCACGCGGTTGAGCGCCTCCGACAGATTGACCTGCGGCTTGCCTTCGCTGATCACCGATGCATCGATGCGATCGATGGCCATCGGCAAATTGAAGCCGTCCTGGGCGATGCGCGTGCCGGTGACAACCAGCGGCGGGATGCTTGCGGGGACCGCAGTCTGCGCCTGCGCCATCGCAGCGGAAAGTGCCGTCAGCGCAAACGCGCCGCAATAGCGATTCACCATCACTTCAGGCTCGCCAGATAGGCGGCCATATCGGTGATGTCCTTGTCCGACAGCGGCTGCGCCGCGCTGGCCATGCTGCCGTCGATATCCTGGCGCTCGCCGCTCTTGAAGCCACGCATCTGCGCGATGAGGTAATCGCGCTGCAGGCCCGCGATGCGCGGGATGTGGTTCTGGCCCGCATAGTTGGGCATATGGCAGGAGCCACAATGGTTGCGGGTGGCGATGGCCTTGCCGGCTTCGACCTGGGTTTCATCGATTTTGAGATCGGTGCCCAGCGGTTTCTGTGCCGAGAAATAGGCGGCGATGTCCTTCATGTCCGCATCCGTCAACTTGGCGGCGAAGGGGCTCATCTGCTCATTGACGCGGCGGCCCTCGCGAAATTGCAGCAGCTGGTAATAAATGTAGAGCGGCGTCTGCGCCGCCAGCGATGGGTACACCGCGTTGCTGGAATTGCCGCCGGCGCCATGGCAGGCGATGCAGGTGGCGGCTTTCTTTTCGCCGGCCGCGGCATCGGGCGCCGCATAGGCATTGAGCTGAACAAACAGGGACGCGGCCATTACCGTGAACGCGTGCAATACAAAACGAATTGTCATATCGAATCCACCATCAAAAAATCCCCGCCACGCAGCATGCGCAGCGGGGATCGGGTTCAAGGCAATTACTTCTTCTTGCCGGTATAGCTGATCTTGTAAATCGCGCCGGCAACATCGTCGGATACCAGCAGCGATCCATCTTTCATCACTTGCACATCGGCCGGGCGGCCCCAGAAGGTTTCACCCTGCAGGAAGCCGGTGGCGAAGGCTTCGTACTTCACAACCTTGCCTTTGCCGTCGAGCACCACGCGGCTGATGTTGTAGCCGGATTTCTTGGTGCGGTTCCAGGAGCCATGCTCGGCGATGAAAATGTTGTTCTTGTACGCCGCCGGGAATTGCTTGCCGGTGTAGAAGCGCATGCCGAGTGCAGCGACGTGCGGGCCGAGTTTCAGGTCGGGCTTGTCGAACTCGGCGCAGCTGCGGCCCTTGCCGTATTCCGGGTCGAGCAGATCGCCCTGGTGGCAGAAGGGATAGCCGAAGTGCTGGCCCTTGTGCGAGACGTGATGCAGGGTGTCGTTGGGCAAATCGTCGTTCACCCAATCGCGGCCGTTGTTGGTAAACCAGAGTTGCTTGGTGACCGGATGAAAGGCCATGCCCACGCTGTTGCGAACGCCGGCGGCGACGGTTTCCAGCACGCCCTTGTCGGGATCGACGCGCACGATCGTGGCATGCGTCGCCGGCGGCATGACGATATTGCCGGGCGAGCCGATCTGGAAATAGAGCTTGCCGTCCGGGCCCAGCACCATGAACTTCCAGCCATGCGCCTCGTCTTTGGGCAGCGCATCGAACACCACTACCGGCTTGGGCGGATTGTCGAGATTGTCTTCGATATTGTCGTAACGCAAGATGCGCGACAGCTCGGCCACATACAGCGAACCGTTCTTGAACGCGACACCATTCGGGCGATGCAGGCCCTTGGCGATGACCTTGGTCACGCGCTTGCCGTCCTTCTCGACGATAGCGTAAACGTTGCCGACAAAACGGGTGCCGGCGAACAGCGTGCCCTTGGCGCCGAACACCATCGAACGCGCATTCGGAATGCCGCTGGCGTAAATACTGATTTCAAAACCCGGCGGCAGCGTGATCTTGTTGAGCGGGATATCGGCTGCATCCAGCGAGGACAGGCCGGGCGGATGCGGGCTCAAATTGGCGGCTTCCTGCTCGGCGCTGCGGCCCTGGGCCCAGCTCGGCGGAATCGGTGGCGCGGCGGGTGTCGCGGGGGCAGCAGCCGGTGCAGCCGGTACCGGCGCCGCAGCAGGTGTCGGCGGCGTTGGCGCGGCAGGCGCTGCGGGCGGCTGCTGCGCCTGCAATGCGGAAGCGAGCAACAAGGCGGCGGATGCCGGGATCAATGAAAGCGTCAGTTTGTTCTTCAACATGTCTCCTCCTGCAGGTTTGGGAATTGAAGCGAAACCAAGCAAGCCGTTCAATACAGCTTGTCGAGATGAATGCTACTTGGTTTGCCCAATTCGCGCAGGGAAGATTGGCTGATGCAGGTCAACGGGCAAAGCCGCAATCGAAAAGGGAGCTTCTTAAAACCGTAGCGAGCGGTCCAAGGTCGTGGCGAGGAGCGGAAATGTACGAAGAGTACATTGACTCATTTGCCAAACGCGGGAGTCGCGAGATTGGGCCGCGCAGTAGGTTTTTAGAAGTTCCCAAAACGCAGAACGCCATTTGGCGCGGCGTTTGAGGCAAAAACGCCCGGAAAGGCGCGCCAATGCTGGAGTTTGAAAGTACAATCGGGCGCATGATCAGCATCCAGCCCGCCGTATTTCCCCGCGATCTCGACGTCGTCCGCCGCCTGTTTCAGGAATACGCCGATGGCTTGGGCGTTGATCTCGGCTTCCAGGGATTTGCCGACGAACTCGCCACGCTGCCGGGAAAATACGCGCCGCCGAAAGGGCGGCTGTTGATCGCCTGGCGCGATGGCGAGGCACTGGGCTGCGTCGCGCTGCGCGCAATCGATGATGAATCCTGCGAGATGAAGCGGCTCTATGTGCGACCGGCGGCGCGCGGCGAACAACTCGGGCGCCGCCTCGCAGAGCGCATTTGTCAGGAGGCGCGGGAAGCCGGCTATGCGCGCATATGCCTTGATACGCTTTCAACACTGCACGCAGCGGTTGCTTTGTACCGATCGCTGGGCTTCAAACCGATTGCGCCTTATGTGTTCAATCCGCATCCGGATGTGGTGTTTTTGGGGATCGATCTAAAATAGCGGGATCGGCGAAATAGAGGAAATGTGTCATCCCGGATTTAGTCCGGGATCCAATTTTGACACCACGCGAGTGCAAACAAAATTGGGCCCCGGACTAAATCCGGGGCGACAGTACTTTGTTGTAAGCAGCAACAGAAGCTTTACGGTTTCCTACCGATTAGGGATCACTCCGCATCATGCGCCCCCGTACAATGCGCCATGGCTTCCTCCGATACATCAGCAAAAACCTCCACCACCCCCTACGCCGGCCTTAGCCCCGATCTCATTCTCGACGCAATCGAAAGCATTGGCTTCCGCTGCGACGGACGCCTGCTGGCACTGAACAGTTACGAGAACCGCGTCTATCAAGTCGGCATCGAGGACGCGACTCCGCTGGTGGTGAAGTTCTATCGTCCCGGCCGCTGGACGGATGCGCAGATTCTGGAGGAGCACGCCTTTGTGCAACTGCTGGCCGAGCGCGAGATTCCGGTGGTGGCGCCGCTCGTCACGAACAATAAAACGCTGCATGAATTTGCCGGCTTTCGTTTTGCCGCCTTCCCGCGCCGCGGCGGGCGTGCGCCGGAACTGGATCGGCCCGAGGTGCTGGAATGGATGGGGCGTTTTCTGGGGCGCATTCATGCCGTCGGCGCGATTGCGCCTTTCGTGCATCGCCCCGCGCTCACCATCGAGACATTCGGCGTTGCGCCGCGCGACTGGCTGCTCGAACACGACTTCATTCCCGCCGATTTGCGCGATGCCTGGCGCAGCGTGATCGACCAGGCCCTGGACAGCGTGGCGAATTGCTTCAGCCACGCCGGCGCATTCAAATCGATTCGCCTGCACGGCGATTGCCATGGCGGCAATGTGCTCTACACCGACGAAGGTCCGCACTTCGTCGATTTCGACGACAGCCGCATGGGCCCGGCGGTGCAGGATTTGTGGATGCTGCTGTCCGGCACCCGCCAGGAGATGGCCAAACAGTTGCGCGAAGTGATCGAGGCCTATGAAGAGTTTTGCGATTTCGATCGCCGCGAACTGCATTTGCTCGAAGCCCTGCGCACGCTGCGGCTCATCCACTACGCCTTCTGGCTGGCGCAGCGCTGGGACGATCCGGCCTTTCCGCAGGCCTTCCCCTTTTTCAACACCCAGCGCTACTGGCAGGACCGCATCCTCGAATTGCGCGAGCAGGTGGCGGCGATGGATGAGGGCCCGCTGCAGCTGTATTGAGCTTATGGCACAGGCGTTTTGCCGTAACGATTTGTAAAGCCGCGCCGCGTGAAGCGGCGAGCGATCATAATTAGCCAATGAACACCGCCCCCGCAGAACTGCCCCCCATCCGCCCCAAAAATCTCACCGAGCTGTTCGTCGGCTTCACCGTCATGGCCCTGCAGGGTTTCGGCGGCGTGATGGTGGCGGCGCAGCGCGAACTGGTTGAAGTGCGGCGCTGGATGACGATCGATGAGTTCGTCGAGGACTGGGCGGTGGCGCAGATCATGCCCGGCCCCAATGTGATCAATATGGCGCTGATGTATGGCGGCCGCCAGTTCGGCGTGCGCGGCGCGATGGCGGCGATGGCCGGTCTGCTGACCATTCCGCTGATCCTGGTCCTGCTGCTGGCGCTGGTGTACAGCCATTACGCCAGCCATCCCGGCGTGGCCGGCGCGCTGCGCGGCATGGGTGCGGTGACGGCGGGACTGATCATGGCCACCGGCATCAAGCTGATTCCGGCGGTGAAGATGAATGTGCTGGGTCGTGTGCTGTGTATTGTGTTCGGCGCCACCGCCTTCATCAGCCTCGCCCTGCTGCGCCTGCCACTGATGTATGTGCTGCCGAGCCTCGGCCTGGTCGCCTGCGCCCTGGCGTACCGGAAGCTCAAGCCATGAACGAGGCCCTGCATATCACCATGGCGTGGCAGGACTGGTTCGATCTTTTTTGTCGCTTCCTGATGCTGTCGATGATGTCGGTCGGCGGCGCCATCGCCACCGCGCCGGAAATGCATCGCTATCTGGTGTACGAACATCAATTGCTGACCGATGCGCAATTCAATGCCTCGATCTCCATCGCCCAGGCCTCACCCGGCCCCAATGTGCTGTTCGTCGCGCTGATGGGCTGGAACGTGGGCATCAACAGCGGCAGCATGTGGGCCGCCCTGCTCGGCGTGGTCGTGTGCATGATCGGCATTCTGCTGCCCAGCGCCACCATCACCTATACGGCGGCGCGCTGGGGACATCGCAACCGCGAGCTGCGCGGCGTGCGCGCCTTCAAGCAGGGCATGGCGCCGATCGTGATCGCACTCCTGATCACCACCGGCTGGATCCTGGCCGGCGCCAGCCGCAATCCCGCCACCGACTGGCCGCTATGGCTGGTGACCTTGATCAGCACGCTCATCGTCTGGCATACGCGGCTGCATCTGCTGTGGTTGCTGGCGGCGGGGGCGCTGCTGGGCTGGTTTGGGCTGATCTGAAAAA
>JACXTT010002343.1_pt1 | contig 30139 bp, 20 predicted proteins | sample 9270951 | NCBI WGS metagenome assembly JACXTT01 (sample SAMN15532306, study PRJNA645909) | rock metagenome | isolation source: weathered quartz diorite | place: Puerto Rico | collected 2017-06-21 | reverse complement strand
TCGTAGAACCGATTTTGCAGGAGGAATGTGCAATCGCGCCGGACCACGCGATCCAGTCGGTGAAAGAAAAGGCGGCGGTAGTCCGTAGATGGCGACAGTTGACGGATGTGCTCGATGTCCCGCTGCCAGCGGAGCAGCGGCGTAGTTCCCAGCGAGCTGTGCTCGGTCCGGTGGTAAGCATCCAGCCATGCCCACAGGCGCTCATTCAGCTCATCGAGCGAAAGGGTCTGCTTGCGGTCCAGATTGTTCAGAAACTGTTCGCGGCAGGAGCGGAAGAAGCGCTCGATCTTCCCGCGGCCCTCTGGCTGGTACGGAGGCGTGTGGACGATGAGCATGCCAATCGATGCGGAGATCCGCGCCAGTTGCGGGCTGCGATAAATCTTGGCGTTATCCATGTACAGCCGGACGGGCACGCCACGAGCAGCGACAGCCTGGCGCAGGCAGTCCAGGCAGGCGTCCAGCCCCTGGCTCGCGTAAAACTGCGCGTGCGGGATGAGTCGACTGGCGTCGTCCAGAATGGCGTGCAGCAACCCCTGCATTTTGCCGCCGCCGGGGCGTTGCACATACGGGCCATAGAGCATGTCCGATTGCCAGATCTGGTTGCTGTGTTCGGCTTCGAACTTCTTGTGCGCCGTGGGAGCGAGCAGTTGACGTTGAGGCAGAGATGCCGGCCGTGCCTTGGCCTGACGACAGGGCCAGTTCCCGAAGCAGCGTCGTGCCCGTGCGGTGCGGGTTTTCGCGTTTGAGTCGTTCGATCAGGTCCGCGAGCTGCGGCGTAACCGTTCGGGACTTGCCTCGATCCAGCCGGGGTTGCGGCGCAAGCGCTTCAAAGCCGCCGTTGCGATAACGAAGCGCCCAGTCCAGCAGCGTGTCCACCGAGATCGACGTCCGTTGTGAGCCGGGGATCTCATACTGTCGTGCGGCGATCTCCTCGGCGCGGCGCGTCAGTTCGCCACGTGGCAATGCTTCCAGCACCAGCGGCGCAATCAGCCCGTAGCGGAACAAGGCGATTTTCTCGGCCTTCGCATCCATTCGGATGACCTCCACAGCCAAAGCATGCGGTCGAGCGGTCCGTCTTCTCCATGCAAAAGCTATGTGTTCAAGTTCAGGCGGGCGGCGCCGCCGGCGGCAGCGCGACGATGCGCCCGGCCGGAGCGAGAAACGCCGGCCAGCCGAGGAGGTGGACGCGGAGGTCGGCAAACAGAAACCGATGGGCTGCGATCCAGCCGATCGACTCCAACATCCGAAGAGATCTGGAGGCAAAGTCCGGCGCTTCCGGTAGGGCAATGAGCGCCGCCAGGGCGGCGCATAACTTCTGCGCCTCTTGCCGGAAACGGCGCACCCAGAACTGTCCCCGCTGGTAGGGCATCACTGCTAACTTGGCGGCTTCGGCCGCCGCCTTCAGCGTGAGGCCGAGAAGAATCCGCGCGACCAAAAAGAGCGCCATGACCACGATCCCGAAGCGCAGATACGGCAGGGCAAATTCGGGCAGCAGCGACACCGTGCGTTTGCAACAGCAGCAGAGGTATCGCCGAACGCGGATCGCGCCGTCAAAGCCGATACCCACCAGCGTGCGAGTGTAAAAGCCGTGCGCCCTCAGAGGACGATGGGCTTCACACTGCGGACAGTGATCCGGCCGGTAACGATCGGGATCGGAAAGCTCTTCAGAATAACGCTGGATCGAACCAGCAAAGCGGTGTAGGATTTGCATAGACCTCTCTCCGGCAGTCGGCAGAGTCCCGCTTGGATCTGGGGAGGCTTCTCACGGTTTGGAAGGCCAAATCCCTCCGATTGTCCCCTCCACATCCGGCAGTCATTCCGCTGCCCGTTTCGAGAAGCGCTAACAATCGAGTTCGTCGGCTTGCCAGACCGATCTTCCCATGGCGGGTAACGGCGTTTCTTCGGCAACCTGACGGTACCGAGCAGTGCTGATCCACTGTTCGCCCCCAAAGACAACCTTCTGAAACGAGCCATTGTTTTCGGCTAACCATCGGAAAAGTCGAGCGTACTATAATCAGACTGTCTATGGGAAGCGAAAGAACAAAGACTGACCTTCTGCCCGGCACGCTCGACATGCTGGTTCTGAAAATGCTCATGCGCGGACACTTGCATGGGTATGCCATCGCACAACTGATCCAGCAACTGTCGGACGATCTACTGCGGGTGGAAGAAGGTTCTCTTTACCCGGCTCTCCAGCGCCTGGAGCTAAATGGCTGGATCGAGGGAGAGTGGGGCCTCTCCGCCAACAAACGGCGAGCCCGTTTCTATAAGCTCACTGCCGACGGGCGCAAACATCTGACGGAAGAGTCCGCGCGTTACCGCCAGGTCACCGGAGCGGTAGACCGAATCATGGGGTTCGCCTGATGGACATGCACGCGGATTGCTGGTGGAAGCGGTCTCGCCGCCGTTTGCAGTATTGGCTCACCCGCAGTAAAAGGCAGCGCCTGCTTTGGGAAGAGATGGAGTTTCATATCGAGTCGATGGTCCAGGACCTGGTCGCACAGGGTACGCCGGAGTCGGAAGCACGCGCTGCAGGGCGGAGAAAGTTTGGCAATATGACACGAACCTCTGAAGATGCTCGCTCTGTATGGATCGCACATTGGATCCACGATCTGGCACTGGACCTGCGCCACACGTTCCGTGGGATGCGGCGCAATGCCGGCTTCACCACGTTTGTGATTCTCATCGCCGGCCTCGGCATCGGGGCGAGCTCAACAGTATTCAGTGTGGTGAACGCGCTGCTGCTGCGTCCGCTTCCATTCCGCGATCCGGGGCGTCTGGTGTGGATTGTGAATCAAGAGTGGGGTATGCAGGTGGACCAGTATCGGGATTTGCGGGCGCGGAACCATTCATTCTCCGATCTGGCCGCGTTCGCTGGCGTTCACGCGGGCGCTAGCTCACTTACCGGAGCGGGCGAGCCCGAGCGACTGACGAATTCTCCGGTCACCTGTAACTTCTTCACTTTGCTTGGCGTGCAGCCGGCGATCGGAAGATCGTTTGCATCGGACGAGTGTCAGGGGAAAATCAACAGTCCTCCGGCGGCGCTGTTGAGCTACGGCTTCTGGAAGCGGCGGTTTGCTTCGGACCGGACCGTGGTGGGCCGGACGCTGACACTGGGCAACAACCCGGTGACGGTGGTGGGCGTACTGCCTGAGTCATTCGACTTTGCGAGCATTTTTGCGCCTGGCACTCCAGTGGATGTATTCATTCCGTGGCCCCTGACGGCGGAAACGAACCGGTTCGGAAATACGCTGGAGGCGATCGGAAGGCTGAGGCCGGGCGCGACGGTGGAGAACGCTCAGACTGAATTCACACTGCTGGCAGCGCAGCTCCTAAACGAGCATCCCATCCCCGAACGGAATCCAGTGGTGCCCAGGCTGACTCCGCTGCGGCGGCACGTGAGTGGACGATTCGGTCCGGCGGTGTTAGTGCTGGCCTGCGCGGTGGGAGCGGTGATGCTGATCGTCTGCGCGAACCTTTCGAATCTGCAATTGGCGAGGTTAGGCACGAGGCAAAAAGAGTTCGCGATGCGTGCGGCGCTGGGCGCTGGGCGTTCACGATTGCTGCGGCAAATGCTGACCGAGAATGTGGCGCTCGCCAGCTGCGGTGCGGCGCTGGGCATGGCTCTGGCGGTGCTGGGCACACGCGCAATCGCTCATCTGGATGCATTCGATATCCCCCTGCTGGCCAGCGTACGGCTGGACGGAGAAGCGGTCGGTTTCACGCTTCTGGCGGCGGTTCTGACGGGCGTGCTGTTTGGTTTGTTGCCGGCGCTGCGGGTCCGCTCGTTCTCGGTGGGGGAAGCGCTGAAAGAGGGCGGTCGCGGCTCGAGCGGCGGCAGGAAGCATGCGTCGGTCCGCAACGGGCTGGTGGTTTCCGAGATTGCCTTTGCCTGCACGCTGCTGGTGGGCGGCGGGCTGCTGATCCGGAGTTTTCTCCGGGTGCTCGACCTGAACCTGGGATTTGAACCGGAGAGGGCGGCGTCGATGCGGGTGGACCCGAGTCTTCGGTTTTCGGCCGCAGCGCAGCGGAACGCTTATGTCGACGAAGTGCTGCGCCGGGTCCGCTCGCTTCCGGGCATTCGCACGGCCGGTCTCACCGACGTGTTGCCGTTTGCAGGGGACCGGTCCTGGCAAGTTTCCGGTAAGGGCCAGGTGTTCCCGAAGGGCCAATATCCTCCTGAACCCTTCATTCGAGTGGTGACCGAGGGATACTTCGAGTCGCTCGGGATCCGTTTGCGGGCAGGAAGAGAATTCACCGAGATGGATCGTGCAGAGAGCGAGCCGGTGGCGATTGTCAATGAGACTCTGGCTCGCACCCTTTGGCCCGGCCAGAATACGGTAGGGCAGTTCGTCAGCCAGGACGGGGGCAGGCGAGTCGTGGGCGTGGTTGACGATGTCCGGCATATGTCTCCAGAGCAGCCAGGGGGACCTGAAATGTATATGCCGATGCGCCAGACCGGCGACTATGGCGCGATGAATCTCGTGGTGCGGACGGCGATTGCTCAGCGGGGGCTGGCGGCGGCGGTTCGAGCTGCGCTGAGGCCGCTGGATCCGAATCTGCCGGTGAGCGAATTCAAGACTCTGCAGACTGTTGTGGACAAGGCGGTGTCACCGCGGCGCTTTCTGACGATGATGCTAGCCGGATTTGCGGGTTTCGCGCTGCTACTCGCGTCGCTGGGGATTTATGCTGTGGTTTCGTATGCGGTGAATCAGCGGGTGCAGGAGATTGGGATTCGGATTGCGCTGGGCGCTTCGGCGGCGAATCTGCAAAGCCGTATCGTGTTCCAGACGCTGGGGCTGGCCGCGGCGGGGCTGGCGCTGGGAATGGCCGGGGCGCTGGCTCTTACGGGTGCGCTGCAAAGTCTGCTGTTTGGGGTGAGTCCAGAGGATCCGATTACATTCGCAGGGATTGGAGTGTTGCTCATCGCCGTTGCCGCCGCCGCAGGGTATATTCCGGCTCGGAGGGCGTCGCGCATCGATCCGATGGTTGCCTTGCGTTCGAATTAAGAGAACGCATCAGCGACTCGACAGATGTTCCGCTGCGCTTGGATGATCCCCCCTAACGACCGCAGCTCATACAAATCCGAGTTGATGGTTTGTCCCGCAAGGTCGGACTCTTGAATTCCCAACGGTTCAGGAATACGTTCGTCCTGCCTGCTCTCGTCCGATCATCGAGCTAACTCTCGTGCCACCAGCCGCGATTCGACACAGCCCGCCAGACGTTCTGGAATCAAGATTCAAGATCACCTTGATTCACGACCGTCTCCGGTGCCGCGCAACTCAATTTGAGAAAAACGACCGACTATGAGGGAGAAAATCCCGGCCGGTTACATCCCAGCATGCATCGGTGTTCCGACGCTGCGCGAACAAGGACGGGACGCCCTCGACTTCCCGCGCCCACAATGCCGGCGTTCAGGCCGGGATCGCAGACTCTCCGACGTAAGGTCGACGAATGTCACCGATGAGCCACAGACGCAACGGGTTAACACTTTAGATCCTACCTCGGCCTCGCGATGCTCATTGTCGGGTCTGAAGACGGCCGGTACGAGCGAGTAGCCGTGGTCGCTACTGTAGGCCAAAGGCTGGCGGTCGCTGAAGACCGCTTCTGGAGCCGGATGGTCTGGAGAACGGAAAGCCGCCGTTCTGTCCATGCTCCTACAAGATGTGGGCGCGCGGAATCGACCGGCGGGCATTGGATCGCTTGCGAGATCAAGGGCACCGTTCGAATGGCTTAGATCCCTCGATTTCCAGCAGCCTCAAATTCCGCCTTAGGTTGCTGCCGGGTTCAATAATCCCGGCGTGGCTGCTGGTCGCTAACTGGAGCGGTCTGGACTGGCGTAGTCCCGTTCGACGATTTGAAGCCCGTCAAGAAATCGAGAAATTTAGGACCGCAAAGCCCGAGTTCCTATTCGTGTACCGCCGCCCAACGCTTGGCGCCTACATAGCGCGCCTCCCCACAAAAGAGCGCCCTTTCCCCAACATCAGCGGGTGTGGCATGTGTCTTCATTTCGTGGCACCAACAGAGTGGGGTGTCCTCAGGCGGATGCGATGCGCCGCGCGGTCCTTCCGATCTGAGCCATTGGGGGTGAAGCAGACACTGAAATCTCGGACAAGATCCGCTGTAGTCGTCGATGACGATGGACAGGTCCGATACTTCGTGCGGTTGGTTCTGGCGCATGCCGGTTATTCGGTGAGAGAGGCTGTAAACGGGAAAGACGCGCTGGAAAAGCTAGCGTCTCAACCAGCTGATCTGCTCGTGACCGATCTCATGATGCCAGATGTCGATGGCATTGAACTGATCCGCAGTGTGCGTGCCAGCGGCATTCCCATAATGATCATCGCAATGTCAGGAGCGGACGAGAGCGTCTATCTCAGAGTTGCGAGTCGCCTGGGAGCCGACTATGTACTGCGCAAGCCATTCACAATCGAAGACTTGCAGCGGGTGCTTTTGGGTGTCATGGCGGTCGAGCCGCCGCAGCTACCCGAGGCCAATCAGAACTAAGCGGGCCGCCATAAACGTGGCGGTTCAGGCGCGATTGAGGCGGCGATCTAGGTGGGTCCGCGTTTGCGTTTTCAGGTTTATGCCACGACCGAAGATTGCCGCATGTTACTATCTGTCTCGCTGGGGGGCGATGCGGGATACCTCCACCGCGTCGCCGGATTGCCGAGCACGCCGTGGTCGGACGCCGGCTTGAAGACGCTGGGCGATGTGTCAGGCAAAGACAATCTGGATCGAGAATCTAAGCTCTGTGAAGAGTGCCAGAGAAAGCTGCAGGAATTGATCACTCTACATGCCGATCTGGCGGACATATAGGCAACAACGGAAAGCCAATACTGCTCTGCCCTCCGCATTGGTCGATTGGTTAGCTCGGCTCGACAACCACAACGGGGGCCCTCTTAAGCGCGGCCCCGAGTGGTGAGAGAACCATTGTTTTTGAACTGACACGCTGGGAGGCGGACTTGATGGCCTGTTCCTACTCTCACGCCGACGAGAAGTTCCGGTCGTAATTAGAGAAGCATTTGGCCCTCCTGAGCCAGCAGGATGCTATCCATGTCTGGCACGCCGATTTTATGGCGTCTCAGTGCTGCACGGGAATCGAGATGAAGCGCGCGCTCAACCGGCAGGACGGCGGGAACGCGCGCGTAGTCCCGATCCTGTTCCGGGTGTGCGATCTGAAAGGCGCGCCATTTGCGGGACTGCAATGGCTACCAACCGGTTCGAAGCCGGTCAAGAACTGGAGCGACCGGGACGACGCCTGGACCAATATGGCGAAGGGCATCCGAAGAGTAGTAGCGTCTTTGAAGACAGGAGCAACGCTGCGGCATCTCGCCAGATAGCGCGAGCGGCCTTTGACGTCGACATCCTCCAGACTGCCGCCGGTTGCCTCTTGCGCCGGGTCGCCGGCGGAGTCGGAGTTGACGTGGCTGCGGCCCGCCACCCGTCCTGAAGTGTTTCGAAAGGTTTTGAAAGGCACCGCGACACTCCCGGTTCAGCCCGTGACACTGAGCACGTTCTGAGAGTGCTACGCGAGCGGCCGAGCCGAACTGAGGGCGGTGTGCTCGCTCAGTCCTTGTTGTCGGCACAACGCGACCCCACGCTCAAGGCAAAGATTTCGGATGCAAACGATCAAGCGCCCGCAAAGTCAAAGTTAGATACAGGCATGCCCAGCCTCCAATAGCCTGGAAGGGGTCACCACTCTAATCGGATCTTCAAGCGAACCGTACGTGGTCCGAAGGGCTGGTCGGGCAGGACCTCTCCGAAATCCGGCGCAGTCACGGGTTGGCCGTTCACGCCGCTCACCCAAGTGTGGCGATTAAACAGATTGTACGCTTCCGCGCCAAAACGGAAGCGTATGTTTTCCCTGATGGTGAACGACTTGAAAATGGTCAAGTCCTCATTCTCCCGCCCGCATTGCCGCGCTTGCGGATCGATTCTCGGCACGTTGCCCACCTGGTAACCTCCGGCGGCCTCGAACGCAAGAGGCCTTCCGGTCTTGGCGGCCTGCGCCGGGTTGCCTGCGTTGAACAGGTAGTTCTTTGCTGGATTGCCGAACTGCATATCTCCGCATGACACGCTGCTTCGCGTCGGGACGCCGGCCACGCGGTTCGACACACCGCCGATAGTCGGGATGGTGGTATTGAAGGAACCAGTGAAAGCCGCAGGCCAACCGGCCTGGTACTGTTGCAGACCAGTGATATTCCAGCCGCCAACCGCCAGGTCCAGGATGCGGCCATGATTGAGAAACTTCTTGCCTTTGCCGAACGGAAGATCATACGAGTAGGTCAGCACCAGCCGCTTCGGGATGTCGAAGCGATAGAGACCCTTATCGAGCTTGCGGTTGTTGGCTATTCGAGGAAACGCCCCAAACCCTCCCGCCGCCCACTGGCTGTCGGTAATGAACTTCGAGGCCGTATAATTGGCCAGGAAGGACAGCCCGGATGAGAAGCGCTTCTGGACCTTGATCATGAGCGCATTGTAGTTGCTGGAGGTGCCGTTGGTCGCGTTCTCGGCTACATCCAGGTACTGCGGATAAGGGCGCAATGCCTGATAAAGCGGCTGGTCCATGCTAAAGCCAGGATACGGCGGCCCGAAACCCGCTGCCTTCACTTCCGGATTGCTCAGCGGCAAATCGAGCAGCCTGCCGAGTTTCCAGTACTGCTCCGGAAGGAAGTTGAGCTGGAGGCGGTCCGTGCCATGCTTCATGGCAGTGGAGATATAGGAAACGTCGACAAGGATGCCGCCCTTCATCTCACGCTGGACACCGAAGCTCAACATGTAGGAGGCCGGGGCTCGCGCTACTCCTCCCGGATCTTGCGCCTGTACGAGCTGGCCGTTACGGAACGCCGGGTCGGCGTTCGGCACCTTGCCCAGGACATCTTGCGGGAAGGGTTGGTCCCAACTGTAGTATTGCGAGAAACGATTCGCCGGGAGGCGCGGCTCGCCGGAGGCCTGGTATCCGCTGCGGTCCGCGAAATCGACGTTGGTATTTTGCACGGAGTGATACAGGATGCCGCCGAAACCGCGAAAGACGGTCTTACTGCGCCAATTGTAGGCGAAGCCGAGGCGCGGACCGAAATTCTTGAAGTGGTAGTCGCCCGCTTGGTTGGTTCCAAGGAGCCCAGGCCCGTTACCGTAGTAAACCAGGGCGCCTGGACGGCCCGCCGCGCCGGGGTTCGGCGTGGTGGCATCGAAGCGGGACATCTGGCCGTGCACCTCCGAATAGGGGACGTTCAGGTCCCAACGCAGACCCGCATTGATGGTGAGCCTGGGAGTCACTCGCCAGTCATCCTGAAAGTAACTTGCAAAATAAGCCTGCCGGTAGCCGAGGACCACAGGCGCCGCCAGATAGGCCACGCTTGGCAAGCCCAGGTAAAAATCGGCCCAGGAGTTGCCGCCTGTGTTGTCGGTCTGGGACGTCGCATTCTTGGCGATGGGAGAAACCGACGGGCGCGGTTTGCTGCCGCCGCCGAAATTGTACGCACCCGACGCGCTGAATATCGAAGCTGAGCTGCTGTTGGAATTCTGGTTGAACTTGAGGTACTCGGCGCCCCACTTGAACGTGTGCGAACCGTGCATGTAGAGCATCGAGTAGTTAAGCGTGCTGTTGGTGATGGCCTGGAGACTGGCCAGATCGAAGCAGAAAGTAAACGAACTCTGCTGTGCCCGGTCGATTTCCACGCGCGGGCAGTTCGGATCAAACGTTCCAGTCAATCCGGCCTTTTGTCCCAGGTTCTGGCCAAAATTCCGCGAGACGTTCGAGGAATACTGGCGGGTAACACCCACTACGAGCTGATGGGATAATCCAGGCGTAAAGTTGCGGCTCCAATCCAGCCGGATACGGTTGAAATTGATGCTGCTCTCGTTGCCGAAATCGTCACCCAGGACATTGGCGACAATCTGCTTCGGGCGGCTGCCCTGATAAAAGGCGGAAATGCGATCCTTCGCGCTTATATAGTGATCTCCCTTGACCGAGAGAAGCCACTGCGTAGAGGACGCAGCGGGAAGAGTTCCCACGAAGTTGTTGATCGAACCCGGGCGATTGGCCGGCGGTAACTTATCGAAGAAAAACTTTGAAACCCGGCTTAGACGGGACACCGGGAGCTGGTTGCCCGGGAATTGCTGGAAGCGGGTGCCGCTGGCGTCGGTCGTCGCATTCAGCGGGTCGTAGAGCGGCAAGATGTCGGGAGCGGAAAAATCTCCCCGGCGCATCGCATCGGTAGCTAGCGTGGCGATCGCGGTGGCGCCGCCCGCGCTGGAGTTCCGGATGTCGGAATAGTCGGCGAAGAAGAAGCTCTTGTTCTTTCCGTGATACACCTTGGGAATGACGACAGGACCTCCGGCGACAAAACCAAAGTAATGCTGGCGGGCCTCGCCTCGCGTGGCAGCTTGCCAGGCACGGGCGTTGAAGTCGCTGTTGTCGTAATATTCGTATGCCGCTCCATGGTAGTCATTGGTTCCGGAGCGGGTCGCGAAGGAGATAGTGGGGCCACCCGTCCGTCCATACTCCGCGGGGACTGAGTTGAGCAGCACTGCAAACTCTCCGATCGACTCCACCGACGGCAGCGACGGGTTGCCGAAGTCGCCCTGCGACGTAATGCTCAGATCGGGCGACTGGCCGTCAAGCAAAATATTGTTCGAGCCATACCGTCCTCCAGCCAGTGTCGTTTGCGGCGAAGGTTGATAACCCGGCACGGTGAACAGGTAGGCCAGCGGGTTGCGGCGATTGCTGACGGGTATGTCGTCCTTTAATTTCTGCTCTACGGTGGTGGAGACGGCGGACTTTGTAGTCTCCAGCAAGACCGCTCCGGCACTCACCGAAAGTTCCTGCGATTGCGCCTCCACCGACAAGGTAACATTTACCGTGCTTGTGGTCGCTGTGGCGACTTCAACGTCGGTGACGGTGTAGACCTTGAAGCCGGGTACGGAAAGGCTGACAGTGTACTTCCCGTAGGGCAAGTACGGAACGTTGTAATACCCGTTTTGATTGGTGACCGCCTCGAACTTGGCATTGGTCTCAAGATTGATGACCTCCACCTTGACGTTCGGTATCACCGCGCCAGAGGGATCTACCACCGTACCAACGATCGTTCCTCGCTGGCTCTGGGCAGAGGATAGCGCCACGGACACAAGCACGAGAAACAGCAGTCTCACACCCGCACTGATCCTAGACATCGGACCCTCCTTGACTGGGAGCTGTCGGTGCGACTTATATCACGGTCTCCTTACCTCGTCAAGAGAAACCGAGAGATTCCCATAGCTGGTAGAATCCTGGTTTGAATGTGCCGGGATGCTGGAAAGCTTCCCGGGCCGGCAATGACGACTTTGTGGCGCGATCCCCGCCTACACTTTGGCGTTGGCGAGGCCGAGAAGTGGACACAATCGCCTGAATGGTCGTATCGCGGCATGCGAGACAGGCCAGGTGCACCGCATCACCCGCGTGCGGCGGATGCTGAGTCGTGAAGCGAACGATGATCAGATTCGGGACCGTACTCCTGGCGCTGCTTCCGGCGGCCGGGCAGACCGTCCGGACGCCGACGCGCTCTTGGACACAGGAATCGGCATATGCCGGTTCGCGCATCTGCGCGGGATGTCATGGTGCGATCTACGCCAGACAGGAGGCGAGCAACCACGCCGGATCCCTGCGCCCGCCGGCAGCCACAAAAGAGCTGACGGACTCATTGCCGATTCGGATCGCAGATCGAGCTTCAGGCGCAACCCTTACGTTGACGCAGAGCGCTGAGGGGAAACTGGAACTCGAAGCCAGCAAGGAGGACAAGATCGAGCGAATAACTCTGGAGTGGGCTTTCGGAAGCGGCGCCAAAGGCATTACCCCCGTCGGACGCAAGAATGATGGCACGTTCGTGGAGAGCCGGATCAGTTGGTATGCGTTTCAGCATCAGTTTGGCCTCACCACCGGAGCGGCCGGAGGGGACCCCAAAACCGAGAGCGAGAGCCTTGGCCGGAATCTTTCCGTCAAAGACGTGCAGGAATGCTTTTCCTGCCACACGACCGGCTACGCGCCGGACCAACCCGCACCGGCGCGAAGCGAGATGGGCATCCGGTGCGAGCGGTGTCACGGGCCCGGGGCCGAGCATGTCCGGGTTATGCAGGCAGCAAATCAGAAGGCGCCCGGCGCCGACAAGAAAATCTTCCATCCGGGGACGCTGGACGCATTCTCCCAGGCGCAGATGTGCGGTTCATGCCACGGACGCCCGCCACGCGATACGGATCTGGACGCGATCCGCTTAATCGAACAGAGTCCCAACACCGTCCGGTTCTCCAGCCAGCGGCTGGTGCTCAGCCGGTGTTTCAACGAGTCGGCCGATGGACTGAAGTGCACACGGTGCCACGATCCTCACACCAACGTAGTGGCGCAGAGACAACACTGGGACACCCGCTGCCTGGCCTGCCATAGCGCGGGCGTCCGGGCAAAGGCGCGAACTTGTCCGATCGCGGGTTCCAATTGCGTCTCGTGTCACATGCCGAGCGAGCGAGTCATGCGAAATTCGGAGTTTACGGATCACTGGATTCGGGTCGTTCGTGAACGTGCACGGCGTTGACTGATGGAGGAAGCGGCTATACTGTGGACCATGCACCGCTGGATGCCGGCTCTGTGGGTCGCCGGAAGCTTACTGCTCGCGGCGCAGGGGCGAGAGTTGTCCTCCGCCGCGATGGAATTCATCGAGATCCATTTTGCGGCGGCCAAGCAGGCCGAGGCGTTCGAGCAATTCCCCAAGGCGATCCAAGAGTACGAAGCGATCATCCAGAAATACCCGAAGGCCGTGCCGGAGGTGTATCAGAACCTCGGCCTGATCTTTTATCTCGAGCGCCGTTACGACGATGCCATCAGCGCGTTCGAGCGCGGCCGTAGATTGAAGCCAGGCATGCCTGGTACGCGGCTATTTCTGGGCGCTTCCTACATCTTGACGGAGAGGCCGGAGCAGGCGCTGCCCCATCTCGAATCCGCGCACAAGGCCCAGCCGACCGTCGAAAGCGCAACATTTCTCGGACTCGCCCTGACCGCGCTAAAACGCTACGACGAGGCGAACCGGCTCTTCCGTTTTGCCCTTTCCCTGTCTCCAAAGAAGGATTATTACCTCCACCTGCTTGGCAACGGATATCTCAAAATGTCCGAACAGGTGTTCAACACATTTTCTGAGCGGCACAAGGATTCGAAGTACGAGCACCTCATGATGGCCATGGTCGTCGACAGCCAGCAGTGGTACCAGATTGCGGCTAAGGAATATCTGGAGGCTGCCAAACGCGACCCGATGAACGCTTCGTTGTTTATGCCTCTGGCGCGATGGCTGATAGTGCTCGGGCTCGACAAGCCGTCAGAGATGGCTTTCGAACGCTACCGGCGCCTGATGCCGCTGGATCGGGAAGCGAAGCTCAACCAAGGTGACTTGCCCAGAAAGGAGCTGGCTGACGTGGGGATAAAGGTGGACTACGTGGCTGAGCTGAGCGCCCTGCCGCCGGTGGACCCAGCCAATCTCCCTCCGCTGCCCTTGCTCACCAGCGAATTGAATGAAGAAGTGCGGAAGCGGCTGGCGGCAGACCCTGGCCAAAAGTGGAAGCCGGTTGTCGAGCATTTGCTTCATTCGCGGTGGAAGCAGGCCACCGAGGCACTCGAATTACTGCGTCCGGCCCCAAGCGACTGGCTGCGAGACTATTTGCTGGCTCTGGTTTGGCTGTGGCAAGATGACGCGAGTCAGGCCGAAGAGATCGCGCGGCGACTGAAGACCCATAGCGAGGAGATCCCTGCGGTTGAAATGCTGCGCTGGGACATCTATCGCCAGCGTTCGTTCCAGTACTTCCAACGGCTGCTGGACGAATATCCGCAGTCGGCATGGGCGCATTTTGTGAAGGCGCGAAACCTCGACGCACAAGGCAAGAGGGAGGCGCTCGATGAATTTAAAGCGGCAATCGCCGCGGATCCGGCGCTGCCGGATGTCCGCATCGCGTTGACCGATTACTATCTCTCGAACTCCAACATAGAGGCGGCTCTGGCCGAGAGTCAAAAGGAGCTCGAGTTCAACCCGTATTCCACTTCCGCCAAAGTAAGGATCGGCCGGATCTACGTGGAGCTCCAGGAACCGCAGAAAGGAATTCCCTATATCCAGGAGGCGCTCAAGGGGGATCCCGATGATGCCAATGCACGGGCCGATCTTGCTCGCGGACTGGATTTGCTCGGTCAAACGGAGAAGGCCATTGCGGAGTACCAGCGGGCGCTGGAGCTCGACTCCTCACTCAATCGTCTACACTACGTCCTCGCCAGGCTCTACCGGAAGACGGGCAGGCCGGAGCTGGCTGAGCGCGAATACCAGATCTTTCAAAGTAACGAGGCTACCGCCCGGCGGCAAAACCTCGAGCGGGTTCGCCGGTTGCGCGAGTCGGAAGCATTGAAGGTATCTCCGCAAGCGAAGCCATGAATCGCCGCCAGCTTCTGCGACTGCTCTCGCGCGGCGGCATCGTCTGTCCGCTGGCCGGGCGACTGGGCGGAGACGCGGCGTACCCGGTCCGGTTCGTTGACATTGCACGCGAGGCAGGCCTGCGCGATATCGTCTATTACGGCGGAGTCGACACGGTCAAGTACATTGTGGAAGCCAACGGCTGCGGCGTGGCGTTCTACGACTACGACAACGACGGCTGGCTCGACATCCTGATACTGAACGGCTCGCGGCTGGAAGGATTTGAAAAAGGGAAAGAACCGACCAATCACCTGTACAAAAACAACCGTGACGGCACATTTACAGACGTGACGCGCCAGGCTGGGTTGACCCGGTCGGGCTGGGCTCAGGCAGTCTGCATCGGGGACTACGATAACGACGGATACGACGACCTCTTCATTACCTACTGGGGAAAGAATGTTCTGTACCACAACAACGGCGACGGGACCTTCACCGATGTAACCGGCCGCGCGGGCGTGGGCGGCGATCCGAAGCGATGGAACAGCGGATGCACGTTCGTCGACTACGATCGCGACGGCAAGCTCGATCTGTTCGTCGCCGGCTACGTGGACGTGAACCTCGCGGAGTTACCGCTTCCGGGCAAAGGCGTCAACTGCACCTGGAAAGGTGTTCCGGTATTCTGCGGCCCGAAAGGTCTGAAGGGAACGACGAACATCTTGTATCACAACAACGGCGACGGGACGTTCACAGAAGTCAGCAAATCGTCGGGCGTTCTTCTTTCCGGCCTCTACTACGGCATGACCGCCACAACCACGGATTTCAACGGCGACGGATGGACCGACATCTATGTGGCCTGCGATTCCACTCCAAGCATTCTGTACCGCAACAACCGGGACGGAACCTTTACGGACGTCGCTGTGGAAAGCGGAGTCGCCTACGGCGAAGACGGACGCGAACAGTCGGGCATGGGTCTGGCGATTGTCGACTATGACGGAGACGGCCTGCCTGACATTGTCAAGACGCTGTTCGCGGACGATAAGCCGGCGCTCTACAAAAGCGAGGGAAGTGGCTATTTTTCTGAGCGGTCCGTGCCCGCGGGTTTACACGTGGTGACCAAATACGTGCAGTGGGGAGCCGGCTTGGTCGATTTCGACAATGACACCTGGCCCGACCTGTTTTACGTGACGGGCCACCTTTATCCGGAACTCGACCGGGCGAATCCGGATTACCCGTACAAGGGGCCACGAATCCTTTTCCGGAACCTTGGCAACGGAAAGTTCGCCAACGTGACGGAAGCCTGTGGACCGGGACTGACGACGCCCCATTCCAGCCGCGGCTGCGCATTTGGGGACTTCGACAATGACGGAGACATGGACATTCTCGTCATGAACATGAACGAGCCGCCGTCATTAATCCGGGCGGACGTTAAGTCGGAACATCACTGGCTCAAGGTGAAGGTCATTGGGACTGAATCGAATCGCACCGGCATTGGCGCCCGCGTGCGTGTGAAAACTGCCAGCCGCACGCAGGTTCAGGAAGTGCAAAGCCAGTCAAGTTACTACTCCGTGAACGATCTCCGGCTGCATTTTGGTCTCGGCCCGGCGACGCGCGCGGACCTGGTGGAAGTGCGCTGGCCGACGGGTAAGTTCGAAACCCTACGCGACGTTCCGGCAGACCAGTTGGTGGTAGTTCAGGAGGGACGGGGCATCGTGAGAAGCTCCAGATTGAGGGAGCGCCATCTTTAGAAGCGCAGGTCCTCGGCACGGTGATGATGCGCGTTCGTTATGCGAAGAAGGAACCGTTTCGTTCCTGTCCGATCTCTGCAAACGAACTGACAGACGTCTCCAATGGATTTGACGAAAAGGCATAGTCACCAACCGTTGCGGACCACTCCATCTGCGCGGTGTTGCGAATGAATTCGCCGGCGAAACCGCCGTAGACCGGATCGGCGTTCCTGATACTTACTCTTTGACCGACGCCGCTCCAGACGACCCGGAACGACACCGATCCCGGCGCCGGCGGCGGTCCACCGCCAAATAGCGCATTCAAGATACTCCCGTAATCGAGGATCGGCACATTGGACGCCTGCATAGAAGCACTACCCCTGCCTAATTGGACCTGGATGCCTTCGGAAGGAATTTCGATTGTCCAGAACAGGCCAACCGGCGGGAAGGAAGTGGGATTGAGGTCATGGATCTGATTGCCCGGACCGGGCAAATAGACGTCCACTCAAACAAAGGCAAACGCTCCCTGATGGATGCGCCCATCGGTTCCCCGGAATACGCCTTGCATGAAGCGCATGTCTGAGTCTGCGAACGGTAGCACTGAACTTTCACCAGTCTTGGTGTTGGTTTGCGTCACCATCCCGCTAATGTATGCCAGCCCGACAAAGCCATTGAAGTTCGTGATTGTGGCCGGCTCGGCATCGATGGGATCGAGCGCGACAGGGCCAAAGACGTGGTACGACCCGCCGAGAACCGGCGTACCGCCCGGGATCGGAACGGGTGCGAAGGATGCGCTCGCGTCCGCCCGCCCCGGCTTCCACAACTGGGCGCCGATGACGGAACTAATAACTGCGGTCCCGGATGCGACCTGCCCAAACTGACGTCGTGTCAGAACGCTCGGGAATTGGTTAACAGGGGCATCGCTGTCAATCGAGCTGTGAACCCTGATAGGGCTCGCGGCCCTCAATGCTGAGATGGCGCGAATGTTCATGGTGACCTCCTTCTTAGGTCTAAGAAAGGCTCCGGTCAGTCACGAACAGCGAACAGGAAGCCGCCACGTGGGAGTTGTTCACTGCACCAGACTCCCCAGAATCCCCTCGGCAACGCTTCGATTAGAAACCGGCCATTCGCCCAAGTCAAGGGGGCCGGGCGACTCCAGTTCATTACCGGACAGCAGACGGAGTCCTGTTAAACGGGCATACCGAAAGCAATGGCGGAGCCAAACGGCTGGGTCTATACCAACCGTTCGAGGGATGAGGGTCGGATGGAAATCTATGTTTGGCTGCGGAGTGATAATCTCGAACAGTGATCATCGACATCGTCGCAGTACTCACAGCCGAGCGCGACAAGCTCAGCCAAGCCATCGCCATCCTTCAAGGCATCGGGGCATGCTGTGGCTCAGGATCGACGCCGTGAACGACCACATAAAATCCGGAAGTTGAGCGAAGGAGAGCCTTACGCCTGGAAGTCGCCGCGCTCATCCCAGGTCCAGGTTTCGCTGGCGAAACCGGATTCGGCGAAGTGGCGCAGGCGATCTCGATCGATGTCGATGCCGAGGCCGGGGGTCGTGGGCACTTGCAGACAGCCTTCGGAGTTCAGGCGGAAGGGTGGATCGATTAACTCTTCGACCAAAGGGTTGCCGACGTTGAACTCGACATAGGATCGCGTGGGCAGCGACGCAACCAGGTGAATGTCGGCGGCAACACCTACCGCCGTGTTCCAGCCGTGCGGCACAAGCTCGATGCTGTGTTCGGCCGCGAGCCAAGCGATCCGGCGGGCCTCGGACAGTCCCCCGACTTTGGATACGTCGGGCTGCACGATGTCCATCGCGCGCCGTTCAAAATAGGGAAGGAACGACTGGCGGCGCGTCAGCACTTCGCCGTGCGCGATCTTCACAGGCGATTGGTCGGTGAGGCGCGCGTACGAATCGATGTCATCCGGCGGCAGCGCCTCCTCGAACCAATAGACGCCATGGGTGGCCAGCATGCGGGCACGCTCGAGAGCGTCCTTGAGGCGCAGCTTCCAGAATGGATAGCTTCCGCCGGCATCGATCAGCAGCGTTGTTTTGTCGCCGGCGGCTTTGCGCGCTGTGCGGATCAGCTCTTCGTCTTCGGCCAGGCTTTGTTGGCCGAAGGGATCCCAACCGAGCTTGATGGCGCGGAAACCTCGGGCGCGCATTTCTTCGATGCGCTGCGGCAGCGTTTCGAGCGGCACGAAGAGGATCGATCCGTACGCCGGAACCGCGTTCTGATAGCGGCCTCCGAGCAATGCCGAGATGGGCTGGTTGGTGGCTTTTCCGAAGAGGTCCCAGAGCGCGACGTTGATGGCGCTGATGGCGTGCGTCATCGCGCCGCCACGCCCCAGCCAGAACGTGATCTGGTGGAGTTTTTCGGTGACGCGCTCGACCTCGACCGGGTTCTCGTCGATGACGAAGCGCTTCAGCCACTCGAAGGCGCCCGTGGCTTGGCTTTTGTGGGAATAAGCGGCGCCCCATCCGCTGACGCCTTCGTCCGTGTGCAATTCGACGAAGACGTGAAACTGCCGGTCCGGAGTATGGATGGTCCAATCGGTGATCTTCATTCGGATGTCCTCTTCGAGATGACCGGCAGCACGATGTGCGAAGGCCGATGGGTGTCGAGATAAACGTGGTTTTCGGCTTTGACGCGGTCCCCGGAAACCAGCGCCGACTTGCCCGTGCCCGGATTTACATCGAATCTCGGGAAACAACTGCTGTTGACGATTACACGGACGCGGTGACCGGCGCGGAACAGGTTGCTGGTGGCCCACAGGTCGACCCGGATCTCGTACACCGCGCCGGGTTCGAGCATCGCGGAGCGGAAGGGCGACTCCCGGTAGCGCGCGCGCTGGATGCCGTCGCAGATCAGCATGGAGCGGCCATCGGGATAAACGTCGCAGAGGCGCACGACCACGTCCGTGTCGACCGCGCTTGACGACAGATAGATCACCGCTTCGACGGGTCCGGTGACTTCGAGGTCTTCGTCGAGCGGTGGCGACGTGAAGGTCAGGCAGCGCGCTTCGATGGGCCGTTGATCCCGGGAACCGGCTTGCGCGTTCAGGTCCTCCCAGCGTTCGGCCGTGGTGGATTCGAGCGGCGAGAGGTTGAACAGGGTCGTTCCGCCCAGGCTGGGCACCGGCTCGTCAGGATCATGCGTGATGCTGGCGGGCCGTGCATTTCCGGGGGCGGCGCGCCAGCTCAGGCTGCCATCGTTAACGGATCCGGCGCTTCCGCTAAACTCGGCGCGGAAATACAATATGCGCTGATCGATGCCGGGCGGCGGCCAGTCCGGAGCGGTACGCCACTTGTTCAGGCCCATGACGAAGTAGCGCACGTCGGGCTCGTCGCTGATTCCGTCATCGCGTTCCTTCAACCAGCAATCGAACCACCGGCGCATGGTTCCCTTGTAGTCCCACCGCGCGCTTTCGCCGAAGTCCATTTCGCCGGCGATCCGGCCGGGCGGAGCGTCAGCCATGAACGGGCCGTGAATCCAAGGGCCGATGACGAGCTTGTGTTTGCGCCGCGCTTCGGGCGAGACTGCACGGTCACGGATGCCACGGAAGTTGCGCAGCGTGCCGCCGCAGAAAATGTCGAACCACGAGGAGACGTGGAAGCTCGGCCGGTCGAAAAAATCCCAGTTCGGCCCGATGTCCCACTGCTTCCAGTAGGCCTCATCTTCCTGCCGCGCGACGTAGTCGCGGATCCATTGGAACGGATCGGAGAATAAGGAGTGGCTGGGGAGAGGCCAGCCGTTGGCGAGGTCGAGCTGGTATTCCCGCACCTTGCGCGAAAACTGAAACTCGCGATTGCGCAGGACCTCCGCGGAGAGCCGGCGGGCGAAGCGCGGGACCATGAACGCGAATTCCATGGCGCCGCCGCGGTAAACCCATTCCGTGTGGAGACACTGCGGCCCTTGGCGTGGAAATGTTGCCGCGAGGTGCGGCGGCATGTTCCGGGCGAGCGTGTACTGATTAAACCCCGCGTAGGAGCCGCCGAACACCGCGACTTTTCCGTTGGAGAACGGTTGCGCGGCGAGCCACTCGACGGAGTCGTGCCCGTCGCTGGTTTTACCGGACAGGTCATCGCCGAACGGATACCACGCGCCTTCCGAGGCGTAGCGCCCGCGCACATCCTGAACGGCGACGACGTAGCCTTGACGCGCCAGGTACGCAGGCGCGCCGATGTTGACCATCACCGATTGGTGTTTGCCGTAGGGGGTTCGTTCGAGAAGCACGGGATGCGGCCCCGGCTCTCGCGGAAAATAGAGATCGGCTGCGAGGCAAACGCCGTCGCGCATGGGGACGGGCACATCGAGTTCCAGCCGGACGCCTTCATCGGGCTCGGGAGGTTCGGGCCGCTCAAAACAAGGTTGAAATGTCATGGCCTGGATCGCTGGTAGTCCTTTTCAAATGCATGTCGAATAGTGCCGGCGAGCAGCAGGCTCGCGGCGAAGCAGCCCACGGCGCACGCGGCCATCAGGCCTTCGAGACCTATTGTCTTCTTGAGTAATCCACCGAGCAGTCCCGCGAACCCGGAGAAAAAGCAGCCGATCAGATTCAGGAACCCGGTGGCCGAGGCTTTTCGGTCCGCGGGGACAACCTCAAACGCGGAGGCAAACATGTTGGAGATAAATAGCCCGATGCAAAAGCCGAAGACGGTGGCCGCGACGATGGTCCAAAAGAGCGAACGGGCCGATCCGGTGAGGTAGATGGCCGGAGCGGCCAGCGCGAGCGCGGAGACGACCACCCAAAGACGGGAGGCGCGCGTGTAACGAAAGAATCGGTCGGCGGCCCAGCCGCCCGCGATCAAGCCGGCGACGCTGCCGCCGTTCAGGTACGCAGTGCCGGTGAATCCCGCGTCGGCGAGCCCGAGGGAGAACATCTCTGTCAGGAAGTAGGACAGCCACGTGTAGAAAACATAGCCGGAGAACGCGAAGATGGCGTAGACGACACACAGCATGAGGTAGGTGGGCGTGCGGAAGAATCCGAGGACGCCGCGCATCGACGGAGATGGGACGGCGCTCGTTTCCGGCGCATTCTTCAGGAATCGCGCCAGCGGCAGGGCATAGAGAAGTCCTGCGGCGCCGAGCGAATAGAAGGCCCAGCGCCAGTGCAACCGCTCCGCGACAATGCCGCCGAACCAGCCGCCGCTCGCGAAGCCGACGACCGAGCCCGAGTTTAAAAACGACATCGCGCGGGAGAGTGTTCGAGGGCCGTGGGCGTCGCCGATCAACGCCGCCGCAGCCGGGTAGAACAGCGCCTCGGTCACGCCGATCAGGCTACGGCACAGAAGCAGGAAGACCGGCGATGGTGAAAGGCCGGTTAGAAAAGTGGCGGCGCTCCAGAGGGCGACGCTTGCCGCGACCAGAGTCCTTTTAGAGACACGATCGGCGATTAGTCCGGCGGCGGGCGAGCAGATCGCGTACACCCACAGGAACATCGAACTGGTGAGACCCAGTTGCGTGTCGCTGAAGCCAAGCTCCCGCCGGAGCAAGGGAAAAATGGAGAAGACCACCTGGCGGTCGGCGTTGTTCAGGCAGAAGGCAAGGAAGAGAAGGGCGACGAGCCACCCCGCGCGCCGGTTCGTCATGCGCCGGTTCTCATCAGCCGGGTGTGAATGCGCAAGTCCTCGGGCAGGCCGTTCTCGGAGCACGCCATCGAGATTATTGGCCGGGCGAGCTTTTCGGCGCGCGCTTCCGCGGTATGTACCGGGCACATAGTGAACACTTTATACCCTATACCGAGGATGCCCTTCTCCGAGCTGACTACCGGAATACGGACTCGCTACAGCCCCATCCGTTCCAGGCCCGCCCCCACCGCGGACACGATGATGTCGGCCTCTTTCTCGGTCAGGATCAGCGGCGGCGAGATGGTGAGGACGTTGCCCAAGCCGGGGACGGTGTCGTTGTTGCGTCCTACGATCACTCCTTGGTCGCGGATGGCGCGCTGGAGGCGGATCACTTCCGATTCGGGAAGTGGTGTCCGGGTGCTCCTGTCGGCGACCATTTCGAGACCGATCAGCAGCCCCCAAGCCCGGATCTCGCCGATCGCTGGTGCGTTCAAGGCGCGCAGCTGGTGGGCCAGGTCGGCGCCGACGCGCGCCGAGTTTTCCCAGAGGCGCTCGCTGTCAAAAATGTCGAGGTTTGCCAAGGCGGCGGCGCAGGAGCAGGGGTGACCCCCGAAGGTGCTCACTTGGGCAAACTTTGCGGTCTCGTCGCGGTCGCTTTGGAACGCCTCGAACACGCGGCGCGTGGTCACAGTGGCGGCCAGCGGCAGATAGCCGGACGTGATCCCTTTGGCCAGCGTGAGGAGGTCGGGCGTGACGCCGGAGTGCTCGAAGGCGAACCGCTTGCCGGTACGTCCGAAGCCGGTGATGACTTCGTCGAGGATGAGCAGGACGCCGTGCCGGTCGCAGATCTCGCGCAGGCGCTCGATGTACCCGTCGGGCGCGGGGAAGACACCGCCGCCGCCAATGGCCGGCTCGGCGATCACGGCGGCCACGGTCTCTGGACCTTCCATACGGATCACGCGGTCGATCTCATCGGCGCAGTCGAGCGTGCAGGCCGGCCCGGCGGAGCAGGATGCGCAGCGATAGTGGTCGGGTGGGGCGACGTGGAGGAAGCCAGGCACTAGCGGCTCGAACGCCTGTTTCCGCGTCACCTGTCCAGTCGCCGACACGGCGCCCATGGTGAAGCCGTGATAACCGCGGTGGCGGGCGACGATCTTGTAGCGGCTCTGTCCCGGATGCAAACGCCGCGCGCACTGTCGCGCTATCTTGAGCGCGGTCTCGACGGCCTCCGAGCCGCTGTTGACGAAGAAGACGCGGTCGAGATCCTTCGGCAGCATCTCCGCCAGGCGTGCCGCCAACCGCGCCGCCGGCGGGTGCGACTGCGTGAGAGGATAGTACGGCAATTGCGCCATCTGCGCGGCGACTGCGTCGACGATGGAGCGGCGGCCGTAGCCGACGTTGACGCACCACAGACCGGCCATTGCGTCGAGGTAGCGGCGTCCATCGGCGTCGGTGACCCAACAACCCTCGCCCGCAACGATTTCAAGCGGTGGGCGCTGCTCGAGTCCGTGATGTTGCAGGTTGCCATGCCAGACGTGTTGCAGGTCCAGCTCGCGAGTGGTGAGAGCGGTGGTACTTGTCATCTACAGGACGCCTCCAAAGCTGGAGGCTATTGTACACCCCGGCGCCGGGGACCGATGGCTGCCAGAAATCTTCACTTTGGCCAGACTGAACTCCTACGGTTGGAAGGTGTTGGTTGCGATCTTGCGTCTGAATGCAAAGAGCAGAAGTCTACAGATGTATGGACGCTTCGGGTGTATATGCATCGATCGAAACTCCGCTGTGTAAGTGCGCTGCAACGTCATCCTTCGGGAGACGGCCGAAGTACTGGCGATAGTCTTTGCTGAACTGAGAGTGGCTTTCATATCCGACTCTGACGCTTGCCTCACCAATGTTGATTGATTCGATGAGCAAGCTTTTCCTCGCCTCCTGAAGACGGATACGCCGTTGATACTGAATCGGCGTCATCCCGGTAACGGCTTTGAAGTGCTGGTGGAACGAAGTTGGACTCATCCCCACGTGATGCGCCAGTTCCCCCACCATGAAACCCTCTGCAAAATGTTTCTTTATCCAGTCGGTCGCCTCGGCAATGCGATTGGACGGACTGCCGTTTCGGCAGATCTCCAGCAGCCGGGAACCTGAGGGACCCGAGAGCAGTCGATACAAGATCTCCTGCCGGACAAGCGGAGCCAACGGTTTCGAATGTTCCGGCGTATCCAGCAAGCGAAGAAGCCGAACGACGGTTTCCAAGAGCTCGTTATCCGCGTCGAAGATCGTTAACCCAGGTTGAGGACTCAACTGCGGCAGCGCGTCGCAGCGCTGGATCACCTCGTTCAGTTCCGCAAAATCGATTTGCACACCAATGGCCAGGAGCGGATGCGTTGTGCTTGCGTTCACGATCCTGGAAGTGGCGGGCACATCGATGGAAGTAAGAAGATATTGTCCTGCCCCGTACTCGAGATGCGCTTCGCCAAACTCAACGCTTTTGGTCCCCTGGATCACCATCGCCATGCATGGGAATTGCGTCGCCACAAGTGGCAGGCTCCTCCATCCGAACCGCATCAGATGCACGCCGGGCATCACAGACATGAATAGGCCATCCTCCTCGCAATGCCGAATCAGGATCGACCGTGCCTCCCTCCAGAGTGAATTCGATGAGCGCATCTCCACTATGCTAACGGGCGTATGTTAACGAGTTTTGCAGGTCGTCGCAGTCGGTCGTAAGGTTCTTGTAAGCCTCGATCTGGTCAAGCCTGCTGGTGAGTGCCGCCTTGATATATCCGTAGACATCTTGACCAAGAGCGAGGCGTGGCGGCGCGACTTCGGCTTCGAATGTCTCCACAATTGCTTTGGCCATCTTTGCCGGATCTCCCGGCGCAGGGTAGCCGCCCGTTGCCATCTTGCGCAGGATACCGACCGGGCCTTCGCGATAGGCGGCCAACTCAGGACTGAGAACACCTGAGGCCCCAAAGTCTGTCCGGATAGCACCCGGTTCTACGAGTGTCGTCTGGATTCCGAAGTCTGCGACCTCCTGCGCTAGCGAGTCGAAGAAGCCCTCGATGCCCCACTTGGTGGCGCAATAGAGCGAGAGTCCAGGGAAGGCAGCCTGTCCAGCGCCACTGGAGACCTGGACAAGACGGCCCCCGCCAAGCGGACGCATATGCGCCACAGTTGCCCGCGCCAGTTCGATCGACCCGATGAGATTGGTATCCACAATGTGCCGAATCGCATCGAGTTGGAGTTCTTCCGCTGCGCCCATCAGGCTGTATCCGGCATTACTGACGACCGCGTGTACCCGGCCGAAGTGCTTGACGGCGGCGTGAAAGGTATTCGCGATATTCGCTAAATCGGACAAATCGAGTTCCCCGATCCAAAGCTGATCCGGGAACTGCCTCTTCAGTTCATCCGCGTGCGCGAGGTTGCGGACCGTACCCGCCACCCTGCCACCGCGCTGCATCACCTCTTCGGCAATACTGCGGCCAAGTCCGCGACTGATACCGGTAATGAACCATGTTGAAGATGAGATCGGATTGCGGGAAGGTGTCTTCGATGTTGTTTGACTCATGCGTCAACTGTACACGTCAGGAGAGCAACAGTGTGAGAGAAACTCTACGAGAAATTAGCGAAATCCTACAAATCTCGAGGTGCACTGCGCGAAGACTCTTCATGCCTGTGAAACATCGACTCCCGACGGGCCGCGACGCCACGGCTTTGCCCGTCCGCCAACCAGCCCAAAGGCGGATGCTGGCTTCCCGGACACCCAGGGCCCAAAGTGTCAATCTGGGAACTGCGCGCCACGGTATCCACCAGGTTAGCGGTTCCAAATCCGCCTTCACGCCATATTGTCTAGAGATCGACTTTGACGATTTGACGGCATATCTAACCCGATCTCTCGACGCCTCGATGAAGCGTTCGAGATTTTGCAGACCAAGGTGGCCGCCTGTCACGGCGCTTTTCCGGTCGGGATTTGTGGACCGCGGTTGCGGGTCGCAGTGTAGACCCGATTGCGCCTAGCGTGACTCGGGCTTTCCAAGATATACGGCTTGGCTTGCCTCTTGTGATGGTCTAGGTCTGCTCGGCAGTGAAGGTACACTGGGCATTCTCCCGAATCCGGGTCAGTATTTCTGCCTCGTGGTATCGGCCCAATACCGCGAGTCTTTCGGGATTTCCTGCCATAACGGGATACTCAGACCATAGGGGTGATCATATAGAATTTTTCCACCGAACATTGTCATCACACACTGGATTTTCTGATTCCCTACGATCTTGCCGCCGCCAGATCCGAGGTAGGCGAACTTCCCTTTCACGATTTCCATCACGGCGATGTCAGCCGTCGACCCAACGCTCAAGTTGCCCAGCTCGGGCCGGTGGACCATCTGAGCGGGATTCACCGTTGTGCGCCGGATGATTTCCTCCAACGGCACTCCCAGGCAAAGGAACTTTGACATCACATTGGCCAGATTGATTCCCACCGTGTACGGCGTATCCGAAAAGAGGTCTGCGCTAATGGAATCGGGAATAAAGCCGTTCTGGACCGCAGGCACAACTCGCCTCAGTGAGAAACTCCCGGCGGCATGTCCAAGATCGAACTTTACGCCTCGCGTTCTCGCTTTGGTCACATCCGGATTCAGCGTGCCGTCCTGCGTGAGGAAGGGATAGCGATCTGCCAGACAGTGAGTCACAATGTCGCCGGAACGCATTTTCTCCAGGAGGAACTCACGGTAACTTGTTGCGGGGAACTTCCCCTGGGGCGGCATCGGAGTGAAGTCCGCCAGTACAGGAAGCCCGGTTTGGCGGCCCGCCTCGACAACGGCGTCGACCGACGCCCAGGGGAGGCGCGCTTCATTGAATGTTCCTCCATAGTGGCCGGTCTTGAATCCGACGATGAGGTTGGGGTATTTTTTGGCTGTATCCACTGCAAGCTGTACCTTAAACTGAGCCGGATCCTGTTCCGCCCGGTTAGACTGCGCGCCGGGGGCGGCAATATTGAGAAAGGAAAGGATTCTCATTTTCGAGCGGTCAATGATCTTCTTGAAGTCTTCGAAGCTATCGGCGCCCGCCGTTCCGCCGTCGCAACATGTGGTGACCCCCGACGGCAGGCAATGATGATCGGCAATGACGGACGGAGTGAGGTCAAGCCGGCTGTAGTAACAGCAGATGTGCAGATCGATCAAGCCAGGGGTCACATAGTAGCCCGCAACATTGATCGTTTTCTTCCCGGCGGAGTCCGGAATATTGCGGTCCACCCGAGCGATTTTCCCGTCTAGCAGGGCGACATCCATTTGCCGATTAATTTGGTTGGCCAAATCGATCATGTGCCCACCCTTGAGGACCATATCGTATCGCGGAGTTTCCTGCGCCAAGGCAGATGAGGCTGACATCGCAGCCCCCAGCAGTGGTGTGGAAACAAACTCTCTTCTCTTCATGACCCTTTATCTCCTCACATGAGTTCGGTTCGGAGCACGAGCGCGGAGACCCGAGACGCGATTTCCGGGAGCTATTGCGAATCACGCAGGCTTTCTGAGTCTGGCTTGCGCGGCATTTACGCCTGACCAAGCAGCCCAGGACTACCGTCAGCCCTGAACACTTCGATCGCCTCCTGATGCAGCGTCTGCGCTCTGTGCAGGATTCGTTTGAACTCGGCATCGCCGCGAATCGGATCGAGCCACGGATCGGCAGCCATCTGCGGGTAACAAAAGTAGCCTCCATCTACGGTCCTTTTCAGTAAGCCAGTCGCGCGGCCGGCGTCACTCATATAGGCGAGCTGCCGTGCCAGGTAATATTCCCCCTCCGGGTCTTTGAAGCCCGCCTTTATCAGCTCATCACTCGCCTGAAGGCTCGCTTCCCGGTTCCCTTCAAGCAGCGTGCGCAGAGAAATCATAAACACCCGGCCGCGCCGCTCCGGCACGACAGCCTCCTTCTCCTTCAGCATCGCGATCGCTTCCTCCACCCGTCCGAGCATCGCGAGCCGCAGCGGCGTGAAATAGCCAAAGTCCCCGCCGGCTGCCTCCAAAGCGCCTTGGTAGTCGCCCATCGCGAAGTACGTATGAGTCACGGTGGTGCGAATGTTCGGATCGAGCCGCCGGGCCTGACGATCCGCCTCAAGCGACGCCTGGAGAAGACCGCAGTAGCGGCTCGCGTGGGTGAGGCCGGCAAACAACTCCGGATCGGTCTTCGAACTGCGCAGGCGCTTCAGCAGTCGCCTCATCGCATCCATAGCGTGGCCTTGGTCCACCTGGATGTTCGTGTACAGATTGTGCGCCAGCGGAAGATCGGGATTGAGCTCCAGCGCCCGCTCGATCGCGCTGCGCCCTTCCAGCAACTTCTGCGCCGCTCCCTCGGAAAACTTACCTACCAGCCAGCGCGCTCGCCCCAAACGAGCCCACGCGGGCGCGTATCCGGGATCCAACGCGACACACTGCTCATACAAACCGATCGCTTCTGAAAACCCGCTGAATCCTTTGCCGGCTTCATTCGCGCGCAAGTACAGATCGTACGCCGTCGCACTGGCCGGCGCATCGTGGGCGATCTGCTGTCGCTCTCCCGCTGTCAACGGCAGTGCGAGCGACTCGACGACGCCGCTCACCAGCGTGTCCTGCAGATGAAAGATGTCGCGCAGCTCCACCTGCGACGCCTTCGACCAGATGAGCGTGCCACTCGGGGCCTCCACCAATTGAGTCGTGAGACGCAACTGCGTGCCGGCGCGGAGAAGAGTCCCGGTGAGCACCGTATCCACGTCAACTTCTTTCGCGATCTCTCTCAAATCCAGGCCCGCTCCAGCGAAGCGAGCCGCCGCCAGGCTCGACCGCACCACGAGCGAGCTCAAGCCGGCCAGCGACGCCGCGATCGCGTCTGGCAGACTGAACGCCAGAAAATCAGTCTCCGGATCAGAACGGAGCACGCGAAACGGAAGCACGATCAGCCGCTTTACTGCTCTGGTCTCCACCTGAGTGCCCGAATCGTCCAGACGCATTACCGCGCGTAGCTCCGCCGCCATTTCATCTGCCGAGGCAAAGCGATTCGCCGGATTCTTGTCCATCGCTCGCCGCACGATGCGATCGACCGCCGAAATGGCCTGCGATCCGCTGAGCGCCGGTGCCGTTTCATACAGCACGGAGTGAAAAATCTCCACTGCCGAGTTACCCGCGAAAGCCGGTTTACCAGCTAAGGCCTCGAAAAGAATCGCGGCGGCGGCGAACAGATCCGATCGTGCGTCCACCAGCCCTCCAGTCACTTGCTCTGGAGACGAGTATCGTGGCGTCCCGGCGATCACTCCATGCCCGGTCAGCTTGGTTTGCGTCCGCCCTTCGTCGGAGAAAGGCAAAATCGGCTTGGCGAGCCCGAAATCCAGGACCTTCACGCCATGCGTCGACAGAAACACGTTCGACGGCTTCAGATCCCGATGCACGATCGACGACCTGTGCAGCGCTGCCAGCGCCGATAGGATGCTCAGCATAACCTGCACCGCTTCGGCCAGGGGCATCGGCCCACGACTCAAGCGCTCGAATATCGACTCCCCTTCGAGCAGTTCCATCACCAGGAACGGCCGCCCGTCAACCTCCCCGATGTCGTATAGGCGGCAGATATTGGGGTGGGTGACTCGCGCGGCCGCCTGCGCTTCGCGCAGAAAACGCTTCCGGCTGTCCTCGTCATCGCCCGAATCGAGGATCATTTTGAGCGCAACCGGCCGGTTCAGCCGGGTGTCGTTGGCGCTGTAAACAATGCCCATTCCTCCTTCTCCCAGTTTCCCGGTGATTTCATACGGGCCGATCCGTTCCGGAAGAGCAGACATCTCCTCAAGTGTAGCCGCACGGCATTGAGATCGCCTCTCCCCGATCAAACGATTCCCCGTACCCGGCCGAATGTCGATCGGATGGCGAGACCCCGGCGCCCCTGCCAGTCATTGGTATTTCGTAGCGCGCAGGCCGCCGCTAGCGCATGCCCTCCGCCGCTCCAACGCCCCGCGGGTCAGGCGCTCCGGTGAACCGGCGGGGTTTGCCGTTCGGGCCCCATTCCACGGTAAGCCCGTGTAGGCGTCCGATCTCGCCGACCAGCACCGCGTGGCCTCGCGCCTTGAGGGATCTGCGAATCGGCTCTGCGAGGCGCGGCTCGACCTGGAGAGTATTGGTCTCCGCCACGAAGGCGATGCGCGGCGATGCCAACGCCTGGGCCATGTCTTTGCCGTGGTCGATCATCTGCGCCACCGTGAACGGAACCGTCTGCGGAATCGTATGGCCGCCCGCCGCCCCGATCGCAATCCAGGGGCGGCCGTCCTTCATGACAATGGTCGGCGTGTTGCTGTTCAATTTGCGGCGGCCGGGATGCACATCCATAGGATTTCCGCGCGGCTCGAAAGCGCTGTAGGTGAGCGAATCGTTCAGCCAGATTCCGGTGCCTGGCGCCATCACTCGGCTGCC
>JACXTT010002342.1_pt1 | contig 30157 bp, 28 predicted proteins | sample 9270951 | NCBI WGS metagenome assembly JACXTT01 (sample SAMN15532306, study PRJNA645909) | rock metagenome | isolation source: weathered quartz diorite | place: Puerto Rico | collected 2017-06-21 | reverse complement strand
GACGCGGCGCACGCGCGACCTGCGGCCGTTGCGACAGCGAATCCAGATCGTGTTTCAGGACCCGACCGAGTCGCTCAACCCGCGACGCTCGGTCGGGGACACGCTGCGTGAGCCGGTCGAGTGCCACGGCATCGCCTCGGGCCGTGCGGCACGGACGCGGGTCGGGGAGCTGCTCGAGCTCGTCGGGCTCCAGCCGGACCATGCGCGGCGCTATCCGCACCAGCTCTCAGGCGGACAGCGACAGCGCGTCTGCATCGCGCGCGCGCTGGCCACGGAGCCGTCGCTCGTGCTGCTCGACGAGCCGACGTCCGCGCTCGACGTGTCGGTGCAGGCGCAGATCCTCAACCTACTGAAGGAGCTCCAGCGGGAGATCGGGCTCACATACCTCTTTATTACGCACGACCTCGGGGTCGTCCGGCACCTCGCCGACCGTGTGCTCGTCATGTACGCGGGGCAGATCGTCGAGGCTGCGCCGACGGCGACGCTGTTCGAGAGGCCGTTGCATCCGTACACCCGGGCGCTGCTCGACTCGGTGCCCGTCGACTCGCCTTCGGAGCGCCGGCCGCGCGCCGTTCCGAAGGGCGAGCCATACTCGCCGCTCGATCCGCCGGAGGGCTGCCGCTTCGCGGGGCGGTGCCCCTGGGCGGCCGCGGAGTGCGAGGCACCCATCGAGCTCGCCGATGCGGACGCCGACCACGTCGTGCGCTGCGTCGGCTGGTTCAGCCGCCGCGTCCCCGAGCCGCGATCGGAGGCGCTCGCCTCGTGATGTTACGGATGCGTTTGGACGAGCTCGTACACCCGCGGAACCGGCGGCCTCGCCAGCAGCGCCTCGAGCGCCGGCCGCATCAGCTCGCGAACCGGGCTCTCGAGCCACGCGTCGTACGCCGCTGCGCTTCGCCACGTCGCCGTGACGAGCAGCTCGTCGGGATCGTCGGCGACCGCCTGCAGCTCGGCAGCGACGAAGCCGGGAACAACGCTCGCTTCGCGGAAGATGCCGAGCTCCTCGAACAACGCCACGACCTCGGCTCCGCGGCCGGGTTGCGCACGCAGGGACAGAACGCTTCGAACCATGGAGGAGGATGATGAACGACCACACGTCACCGGTGCGGGCGGCAATCGAAGAGGCGCAGCTCGATGCGCTCCTTCTTGCAGCTCCGTCGAATCTCGGCTACGTCTGCGGGTTCTTTGCGAACCCGCACGAGCGGCTGATCGCCCTCGTCGTGCCGCTCGCGGGCACGCTGCGGCTCGTTTGTCCGTCGCTCGAGGAGGAGGCCGCGCGCACCGCCGTCGCCGGCGACGTCGAGCTCCTCGTCTGGCGCGACGAGGACGGGCCGGATGACGCGCTCCGCCGCGCGCTCGCCGGCACAGGCGCGACGATCGGGATCGAGAAGCAGTACCTGTCCGTCGCGAACGCGGAGCGTGCCGCCGCGGCGGCCCCGTCGGCGCGCTTCGATGCGTGCGACGACGTGCTCGTCCGCCTGCGCGCGGTCAAGTCCGAGGACGAGATCGCAGCGGTGCGCCGCGCTGCAGTCATCGTCGACCGCGTAGTCGAGCACGTCGGCGCACTCGCCGAACCCGGCGTCACCGAGGCGGAGCTGTCCGCGGAAGCGTCGCAGCAGCTTCGCGCGGAGGGCGGCGAGTCGCTCGCGTTCGAGCCGCTCGTCCTCACCGGCCCGCGCTCGGCGCTACCGCACGGCCATCCCGGTGCGACACGGCTTGCGGAGGGCGATCTTCTGATCTGCGACATCGGCGTCTTCGTCGACCATTACGCGGCGGACATCACGCGCATGTTCGTCGTCGGCGGGTCGCCGGACGAGCGGCAGCGGGAGATCTTCGAGGTCGTCCACAGGGCGGAGCGCGCCGGCATCGAGGCAGTGCGGGCGGGCGTGGCGGCGCATGCGGTGGACGACGCGGCGCGCAGCGTTATCGCCGAGGCGGGCTACGGTCCGAGCTTCATCCACCGCACCGGCCACGGGCTGGGGCTCGAAGTCCATGAGGCGCCGTACCTCACGGCGACGAACGAGGAGCCTCTCGAGGCCGGCATGGTGGTCACCGTCGAGCCGGGCATCTACATCGAGGGCTGGGGTGGCGTGCGGATCGAGGACGACGTCGTCGTGGGCGAGGACGGCCCGGAGGTGCTGACGAGCGCAGCCATCGGCCTGCCGGCGCCGCTCGGAGTCGACGCATGACGACGATCCGCGCCGCGACCGACGTCGGCGGGACGTTCACCGACCTCGTCTACTTCTTCACCGATCCGGAGACGGGCATGCAGGAAGTCGTGACGGCGAAGTCGGATACGACACCGCCCGATTTCGAACGCGGCGTGATGGACGTGCTGGCCAAGGGCAACGTGTCGCTCGAGGAGATCGTCCACCTCGCGCACGGAACCACCGTAGTCATCAACGCGCTCACCGAGCGGAAAGGCATCGTCACGGGCCTGATCACGACGGAGGGTTTCCGCGACGTCCTCGAGATCGCTCGCGGCAACCGGCCCGACTTCTTCAACCTGCACTACGAGAAGCCGCCGCCCTTCGTGCCGAGGCGGCTCCGCCGGGAGGTGCCCGGCAGGCTCACGGTCGACGGGAGCGAGCGCAGGCCGCTCGATCTCAGCGGCCTGCCCGCGATCATCGACGACTTCCGGTCGGAAAGCGTGCAGGCCGTGGCGATCTGCCTGCTGCATTCGTATGCCGACCCACGTCACGAGCAGGAGGTGCTCGAGCGGGTCCGTGAGCTCTGGCCCGAGGTGTCGGTCGTCGCGTCGCACCAGATCACGCGGGAGTGGCGCGAGTACGAGCGCACGAGCACGGCAGTCCTCTCGACGTACGTGCAACCGGTCGCCGAGCGGTATCTCACCCGGCTCGCAGACGGCGTGCGCGAGGGCGGATTCGACGGGCAGCTCTACATCATGCAGTCGAACTGCGGCGTCGACTCCGTCGAGCGGACGAAGAAGATCCCGATCACGATGATCGAGTCCGGGCCGGCGAGCGGCTTCTGGGGCGCGGCCGAGCTCGGCCGCCTGATCGGCGAGGAGAACGTCGTCGCTCTTGACATCGGCGGCACTACCGCGAAGACGGCGCTGATCGACGGCGGCCACGTGCGGATCGTCTCCGACTACTGGATCGAGCGAAGCCGGCTCTCCGCCGGGTATCCGGTGATGGTGCCCGTCGTCGACGCGGTGGAGATCGGCAACGGCGGCGGCAGCATCGCGTGGGTCGACGACTTCGGGAAGCTGCACGTCGGCCCTCGCTCGGCGGGCGCGGTGCCCGGCCCGGCCGCCTACGGAAAGGGCGGAACCGAGGCCACGACGACCGACGCGAACCTCGCACTCGGCCGGATCAACCCCGACTACTTCTGCGGCGGCGAGCTCGAGGCGGACATGGAGGCGGTGATGCGGACGCTCAGTGCCCTCGCGGTACGCCTCGACGCGGACGTCGCCGAGGCCGCCCGGGGCGTCGTGCGGATCGCGAACAACAACATGATCAACGCGCTGAAGCTCGTCTCTCTGAACCGCGGCTACGACCCGCGCGACTTCACGCTCGTCGCGTTCGGCGGCGGCGGGGGCATGCACGCGGTCGCGCTCGCATCGGAGCTCGGGATCCGGAAGGTCGTGATCCCGCGCGCCGCCGACGTCTTCTCGGCCTGGGGGATGCTGATGAGCGACCTGCGCCGCGACTACTTCGTGACACGCCTGCTCACGCTCATCGCGGACAAGGCGCCTCGCGTCGATGCCCTCCTTCGGGAGATCGAGGGCATTGCGACCGCGCAGTTCGCGGAGGAGCGAATCGACGCCGGGCAAATCCGCTTCCTGCGGTACGGGAAGTTCCGCTACGAGAACCAGGAGCACAGCGTCGAGGTGCTGCTGCCCGAGGGCGAGATCACCGTGCAGGCTGTGGCGGAGATCGCCGACCTCTTTCACCGCTCCTACGAGCGCGAGTACACCTATCGGCTCGATGCGCCCGTCGAGTTCGTCGGCGCCCACGTCGTCGCGATCGCCGAAGTGGGGAAGCTCGAGCCCAAGCCGCTGCCGCAGACGGGCAGGCGTCTCAACGACGCATTGAAGGGCCGGCGGAGCGTCGACTACGCGACAGAGGGAATCTACGAGGCCGACCTCTACGTCGGCGAGCTGCTCGAGCCCGGGATGACGTTCGAGGGGCCGGCGATCGTCGAGTCGCGAAGCAGCACGGTGGTCGTGCACCCGGGCAACGTGCTCACAGTCGACGAGTACGGCAACATGACGATCGAGGTCCAGCGATGAGCGTCGAGACCACAGCCGACACGATCACGCTCGAGATCATCCACAGCTCGCTGCAGGCCGTGAGCGACGAGATGTTCGCCGCGTTCCGGAAGACGGCGATGAGCGCGATCATCTACGAGGTGCTCGACATGGGCACGGGGATCACCGACGGCGACGGCAAGCTCGCGTCGTCGGGCGCCGGCATCCCGGCCTTCGTCGGCGTCCTCGACAAGGCGGTCAAGCGCGTCATCGAGCTCAACGCCGACGACATCCGGCCGGGGGACATCTTCGCGACGAACGACCCGTACTTCGGCGGCGTCACGCATCTGAACGACATCGTGCTGGCAATGCCGGTGTTCGCAGACGAACAGCTGATCGCGTGGACGGCGAACATCGCGCACTGGAACGACGTCGGCGGGATGGTCCCGGGCTCGATCTCGAACGAGGCCAAGGAGATCTTCCAGGAAGGGCTCCGCCTTCCGGCCGTGAAGCTCGTCGCGGGCGGCGAGCCGATCCGCTCCGTGATGGAGATCATGAAGTGCAACAGCCGGCTGCCGGACTACCTGCAAGGCGACATGTGGGCGGGGATCGCGGCGGCGAGGGTGGGTGAGCGGCGGATCCTCGAGCTCGTCGCGAAGCACGGCCGCGACACGTTCACGACCGCGCTCCGTACGTTCATGGACTACGGCGAGCAGGTGGCGCTGCGCGCGCTTCGCGACCTGCCGAAAGGGAAGTTCACGCTCGCCGAGGAGCAGGACACCGGCGCCGTCTACACCGCGACGGTCGAGATCACCGACGACCAGTTCATCGTCGACCTGCGCGACAACCCGGACCAGGATCCCGGTCCGAACAACGCGTCGCGGGACGGCACGGTCATCGCCGCGCAGATGGTGTTCATGAACATCACCGGCGCGAGCAGCTCCGCGAACGCGGGCAACTTCAAGCCCCTGACGCTGCTGACCCGACCGGGGTCGGTGTTCGATGCGAGCCCTCCGGCCGCATTTGCGACCTACTACGAGGTCGAGATCCGGCTCTACGACGTGATCTGGCGCTGCCTTGCGCCGCATCTCGGCGACCTGCTGCCGGCCGGCAGCTTTGCCTCCGTCTGCGGGACGTTCATCGGCGGTCCGCACCCGGACACCGGTCGGCACTTCACGATCGTCGAGCCGCAGGTCGGCGGCTGGGGCGGCGCCGCCTTCCGGGACGGGAACAGCGCAATGTTCAGCGGCTTCCACGGCGACACGTTCAACTGTCCTGCCGAGGTCGCCGAGGCCCGGTACGGGCTGTACGTGGATCAGCTTGCGCTGAACGACGAACCGGGCGGCGAAGGTGAGTTCCGGGGCGGCAAGGGCATCGTGCTCGACTACCGCGTGCGGTCGAACGGATGCTTCTTCACGTGCGCGTACACGCGCAACACGCACAAGCCGTGGGCGCTCGAGGGCGGCCGCGAGGGGTCGCCGAACTACGTCGAGGTGATCCGCAAGGATGGCAGCGTCGAGCCGTACGCGGTCGTGACCGCACTCGACGTCAACGAGGGCGACGTGATCCGAATCCACACGGCCAACGGCGGCGGCTTCGGCGATCCCGCGAAGCGGTCGCGCGAGCTCGTCTTCGACGACCTGCGCAACGGCTACGTCACGCCGGAGATCGCGCGATCGGTCTACAAGCTCGACGCGTGAGGTAAGTAACGGACACGATCACCCTCGAGATCATCGAGAGCTCCATCCAGGCTGCGAGCGACGAGATGTTCGCCGCGCTGCGGAAGACGGCGATGAGCGCGATCATCTACGAGGTGCTCGACATGGGCACGGGCATCACCGACGGCGAGGGAAACCTTGCGTCGTCGGGCGCCGGGATCCCGTCGTTCGTCGGCGTGCTCGACAAGGCGGTCAAGCGAATCCTCGAGCTGCATCCTCGCGAGGAGATCGCTGCAGGCGACGTCTTCGTCACGAACGACCCGTTCTACGGCGGCGTGACGCACCTGAACGACGTCGTGCTCGCCCTACCGGTGTTCGCGGGCGACACGCTGATCGCGTGGACGGCCGACGTTGCGCACTGGAACGACGTCGGTGGCATGGCGCCGGGCTCCGTGTCGACCGATGCGCGCGAGATCTTCCAGGAGGGCCTGCGCCTCCCCGCGGTCAAGCTCGCCGCGCGCGGCGTTCCCATCCGCCCCGTGCTGGAGATCCTCGCTGCGAACAGCAGGCTCCCGGACTACCTCCACGGCGACATGTGGGCGGGGATCGCGGCGGTGCGCGTCGGCGAGCGGCGCATCCTCGAGCTCGTCGAGAGGTACGGGCGCGATGCCTTCGTCGCGGCGATGCGTTTGTCGTTCGACCGCGGAGAGAGGACGGCGCGTCGGGCTATCGCGGAGCTGCCGGACGGGAGATACGCGATCCGGGAGGAGCAGGACAGCGGCGCCGTGTACACGGCCACGGTCGAGATCTCCGGCGACGAGCTCACCCTCGACCTGCGCGACAATCCGGATCAGGACGTCGGGCCGAACAACGTCTCCCGCGACGGCGCCGTGATCGCCGCGCAGATCGTGCTGATGAACCTCGTCGACCCGCACGACTCGGCGAACGCGGGACATTATCGGCCGCTGACGGTGCTGACGCGCCCCGGCTCCGTGTTCGACGCGAGTCCTCTCGCCGCGTGCGGCATCTACTACGAGGTGCGGATCCGGCTCTGCGACCTGCTCTGGCGGTGCCTCGCCGAGCAGGTCGGCGCCGGGTTGCCCGCCGGGGGCTTCACGTCCGTGTGCGGGACGTTCATCGGCGGCCCCCATCCGGACACGGGCAGGCATTTCACGATCGTCGAGCCCGAGGTCGGCGGTTGGGGTGCGACGGCAGCCCGCGACGGCAACAGCGCAATGTTCAGCCCGATCCACGGTGAGACGTTCAACTGCCCGGCTGAGGTCGCGGAGGCGCGCTATGGGCTCTATGTCGAGCAGCTGGCGTTGAGCGAAGAGCCGGGCGGCGAGGGCGAGTTCCGCGGCGGCAGGGGTATCGTGCTCGACTATCGCGTGCGCTCCGACGGGTGCTTCCTCACCTGCTCGTACACGCGTAGCACGCATCCGCCGTGGGCACTCGCAGGCGGCCGCGCAGGGTCACCGAACTTCGTCGAGGTGCTGCGGGCGGCGGCGTCGAGCGTCACGCGGTCGTGACAGCCCTCCGCGTCGACAAGGGTGACGTGATCCGGATCCACACGGGCAGCGGCGGAGGCTACGGCGATCCGCGGCGGCGGGCGCACGGACTCGTCGTCGAGGACGTCCGGAACGGCTACGTGGCGATCGACTAGTCGAGTCGCGGTCGATCGCGGCCCTCGCCGTCCGCATAGATGCTCACCTCGAAGCTCGATCTACCTGGCATCGCTCGCTGCCTTGAATACGCCATCCGGCTCGCCGGGGTGATGCCGAAAGGCTATGCCGTTGTGATCCGCTCGGATCCTTCTGCAAGGGCTGCGAACGGCTCAGCAACGCCTATTTGCGACCCGACGTTTCGTCGCGTACCTACGCCGAACTGTCCGGAGCGATTGCCATTCCGCGAAGAGACCCACCACGCCCAATCCCACGACGACGATCCCCAACGTCGTGACGTCCAAGAGGACGAGGACCGCTAGTCCAACCACAGCACCGACCGACACGAGACTCGCCCTGCTCGCGGCTATCCCAGCCACCTCCCTCGGGAAGAGAATCCAGTCGCGTGATCCGTCTCCCACCGTAGCTTAGAGCGGTCTGGACCGCCTCGTCGTACGGTCCCCCTCACCCGATCGTCCGAGGCCGTCGCCAGACCTACGAGCAAGGGATCTCGCCCCGGAATCGCAAGCGCTTAGGAGCTTTTCCCCGACGCGGTGCTTACTAGGAACAGCACGAGCGCGTCCAGCTGCGGCTTGGGCAATTGTGCGAACGTCGTCGGCATCACCCCGGACGGGTAGCCGGGACGGATGTAGGCGTTCGGGCTGACGATCGATTCCTGGACGTATTGGGCCAGGCTGCCTCGGTTCGCTGTCTTCGCGTCGGCTGCTAGATGATCGAGGTTGGGGCCGACTGTCCCTGTGGCGCCGGCCGCCGATAGCGTGTGGCACGCCGCACAGCCGTTATTCGCGAAGACCGCTTTCCCTTGGGCGAGCGCTGCAGGGCTTGGAGCGGCTGGGGGCGTCTTCGACCCTGGCGGAGGGGAGCCGGTCGTGGACGCGGGCTTGGCAGCCTCCTTTACTTCCTGCGTGCCGGTCACCCAGGCAACCGCGGCGATCTGCGCCGCGAAACAGAGGGCGCATGCTGTCAGAAACAGCGGAAGGTTGGTGCCGGGAAACCCGGGCCGCAGGCGCGGTAGGATCATCGCCGATAGAAGCGAGAAGCCGATGAACGTCCCAGCGACGACAATCAGCACAACCTTGCCTGTCGTCGTGATCGCCAGCAGCACCGAGCGGGACGCTACCACCCGCCCTGCGCTCCCGGGCGGCGGCTCTCGTGCCGGCTCGCCGAGTGAAGACTCTGCGTGAGAGGCGAGCCACGACCCCACCGCGTTCAGTAGCCTGCTGACCAGGTCGAACGGCTGGGGCTTGAGACAGGTGTGAGCGCCCCAAACAGTGCCCGCGGCCAGCCCGGCCGATGGTGTTGAGCGAGCTAGCTCGCTCCTGAAGGGACTGCGGCGGACTCGAACCCCTCGTTGTAGAGCTGGTGCTCTCCCGACTGAGCTAACCGCCCAAAACATGCCTACTTGCAGGCACTTCTACAAAAATCTAACGAACTACGCTCTCCCGAAACCTGAAACAACCCAGCGATATCGATCGCCTTCGCCAACGACGGCGTCGAGCGCCCATTCATCCAGGCGCTCATCGACGCCTCCGACACCCCAAGCAACTGCGCCGTGAAGTTCTGACTCAGCCCATGCAGACCAAGGAACCGGACGAAGTTGTCGTTGAAACGAGAATGTGGGCACTCGTCTGCCAAGTCAGCTCCTGAAGAAAGTTCAAGAGCCCTGTGGCGACGACGGCTGAAAAAGTGTCGGGCTCCGCCTCAGGTTTGCTCGGTCGCGGACGCCGTCTCAGTGGGGTCGGCGGTGGCGGCCCAGCTGCCGAGGAGGTTGAGCGCCTCGGCGGAGCGTGAGCCGGGTTCGGCGGTGTAGGTGAAGATCGTCTGTCCCTGGTCGGCGGGGAGGTCGAGCCGGTTGTAGCTGAGGCTGAGCTCGCCGACGACGGGATGATGGAAGTGCTTGACGCCGGTGTTGTGGAAGCGCACGTCGTGCGTGGCCCAGCGGCTGCGGAACAGGTCGCTGTGTGTTGCCAGCTCGCCGACGAGGTCTGAGAGGTCGCGGTCGGCGGGATCGCGGCCGGCCGCCCAGCGTAGGATCGCGACGCACTCACCGGCGACGCGCTCCCAGTCGCGATAGAACGTCTCGGCTCGCGGGTCGAGGAACACAAAGCGGGCGTTGTTGACGGGTCGCGCTGGTGCGTCGTAGAGCTCGGAGAAGAGCGCCCGCCCGAGCTGGTTGGCGGCCAGGATGTCGAGACGCTGGTTGCCGAGAAACGCGGCGGCGCCGGTGATCGCGTCCAGCGTCCACTGGACCTCGGGCCGGACGCGCTGCTTCGCCTGGCGCCGACGGGGCCGCGCCACCGTCGGCTGAGCCGCACGGGCGAGGTCGAACAGGTGGGCGCGCTCAGCCTCGTCCAGCTCGGGCCCCCGGGCTAGCCCCTCCAGAACGCTCTGGGAAACGCCGCTCATGTCTCCGCGCTCCAGACGCGTGTAGTAGGGAACGCTCACTCCGGCCAGCACGGCAACCTCCTCGCGGCGGAGCCCCGGCACGCGGCGAGGGCGCGCAAGAACAACCCGCGCTTCGCCGAGGGCAACCTCGAACAGAACCTCCAAATCGTCGACGAGGTCGAAGCAATCGCCTCCGAGCTCGGCGCCACATCCGCCCAGGTCGCCCTGGCCTGGCTGCTCGCACAGGGCGACGACATCGCCCCCATCCCCGGCACCAAACGCGTCTCCCGCGTCGAGGAAAACTCTGCGGCCGACGGCGTCGAGCTGAGCGAGGACCAGATCACACGCCTCAACCAGCTCACTCCAGCCACCGGCGAGCGCCACAACGAGGCGAACATGTCCGTCATCGAGCGCTGATGGGCGGCGTCGACAGGGGGTCGAGGTGTTTTCGTGGACTGGGATGAGCACGCCAGTACCTTCATTAATGCGGTCGGTCGCAGGGCGCATCGGCGAAGCGGATATTTCTTTCCTCGGCTTGTCGTGCGAGTTCGCTGACAACGTTTGGGTCGTTCATGCTGACGTCGGTGACAACAGCCTCTCGTCGCGCGCCAGCGAAGACGCTGTCCTTTCCGGCGATGGCGTCAACGACGGCTTGCGGGCTTGGCAGGCAGGTGAAGATGACGTCTGCGTTGGCGGTTGCGTCGGCAGCGCAGGTGGCTGGAACAGCTCCGCTGCGGCTAGCGCGTGACGAGTCCTTCCCACTGAAGGTGGTAGGTCTGCTCGTTGTCGGTGCCGCCCCAATTGCCGCCGCCCTTCCAGCCCTTGTAGATGCCGCTGGCACTTGAAATGCGCCAGGTTCCGTACTCGATGAAGAGACCAGGGCCAGCGTTGACCGAAGGACCCGAGAAGGTCAGCTTCAGCCCGCCCTTCTTACCCTGCATGGTGTCTACACCGCTGTGGATCTCGTAGCGCTGGCCGCCACGGTAACGCACGGGACTGATGTGGACTTGGAGCGCACTCGTTCCGGAACCGATGCTCGCCGGCGCGTACAGCAAGAATCTCCCCTGAAACGAGGACACGCTGCCGCTCTCCTCGATGACTACGCGGAACTTCCCGGCACTCCTGCCGTCCGCTCCCCCAACCGTGAGCGCTCCGGTCACGAGTACCGCGACGAACACCAGAAGGGGCTCTACGGAACATGCGTCTCCTTTCGGTCGGGGCGCACCCTCTTCGTCAGCATCACGAAGACGGCACTGACGCTACGTCGCGTCACCCGGGACGACCACGGTGCTAGCCGGGCGAAGGAGTGGGTGTCACCACCACCCCGGCGGGAAGGTGCGGCTACCACAGCCACACACCCGCCGGGACGTCTACGGATCGATGACAAGGTCACAGTCAGGAACGAACGGGGAGGCTCGAATCAGCGCGCCGCTGTGCCCATCCCTACCCTCGGAGACGCCACGTCGCGAGTCGGACAGCGCCCCGACCGCGGCCGGGGCGCTGTCACGATCAAAGCCCTATCGATCTCCCAACTGTCGGGAGAACTCGGAGACAGTCCACCCTAAGCCGCAGACAACTCGGTCCGACGTATGGGCCAGTCACAGCGCTCTTCAACCGACGCGTCTTTACCGGCAACCCACGCCAGATTCCACTCCTCGCGCACGCCCAAATCCAGCTCGAAGTCGGCGGCCCACTGGTCGCACCCCAGAAGATCGTGTTCCCCAATCGTCTGTAGCTGGCTCTCCGAGGTCGGGTCGTCGGCCGTGATTCCACTACGCGAAAACTTGCGCTCGTTCCGGGCTACCTGCGGGAGCGCCGCATGATCGACCGCAGGAGCGCGCCCACGAGCAGCCTCAGCCCGTTGATCGGCGCTCGGTTGTCGGCGGCGTGCGGTCCAGGCGCCACGTCGGTCGTCGACTCCGCGCCGACGTCGTCATGTGCGAGCTTCCGTGCGAGACAATCGGAGAATTCGCGGGTCAGCCGCGAGGCGACGTCCGCTACGACTCCGCGTCCGTACTGCGCTACCGCCCCGCGGAGCTCGAGATCTGTCACGAGATCGACGCGTGACGCAGTGCCGGACGCCAATAGCATCGATTCGATCCGGGCCTCAGCGCCTCCACGGCCCTTTGCTTCCCGGGCCTTGCTGACGAGGACGACTCGTCCTGCGGCTTCGTCGACGTCCTCGCGCGTGATGTCTGCGACGAACTGCAGCGCGATTGGTCCGAGCTTGACATGCAGTTTCGCCTTCCAGGCATTGTCGGAGACGATCTCCACGAGCTCGGCACCCGGCATGCAGGGCAGCACGCTCGGAACGTCATTGAGCAGTCGCCATGCGGCCGCGCGGGGCGCCGCGACCTCGAAGCTGTTCTCGAGCCGCATCTACGACGACCTGATCACGGTGCGGTCCCAGCCTGCGTCGTCGTGCCGGCACGGAATGGCTGCGTACTCGTGGTTCGTCGCCAACTTGCCGTCCATCAGTACGACGCAGTAGCCCTCGACGTGAGGGTCGATGCCGAAGCTGACGTTGCATCGCGTGATCGGGACGTGCTTGTACGTCCGGCCGACGTTCACGCACGCGACCCACTTGTAGTCGAGATGCATGTCGGTCAGCCGGCGCTCCAGCAGCCGCTGAGCGACGACGGGCGCGACGCGGCTCAGTGTCGGGGACGCCTTCGATTCGCCTCGGCACCCGGACGCGAGCGCGACGATACTGAGCACGACGGCGAGCAGGGCGGCGGCATTCACGGCGCCAGGACGACCTTCGTCGCCTCCCGCGAGTCGAAGAGCCGGTACGCCTCCGCCGCCTCGCTCAGCGCCATGCGATGCGTCACGACAGGTGTCGGATCGAGCTCGCCGCTGACGAGCCGCTCGAGCAGCAGCGGCCCATCGGCGGTCGGGTCGCCGATCGAGAACCGAAGTGTCAGCTCGCGCTCGAACATGAGCGCGTTGTCGAGGGGGTAATCCGGCTCGAAGTGCGCGCCCACGACCGAGACGACACCCCGTCCACGCGCAAGTCGGAGTGCGGCGTCCAGCGCACCGGGCGTCCCCGCGGCTTCGATCACCACGTCGGCGCCGAGGCCGTCGGTTGCCCGGGCGACGACGTCCGCTGCCGACTCGGGCGGAACTCCCTCGGCGCCAAGCTGCTCCGCCAGCTCGCGGCGCACCGGCACGCCGTCGACGGCGATCAGCCGGCGACTCCCACCGCGAGCGCACAGCACCGCCATCAGCCCCACCGGTCCACAACCCACGACGACGACCACGTCTTCGGCCTGGGTGTCGGCACGGACGACTGCGGCGTACCCGGTGGGAAGGACGTCGGCGAGGAAGACTGCCTCTTCGTCGGTCACTTCGCCGGGAAGGGGTCGAAGCGCCCGATCCGCGTGCGGCACGCGGACGAGCTCCGCCTGACCGCCGTCGAGGCGCGGGTACACCCCGGAGTAGCCGAAGAGCGACCGCCCCTCACACTGGGTGACGCGGCCCGCGCGACAGGACGGGCAGGTTCCGTCCGAGATCATGCTCGTGTTCACGACGCGCATGCCCGGTCGCAGCGAGCTCACGTCCGACCCAACCTCGACCACCTCGCCTGCGAACTCGTGGCCGAGAATCGTGCCGGCCTCGAACCCGGGCGTCAGGCCGTGAAAGGGAAACAGGTCGGCACCGCAAAGCGCGGACGCGCGCACGGCGACGATCGCGTCCCCAGGCTCACGAATCGTCGGATCGTCGACGTCGTCGACACCGACGTCGCCCGGGCCGCGCAGCACGACGGCCTTCATGCAGGCTCCTCGATCATCAGTTGTGGGTGTGACCGCCGTCGGCGACGAGCATCTGCCCGGTGACCCAGCCCGCCTCCTCCGAGGCGAGGAACGCGACGGCCGGCGCGATGTCCGCGGCGACCGCCCGCCGTGGGATGCACTGCAGCATCTGCACGAAGTCGAACGCCTCGGCGTGCTTGCTGGCGAGGACGCCTTCCGTCTCCGTCAAGCCGGGCGCGACCGAGTTGACGGTGATGCCGTGTGGGCCGAGCTCGCGCGCGAGCGCCCGCGTGAACGCAAACACGCCGCCCTTGGAGGCGACGTAGTGGGCGAGATTCGGGGTACCAGCGAGCACGACGTTGGAGGCCACGTTGACGATCCGCCCGTAGCCGTTCTCGCGCATCGCCTTCTGCGCGTAGAAGTTGGTGAGGAACGTGCCGTCGAGGTTCACGGCCATGATCCGCCGCCATTCGGCGAAGTCGATCTCGTCCCACGGCGTGAACGGCACGATCGCGGCGACGTTCACGAGGACGTCGAGCCTCCCGTGCTCGGCGACCGTGTCGTCGACCATGCGGCGGACGTCGTCCTCCTTCGAGACGTCCGCCCGCATGGTCGTTCCCGCCTGCAGGTCGGCGCCGACCACCGTCGCGCCCTCCTGCTCCAGCTTATCGGCCACCGCCTTGCCGATCCCCTGAGCGGCGCCGGTCACGATCGCGATCCTGTTGTCGAGCTTGGCCATGTGCGCTCCTAGACCTCGTAGTGCCCTGGCGCACGTTTGTATCCCTGCCACGCGTCCATGTCGTGCGAGTAGAAGATGTCGGCGCCGTGCTCCACGGCGAGCTGCTTCGCGCGCGCGATCGAGACCACGCCGTCGTGCGGGTTGTTGTGAAACCCGGGCTGGATGCCCTTCTCCATCGCCGCCGCCGTGTACGCCACGTCCATGGCGAAGAGCATCGGCCGGTCGCCGGTGAGCAGCACCGAGCAGTGGCCGACGGTATGACCCGGTGTCTCGTAGAGCCAGATGCCCTTTGCAAGCTCGAGGTCGCCCGAGAACTTCTCGATGTTCGCTCCGTCGTAGTCCCACGACTTGTCGGAGTAGCCGAAGAACTCGAACGGCTCGTGGTGGCGCGCCTGGGCGACCTCGCGCTCGTGGATGAGATGCCGGACGCCGGTCCCGTCGAACAGCTGATTGCCGCCGACGTGGTCGATGTGCAGGTGCGAGTTGACGACCGTGGTCACGTCGCCAAGCGAGAAACCGCACCTCTCGAGCTGCGCCGGAATCGTCTGCTCCGGCGTCTGCTCCGGGAGCTCGAAGGGGAGGACACGGTTGATGTGGTCGAGGTCGATTCCGGTGTCGATCAGAAACAGGCCGTCGTCGTGCTCGACGAGGACGCTGTAGACCGGGATCCGCACCTGCGGCCCCGGCACGTTCCACATCAGCTGCGTGTGCTCTATGACAATCGACCCGTTGTCGAGCAGCCACGTGCGCATCGCTACGCCTCCAGTGCCTTGCGAACGGCCACGAGCTTGGCAGCGCGCTTCCCGCGGAGCTCGTCGATCTGCTCGGGCGCGTAGTCGTAGATGCCGCCGCCGGTCTTCATCCCCAGGCGGCCGTCGTCGATGAGCTGCCGGATCGTCGACGAGACCTCGCCCGACGTCGATAGATCCTGGTTGAGATACGAGCCCACGGCGTTGTAGATGTCGAGGCCTGCCATGTCGAGCAGCTCCATCGGCCCGATCACGGCGAGCTTGTAGCCGATGCCCCACCGGACGTTGAGGTCGAGCCCCTCGGGGCTGATGATGCCGCGGTCGACGAGGTCGAGGCACTCGCGCAAGATCGCATAGAGGATCCGGTTCTCGACGAAACCCGGCACCTCCCTCTCCACCACCGGGTGGTAGCCGACGCGACGGACGAGGTCGGAGACGGCGTCCACGGTCTCCGGCGACGTCTGCTCCCCCGGGATGACCTCGATCATCGGGATCAGATGCGGAGGATTCGACCAGTGCATCCCTGCGACCCGCGCGGGGTGCTCGCAGACGGCGGCGATCTGCGTGATCGGGATCCCCGACGTGTTCGAGGCGAGGATCGTCGTCGCGTCGACAGCCTGCTCGACCTGTCGGAAGACCTCGTGCTTCAGCTCCAGCTTCTCCGGCACCGCCTCGAGCACGAACTCGGCGCCGTCGAGCGCTGCCGCGAGATCGCCTTCGAAGTGAAGCGAGCCCCCATCCTCCTGGGCGGCGTCCAGCCGCTCGAGGACGGACGCCGCGAGCTCGGCCGTGCCCTTCGCGCGCTCGAGCGCGTCGGCGCTGACGTCGTAGAGTGCCGTCTCGATGCCGGCGCGTGCGAGCACCGCGCCCATGCCGGGCCCCATCGTCCCGGTGCCGATCACAGCTGCCCGTCTCACTGTTGCCACTTGCCCTCCTTCTTCAGGTCCTGGATCCGCCGCCAGACGCGTTCCGGCGTCAGCGGGAGCTCGTTCATGGGCACGCCGGCGTCGGCGAGCGCGTTCACGATCGCCGCCGGAACCGCGGCGAGCGCCCCCTCCCCACAGCCTTTGGCGCCGTAGGGGCCGGGCCCGTCCTCGTTCTCGACGATCACGCACGTCATCTCGTCCGGCAGGTCCTCGAAGCTCGGGACGCGGTAGTCGAGCAGCGTGTCATTGAGGAGCAACCCGTCCTCGTAGACCATTTCCTCGAAGAGCGCGTTCCCGAGCCCCTGCATGGTCGCCCCCTCGTCCTGACGCTCGACGAGCTGGGGGTTGATAGCGCGCCCGACGTCGGCAGCCGTCGCCGTCCGGCGAACACGCACGAATCCCGTTTCCGGGTCGACCTCGACCTCGGCGGCGCCCACGCACACCTCCCAAAAGACAGGCCCCTCGGAGTACGAGCCGGTCCCGGCGGGCGCGACCTCACCCCGCCCGATCAGCTCCCCGCCCGCGAAGCCGAAGTGCTTTCGCATCAGTGCGAGGTACTCGTCGGAGTCGACGTCGGCTGCCCCTGCGATCTGCTCGAGCTGCGTTCGGACGTCGGCGGCCGCCCGTTGCACGGCGAGTCCGGCGATCGTCGTCGACCGGCTCGCGCCTGTCGAGCGGTCATATGGCGTGAACCGTGTGTCCGCGCCGCGCACCGTCACGCGCTCGGAGTCGACCCGGAGCTCCTCGGCGGCGATCTGGGCGAACGCCGTCCGCGGCCCTTGCCCCATCTCGGTCGTGCCGACCAGGACGACGACCCGTCCGTCCGCCTCGAGCCGGCAGACGGCGCTCGAGACCGGGTGGGCGCCGGCCGCGAGCAGTCCGACCGAGACACCGCGTCCCACGAGCGGCGGTTTCGGCTCGTTCCAGCCGACGGCCTGCGCGACCTTGCCGACGTCGCCGACGAGATCCGCGTCGAGCGGCTTCCCGCCGGCGCGCACCTGCTCGCCCGGTGTCAGGAGATTCTCGCGCCGCAGCTCGAGCGGATCGACGCCGGCACGCCGGGCGACCTCGTCCACCTGCGACTCTCCGATCCACTGCATGTGCGTCGCGCCGAACGCTCGGTACGACCCTGCGGGAGCGAGGTTCGTGTAGACACACGCCGCATCGACGCGATAGGCGGCCCACCGGTACGGACCCGGCGCCGCATCACCGGCCGTCGCCACGACGCGCGGGCCGTTGTCGGCGTAGGCGCCGGTGTCGAACAGGCAGCGCACGTCTCGTGCGAGCAGCCGTCCGTCTGCGGTCGCCGCCGTACGCATCCAGCAGCGGATGTTGTGCCGGCGCGTCGTCACCATCGACTCGCCGACGCGGTTCTGGATCTTGACCGGTCGCCCCGCCTTCCGGGCGAGCGCGACCGTGAGCGGCTCCATCTTCGTGTACGACTTCGACCCGAAGCCGCCGCCGAGGTAAGGCACCTGGATGCGCACGTTGGCGACGGGGACGGCGAACAGGTCCGCGATCTCCGCGCGGACGAGAAAGGGATGCTGACATGTCGCCCAGAGCGTGATCTCGTCGCTCTCGCACTGCGCGATCACGGTGTGCGTCTCCATCGCATACTGGTAGACCGACGGAAACGTGTAATCGCCGGTGACGACGATGTCGGCGTGTGCGAAGACAGCCTCGAGCTCGCCCATGTCGAGCCGGTAGCGGTAACAGACGTTTCCATCGCGCGGCTCCAGCTCGCCGAGCCCGTGAAAGAGGCCGGGCTTTGCATCGCGCTCGGTGACGAGGGTCGCGCTGGGCGCGACCGCATCCTCGACGGTCGCGACGACCGGCAGCTCCTCGTACTCGACCACGATCGCGTCGACGGCAGCGAGCGCCGCCGCCGGCGTCTCGGCGGCGACTGCGGCGACCTGCTCACCGTGGAATCGCACCTTGTCGATCGCGATGATCGGCCTGTCCTTGAGAGCGTGCCCGTAGTACGGGTCGATGTCCTGCAGGTCGGCGCCGGTCAGGACGCAGGCGACGCCGGGCACGCGCTCGGCGGCCGCCGTGTCGATGGAGACGATGCGGCCGTGAGCGATCGGGCTGCGCAGCACGCGGCCGTGGAGCATCCACGGCACGAGGATGTCGCCGACGAACTGCGCCTGGCCGCGGAGCTTCTCGTGAGCGTCGCGGCGGGGCTTCGAGACGCCGACCTGCGCGCGCGTCGCGTGGTCGAGTCCGATGGTGGTCATCCGATGCCGGCCAGGTCGGCGACTGCCTCGACGATGCTGCGATAGCCGGTGCAACGACAGAGGTTGCCGGAGAGGTTGCGCTTGATCGCGTCGTGGCTCGCGAGCTCGCCGCTCTCGAGCAGCGAGCTCACCGTGAGGAGCATTCCGGGTGTGCAGAAGCCGCACTGCAGTGCGGCGTGCCGAGTGAACGCCTCCTCGAGCCGCGTGAACTCCGGCCGCTCGGCGAGGCCTTCGATCGTGGTGATCTCGGCTCCGTCGGCGTGGGCGGCGAGGTAACAGCAGGAGCTGACCGGCAGACCATCGACGAGGACCGTGCAGGCGCCACAGACCTGCACGTCGCACGACCGCTTCGCACCGGTCAGACCGAGACGGTCGCGGAGGAAGTCGAGCAGTAGCTCCTGGGGCGGTACATCCCGAACGGCCACACGGCCGTTCACGCTAAACGCGATCTCCACCTGGTCCCCCGCCGGCGCGTGCGATACGGCGCTGCCAGGCCTCCCAGTATTCCGCGACGAACTCATCTCGGTACTTCACCGGCTGAAGCTCGTGCGCGAGCTGTGCCGGTATCGGCCTCAGCTCACCCAGCGTCGTCGCGATCGACTGCAGACGTACCGCCCGCTCGAGCGTCGCCGCGGTCAGCACGGCCCACGGGACGTCCTTCCCGACGACGAGCACGCCGTGGTTGGCGAGCAGGAGCGCGCGGCGGCCGCCGAGGGCAGCCGCCACCGCGTCGCCCTGCTCGTCCTCGACGATCAGGTCCGGGTCCTCGAACCGGCCCACGCCGTCCGCGAAGAGAACCCCGTCGTGGGTCAGAGGCGCCAGCTCGACACCGGTGGCCCCGAGCGCGGTCGCGTGCGGCGGATGACCGTGGATGACGGCGGCGACGTCCGGGCGCGCTCGGTAGACGCCTTCGTGCAGCACCGTCTCGAGATGCAATCCCGCATCGGGGTGCGCGACCGAGACGACGTCGTCGGGCTCGACTTCGTCGAGTGCCACGCCCTTGCGCTTGATCCAGATCGTCCCGTCGCTGTCCCTCGCGCTCACGTGGCCGAGCGTGAGATCGGCATATCCTTCGGCGGCGATGATCCGGCAGGCCCACGCAACCTGCTCGCGCAGGCTCTGGGCAACGGCGACCATCACCGCCTTTCGGTCGGTGGGTAATCGGGGTGCGGGAATCCGAAGACCATGACGACGTCGACGTCGCCGGTGTTCGCCACGGCGTGCCAGACGCCGGCGGGAATGTGCAGCGCATCGCCTTCGCGGAACGGCACCGCCCCGTCGTCGAGCTGCAGCTCGCCTGCGCCGGACACGACGTACGCCACCTCCTCGACCTCGTGCCTGACCGCGCCGAGAACGGCGCCCGGCGTGAAGACCGAATAGCCGAGCGAGGAGTCGTTGCCGCCGACTCGGGCGCCCGTGACCAGCATCCTGCTCCAACTTCCCTGCGGCAACTCGATCGGCTCCGTGGTGTCGAGCGCGACTATCGTCACAGCGCCCATTCGCCGTCCTTCAGGATGTACGTGCCGTCGTCGACGATCTGCAGCGTCGCGTTCAGGAACACGCCGTCGAGATGAAGGGACGACACGTTCTGTCCGCCCGGATAGGCGTTGTGGTTGTCGCCGAGGGCGAGATGCACAGTGCCGATCCTGCCCTTTTCGGAGGGAGTCCCGAACGGCGCCTTCTCACTCGTCCCGAAGGCGAACTCGCCGATGATGTCCGCGTTCTCGACACCGTCGATCGCCTGCCGCAGCCGCTCTGCCTCAGCCCCGCCCTCGATCTTGACGCAGCGGCCGCCTTCCAGGGTCCAGGTGATCGGCTCCTCGACCTGACCCACGAGCCCGATGCCGAGCATCACACCGTCCACGACGGCCGTCCCGTACGTGAAGTCCTCGATCGCCGCGAAGGCGACCTCCGTCCACAGCGGAACGGGGCTCATCATCTGCCCGCGCGCCTTGTATGGGGTCAGCTCGAGCGGCGTTCGGCCCTCGATCGAGGCGTAGAAGTCGGTGCCGAGCGGAGTCGTGACGTGGCACTGCTTCTTACCGGCAAGCGCCGCGACGGCATCCTTCGTCCGCTGAGCAGATCGCTCTAGATCCTCGCGCGTGAGCCCCCATTCGCCCATGCCGGGCTCGATCGAGGCGATCTTGCCGTTCGCCTCGCACGTCTCGCGGACCGCGTTCACGTGCGCGAACCGGTTCGCCCACTCGAGGTTGGCAATGATGATCACCTCGTCGGATCCGACCATCGCCCGGTGCAGGTTCGCAGGCGGCGCCATCGGGAAACGGACGTCGGCGCGGCCGCGCCGCACCTGTGCCTCGTTGTTCATCACGACCGGCCAGCCGCCTCGCTCGACGACCATGTCGGCAACGGCCGAGGCCTGTTCTGTGTGCTCGTCGTCGCAAATGATCGTGACGACGTCACCGGCCTCGACCGACATGCACACGTCGACGATCAAGGCCGCGTCCTTCAGCAGGTCGGAAGCGACAACGGTTGCCATCTCTACCTCACCCTCTCTGCGGAGAATTGCGGCAGCACTTCCTTCGCGAAGCGCTCGACTTGGCCGAACTGGTCGATCGCACCGAAACGGCAGATGAAGTGGTCGACCCCCGCCTCGGCGAAGGTGCGGATCCAGGCGGCGATGTCGTCCGGGGTGCCGACCGGGCCCCAGTTGGACAGGTCCATTGCCTTCGACAGCTCAGGGTAGTACCTGGAGATGTAGTCGCCGAAGGCCTGCCCCGCCTCTTCGGCGGAATCGCCGATGTTCATCGTCACCTGGTAGGCGACCACGAGTCGCGAGAAGTCACCGTCGTTCGCGTCGGCGTACTCCTCGATCGCCCGCAACTGCTCTACCAACTCGTCCGGATGCTGCGCCCGGCAGCAGGTCATCCAGCCGTCGCCGTATCTGACGATCCGGCGACAGGCGTCCTCGATTCGCCGCTTCATGACCGGCGGCGGAGCGTCCCCTGTCAGGCGCGGGTTCGACACGACCCACATCGGCGGCGGTTGCTGGATCGGCATCAACGGCCGCATCTCCGTTCCGGAGTAGAAGGCGACGTCGCTGTAGTCGAGGAACCTGCCGTGGAAGTCGACGCGACCCTCCGTCCACAGCTTCCGCAGCACCGCGAGCCCTTCCTCGAACAAGCTCCCACGCCGGTTGAAGTCGAGGCCGAGCGCCTCGAACTCCCGCCGTACCCCCTCCTCCGGGTTACCCGCGCCGGCGCCGAGGATCGTGCGCCCGCCGGAGATCTGATCGAGCGTCGCCCACTCGAGGGCGAGATAGAGCGGGTTGCGCGTCGACGACACCATGCATGCCGTTCCGAGCCGGATGCGTGAGGTGCGCTGGGAGATCGCCGAGAGCAGCGATACCGGCTCGTAGCGAGGCTTGGAGAACAGCGAGTCGCCCACCCAGACGGAGTCGAAACCGCTCTCTTCGACCGTCTCCGAGAGGTCGAGCAGCATCGGCAGGTCGTAGTCCGGCGCGATCAACGGCTCCCGGTTGTTCAGATTGACGCCGAAAGCGATCGGCGCGTCGCTCATGTGACCTCAGCTCCTTTCGAGCCGCGTTCGAGTCGCTGCTGCGGGACGCGGATGTGCTCGGCCATCAACTCCGCGGCACGGTCTCCGTCGCCTCGCTTGGCGTAACGGAGGATCGCTGCGTGCTCGGAGACCGAGCGTCGCAGGTTGCCGCGTAGCTTCAGCGAACGTATCCGGTAGTGGCCCAGCTGGTCGATCAGCTGCTGGTACATGGCGTAGAGCTTCCCGTTGCCGGACAGCTCGAGGAAGCGGGCGTGAAACGCCTGGTTCGCCTCGAAGAAGCGCTCGACGTCGCCCCGCGCCCCGTAGCCGTCCATGGCACGGTTCAGGTCGGCGAGAACGCGAAGATCGTCCGGACGGAGCCTCGGGACTGCGAGCTTGACCGCCATCGTCTCGAGCGCCTCCCGCACCTGGTACAGCTCGAGGAATTCCTCCTCCGAGAGTGACCGCACAACGGCCCCTCGCCGCGGCCGCACGGTGACGAGACCTTCGGCGGCAAGGCGTCCGATCGCCTCGCGAAGCGGACCGCGGCTCACGCCCAGCTGCTCCGACAACGCCGTCTCCGCGAGCTCCGTGCCCGGCTCGAGCCGGCCGTCGAGGATCTCACCCCGCAGGTAGTCGTACACCCGCTCCCAGAGCGTCAGGTTCTCGACGGGCGGCTGGTGGGCGATCTCGGCCATTGCATTCCCCGTTATGAGCGGGTAGTGTCGCGCCGACGGATTGTTAACAGTCAGCAGGGCGACCCTACCACCGGGTCGAGCGGCGAGCAACCGAGCACAGACGTTGAGGGAGACACCCAGCAGGAAGGAGAGTCTGGCGATGCAGATCCGTGTACCTGGAGCGCGCGCCGTGGCCGTGATCGCGACCGTCGCGCTCGTCGGAGCGGGCACGGCATACGCTGCCGGGGCGTTCCGCTCCGCCAACGTGACGAAGATCGGCTTCGCGTCGCCCGCCAAGGCGAGCGACTACGGCTGGAACCAGCAGGGCTATCTCGGCGCCAAGGCGGCGGCCTCCGCGACGGGCGCACAACTCCAGTCGATCACGAACATCGGCTACGACAAGACCGACGTCATCCTCCGCCAGCTGATCCAGAAGGGGGCGAACTTCGTCATCGCGCACGCGAGTGGGTACGACACGATCGCGGCGCGACTCGCGCAGCAGTACAAGGTGCCGACGATCACGTATGACGTGCCGTCGAATCTGAAGAAGGGCTACGTCTCGTACATCACGACCTCCAGCCAGCAGGCCGCCTACCTCGCCGGCATCCTCGCGGCGAAGATGACGAAGACGCACAAGGTCGGGATCGTCATCTCGGCAGCTGATGACAACTGGTACAAGATGAGCGGCGGCTTCGCGCAGGGGTTCCGCAGCGTCGACAAGACGTCGACGGTCGCCTTCGCGACCATCAGCCCGACCGGCTACGACGACGCCGCCGGCGGCAAGCGCGTGGCAAACAGCGTGATCGCTCAGGGCGCGGACGTGCTGTTCACGATGGGCGACAACGCGTCGTTCGGATACCTGCAAGCAGTCGAGAGCGCGAAGGTCGGCCACAAGGTGTGGATGATCGGGGACATCGGGGACATGACCCCGATCGACAAGAAGCACGTGTTCCTATCGTCCGTGCTGTGGGACTTCTCGAAGACGTTCACGCAGGCTGTGAAAGACGTCAACGCCGGCACCTACGGCACCCACGGCTACGACCTCAACCTCAAGGACGGCGGCGTGTCGCTGCTCAAGACGAAGTACATCCCCGCGTCCGCCTGGGCAAGCATCCAGAAGGCGAAGCAGCAGATCCTCTCCGGCAAGATCACGATCAAGGTCACGCACAAGGCAGCCCAGGTGCAGGCGCTTCTGAAGTAGACAAGTGCGGGTCGTCATGCGTCGGCTGCGGCCGGCGCATGACGGCCCCGCTCGAGGCCGACACCTGTTGCAGATCGAAGCCGAGTCACCAGCGATCGTCGAGCTCGTCGGGATCACGAAGGCATTTCCCGGCGTCCTCGCCAACGACAGAATCACATTGACCCTCCGTGCGGGCGCCGTCCACTGCCTGCTCGGAGAGAACGGCGCGGGCAAGTCGACGCTGATCGGGATCCTCTCGGGACTCATCCGGCCCGACGAGGGGACGATCCGAATCGAAGGCGTCGAGACCGTGATCGCGTCACCCCGACGGGCGCTCGAGCGCGGCATCGGCACCGTGCATCAGCACTCGACCCTGATCCCGGCGTTGACGGTGCTCGAGAACCTGATGCTCGGCGACACCCGTCGGCTCCACCTCGACGAGGCGGGTGCGCGCAAGCGCCTCGAAGAGCTCGCGCGACAGCTCGGCATCGAGATCGACCCGGATACGAGGGCAGTGGACCTCGCGCTCGGCCACCAGCAGCAGGTGGAGATCGTCAAGGCGCTGTGGCGTGGCTCGCGCGTTCTGATCCTCGACGAGCCGACGTCGATGCTCACCCCGCAAGGCGTCGCAGAGCTCGCGAAAGTGCTCGCCCGCCTGAAGGAGAAGGGGCAGGCGGTGATCTTCATCACCCACAAGCTCCACGAAGCCCTGACGCTCGGCGACGAGGTCTCGATCCTTCGCCAGGGCCGCCTGGCAGGCCGGATCGACCGCGACACCATGCGGTCGAAGCCGCCCGACGAGCTGCGAACCGAGATCGTGCGGATCATGTTCGGCGGCCAGGATCCGTCACGCGTCGCGGACGTCGCCGAGCTCCACGAGGAGGTGGTCGAGGCGGACGCGCCACGTCGGGTCGAACCTGCCGCGGAGGTCGTGCTCGAGCTGCGCAGCCTCAGCGCACCGGGCGAGGGCGCGGAGCGCGGGATCGACGACGTCTCGCTCGAGCTACGGAAGGGCGAGATCCTCGGCATGGCGGGTATGGACGGCAACGGGCAGCGGGCGCTCGCCGAGGCGATCGTCGGCCAGCGCCGCCCCACGCACGGCGACGTCCTGCTCTTCGGCGCCACGGTCGTCCGGCTGCCCGTCTCGGCGCGCCAGAAGCTCGGCTTGCGGTACGTCACGGACGACCGGCTCGGCGAGGGAATCATCGGCGGCCTCCCGGTCGCGCTGAACCTCTTCCTCAAGCGCGTCGGCGAGACTCCCTTCTGGCGTCACGGCCAGATCCAGCGAGCCGTTGTCGACGGGCGCGCGGCCGAGCTCGTCCGGGAATTCGACGTGCGCACGCCGTTCGTCACGACACGGATCAACACCCTCTCGGGTGGGAACATTCAGAAGGTGCTGCTGGCACGAGAGCTGAGCTGGAATCCGAAAGTCGTCATCTTCCACAAGCCGACCTACGGCCTCGACGTGAGGACAACCGCGAGCGTGCGGAGCCTGATCCGCCGCCTCGCCGCCGACGGCGGCGCAGCGCTGGTGATTTCCACCGACCTCGACGAGCTCGTCGAGATCAGCGACAGGATCGCCGTGCTCTCACGCGGTCAGCTCGCCGGCGTGGTGGCGAACGGCCCCGGCGCTGCCGCGCGCGTCGGCGAGCTGATGGTCGGGGGCGCCGCGATGGAGGCCGCGTGACGGTCACCGACACCACAGCCGACCAGCGGGTCGCCGCAGCACCCGTGCGACCGCGCCGGTCGTTGCGCGCAGAACGCCTGCTCGACGTGATCGTCCGCTCGATCGCACCGGTGGTGCTCGCCCTCGTTGCCGGTGCCATCCTGCTCGCAGCACTGGGTCGGAACCCGCTGACCTTCTACGGGGACATCTGGACGGGCGGCGTGGCGGGGACGTCCTGGCAGGACAGCGCGATCCGGATGGCCCCGTTCCTGCTCATCGCAGCCGGGCTGACTCTGATCTTCCGAGCGAACATCTGGAACCTCGGCTACAACGGACAGTTCCTGCTCGCGGCGGCGCTCGTCTCGGGATCGGCGCCCGGCCTCGTCGGCCACGTGCCGCTCTGGTTCGCCCTCTCCGTCCTCTTCCTGGTCGCGGGTGCCGCCGGCGCCGCCTGGACAGTCGTCCCGGCGGTGCTGAAAGCGAGGTACGGGACGAACGAGATCATCACGACGCTGATGATGTCGTTCATCGGGGTCGACCTCGCGAGCATCCTGATCAAAGGACCGTTCCACGATCCAACGACGCCGCTGCCACAGACCGCAGTGGTTCCGCTGGACAAGATGCTGCCCCCGATCCCGGGCACCCGGATCCACATCGGCCTGCTGGTCGCGTTCGCCGCGATTCTCGTCGTGCACTGGCTGCTGACACGAACCGCCTGGGGTCTGCGGCTTCAGGTGATGGGAGCGAACCCACGTGCCGCACGGCACTTCGGCATCGACCTGCCGCGACTGATCATCGTCAGCTTCCTCGCGTCGGGCTTCCTCATCGGCCTCGCGGCGTGTGCGGACATCATGGGGCTCTGGGGGTACATCCGCACCGGTTGGAACCCGGCGTACGGCGACACGATCATCCCGTTCGTCTTTCTCGCGCGGCTCAACGCGCTCGCGGTCGTCCCGTTCGTCGCGTTCTTCTCCGTTCTCTCCACCGGGGGCGATCTCGCTGCCCAGCAGGCGAATCTGCCGACCGACTTCCTGCTCGTGCTCGTCGGCTTGATCCTGATCTTCATGACGGTGATCGAGTACCTCGGTCGCCGGCGCGAGCTCGGGACGAGCTACGTCCCGGCCGGCCTCCGACAGTCGATTCGACTCAGGAGAAAGACCGCGTGATCGTCGCGAGCCAGCTCTGGACACAGGTGTTCTGGACATCCGCGGTCGCCGGCGGCCTACTGGCCGGCCTGCCGCTGATGTTCACCGCGCTCGGCGAGGCGATCTCCGAGCGCGCGGGTGTCCTCAACATCGGGCTCGAGGGGATGATGCTCGTCGGCGCCTACTGCGGCTTCCTCGGCGCGTACTACGGCGGGAACCAGTGGTTCGGATACCTCAGCGGCCTGGGCGCCGGGATGCTCGCGTCGCTCGTCATGGTCGTCCTCTGTGTCTGGCTCGGCCTCGACCAGATCGTCGTCGGGATCGCGATCACGCTCGCCGGCGAGGGGATCACGAGCGTCCTCTACCAGACGCGCTTCAGCGGCTCCGAGCCGCGACTCGGCAACGTCCCGAATGAGTCGATCCCGCTGCTCGACCGGATCCCCGTGCTCGGAAAGCCGATCAACGGACAGTTCCCGCTCTTCAGTCAGCCGCTCCTCGTCTACCTCAGCCTCGCGTTCGCGTTCATGCTCGCCTGGATCTTCCGCCGCACCAACGTCGGCCTCAACCTTCGCGCGGCGGGCGAGAAGCCGGAGGCGCTCGACGCCGCAGGCGTCAGCGTGCTCGCCACCCGCAGCTACGCCGTGCTCGCCACGGGCGCGCTCGCCGGTCTCGGCGGCGCGTACCTCGCGATCGCCGGGACGGGCGGCTTCCAGCCGTTTTTGACACAGGGCCAGGGCTTCATGGCAATCGTGATCGCGATGCTGGCGCGCGGGCGGCCGCTGGCGGTCGTCGCGTTCTCGCTCATGTTCGGGATCGCCCTGGCGCTCTCCACACTCCTGCAGATCGCAGGCATCAACCTTTCGCCCGAGGTGGTGAACATGCTGCCCTTTGCCGCGATCATCCTGGCCCTCGTCGTGTTCGCCCGGCGCGCATACCTCCCACCGGCGCTCGCGCTCCCCTACGTTCGCGGCGCCCGCTGAAAGGAGCATCGGTTGCACGACCCCGACTTCACTCTCTCGGCCGGCCCCGTCAGCGTCTCACCGCGCGTGCTCGCAGCACTCGGGTCGCCCATCGTCTACCACTACGACCCGGTCTTCCTCGACCGTTTCCGCAGGACGGCTGAGAAGGTCAAGCAGGTCTTCCAGACGACCAACGACGTGCTTCTGCTCCAGGGCGAGGCGATACTCGGGCTCGAAGCCGCCACACGCGCCCTCGTCGCCCCAGGGACGAAGGCGCTCAACCTCGTGCAGGGCGTGTTCGGGAAGGGTGAGGGCTACTGGCTGCGCGACTTCGGAGCCGAGTTGCACGAGCTCGAGGTGCCCTACAACGACGCGGTCGACCCCGCGGACGTCGAGCGGTACCTCGACGAGCACCCGGGGATCGAGGTGGTGACCATCGTGCACTCCGAGACGCCGTCGGGCACGTGGACGGACGTTTCCGCGATCGGGCCGGTTGCGCGCGCTCACGGTGCCCTGACGATGGTCGACTGCGTCTCGTCGCTCGGCGGGATGCCGCTGCACGTCGACGAGTGGCAGCTCGACGTCTGCGTGGCCGGTGCCCAGAAGTGCATCGGCGGTCCGCCCGGGCTGACCCTGATGTCGGTCTCGAATCGCGCGTGGGAGCGAATCCGCGCGAATCCGACCGCGCCACGCGCCTCCTATCTCTCCATCCTGGACTGGAAGGAGCAGTGGCTGGAAGGGGACAAGTTCCCGTTCACACCGTCGGTAACGGATGTGTACGGGGTTGAGGCCGCCGTCGACGAGTTGCTCGAGGAGGGCCTGGAGAGCTCGATCTCGCGCCACGCGCAGAGTGCCGCGGCATGCCGGGCAGGGGTTCGGGCGATGGGCCTGGAGCTCTGGCCGCGCAGCGAGGAGATCGCGGCCGCGTGTGTCACGGCGATCGCGGTTCCCGACGGATTGTCCGATGTGCAGGTGCGCGCGCACTGCCGCGCGCGTTACGGCGTCATGCTCTCCTCCGGGCAGGGCGTCGGCAACCTCGTCCGCATCGGCCACATGGCGGGCTCCGCACGCTCGCTTCATCCGGTCGTCGGGCTGGCAGCACTCGGGCAGACGCTGCGCGACCTTGGCGCGCGGGTCGCGATCGGGGAGGGCCTCGAGGCAGCGCTCGAGGAGATCTCCCAGCCGACGCGCGCACTCGCGTGACAGTGTGATCTTCGACTCCCACATGCACGTCGGCGCCTTCGAAGGCATCTTCGGCGTTCGGATCGACCGTGACGGCCTCGAGCAGCTCATGCGGGACCACGAAATCGACAACGGCGTCGTCTTCTATCCCGACAACGCGTACGTCGCGGACGTCGTCGACTCCATCCCGGGTCTCTACGCGCTCGTATGGGGCAATCCCCGCGTTCCGGGCTACGTCGAGGAGGTCGAGCGCTACCTCGACCATCCGAAGTTCATCGGCCTCAAGCTCCATCCGCTGATCGACGGGTATCTGCCCAACGACCCGGCCGTCCATCCGATGGTGGAGCTGGTGGTCGCGCGCGGTCAGCCCGTGCTGATCCACTCCGGGCACCCGATCTTCTCACTACCGTGGAGCATCGAGGAGCTCGCCGTCAGCTTCCCCGACGCGAAGATCATCATCGGCCATATGGGCCATGGCAACGCTGTCTACATCCAGGCTTCGATCGACATCGCTGCCCGGAACCCCAACGTGTACCTCGAGACGTCCGGAATGCCGATGCACACGAAGATCCGCGAAGCATACGAGCGGGTTGGAGAGACGCGCGTACTCTTCGGCACCGATGTTCCTTTTCACCATCCACTCGTCGAGATCACGAAGGTGCAGGTGAGCGGGCTGTCGCAGGAGGGAATCGAGCGCGTGCTGAGCAAGAACGGCCGCCTCCTGTTCTTCGGCGGTGAGAATGCGCGGGAGCCGGTCACATGACGCTGCCGCCATTCGACCTGCACCGCGTCCAGACCGCCGAAGAAGCGCGAGAGCTGCTCGTTCGTTACGGGGACGACGCGGCAGTGATCTGCGGTGGGACCGAGCTCCTGCTGCTGATGAAGCTGGGCTTTGCCGGCTATGGGCACCTCGTGGACATCAGGGGCATCGAGGAGTTCGCGGGGATCCGCTCCGACAACGGCACCGTCGTCATCGGCGCAACCGTCACGCATCGCGAGATCGAGCGCTCGGCCGTCGTCCGCAAAAAGCTGTCCGCGCTCGCGGCCATGGAGCGTCACGTGGCCAACATCCGCGTCCGGGGAGTCGGGACGTTAGGAGGAAACCTCTGCTTCTCCGACCCCCACTCCGATCCGGCGACGTTTCTGCTCGCGCTCGACGCTGAGGTCGAATGGGAGTCACGCCGTGCGCCGCTGGAGGAGTTTCTCGTCGGGCCGTACGAGACCGCGATCGAGCCTGGGCAGCTGCTGCGCGCGATTCGCGTGCCGGTCCCTCCATCCGGGACCGGCATCGCCCACCGCAAGCTTGCGTTTCACGAGCGACCCGCGGCGACCGTGACCTGCGCCGTCCTCGTCGCTGACGGCGTCATCGACGAGGTGCGGATCGGGGTCGGATCCGTCGGCCCCCGCGCCGTCCGAGCGCGCGCGGCCGAGCATCGCCTCCAAGGCGCCGCCGCGGACGATGCCGGCGCGATCGGGGATGCGGCCGAGCTC